>Ga0335079_10010164_pt1 | contig 10714 bp, 8 predicted proteins | sample Lox_Sample_33_FD_206719 | JGI IMG/M metagenome (GOLD analysis project Ga0335079, IMG submission 206719) | Soil microbial communities from Loxahatchee National Wildlife Refuge, Florida, United States - Lox_Sample_3.3 | ecosystem: Environmental > Terrestrial > Soil > Wetlands | place: USA: Florida... | reverse complement strand
CGGCGATTCACAAAATTTCAAACAAGCCGCTGCAGTACATCATCAACACACACTTCCACGCGGACCATACCGGCGGCAACGCGGCCGTTCGCAAAGCCGGAGTCACCATCACCGGCGCGAACGTCACCGGCAATCTAACCGATGCCCGCCAGGGTGCAGCGATCATCGCGCATGAAAACGTGCTCGACCGCATGAGCGCGCCAACCGGAAAGCAATCGCCGACGCCGCCGGACTCCTGGCCGACCGACACCTACACAACCGGCCAGAAAGAAGTTTACTTCAACGGAGAACCGGTTCAGGCGATTTACCAGCCAGCGGCGCACACCGATGGCGACAGCATTGTGTTCTTCCGGCACTCTGATGTAGTCAGCACCGGCGACATCTTCGTCACCACCAGCTTCCCGTACATCGACATCGAGCACGGAGGCAGCATTCAAGGCGAGATCGATGCGCTGAACCGGATCATCGATCTTGCGATTCCGAAGCACGAAGAGGAAGGCGGCACGTACATCATTCCCGGTCACGGCCGCGTCTGCGATGAATTCGACGTGGTCGAATACCGGGACATGGTCACGATTATTCGCGACCGCGTCCAGGCCGCCATCAAGAAAGGCATGACGCTCGAGCAGGTAAAGGACGCTGGTTATACGAAAGACTACGACGCTCGTTACGACACCAAGACCGGCATCGGCAGCGCCTCCAGTTTCATCGAAGCCGTCTACAAGAGCCTGAAAAAGTAACGCCGGCGATCTTGTCGCCGGCAGATGACCTCGATGTTCGGCCAAGTCCCGACGCCAGTGAAGGCGGGCGATCCCGCACCAACCGGCCTGGGACGAACTGGCCGGGCAGTTCGCCGGCAAGCCCGTCAATTTCGTCTGGATCGCCAACCAGAAGGAATCGTCGCTGCTTCCGTTCCAAGTTCGCGGCGGGGCGCAAACCACGGAACAGTTTCTCGATATGCTTCGCGACCAACTCGGACTGCTGGTGACGCCGGCGCAGCGCAGCATCGAGATGATCGTTGTCCGGCGGTAGAAATAGGATTACCGCTTCTCCAGCGCGGCCACGCCGGGTAGCTCGATGCCCGCCAGAAATTCCAGCGAGGCTCCGCCGCCGGTCGATACGTGCGAGATCTTATCGGCCACGCCTGCGGCTTTCACGGCCTTTTCCGAATCGCCGCCGCCGACCACCGACGTCGCTCCGGATTGGGCAACGGCGCGCGCCACCGCGACCGTGCCTTTATCGAAGGGCGGCTTCTCGAAGATCCCCATCGGCCCGTTCCAGATGATGGTCCTCGCGCCCGCGATCGCGCGCGCATACGCGTCGATTGTCTTCGGCCCGATATCCACACCGATTTTGCCTTGAGGGATCTCCGTCACCGTTTCATTCGGAGCATCCGCGCGAATTTCGGAGACGACGACATGATCTTCCGGCAGCATCAACTTCCCGCCAAGCTGTTGCAGCAACTTCGCGGCGAGCTCGACTTTGTCGTCCTCCACCAGCGAGCCGCCAGTCGGCTTGCCTTGCGCTTTGAGAAACGTGTACGCCATCGCACCGCCGATCAACAGCCGGTCGACAATCTTCCCCAGGTTTTCGATGACCTCGATCTTGTCGGATACCTTGGCGCCGCCCAGGATCGCCACGCACGGCCGCGCCGGATTCCGCGTCGCCATGCCCAGGTACTTCAGCTCCTGCTCCATGAGCAGCCCGGCCGCCGCCTTCGGCACAAACCGGATCATGCCTTCGGTCGAGGCATGCGCGCGATGCGCCGAGCCAAACGCGTCATTGACGTACACATCGCACAGCGCAGCCAGCTTCTTCGCGAACTCCGGGTCGTTCTTTTCCTCCTCCGGATGAAACCGCAGATTCTCGAGCAGCACCACTTCACCCGGCGCGGGCCTCATCGCTTCCACTGTCGGGCCAACGCAATCGGGCGCCATTGCTATCGGCTGGCCCAGCAGTTCCTCGAGCCGCTTGGCCGCCGGCTTCAGGCTCATCTCCGGATTCGGCTTGCCCTTCGGCCGGCCAAGATGCGACGCCAGAATCAGCGCGGCGCCGTGCTCCAGCGCGTAGCGGATGGTCGGAAGCGACGCCTTGATCCGCTTGTCACTCGTGATAACCATTTCGCCCTGAGCGTTCTTCTCCAAGGGCACGTTGAAATCGACGCGGATGAACACCCGCTTCCCGTTCAGATCGAGATCTCGGATCGACAAGAATGACATATCGGGCTGTACGTGAGAGTAACATGCTGCCCTGATTACTGCAGTGGGACGGGAACGAAGATGGTCTGGCCGCCGCGATTGATGAGCAGCAGCGGCGGCCGATTGCCGGAACTCTGCAGCGCCCGCCGCATGTCATCGGTCGTCTTCACGGGCTGGCGGTTGACCTGCTCGATCACATCGCCGTTCATCAAGCCCGCCTGCGCGGCCGGGCCGGAGGGATCAATGTCCTGGATCACCAGTCCCTCAAGGCCATGCCGCAGCCCGAGTTGGGCGGCCAGGTCCGGCGTCAAAGGGACGACAGTAATGCCCAGCCGTCCGGCACCCGCTCCTCCCGACTGCTGCTGAGCCCGCGCAGTCTCCGGCGTCAGCTCCCCTAGCCTCACGCGCACGTCCTGTTGTTTGCCGTCGCGCGAAATAGTGAAGGTGACGTCGGTGCCCGGCGCCATGCCGGCGATGGTGTTTCGCAGCTCGTTCGGATCGTTGACGTCCTTGCCATTGAGCTTGAGAATCACGTCCCCCATCTTGACACCGGCCTTATCCGCGGGGCCGCCGGCCGTCACCGAGTTGATCAGCACGCCGCGAACCTCCTTCAAACCAAGGCCGGCCGCGAGGTCGCCCGTCACCGGCTGGATCCCGACGCCCAACATGCCGCGGTTCACCTTTCCCTTTCCGATGAGCTGGCTCATGACGGTCTTGGCCATGTTGGAAGGAATCGCGAAGCCGATGCCGATATTGCCGCCGTTGGGAGAAAGGATCTGCGAATTGATGCCGATTAGTTCGCCGCGCGTATTCACCAGCGCGCCGCCCGAGTTTCCCTGGTTGATGGGCGCATCGGTTTGCAGAAAATCCTGAAAGCTGCCGCCACCGGTGCCGGTCGCGCGGCCTTTCGCGCTGATGATGCCGGCCGTAACGGTCTCTCCAATGCCCAACGGATTGCCGACCGCCAGGCACACGTCACCAACGCGCACCTGCGCTGAATCCGCAAGCTGCAGCACCGGCAGATCGCTGGCACTGATCTTCAGGACCGCGAGATCGCTCGGTGCGTCGGAGCCGACGATTTTGGCGGAATAAGTCCGGTGCGTGCCCACCAGGTCCACCTTGATCTCCTCGGCGCCGTCTATGACGTGATGGTTTGTCAGAATATGGCCGTCGGTGCGAACGATCACACCCGAACCGAGCGCCTGCTCCACTTGCGGCCGCGACGGAAAGCCGCCGCCGAAAAATCGCTGAAAGAACGGCTCATCGGAAAACGGGAACTGCTGCGAGGGCCGCACGCGGCGGGAAGAGCGAATCGTTACCACCGCGGGGGCAACGCGATCTACCACGTCCGCGTACGAGAGTACGGGGCCCGAACTCTTGACCGAGCCGCTCGGCACTTCGCGCGGCTCCGAGCCGGCGTTGGTCGAATAGGGTGTTCTCTGGCACGAAGCCAAGCACAAGACAGCGGCCACCAGAACGAAACGAGGCTTCATGCCCTATCCATAGCACGTCCCCGCCCAAATCGGGCTGGCTCAACGTGCCGGATGTTCCTTAGCCTGCGCCAGACTCACCTGCCGGAGGAGCAGAAATTCGGAGACATTTTCAGAGGTCAGCAGCCCCAGGAGGCGTTCATCGCCGTCCATGACGAGCACGCAGGCGCCCGGCGCGGAGACCTGCGGCAGGACATCCTGGAGCGGTTGGTCGGGAGAGACACGTGGATACTCGCGGTCCATGGCGCCCGCCACGTATCCGTCCGGCCCTTCGCTGAGCATCGCGCGCACCAGCGCCGAGCGAGTCAACAAGCCCACCACCGATTCGCCGTGCATGACGGGAAAATCGTGCTGCGAGGTGGTGAGCAGCAAGTTGCCGGCATCGCGGATGGTGTCGCCGTGCTGCAACGTGCGGAAGTCCGTGATCATCGCCGCCCGCACCGGAAAGCCCGTGGTGAGAATCCGTCCGCGCGCAGCCGTATGTTCATGTGCCGCTCCCAGGTACACGAACAGTGCGATAAACATCAGGATGAAGTTGCCCCACAAGAGGCCGCCGAGTCCCATGAGAATGGCAAGAGCCTGGCCTGCGCCCGCGGCGATCCGCGTAGCTTCCTGCTCCGGCATGCGCAGTGCCAGGAATGACCGGAGGATCCGGCCGCCATCCATGGGATACGCCGGCAGCAGGTTGAACACAAACAGCAGCAGATTCCCCAACGCGATGCGTTCGGCCAGGTTCGCGTCCGTGGGCTCGCGTAATTGTGCGAGCGAGACAAAGCCTTGCTGGATTCCCACCCAAATCAACAGCCCGGCTGCAATGAGCAGGTTGACGAGCGGCCCGGCCATCGCGACCCATAGCTCTTCGCGAACCTTCGGCGCGCGCTCCGGCCGCGAGATGCCGCCAATCGGAAACATCACGATCTCGAGCGTGCGAATGCCATAGCGGCGCGCCACCAGCGTGTGGCCGATTTCGTGAAGCAACACGGAAGCGAACAGCGCCAAGACATAGAGCGCCGTCATCCAACCCGATTGCCGCCCGCCTACTCCGATGAAAAGGAGAAATACCAGCAGCAGGACGAAGGTGAAGTGCAGGCGGACCGGAATTCCGAAGAGCTTGAACGTAAACACGCTGCCCGGAATCGGCTTCTGATTGTCGTCTTGCGGCACCTATTCCATTTTGACCGAAGAAGGATGGCCATCGTGGTTGGTCTGCTGTATCGCCGATTTCAGTTCATTGCCGGGAGCGAAACGCGGCACACGCCGCGCGGCGATCTCCAGGGCCTTGCCATTGGTTGGATTTCTCACACGCCGTGCTTTCCGCTGCAGTACGCCGAAGCTGCCGAACCCGGAAATCGTGACGCGGTCGCCGCGGGTCAGGCCGCCGCGAATCCCCTCGACGAGCGCATCCAACGCGCGGGACGCCTGGGCCCGCGTCAATCTTGCGTCCGCCGCAATCTTGTCGATCAGATCCTTTTTGTTCACGAGGCACCCAATGCCCGCGAACAATATCAAGACCGTGCGCCGGTGTCAATACACGTTCGCGTATACTGATGAGCACCGGGTACGGTACGCGCCGGTAAGGAGCAGGGATGCAGCGAGCAGCAGTCTTGACGGCGATATTTTTGGCTCACGGAGGAATTCTCCCGGTATACGCGGCGGCCAGCGATTCTGTGCAAGTGGATAGCGGCGCCGTCAGCGGTTTCACCGGCCAGGAGCCGGAGATGCGGATTTTCAAAGGCATCCCGTTCGCCGCGCCGCCAGTCGGAAATTTGCGGTGGCGCGCGCCGCAGCCGGTCGCGCATTGGGACGGAGTGCGTAAGGCGGATCAATTCAGCCCGGTGTGCATGCAGAACGCGCCGAATGCGGCGGCGTCGAAACCGAGCGAAGATTGCTTGTACCTCAACGTGTGGACTTCGGCAAAATCCGCCTCGGAAAAGCGACCGGTGATGGTGTGGATCTACGGCGGCGGTTTCACCAGCGGTTCGGCGTCGGTACCCAACTATGACGGCGAGCACCTCGCGGCGAAGGGCGCGGTGGTGGTGACGTTCAATTACCGGTTAGGCGCCTTCGGGTTCTTTGCGCATCCAGAGCTAACCAAGGAATCAGATCGGCGCGGCGCGGCCAATTTCGGCATGCTGGACGCGATCGCGGTGCTCGAGTGGGTCCAGAAAAATATTGCGGCTTTCGGCGGCGACCCGAAGCGCGTGACGATTTTCGGCGAATCCGCAGGCTCCGGAATGGTGGCGGATCTGATGGCTTCGCCGCAAGCCAAGGGCCTGTTCCACCGTGCCATCGGCGAGAGCAGCGCCTGGGGCATCTCCACGACGGCGCGTACCAACACCTTGACGAATGCCGAACAAGCTGGTGTGAAACTGGCGGAAACGCTGGGAGTGAAATCGCTCGCGGAGCTTCGCGCCCAGCCGGCCGACGCCATTCTCAAGAACGGCCGCGGTACAGGCCCGGTGGTAGATGGCTGGTTGATTCCGGAAGACGTCGGGACCGTCTTCGCCGAGGGTAAGGAGAACGCCGTGCCGGTGCTGGTCGGCTCAAACCTGGATGAAGGCACGTTCTTTCTGCAGCCGACCACGGCGGAGAAGTTCGTGGCGGAATCGCGAGCCAAATACGGCGATCTGGCCGACGAGTTTTTGAAACTCTACCCGGCGAGCTCGGATGAGCAGGCCAACGCGTCGGCGTTGATGGATTTTCGCGATCAGATGGCATGGGTGATGCGGAACTGGGCCCACCTCGAGGCCAGGACCGGAAAGACCAAGGCGTATATGTACTACTTCACGCATCAGCCGCCGGCGGCGCCGGGTGCGAAGGCGGGCGGGCGCGGACGCGGCGCCACGCACACGGCGGAAATCCCGTACGTCTTTGAAAACCAGGGCAACCGGCCGTGGACCGATGTCGACCGGCAGATCGCCGATCAGATGTCGTCGTACTGGGTGAATTTCGCCGCCAACGGCGATCCGAACGGGAAAGGACTGCCTAAGTGGCCGGCCTTCGACGAGCGGAAGAGCCCCAACCCGATGGTGTTCGGCGACAACGCCTCGGTCGGCCCCGCGCTGAATTCCGCCCAGATCGCGTTTTATCAAAAGGTATACGACAGCCAGCGGGAAACTGCGCGCTAAAGTTTTCGGGCGCGAACGCCGACAGATTAGGCGTGGGGATGGCCGCGTGCAGCGGGTCTGCCGGGCGGCTCAATCCAGGGGAGAGATATGCCCAAACTGCTGGCCAAAGTCGAACGGCCGTGGGCGCTACGGCTGCTGCCGCCGTTTCCGGCGGTGGCCAATCGCGTTCTTTCTGTGGTATCGAGTGACAACGTGGGCGCCGGCGAGATCGGGGCGATCATAAAGATCGATCCGAGCTTTACGGCGGAAGTTCTGCGGGTGGCCAATTCCGCCCTGTTCGGATTCCGGCGCGAGATCGCCAGCGTCGGACACGCGGTAACCGTACTCGGGTTGAACCGGGTCAAGAGCATGGCGACGTACATTGCGCTGAATGCCATGGTGAAGCCGGCGCTAGCGATGGATACGTTGCGCCGGGTCTGGATCCACAGCCTGGTGACGGCGCTGCTGATGGAGGAATTAGCCCGAGCCTCAAATTCGTGTCTTGATATCGCTTATACGGCAGGCATGCTGCACAATCTAGGAAGCCTGGGGTTAATGTCAGCGTATCCGGAAGAATACAGCCGGATGCTGGAAGTTTCGAAAGAATGCGGCTTCGATCGAATTTTGGCCGAACGGGATTTGTTTGAGATCGATCACGCCGCTGCCGGTGCGTACCTGGCCGAAGAATGGGATTTTCCGGACACGATCATTGAGGCCATCGCCACGCATCACCGCGCGCCCGGAAAAGGATTGGGGCTCTCTAACCTGGTGCGGGTGGCGTGCCGGTTGGCCGATGTTCTCGACTTCGCGGCTTTTCCGCATGAAACCTCCCACACCTATGAAGATCTGGTCGCCATGGTTCCGCGGACCAGAGGCTCGTGGTTCGACGATAGCGGTGACGGAGTTAAAGCGCTCATCGATCAACGGCTGGAGGGGATGCCGAAGTAGCAGGGGCAGGCCCGGAGCCTGCCCCACGTGGTCACGCGGTGGCGGGCATTTCGAACGGTTCGTCCGCGCTTCCGCCGTAGATGCTCGGGACGTGCGCATTGACTGCGCGCAAGTAGGCTGCCAACTGGCCCCGATGGTGGATGCTGTGATTGTTCCAGAAACCGATGAGGCCGAAATTGGGCACCTGCATGACACCGAAAAAGTTGATGATCTGGGCGCACTGCTCGCCGGAGAGTTGTTTCGCCCGGGCGATTTTCGCGGGCACTTCCGTGTTGTAGAACGAGACCATATCGGCCACGCTGACATTGGCCGGCATGGTCGCTTCGGAATGGGTGAAATCGCCATTCGCGACACCTTCTCCAAACCACGCTTCGGACGCAATCAGATGCCAGGCGAGCTCGCGCATGGTGCGTCCCTTGTCTCCGAGTTTGAAGTCCAACTGGTTTTGGGGAATGGCGGCGACGACTTTCTTCGTGGTCTCGTACTCGCGCTCAATCCCGTCGAGTAACACGTTCGCAATAGTTTTTGCTTCGGCTGGGTTCATGGGGGAGTCCTCCGGCTGCTTATGGTACAACGTTTCAGTTCTTCTTGCGCAGGAGTTTATCGAGGCTCCACGGACCGGGGCCGGCCGCGCAGAGCCATAAGAAAAGGAAGCAGTACAGGACGGTGATTTCACCGCCATTGACGAGGGGCCACAGGCTGCGAGGCGCATGCACGCGAAAGTAGCCGATGGCCATCTCGCCGGAGAGCAGAAACGCCACGGGGCGGGTGAAAAAGCCGAGCAGGATGAGCGCGCCGCCAAAAGTCTCGAGGATGCCGGCCACCCCGAGCATGGTCGTCCATGGCGGGCGCGCTCCACCGATTCCGCCGAAGAGTCCAAAAAATTTCTGCCAGCCGTGCAGCGAGAACGTAAACGCCGCGATAATGCGGAGCAGCGAGCGCAGATGGGGCTCAAGCGAGGACGTGCGGGTGGCCATCGCTGCTACGGTAACACGCCTCCGCCGCCCGTCGTCACGGACTATCTAGAACGAAATCCTCAGCGAAGCCTGGGCGCGGCGTGCGGTGGTTCCATCGGGCGGCGCCTGGGTCGCCAGCAACTGCTTATAGTTGGCGAACGGCATCAGGATCGACTGGCCCGCGCTGTTCTTAGTCAACGAGTATTCCTGTTCTTGAAGCGGGGACGCACCCGAGACGATGGTGGTATTGAAAACGTTCTGCGCTTCAAACGCAAGCTGCACGCGGAAGCGTTCTCCGATATTGAAGATCTTGCTCAACCGCGCATCGGTGCGGTACGTCGGGCCGACATCCAGATTGTCGACGGGTTGAAACGGCACGCGCTGAGCGTTGAAGCCGCCGAGCCCGTTAATGGTGCTGGTGGCGAAGAACGTCTGGCCGGTAATTGTCGGAAGCGTTGTTGATGAGACGCCGCCGATGGTGGAGTTGACCGGGAAGGAAGAGGCGAACGTGGAAATCGCAGAGAGCTGCCACCCGTTCACAATGTGCTTGGCGGCGCCGGTGCCCTTATAGAACTTGGGGCTGGCGATGGCGGTCAAAATCAGCTTGTGACGCTGGTCAGTCGCGCTACTGCCCTTCTCGCTGGCGAAATCATTGTTGTAGAGAGAGGTGGGAGCGGTTTGCGCGAACAGGATTCCGCCCGAGCCCGAAGCGCCGGCCGCGCCGCCCAGGTTGGAATCAATCGAATGCGACCAGGTGTAGCCGACCGAGCCCTGGAACCAACTGGTATACCGGTGATTCACCGAGACCATCAGGCCGTTATACCAGCTATTGGCGTTCGAACTCATGGCGTAAACGCCGTTGTAATTCGGATTGATCAGCAGGGAGCGCGTGTAGAGAGGCATAGAAACGGCACCCACCGGATTGCCGCTCGCATCGTCGATCGCGTAGGTATATGACTGTGTGGGCGCCGCGAGGTTTGCGTTGTAGGCTGACGCGATGTGCAGGCCGCGGCTCCAGATATAGGAGACGGTCATGTTGGTGTTCCGTTCGAGTTCTCGCTGGACGGAGACCTGCGCCTGTTGCGAATAGGAATTTCGAAAGTCGCTCGTATCGAATTGAACCGTAGGCGCATTGGCCGCTGTGGTGGGCGGCGCGAAGAGCGAGAACGGGAATACCGGCCCGGCGGCAAACTGGGCCGGCACGTTTGATTGAAACGTGTAGGAAGGCTGGTAAGAGCCGTTCCCTTTGGCCAAGCCTCCCACAATCTGGGTGATATAGCGGTTATAGAAAATCCCGTAACCGGCGCGGATCACGGTCTTCGGATTAATGGCATATGCGATCCCCAGCCGGGGAGCTACGTTGTTGGGCTTGTAGTAAAGCTTCGCCGTGTTCGGCCAGTCTCCGGGAATGTTCAAAGACCCGAGCGCTTGGGGAGCCACCGGCTGAGGCAGGCCTGTATGCTCGAAGCGGATGCCGGGGCTGATCGTCAATTTCGTAGTGGCGCGGATCTCATCCTGAGCGAACCCGGCGAAATCCTGGGAATTGCCATCCCACAATGGATTTCCAAAGGTCTGGGTAAATGTCGTCCAGTTCTTGCCGTTCACCGGTGAGTTGAAATCGAGGGCGAATGCATTAATGTTCGCGTAGGTGTAGGTGCCGAACTGATTGGCGCGCTGAACATCGTAGTCTTCCGTATGCGACCAGTCCGCGCCGAATTTTAGCGAGTGCCTACCGATTGTCCACGCGTATGTGTCGGAGATCTGGTAACGTGTCTCGCTGGGGTGCAATCGCGGATACGAGGTGGCATAGCCGATATTGCTGAGAGTGCCGGAAGTAATGGACAAGCCGATCGGACCGATGGAGGGAAGCAGGCTCGGACTCGCGGGGTCATACTGGCGATCTTTGAAGAAACCAAACTTAAACTCATTGACGGCGCTCGAGCCGACGACGGTGGTGAGTCCCGCCTTCAACGTGCGGTCGAAAACGTTGGTGTCGGCATTGTTGCCGATAGCGT
>Ga0335079_10010163_pt1 | contig 10714 bp, 7 predicted proteins | sample Lox_Sample_33_FD_206719 | JGI IMG/M metagenome (GOLD analysis project Ga0335079, IMG submission 206719) | Soil microbial communities from Loxahatchee National Wildlife Refuge, Florida, United States - Lox_Sample_3.3 | ecosystem: Environmental > Terrestrial > Soil > Wetlands | place: USA: Florida... | reverse complement strand
TACGACCGCCTGCTGCCCGTGGTGCCCATGTTCCACGGCAACGCCTGGGGGATGCCGTACGCCGCCTGGCTGGTCGGCGCCGACCTGCTGCTGCCGAACCGGTTCGCGCAGGCCGCCCCGCTGGCCCGGTTCATCGCGGCGGAGCAGGCCACCCTGGCCGCGGCCGTGCCCACGGTGTGGTACGACATCCTCGGCCTGGACGGCGCGGACCTGTCCTCGCTGCGCATGGTCCTGTGCGGCGGGGCGGCCGTCCCGCGCAGCCTGATCGAGGCCTACGAGCAGCGGTTCGGCGTCCGGGTCCTGCAGGGCTGGGGGCTGACCGAGACCAGTCCGGTGGCGTCCCTGTCCTTCCCGCCCAAGCACGGCCCGGCCGACCGAGCGATGGACTACCGGGCCACCGCGGGCCGCCCGCTCGGCGGCGTGGAGGCCCGGGTGGTGGACGACGAGGGCAAGGTACTGCCGCGCGACGGGCAGGCCACCGGCGAGATCGAGGTGCGTGGCCCGTGGGTGACGGCCGGCTACTACAAGGACCCGGCGCCGGACAAGTTCCGGGACGGCTGGCTGCGCACCGGCGACGTCGGCCGGATCGACCCCAGTGGCTACATCACGATCAGCGACCGGGCCAAGGACGTGGTCAAGTCGGGCGGCGAGTGGATCTCCACCCTGGAGCTGGAAGCCGCCATCCTCAGCCATCCCGCGGTCCGCGAGGTCGCGGTCATCGCCGCGCCCGACGAGCGCTGGGGCGAGCGGCCGCTGGCGTGCGTCACCCTCGTACCGGGCCAGTCGGTGACCCCGGAGGAGCTCCGCGCCCACCTGGCCGGCCGGGTGGTCAGGTGGTGGGTGCCCGACCAGTGGGTGTTCGTGGACGAGGTGCCCCGCACGACCGTGGGCAAACACGACAAGAAGCTGCTGCGCGAGCGCAACGCCGCAGGCAGCCTGCCCGTCGTCAGCACCGACGGGCCCTCAGCCAAGTAAGCCGAACTATCTGGAGAGTGTGTCATGTCAGAAGTCGTTATCGCCGCCATCGGCCGGACCCCGATCGGCCGCGCCGTCAAGGGCTCGCTGATCGACCAGCGGCCCGACGACCTAGGCGCCTTCGTCGTCGAAGAGGTGCTCAAGCAGGTCCCGCAGCTGGATCGCGGGCAGATCGAGGATGTGATCTGCGGCTGCGCCCTGCCGGGCGGGGAGCAGGCGCACAACATAGGGCGGATCATCAGCCTGCTGACCGGGATAGACGCCCCGGGCACCACGGTCAACCGCTACTGCGCGTCGTCGCTGCAGGCCGTCCGGATGGCCTTCCACGCCATCAAGGCCGGCGAGGGCGATGCGTTCCTGTGCGTGGGTGTCGAGTCGAGCACCCGGTCGCCGTTCGGCAAGTTCGCTGACCAGCCGGAAACGCAGAATCCCCGGCTGCTCGAGGGGAACCGCGAGGGCCTGCCCTGGGCCTACATCGGCATGGGCGAGACGGCCGAGAACGTGGCCGACAAGTGCGGCATCACCCGCGAGGAGATGGACCGGTACGCCCTGCAGAGCCAGATGCGCGCGGTCGCGGCCACCGAGGACGGGACGTTCGCCAGGGAAATCATCCCGGTGCCGCTGGCCTCCGGCGTCACCATGACCCGCGACGACGGGCCCCGGGCGAGCACCACCCTGGAGAAGCTGGCCGCGCTGAAGCCGGTGTTCCGCGAGGGCGGCCGGGTCACCGCGGGGAACGCCTGCCCGCTCAACGACGGCGCGGCGGCTGCGGTGGTGATGTCGCGGGAGCTGGCTGACCGGCTCGGGATCGAGCCGGTCGCCCGCATCCTGTCGACCGGCGTCAGCGCCGTGGAGCCGGAAATGATGGGCCTGGGCCCGATCGACTCCAGCCGGCAGGCGCTGCGCCGGGCCGGGATGACCATCGAGGACATCGACGTGGTGGAGATCAACGAGGCGTTCGCCGCGCAGGTCATCCCGTCGGCCAGGGGCATCGGCGTCGACCCGTTCAGCGACAAGCTCAACCCGCACGGCGGGGCGATCGCCCTCGGCCACCCGTTCGGCATGACCGGGGTGCGGATCCTGGCCACGCTGCTCAACGACCTGCGCACCCGGGACCAGACGATCGGCCTGGAGACCATGTGCGTCGGCGGCGGCCAGGGCATGGCCATGATCGTGGAGCGTGTGTCATGACTACGGCGAAGGACCAGGTCCCGCTGGTCGAGACGAGCCCGAACGGGCAGGAGCCGTACGTCCGGGACGAGGAGAAGAAGGGCCTTATGGGCCAGGCGACCGGTGCGCTGCGGCTCGCCGGCCGGCTGGCGATGGGCCCGCCGCTGGCGATGATGCAGCTCGCCCCGTCCACCTGGGCCGAAATGCTGCGGATCGCCGTCGGCAAGTCGCACGTCGAGCCGGACAAGAGGGATCGCCGCTTCGTCGATCAGGCGTGGCAGCAGAACCCCGCGCTCCGGGCGACGATGCAGGCGTACCTGTACACCGGCGCTGAGGTCGACGACGTGGTCGACAGCCTCGGCCTGGACGGCATGGCCGCCGAGCGGATGCGCTTCGCGCTGGAGCTGGTCCGGGAGGCGATGGCACCCACCAACAACTTCTGGACCAACCCCGCGGCGGTCAAGCGCTGCTACGACACCGGCGGCCTCAGCGTCTGGCGCGGGGCCGTCAACATGTACCGCGACATGGTGCACAACCACGGCATGCCGTCGATGGTCGACCGCAGGCCATTCAAGCTCGGCGAGTCCATCGCAATCTCGCCCGGCGCGGTCATCTACCGGAACGAGGTCTTCGAGCTGATCCAGTACACGCCGCAGCGCAAGACCGTCTACGGCCGCCCCATCCTCATGGTGCCCCCGCAGGTGAACAAGTACTACGCGCTTGACCTGTCACCGGGCCGCAGCCTGTACGAGTACCTGCTCAAGCAGGGCATCCAGGTGTTCGGGATCAGCTGGCGCAACCCGACCGGGGCGCAGCGCGACTGGGACTTCGACACCTACGTGCAGGCGACGATCGACGCGATCGACGTGGTCCGCGAGGTGTCCGGCTCGCCGGATGTGAACATCATGGGCGGCTGCCTGGGCGGGATGACGGCCGCCCTCACCCAGGCGCACCTCGCCGCCCTGGGGAAGGAAGACCTGATCCACTCCTCGACGATGTTCGTCACCCTGCTGGACACCGATTCCAGCGGACGCATGTTCCTGTTCGCGTCGCCGGCGACGCTCGCGCTGGCCAGGCAGGTGTCCAAGCCCCGCGGCGTGATCGACGGCTGGCAGACGGGATCGATGTTCGCCTGGCTGCGCCCGAACGACCTGGTGTGGAACTACTGGGTGAACAACTACCTGCTCGGCCAGGACCCGCCGACCTTCGACATCCTGGCCTGGAACGCGGACCAGACCCGGCTGACATCCGCCTTCCACCGCCAGCTGCTGGACATGGTGGCGAAGAACCAGCTGGCCCACCCGGGCGCCCTGACGGTGCTCGGCACGCCGATCGACCTATCCCGCATCACCACCGACACGTATGTGGCGGCCGGGCGCACCGACCACATCACGCCGTGGCAGACCTGCTACAAGACCATCCACATGGTCTCCGGCCGGGCCCAGTTCGTGCTGTGCTCCAGCGGCCATATCCAGACCGTGGTGGCCGACCCGAAGCATCACGGCCTCGGCTACTACCTCAACCCGGAGACTCCGCCCGAGGCAGAGGACTGGCTGGCGCGCGCGGAGCGGCACGAGGGCTCCTGGTGGGAGCACTGGGCCGGCTGGCTGGGCGAACGGTCCGGCGAGCAGATCACGGCGCCGGCCTCCCTCGGCAGCGACCGCTTCCCGGCGCAGGATCCGGCTCCGGGCCGCTACGTCCGTGAATGATCAGGAGGAACCGGCACGCTCCTCACGGTGGCCGACGGGCGGCTGATGATGTGACCTGGCCCATCCCGCCGAGCAGCACCGACATCAGCCGCGAGGTGAGCCCCGCGACGTCGGTCTCCGGCATCAGCCAGGTGTACGCCCAGTTGGCCACCGAGAGGAAAACCAGGGTGGCGTCGTCCACGTCGAGGTCCCGGCGCAGATCGCCGGACCGGACGGCCGCCTCGAACAGGTCCCGGATCCGCTCCTCGTAGCGGTGCCGCTCCCGTAGGAAGGCGTCCCTGGCCCCACCGGTCAGGTAGCGCCATTCCTGGAGCCAGACCGTGGCCACGTCGAGCTGGCTCTCCACCACCGCCAGGTGGGCCCGGAGAGCCAGCTCGAGTCGCTCCCCGGCGGCCGTCCCTTCCGGCAGCGCGTCCAGGGCGGCGTGGAATGCCGCCGCCCCGGCCAGCGCGATATCCGCGAGCAGGTCGGCCTTACGGCTGATGTGCGCGTAGAGCGAGCTCTTCTGGATGCCCAGCGCGGCCGCGAGGTCGCCGACCGACGTGCCGTGGTAGCCGCGCTGGGCGAACATGCGCGCGGCCTCCGCGGCCAGCCGGTCCCGCGTCGGCAGGCCGCCGGCTGACGTCGTGTTTCTGGCAGTCATCGGCGATCCTGGCCATCGTAGCCTGCTTGTGAGGATCGCTTCTTTACTGGAAGTATGGGGGTGTGAAGCTGGGGATCCTTTGCGGGGGCGGCCCGGCCCCGGGAATGAATTCGGTCATCTCTGCCGCCACGATCGAGGCCCGGAACTCCGGGTGGGACGTGCTCGGGATCATGGACGGCTTCCAGCACCTCATCGAGGGCCGGGTCGAGCAGGCGCGCCCCCTGTCCATCACGGACGTTTCGAGGATCCACGTCCAGGGCGGGTCGATCCTCCGGACCTCGCGGGCCAACCCGACGGTGCGAGACGAGGGGGCCGCCGACCCGGCCTGGAGGCTGCACGCCTGCCTGGAGTCGTTGCAGAAGCTGGGGATCGGCGCGCTCGTGACGATCGGCGGGGACGACACCGCGTTCTCGGCCTCCCGGCTGGCCGAGGCGGCCAGGGGGAGCCTGCGCGTGGCGCACGTGCCGAAGACCATCGACAATGACCTGCCGCTGCCGGGCGGCACGCCGACCTTCGGCTTCGAGACCGCCAGGAGCGTGGGGGTCGAACTCGTCAACAACCTGATGACCGACGCGATCACCACCCAGCGGTGGTATCTGGTGGTGGCCATGGGCCGCTCGGCCGGCCACCTGGCCCTGGGCATCGGGAAGGCGGCCGGGGCCACCCTCACGATGATCGCCGAGGAGTTCCCGCGCGATGAGCCCATCCGGCTGTCACGCCTGGTAGACATCCTGGAGACCTCGATGCTCAAGCGGATCGCCCACGGCCGCCCCTTCGGCGTGGCGGTGCTCGCCGAGGGCATCGGCTTGCGTCTCCCCCCGGACGAGCTCGCCAAGGCCATGCCGGAGGTCGACCGGGACGAGCACGGCCACGTCCGGCTGGCCGAGCTCGAGCTGGACCGCCTGCTGGCCAAGCAGGTCAAGGACCGCTTCAGGGCGCGCGGGCAGAACGTCACGGTCGAGGGTAAGAACATCGGCTACGAGCTCCGGTGCGCGCCTCCCATCCCGTTCGACATCGAGTACACCCGCGACCTCGGCTACAGTGCGGTCGACTACCTCAAGCGGGTGCTGGCGAGCGACGAGCCCGGCGGCATGATCACGATTCAAGAGGGGCACATGGTGCCGCTGCCCTTCGGGTCGTTCAGCGACCCCGAGACGGGGCGGGTGCAGATCCGGCTGGTGAACGTCGAGTCCAGCTCGTACCGGGTAGCCCGCGAGTACATGATCCGGCTGGACCGCGGCGACCTCGAGGATCCGGAAAGGCTCCACCCGATCGCAGCTGCCTGCGGGCTCACGCCCGAGGCCTTCCGCGACCGGCACGGCTATCTCGCCGAGGGCTGAGCCGGGGCCGACGGGGCCGAACTCCCGCAGCCTGAACCCGCGGGCCACGCAGCACCAGGACCGAACGAGGCCCGACCGTGACGCGATCACCGGCTCGCCGCCGTGGCGCCGACGCCACCGTGCCGGGATCGAAGCTGTCGATCACCGCCCGCCAGGCCAGCCGAGGCCGGGTGTCCGGGATGGTGAACTGCAGGGGTTCCCACCACGCGTTCACCAGCATGAGGAAGTCATCGTCAACCATGGGGCTTCCGTCCGCCGCGACGTCGGGTGCGTCCGAGCCGTCGAGGTAGACGCCGAGCGCGAACGCGCTGCCGTCCTCCCAGTCGGCCTGGGTCATCGGCGTCCCGGCGGGGGTGAACCAGCCGAGTTCGGCCGCCTCGGTGCCGGTGAGGTACCGGTGCCGCCGGAACACCGGATGGGACCGCCGGAGCGTCACCAGTTCCCGGACAAACGAGAGCAAGGAAGGGTCAGCCGCGGACCAGTCGACCCAGGAGATCTCGTTGTCCTGGCAGTACGCGTTGTTGTTGCCGCGCTGCGTGCGGCCGATCTCATCCCCGCCGAGCAGCATCGGCACGCCGAACGAGAGCAGCAGCGTGCACAGCATCGCACGCGACCGCTGCGACCGCAGGGCCAGCACTGAAGTATCGCCGGTCGGGCCCTCGGCACCGGAGTTCCAGGAGCGGTTGTCGTCGGTGCCGTCCCGGTTCGACTCGCCGTTCGCTTCGTTGTGCTTGCGGTCGTAGGAGACCAGGTCCCTGAGCGTGAAGCCGTCGTGCGCGGTGACCAGGTTCACCGAGGCGGTCGGCCGCCGCCGGTCGTCCCCGTACAGGTCGAACGACCCGGCGAACCGGGTGGCGAACTCGCCCAGGCCGACCTGGTGGCTGCGCCAGAAGTCGCGCATGCTGTCCCGGTACCGGCCGTTCCACTCGCGCCACAGCGCCGGGAACTCGCCGAGGCCGTAGCTGTCCGTCTCCCCGACGTCCCACGGCTCGGCGATGAGCTTGGCTTGCGACACCACCGGGTCCTGCGCGACCAGGTCGAAGAACGCGGAGGCGCGGCTGAACCCGCCGTCCTGGCGGGCCAGCGTGGCCGCGAGGTCGAACCGGAACCCGTCGACGTGCATCTCGGTCAGCCAGTACCGCAGCGAGTCCATGATCAGCCGCAGCGCGACCGGGTTCCCGGCGTTCAGCGAGTTTCCGGTCCCGGTGGTGTCGTAATACTGGTCCGGGCGACCCGGCTTCAGCCGGTAGTACGCGGTGTTGTCAAGACCGCGGAAGCACAGCGACGGGCCGCCCTCGTCGGCCTCAGCGGTGTGGTTGAAGACGACGTCGAGGATGACCTCGAGCCCGGCCCGGTGCATCGCCCGTACCATCGCCTTGAACTCGGTGACCTGACCGCCGGCGACGTCCCCGGCCCGCACCGCGGCGGAGTAGGCCGCGTGCGGCGCGAAGTACCCGATCGTGTTATAGCCCCAGTAGTTGGTCAGGCCCCGGTGCAGCACGAAGTCGTCGGGCACGTACTGGTGCACCGGCAGAAGTTCCACCGCGGTCACGCCCAGGTCCGTGAGGTATTCCAGCACGGCCTCGTGGGCCAGCCCGGCGTACGTCCCGCGCAGCTCCGGGGGGACGTCCGGATGCCGCATGGTGAAGCCCTTGACGTGGATCTCGTAGATGATCGTGTCCGCGAAGTCGCGCCGCGGCGGAGTGTCGGGACCCCAATCGAAGGAATCATCGATGACCAGGCTGAGCGGCACGTGGCCGGCGGAGTCGAGCGGGCTGGGTGCGTTGGGGTCGTCCCAGGAGTAGTCGAACATCGCGGGCCCGAACGAGATCTCGCCACGAATCGCCCGCGCGTAGGGGTCGAGCAGCAGCTTGGCCGGATTGCAGCGCAGCCCGCGGGCCGCGTCGTACGGCCCGTGCACGCGGAACCCGTAGGGCTGCCCCGGGCCAACCTCCGGGATGAACCCGTGCCAGGCTCCGCCGTCGTAGTCCGGCAGCCGGAAGCGAGTCTCCTCGCCGGAATCGGAGAACAGGCACACCTCGGCCGCTTCGGCCACGCTGGAGGCCACCGCGAAGTTGGTGCCACTGTCACGCGGCGTGGCACCCAGGGGCGACGGCCGCCCGGGAAGTGCATTCATCACCCGGCCTACGTTACCGACCGTAGCGGCGGACCGATCATCCCGCCGTTCCGGCTGGTCGCCGGCGGTGTGAGCGGCAGCGACTGCAGCCGCCGCCCGGTAGCCGCGAAGATGGCGTTGGCGATCGCCGATGCGAGCGCGATCAGTGGCGTCTTCCCGACGCCTGCCGAGGGAAGATCAGGGCGGTCAAGGACTACCACATCGAGCTTCGGGGCGTCGGACGCGGCAGACCCGAACAGCGCGCCGCCGAGGGCCATGACGGTAGCGTCTTCGATCTGGCTGATCACCGCGTCGGAGTTGAGGACCGCCCCGCACTCGTAGGCCGTCACGATCCTGGTAACGCGAAGCTGGGCGATCCCGTCGGGGCGCACTTCGGCGCAAGTCGCCACCCTGCGGCCCTGTTCGAGGCCGACGGCGATACCCGCGCCGCGCCGGAGCCAGCCCTTGGCCCACAAGGCTGGACCGCCGGCCGGGCACCAGGGGAACCGCCAGCCGAACCGCCTGGCGGCGGCCTCGATAACGGCGGCAAGCCGTTCGTCGTCCAGGAGACCGAGCCGGAAGTCCACCGGGTCGACGCCCGCCAGGTACGCGAGTTGGTCAATGTGCGACTCACGCCCGAAGGTGTCGGCGGGCGCGTGGAGTATTCGATAGGGGCCCGGCGCATCCGGGCTCCTGCCCGGCGGGCTGGCGCTACGTGTCCTGGAATTGACGACGATGCCGGTCATCGCGGGTCCTGCCTGCTCTTGGAGTTCGGTTCAGCTGACTACTGGGAGAACATCTCGCGAGGCGAGACCCGCTGGCAGAGGCTAAATGCCCGGCAACCGAAGGACGTTGAGCCTTCGATCCGCCGCGGCGCAGCCTGCCGCCGCACCTTACTTACTTTGGTCAGGGGCCGGTCGGGACCTTCGGCGCTTCGCGGCGGCGCGATCTCGCATGATCCTCCGTGAAACAGCTCACGATCCTAGGAGGAAATCCAGATGAGCACCACCGACGCGCTCGCGCAACCAGTTGCGCAGCCAGAAGCCAAACCAGCGGGTCAGCAAGCCGGAGCCTGGGGGAACTCGGCACCGCTCGGCCTTGCCGCCTTCGCCGTCACCACGTTCATGCTCAGCACGATCAACGCCAAGCTCATGCCCGCCGCGATCACGCCGGTCGTGTTCGGCGTGGCCCTGATGTTCGGCGGCCTGGCCCAGCTGATCGCCGGGATCATCCAGTTCCGCATCGGGAACGCGTTCACCGGCGTGCTGTTCAGCACCTTCGGCGCGTTCTGGCTGTCCCTGTACGCCATCGCCGAGTTCTTCCTGAAGGACATCACCGGGCCCACGCCGCTGGCCACGGCCGCGCTGCAGGGCCAGGCCCTCGGGCTGTTCCTGTTCGGGTTCGGCGCCTTCACGGTGTGGATCTTGCTCGCCGCGTTCCGCACCAACGTCATGGTGGTGGCGGCGCTGGCCGGCCTGGCAGCGACGCTCTTCGTGCTGGGCGCGGGCAACTACAACGGGAACGGCCTGACGATCGAGATCGGCGGCTACATGGGCCTGGTCGTGGCGGCGCTGGCCGCGTACATCGGCCTGGCCGAGCTGTGCGAAATCACGTACCAGCGGACGGTGCTTCCCCTGTTCCCGCTGGCCAAGCGCTGACCGGCCCGGTACGGCTATTACAGGAGGAATACATCATGGGCCGTTACGCGCAAGAGTTCGACCGCAGCCTGTCCGATCCCCAAGGCTTCTGGGGAGACGCGGCGAAGGACATCGACTGGTACCGGGCGCCCAGTGTGGTGCTGGATGCCTCGAACCCGCCGTTCTACCGCTGGTTCCCCGACGGGACGCTGAACACCTGCTTCAATGCGCTGGACCGGCATGTGCGTGACGGCCGAGGGGACCAGGCCGCGCTGATCTACGACAGCCCGGTGACCGGCAGCCAGCGCACCTACACCTACACCGAACTGCGCGACGAGGTGGCGCGGTTCGCCGGGGTGCTGCGCGGCCTGGGGGTGGCCAAGGGCGACCGGGTGATCGTCTACCTGCCGATGATCCCCGAAGCCGCCATCGCGATACTGGCGTGCGCGCGGATCGGCGCGGTGCACTCGGTGGTGTTCGGCGGCTTCGCCGCGCCGGAGCTGGCGGCCCGGATCGACGACGCGGCGCCGAAGGTGATCGTCTCGGCCTCGTGCGGGATCGAGGTGAGCCGGGTGATCGAGTACAAGCCGATCCTGGACCGCGCCATCGACCTGGCCGCCCGCAAGCCGGAGCACTGCGTGATCTTGCAGCGGCCGCAGGCCGAAGCGGCCCTGACCGCCGGGCGGGACCTGGACTGGGCACAGGCGGCGGCGGCGGCCGAGCCCGCGGACTGCGTCCCGGTCGCCGCGACCGACCCGCTGTACATCCTGTACACCTCCGGCACCACCGCCAAGCCGAAGGGGGTGGTCCGCGACAACGGCGGCCACGCGGTCGCGCTGCGCTGGACCATGACGGCCATCTACGACGCCGCGCCGGGCGAGGTGTTCTGGGCGGCCTCGGACGTGGGCTGGGTGGTCGGGCACTCCTACATCGTCTACGCGCCGCTGCTGGCCGGGTGCACCACCGTGCTGTACGAGGGCAAGCCGGTCGGCACGCCTGACGCGGGCGCGTTCTGGCGCGTGATCGAGCAGCACAAGGTCAAGGCGCTGTTCACCGCGCCGACCGCCTTCCGGGCGATCAAGAAGGAAGACCCGAACGGCGAGCTGGCCCGCAAGTACGACCTG
>Ga0335079_10010159_pt1 | contig 10715 bp, 8 predicted proteins | sample Lox_Sample_33_FD_206719 | JGI IMG/M metagenome (GOLD analysis project Ga0335079, IMG submission 206719) | Soil microbial communities from Loxahatchee National Wildlife Refuge, Florida, United States - Lox_Sample_3.3 | ecosystem: Environmental > Terrestrial > Soil > Wetlands | place: USA: Florida... | reverse complement strand
TCTGTGGCGCGGGACGGCCTACCAGCGGATCGGCCTGCATAATCATGGCGACCGCCGCGCGAGCTTCGAGATGACGCTGCTGTTCGACAACGATTTCGCCGACCTGTTCGAGGTGCGGGGCGAAAGACGGGCGCGGCGCGGGGTAGGCTCCAGCAAGCTGCTCGGGCCTTCAGATGTCCTGCTCGAATATCTGGGCCTCGACGGGCGATCCCGCCACACCGCGCTGCATTTCGAACCGCGACCGACGCGGCTGTCGGTGGGCGCCGCGATCTGGCATTTCGACCTCGTGCCGCAGCGGACCATGTCGCTGTTCGTATCGGTCTCCTGCAACAAGCAAGCCGAATCCAGGCCGGCAAAATTCTTTCCGGGACTTCTGGCGCATCGCCGCGAGATGCGGCGCGCTACGGCCGGTGTCACCTGCATCGAAACTTCGAACAACATCTTCAACGAGGTGTTGTGCCGCTCGATGGCCGACCTCAACATGCTGACGACGGAAACGCCGCAGGGGCGCTATCCCTATGCCGGCATTCCCTGGTATTCGACCACGTTCGGCCGCGACGGGCTCATCACCGCGCTGCAGATGCTGTGGATCGATCCGCGAGTAGCCCAAGGGGTATTGATGCGGCTCGCGCATTATCAGGCGAATGCCGTCGATCCGCTCGCCGATGCCGAGCCCGGAAAGATTCTGCACGAGATGCGCGGCGGCGAAATGGCGGCGCTGCGCGAAGTGCCGTTCGCGCAGTATTACGGCAGCGTCGACGCCACGCCGCTGTTCGTGCTGCTTGCGGGGCTCTATGTCGAACGCACCGGCGACGTGGCGACGCTGGAAAAGTTATGGCCGGCGATCGAGGCGGCGCTCGCCTGGATCGATTCTTATGGCGATCCGGATGGCGACGGCTTTGTCGAGTATCGGCGCGCGACGGAAAAGGGCCTGGCCAACCAGGGCTGGAAGGATTCTCACGATGCGATCTTTCATGCCGATGGCCGGCTCGCCGAGGGCCTGATCGCGCTGGCGGAAGTGCAGGGCTATGTGTTTGCGGGAAAGCGGCTTGCGGCGCGCTGCGCGCAAAGACTTGGGCGGCGCGAGGTCGCCCAGCAGCTCGAGGTCGATGCTCGCCTCCTGGCCGAACGCTTTGAGCAGCGCTTCTGGTGCGAGGACATCGGCACCTATGCGCTTGCGCTCGACGGCAACAAGGAGCCCTGCCGGGTGCGCTCGTCGAATGCGGGACACCTCTTGTTCAGCGGCATGGTCCGCGAGGACCGCGCGCGGCGTGTGGCCGCCGATCTCTTGCGGCCGCCCTTCTTCACGGGCTGGGGTATCCGCACCGTGGCCGACGGCGAAGCGCGCTACAACCCGATGTCCTATCACAATGGGTCGATCTGGCCGCATGACAACGCGCTGATCGCGCTGGGGCTCGCCCGCTACGGCCTGAAGCATGCGGTCGAGCGGGTGTTCAAGGGCCTGTTCGACGCGGCGAGCTACATGGACTTGCGGCGCCTGCCCGAATTGTTCTGTGGCTTTCGTCGCGTGCGGCATCGCGGGCCGACGCTTTACCCCGTCGCCTGCGCGCCGCAGGCCTGGGCGAGCGCGACACCGTTCACCCTGCTCGAAGCAGCACTTGGGCTCGAATTTGACGTGGAGCGCAGCGAGATCCGGTTGCGCAACCCACGGCTGCCAACTTTTCTCAACGAGGTGATCCTGCGCGGACTGCAACTCGGGCCTTCAACCGTCGACATCAGGGTCAACCGTCACGGCGACGACGTGTCGCTGGAGATCCTGGGCCGGCGCGGGAAGATCCAGGTATCGATTGTGCTGGCGCAGTGAGGGGCTGGCGAAGGAGAGTTTGGATGCGCCATCGCTACCCGTCCGTCATGATCTGCCTGTTATGTGCATCTCTGGCTGTCGTCGCCTCGCGCGCGGAGAATGAGCCGCAGCAAAATCCGGCGGCTGCCGCCAAGAAGGAACCGGTGCCGCCGGCCTCCGTCACCGTGATCGCGCCGCGGGAAGCTCACGGCGTGCTTGGCCGCGACGTACGCAGTCCGGCGAATGAGGACATGGGGCACATCGTCGACGTCATCGTCGATCGCACGGGCACGGTGCGCGCCGCCGTGATCGATTTCGGCGGCTTCCTCGGGGTCGGCAGCCGCAAGATCGTCGTCGACTGGAATGCGCTCCATTTCGGACGCGTCGCGGAAAAAGGCGACAGTATCACGCTCGAATTGACCAAGGCGCAGGTGGCCGCAGCCCCCGAATTCAAGGAGGACACACCGATCGTGGTATTGGGCGCGGCCGGAAACCTCCAGCCGCTGGACGATCATTGACAATTGGAGGTGACTTCTGGTCGCGCGCCGATCCCATTCGCGTCAGTGGAACGAAGGCGATCGCCGCGCGGGGGCGGGCGGCGGCGATAGTCGTGTGCCGGAACCCGTAGGCCCCTCTCCGGAAAGTCCGGCGCCGTCGCGGCAAAGCCTGCGGGGCCTCGACTGGTTCATCTTCTTTCTTGCCGACGTCCAAACCGGCTTCGGCCCGTTCATTGCGGTCTATCTCACCACGCAGAAATGGACGCAGGCCGAGATTGGCCTGGTGCTGTCGATCGGCAGCATCGTCGGCCTGATTGGCCAGATGCCGGGCGGCGCCATTGTCGATGCCGCGCGCTCCGAGCGCCTGGTCGCGGGGTTTGCGGTCGCCACCATCGGCTGCGCCGCATTGTTCTACGCCCTCTGGCCGATCTTTCCGGTGGTGATGATTGCTGCGGCCCTACATGCCGCGGCAAGCTGCGTGCTGGGGCCGGCGATTGCCGCCATCAGCCTTGGTCTGGTCGGGCCGATCGCGATAGGCGAAAGGCTCGGGCGCAACGCGCGCTTTGCCTCGCTCGGCAATGGGGTCGCCGCCGCCGTCATGGGCACAAGCGGCTATCTATTGTCCAGCCGCTCGGTGTTTCTCGTCACCTTCGTGCTGGCTTTTCCGACCTTGCTGTCGCTGACCTCCATTCGCGAGCGGGAAGTCGATGTTGCGCGCTCACACGGCGCGGCGCCGCGCGCAGTCGCCGATCCCAGGACCACCAGCGTCGCTCGTCTCCTGTCCCGGCGCCCACTTCTGATCTTTGCCGGCTGCGTGCTGTTGCTGCAGCTTGCGAACGCGGCGATGCTGCCGCTGATGGCGGGCATCGTGACCAGCCGGTCGAGCCAGTGGGCGCCGGTCCTGATCGCCGTTTGCATCGTCGTGCCGCAAGCGATTGTGGCGCTGGTGTCGCCGACCGTCGGCGCCAAGGCGCAAGCCTGGGGTCGGCGGCCGCTGCTGCTGATCGGCTTTGCCGCACTCGCCGTGCGTGGGATCCTGTTTGCAACCGTGCGCGATCCCTACTTCCTGGTCGCGGTGCAGTTGCTTGACGGCATCACGGCGGCGGTGTTCAGCGTGCTGGTGCCGCTGACCGTGGCCGACGTCACCTTCGGCAGCGGTCACTTCAATCTGGCGCAGGGCATCGTCGGCACGGCAACCGGCATCGGCGCGTCGCTCTCGACCGTGCTCGCCGGCTATGTCAGCGACATTTTTGGCAGCAACGTCGCATTTCTTGGATTGGCCGCCGTGGCGGCGTTGGGGCTTGCCGCGATTGCCGTCTTGATGCCGGAAACGCGGCCGGGGAGCGGCGGCGACAATGCGTGCGACTAAGGCGATGCGGTCTTGCGGTAGAGCGCGCTGTAGAGCGCCGCCGACAGATCCCAGCTGAATGTTTTCGCCATCGCAGTGCGCCGCATGGAGTCGAGCCGGTCCGTCGCGGCGAAGGTCGAGAATGCCCGCCGCACCCCGCCGAGGAAGGATTCGATCGAGGGCTTTGAAAACAGGAAACCGGTCTCGCCGTCTGTGATGGTTTCAGCAAGCCCGCCGGTCTGGTGACCGATCGGCAGCGAGCCGAAGCGCTGCGCATACATCTGGCTCAAGCCGCAGGGCTCGAAGCGCGATGGCATCAGCGTGAAATCGCTGCCTGCGAAGATGCGGCGCGCCTGGCCGTCATTGAAGCCGATCGCGACACCGAACGCGTCGGGCCGGCGGCGGTGCGCGTCGACCAGCGCCTCCTCGAAGACGTGCTCGCCCGATCCGGTGACGACGATCTGTCCGCCGCTGTCGATGATCTCGTCGGCGGCCGACAACACGAGATCGATGCCCTTCTGGTGCACCAGGCGCGCGACAAGGGCGAACATCGGACCGCGCGAGACCGCAAGCCCGAACTGTCTGCGCACATAATCGGCATTGGCGCGCTTGCCGTCCCAATCGCCGGCGCTGAACGGTTGCGCAAGCTGCGCGCAGTGGCGCGGGTCCCAGCTTTCGTCGATGCCGTTCAGGATACCGGTGAGCTGTGAGGCGTCCGAGCGCGCGCGCAGCAGGCCTTCCAGCCCGCAGCCGAATTCATTCGTGGTGATCTCCTGCGCATAGGTGGCGCTCACCGTCGTGAGATGCGAGGCGTAGACGAGGCCGCCCTTGAGGAAGGACACCTTGTCGTAGAACTCAACGCCGTCGATATGGAAGGAGCTTTCCGGCGCGCCGATCCGCCGCAGCGAGTCCCGCGGGAACAGCCCCTGATAGGCGAGGTTATGGATGGTCAGGATCGAGGGGACCTTCGAGCCGCTCCAGGCAAGGTAGGCCGGCACCAACGCGGCCTGCCAGTCGTTGGCGTGGACCAGGTCGGCTGCCCAATTCTTGTCCAAAGTGCCTGCGGCGAGCTCGGCGGCCGCGGACGCGAGCCGGCCGAAACGGATATCGTTGTCGGGCCAATCGCGCCCGGACTCGTCGCCATAGGGGTTGCCCGGACGGTCGTAGAGCTGCGGGCAGAGCAGCACATAGACGGGCAGGCCGTCGCGGGTCGAGGCGCGCCCGAGCCGGCAGGGCGGCATCTCGGCGCGCGCCGCGCACTCGCCAACGATTTGAATATGCGTCAGTTGTTCAACGACATCGGTGTAGCCGGGGAGCAGGATCCGGATGTCGGCCCAGGGCCGCAACGACCGGGGCAGGGCCGCTGAAACAGCAGCCAGTCCGCCCACACGGACGAAGTCGTCCATCTCGGTCGTAACAAAAAGGACTTTCAATAAAAGCCGCCCTCTGAGGAGCCCGTTATGCTGCTATGCAAGAATAGGTCCAATTGCTTGGGGGAAGGTTCAATTTGCCTTGCATCGTAAATGCTTCCCTGCCGCTTCCGCCCCATCTAGGGTCTTTGGCATGCGCCGGCAAACGCGCAGGCGCCAGGGAGCCTTCAACAAATGACATTATCCGATAAGGATGAGGGGACTTTGACAGGATGTTTTGCCGGCCTCCGCGTGCTCGATTTCTCGACCACGATCGCAGGCCCCCATTGCGCCCGGATGCTCGCCGACATGGGTGCGGAGGTCATCAAGATCGAGCCCGCGGAGGGCGAGACGATGCGGACCCGTCCGCCCATCCGCAATGGCTGCTCGACCACGTTCGGCCAGCTCAATGTCGGCAAGAAGAGTGTTGTGCTGGACCTGAAATCGGCGGAGGGCCGGGACGTCGTGCGGGGCCTGATCGCGGGCACGGACGTGCTGGTCGAGAATTTCCGCCCCGGCGTCATGCGCCGCCTTCGGCTCGACTACGCGACGCTGTCCGCGCTCAATCCGAAACTGATCTATTGCTCGATCTCCGGCTACGGCCAGACCGGCCCGTCCGCCGAACTGCCGGCCTATGCGCCGGTCATTCACGCCGCGTCCGGCTACGACATGGCGCATCTTGCCTACCAGCCGGGCCGCGAGCGGCCGGATTATTGCGGCATCTATCATGCCGACGTCGTCACCGGCACCTATGCCTTTGGCGCGATTTCCGCAGCGCTCTATCAGCGCAACCAGACGCAACGCGGCCAGCACATCGACGTGTCGATGCTGGAATCGATGCTGACCTTGACCTTGAACGAGGTGCAGTGGTCGCAGTTCGAGGTCGCGCCACCCTCGCGTCCGATGTTCGGCCCGATCGAAACCGGCGACGGGTATGTCATGGTTGCGATCGCCAGCGAAAAGACGTTTCAAGGCCTGATGAACGCAATCGGCCAACCCGAATGGGTCGGCGATCCCCGCTTTGCCCTCTATGCCGACCGGCGCGACAATTGGGCCGAGCTGATGGACGGCGTCGAGGCCTGGTCGCGCACGGTCACAACCGAGCAATGCCTGGCCGCACTCAACAAGGAGGGTGTTCCATCCTCGGCCTATCGTACCGTCGCGGAAGCCCTGGCCGATCCACAGATTGCCCATCGCGGCGCGCTTGCCGAGGTCGAGGACGATGGCGGCACCTTCAAGGTGCTCAATTTGCCGTTCCGCATGTCGGGCGCGAGGGTTGCGGCCGGACCAAAGATATCGGTCCTGGGTGAGCACACGCGCGTGCTCTGCAAGGAGGCCGGACTTTCCGAGGTGTCGGCGAAGCCGCTTGTGGCGGAGCCGCGCTGACTGTCATAAGACTGCAACAACAAAGAACACCGGGAGAAATGCCATGAGGAGTTTCAAGGTCACCGATTTCAACGCCCCTTTGACAGAGGTCGAGCAGCCGACGCCGCAACCGTCCGGAACCCAGGTTCTGATCAAGGTGAAGGCGGCCGGAGTCTGCCACAGCGATTTGCACATCTGGGAAGGCGGCTATGAGCTCGGCCACGGCCGCAAACCGCTATCCCTGAAAGATCGCGGCGTGTCGCTGCCGCGCACGATGGGTCACGAGACGGTCGGCCAGATCGTCGCGTTCGGGCCCGATGTGAAGGAGGGCGACAAGGGCGGGCTCAAGACAGGCGACACTGTGCTGGCCTATCCCTGGCTCGGCTGCGGCAAATGTCCGACCTGCCTTGCCGGCGACGAGAACATGTGCGCGGTCAAGCCGAACGCGCTCGGCGTGTTCTGCGACGGCGGCTATGCCGACCATATGACCGTGCCGCACCCGAAATATCTTCTGGATCTGAAGGGCCTCGATCCGCTGACGGCCGCGCCCTACGCCTGCTCGGGCGTCACCACCTATTCGGCACTGAAGAAGGTCGAGAAGGATTTTGGCACGCCGATCGTGATTTTCGGCGCCGGGGGTCTCGGCTTGATGGCGCTGTCGCTCCTGAGGGCAATGGGCGGCAAGGGTGCGATCGTCGTCGATATCGATGCAAGAAAGCGCGAAGCAGCCGAAAAGGCCGGCGCGCTCGCCACCGTCGACGGCAACGCCGCGGATGCGCTGGAGCAGCTGCAAAAAAAGGCCGGCGAGCCGATCCGCGCCGTGATCGATCTCGTCGGCAATGCCCAGACCACACAGCTTGCGTTTGATTGTCTGGCCAAGGGCGGCAAGCTCGTGATCGTCGGCCTGTTCGGCGGCGGCGCCACCTTTGCGCTGCCGCTGATCCCGATCAAGGCCGTCACCATCCAGGGCAGTTATGTCGGCAATTTGCGCGAGACGCAGGAGCTGCTCGATCTCGTGCGTGCCAGGAAGATCGCGCCGATCCCGGTGACGCCGATGCCGCTCGACAAGGCCAACGACGCCTTGGTCGACCTGCAGAAAGGCAAGCTGGTCGGTCGCGCGGTGCTTGTGCCGTAAGATTGCGGCATGTCATTCCGGGATGGTCCGAAGGACCAGACCCGGAATCTCGAGATTCCGGGTTCGATGCTCCGCATCGCCCCGGAACGACGTGCCAGCTAGTTTAGGGAAACCCCATGTCCGCAGGCAACGCGCTGCATATCGCCGTTCTTCCGGGCGACGGCATCGGCCCGGAAGTGATGGCGCCGGCGCTGGAAATCCTGCGCAAGGTCGAGGCGAAAGCGGGTCTTGCGTTCCGTTTCACCGAGGCGCCGGCCGGCGCCAACAATTATCTTGCGACCGGCAAGTCGATCTCGGACGAGACGCTGCAACTCTGTGCGGAGGCGGACGCGATCCTGCTCGGGGCCTGCGGACTGCCGTCGGTGCGTTACCCCGACAACACCGAGATCGCGCCGCAGATCGAGCTGCGCTTTCATTTCGATCTCTATGCCGGGGTGCGCCCGGCGCGTCTGATCCCGGGCGTGCCGAGCCCGATCGTCGGCGCGGACGCGCGCGGCATCGACCTCGTCGTGATCCGGGAATCCACCGAGGGCCTGTTCGCCTCGATGGGCAAGGGCGTCGTCACCGACAAGGACGCACGCGAGACCCTGGTCATCACCCGCCGCACCTCGGAACGGCTGTTCGAATTTTCTTTCAAGCTTGCCGCACGACGCAAGGCGCGCGGCCGGCCGGGGACGCTGACCTGCGTCGACAAGGCCAATGTCTTCAAGGCTTTCGCCTTCTTTCGCGAGATGTTCGATGAAGCCGCCCAACATCATCCTGACGTGAAGGCAGAGCACCTTTATGTCGATGCCTGCGCGGCCATGCTGGTTCGGCGGCCCTGGGATTTCGACGTCATGGTGACGGAGAACATGTTCGGCGACATCCTCTCCGACCTGACCGCGGGCCTTGTCGGCGGCATGGGCATGGCGCCTTCCGCCGACATCGGCGACAACCATGCGGTGTTCCAGCCCTGCCACGGCACCGCGCCCGACATCATGGGGCAGGGCAAGGCCAATCCCACCGCGATGATCCTGTCGGCCGCCATGATGCTGGACTGGCTCGGCGACAAGCTCGGAATCGAAAGCGCTACGGAGGCCGGCGAGCGGATCGAGCGCGCGGTCGATAAGACCTATGCCGGCGGCATCAGGCCGATGGAGTTCGGCGGCAGCAACGGCACCGCCGATATCGCGAACGCCATTCTTGCGGCACTGTGAGCGTCGCGAGTCGCGCCATTCAAATAAACCGCGGGGCGTCTTCGGTCTCGGTTCTCATCTTAAGGCGCCGGCCAAGGCGCAGCTCGGCGGCCGCGCGCTATTTGCCCTTGAACTGCGGCTTGCGCTTTTCCATGAATGCTTGCCGGCCCTCGCGGAAATCGTCGGAGTCCATGCAGGCGATGCCGATCTTCTTGATCGCGTCCATGTCGCGGTCTTTGGGATCCTTCAGGATCTGCGCAATGGTGATCTTGGCCGCCTGAATGGCAAGCGGCGCATTGCCCGAGATCGTGCGGGCGATTTCCATGGTCGCGCCCCAGAGCTCCTCGATCGGCACCGGATGCCTGCAACAGCGATACCTTGCGCAGGCGCCCCTTTAGTGCAACGGAGTGTTCTGGCAATCCACCGAACCGAGTCGGACTGAAAGCTCGAAATCAGGCTGCAGATCACGTCAATCGCCGTGCGACATGTTTGAACGCCTTCCCGCATTGTTTCGATCCGCTCTCTATGCGCTGCGCGGTGGGTTTCTTATTCGGCCGCTCGCGATAGCACTGGCGCTGGGCGCCGCGGGAGCAATCCTGTCGTCGCTGGAGGAGCAGTTCCGCTTTGTCGGCGGCTGGGTTCCTGAAGTTCTTTTCCCATCGCGGCAGGATCCAGGCGTCGCCCAGATCATTCTCGGCAGCATCGCCACATCGATCATGACCGTGGTGTCGATCGTGTTTGCGATTCTGCTGATGACCCTGACGCTCGCGTCGACGCAATTCTCGCCGCGCATTCTCGTCAGTTTTGTCAGGGATCGCACCACTCAATGGACCCTTGGGGTTTTTCTCGGAACGTTTTCCTACTGCATGGCGGCGCTGCCGGCAGCGCGAGTCCTGCCGCACCCCTTTGTTCCCGCAGCAACGGTGTCGGGGGCCATGCTGCTGGCCCTTACCTGCGTGGCGTGGCTGATCTACTTCATTCATCACATCTCGCAATCGATCAGCGTCAATCACATTGTCGATCGGATTGCGCGGGAAACCGAGCTGGTGATCGAAGAGTTCATGCCCTACGTGCGCGGTCCATTCCATTTGGACGAGCTCCGCGACAATGCGTCCGCCGAAGAAGGGATGCCGGTCCTCAGCCGACAGTCCGGCTATATCCGATATGTCGACATCAATCGCTTGATCGTTCTCGCAAGAGAGTATGGGATTTGCGTGCATATGGTGCGGCGCGTCGGTCATTTCGTGCCGGCCGGCGTTCCTGTGATCCGGATATCGAAGGCGGAACGAATATCACCGGAACGGGAGCTTCACCTGCTTGCGGCTCTGGACATCGGTCCGACGCGCACGATGCAGCAGGATGTGGAGTTCGGGATTATTCAAATTGTCGACATCGCTCTGCGTGCCATGTCCCCGGCCGTCAACGACCCCAGTACCGCGATCAGCTGCGTGGATCAGCTTTCCCGCATCATCATCTGCTGGCTTGGCCGCGAGCACCCCAAGACTCGATATTATGCGCCGCCACATGTGCTACGATTGGTCGTGCCGTGGCTCGCGTTCGATCGGCTGATCGAAACTGCGTTCGATCAAATCCGTCATTATTCCCAGGCCGACCTCTCGGTAAGCTTGAGGTTGATCCGGGCCTGCCACGACATTGCAACCGCTACACAACGGCGGGAGGAGCGAGCGCTGCTTGCCGAGCTCGCGCATCGCGTCTTGGCCGGATGTTCAAAGCACCTGCCGGACGACGATCTGCAGAAACTGAAGCGGCGCATCGTTCCGTTGGAGGCGCTCATTGCAGGGCCGAAGATGGCCGCGCCTAACGCCCTTTGAACTGCGGCTTGCGCTTTTCCATGAAGGCTTGCCGGCCCTCGCGGAAATCGTCGGAGTCCATGCAGGCGATGCCGATCTTCTTGATCGCGTCCATGTCGCGGTCTTTGGGATCCTTCAGGACCTGCGCGATCGTGATCTTGGCCGCCTGAA
>Ga0335079_10010158_pt1 | contig 10716 bp, 12 predicted proteins | sample Lox_Sample_33_FD_206719 | JGI IMG/M metagenome (GOLD analysis project Ga0335079, IMG submission 206719) | Soil microbial communities from Loxahatchee National Wildlife Refuge, Florida, United States - Lox_Sample_3.3 | ecosystem: Environmental > Terrestrial > Soil > Wetlands | place: USA... | reverse complement strand
CTGCATGCGAGTCGGCGTAAATGCGATTGACCGCAAGCGCGAGTCGGTTACTTTCAAGTTCCGTCAGAATGCGGCAGTCGATCCCGAGCAGCTGGCGCGATTTGTTTCGGGTCAGAAGGGCGCGCATTTTACCCCGGACGGAATGTTGAAATTCACGCTCAAGGCCACTGCGGCGGAGGAAGTTTTGCGGGCAATGAAGACCGTACTCGAACAACTCGCGGCCGAAGAAGCCTCTCAAACTCGCTGAAGGCATCTTTGGCACGGGCAATTCTGATTGGACCCAACGAAAAAATTCCCTTTTCAAATCCGACGATTCCGGCTAGGATAACGCCACTCAATTCACCGTACGACCGTTCGGTTGGACATCGGGATCGGATGCCGAGTCAACGACGCCCAGCCAAACATCTAATAAGTATCCAGAAAAACTACGGGGAGAGTGTCCAGGTTTCTGGGCATTTTGGCAGTTTTGAATACACACATCGAACGGCTAAGAGAACAGAGCATGACCGATGACAGATTCTTTCGCGCGCGCGTGGCGAAGCGCGTCGATTTCGCCCCCGATCTCTGGATGTTTCGTATTCAAACCGGAGGCGAGTTTAAGTTTGTTCCGGGACAGTTTGCGACGTTGGGAGTCGAGGTGGAAGGGCACCGCATCGAGCGGCCGTATTCGATCGTCTCGTCGCCGACGGAGGACGAAGTCGAATTCTTCTTCGAACTAGTTCCTAACGGTGCACTCACTCCGCTTCTTTACAAGCTCCAACGGGGCGACGAGTTGTTGATGCGGAAAGTTCCCAAGGGGAAGTTCTCGCTCGACATGCACAATGGGCGCAGAAATCATCTCCTGATTTCGACCGTTACGGGCGTCGCTCCCTTCGTCAGCTACGTGCGCTGGCTCGCGAAAGAATGGAAAGAAGGCCGCTTCGATGGGGCGCACAACCTCTACCTGCTGAATGGTGCCAGCCGTCCCTTTGAATTTGGATATCTCGAAGAGCTCAATGAGTTTGACAAACAGCTGCCCTGGTTCAAATACGTACCCACCGTGAGCCGTCCGTGGGACCACGCGGATTGGGGTGGAGAGATCGGGCGCGCGGACGACATCCTGCGCAAATATGCCGACCATTGGGAACTCGATGCCGGCAACACAGTCGCATACCTCTGCGGGCATCCTGAGATGATTGAGCACAGCAAGGCCATCCTGAAGCGGCGTGGATTCGTTGACAGAGGGACGGTGAAAGAAGAGGTCTACTGGATCCCGCCGCATAAATAGACCACTTACAATCCAACTTTCGAACTGCGTCGCTCGAGTAGCAGAACGTCGCGCCAGGCCTCGCCCAGTTTTCCAAGCTTTCGCCGGACCCCAACTTCCCGGAATCCGCACGACTTGTGAAGTCCAACGCTCGCTTTGTTCTCAGGAAAGATCCCCGCCTGCAGAGTCCAGATGCCGTTCAATTCTGATTCTTGGATCAAAGCTTCCAGCAATGCTTTGCCGATGCCTTTTCCCCTGGCGGCAGCAGCTACATAGATAGAAACTTCAGCAACTCCGCGGTAGACGCGGCGCGCAGAAACGTCACCGAGCGCCGCCCAGCCGAGAACTTTGATTTTCGCGGGCGATACAAGAAGCTCCTCACCACCCGTTTCCACGGCAACTAAACGGCAGTCCTTGCGATGACTGCTATCCCACTTGTGCCAATCGGGTAATTCCGTCTCGAACGTGGCAGTTCCGGTGACGATGCCTTCTCCGTAGATCTGGTGCACAGCCGGCCAAATATCCGGATGCATGGGCATGATGAAGTAGTTCACGTGAATCTAGCTCTCCGCGGGCGCGAAGAAGACCAGTACTGCCAATTCCTCGGCAATGTCATAGAAATTGTGCTCGATTTCGGCCGCGACAAACAGAATACTTCCCGCGGAAACTTCTGTGTTCTGATCCCCGGCTCGAAAAAGGGCACGTCCGCGAACGACGAAGTACATCTCGTCTTCATGATGCGGACGCTGTTTATCGGTCGTCCCGGCCGAAAGAACATAGAGCCCGGCACTCATCGACGGCATTCGAAGGAATTCTTCGTATAGCTTTCCCGCCTGAGAGCGCTGGCGATCGATCTCCTCCAAATGCGTGAAGTGCGTTTTCACGCGAGGATTCCCCCGAACACAAGCTCCGTGAACTGCGGCACAAGATTGTGCGTCTGCAGTTCGCCCTCCGGCTTATACCACTGATAGATCCAGTTGATCATCCCGAGCAGCGCAAAAGCGGCGGCGCGAGGGCTTACCGTACCTTTAGCGCGGCGGCCACGTTGCACTTCCGCGATAAGCCCTTCCACAAAATGTACGTATTCCTTTTTCCGCGTGTTGATGCGTTTGCGCAGCGCTGGCTGCAAGGGATGGTTCTCGTGCAGCATCACCGTAATCTCGCGGTCACGCGGGCTGAGCACCACTTCAATGTGCAGTCGTATCAATGCGCGCAAGCGGTCTTCGGGATCGGCAATCATGCGCACCGGTCCGAGCACGCGGTCCTGCGTAATTTCCATGGCATGATTCATGATCTCGAACAGAATTTCATCTTTGCTCTGGAAATGGTGGTAGAGCCCGCCTTTGCTCAGTTTCAACGCGGCCGCCACGTCGTTCATCGAAGTGGCGTCGTAACCGCGCTGCTGAAACAGGCGTGCTGCGGTGCGCAGAATTTCCTGCCGGGAATCAACCAGGGTCTCGCGTGCCATCGCTCGACATACTAAACAGTTATCGCCGGAAAGCCAACAAACAGCGGCAGATAAGCTGGCACCACAGTTCTAGCTTGACACCAGGAACACGCCTAGGTAGCATTTCCAGATACCGACCGACCGGTCGGTTTTCTGCAACTGGAGAAATTCCGGAATGATTCAGGAGTTCCATTCCCGGGCCTTCTTTTCCAGTCCGCGGCAGGTGCAACGAGAGGAGCACGATGGCAGTCACCATTTTTTACGAACGCGACGCCAAGCCCGATGCGCTCAAGGGCAAGACGATCGCGATCCTTGGCTATGGCAGCCAGGGACACGCCCAGGCCCAGAATCTCCGCGACAGCGGACAGAAAGTCATCATCGGTCTCGATCCCGACCGGCAGAGCGCCGCTCAGGCACGCGCCGACGGCATGGTCGTCGTAGCGCCGGATGAGGCCGCCAAGCGCGCCGATTGGATCCACATTCTGACTCCCGACGAGACTCAGGGAGAGCTCTACGAGAAGTCGATCAAGCCCTACCTGCATCCCGGAAAAGTTCTCGGCGTTTCCCACGGATTCAGCATCCATTTCAAGACCATCGTTCCGCCGGATGACGTTGACGTGGTCATGATCGCGCCCAAAAGTCCCGGTCATCTCGTCCGCCGCGTTTACACCGAAGGGCGAGGAGTTCCTTCCTTACTCGCGATTCACCAGGACGCCAGCGGACGCGCCCACGAACTCGGTCTTGCCTACGCGCACGGCATCGGCTCAACTCGCGCCGGAGTGTTGCAGACAACTTTCAAGGAAGAAACAGAGAGCGACCTGTTCGGAGAGCAGGCTGTCCTCTGCGGCGGATTGACCTCACTGATCAAGAAGGGATTCGATACTCTTGTCGAAGCCGGTTACGCGCCCGAAATCGCCTATTTCGAGTGTCTGCATGAGGTGAAGCTCATCGTCGACCTGATCTACGAGGGTGGGTTGGCACGGATGCGCTATTCGATCTCGAATACGGCCGAGTATGGCGACCTCACCCGTGGCGAGCAGGTGGTCGGCGACACGACTCGCCAAGCCATGAAGAAGACGCTTGCCGATATCCAATCCGGCAAGTTCGCTCAGGAGTGGATTGCCGAGAACAAGGCCGGCTGTCCGAACTTCAACAAGCTGCGCGAAAAAGAGAAGCAGCACCCGATCGAGATCGTGGGCGCGCAACTCCGCAGCATGATGAGCTGGCTTCCAAAAGAAGGAAAGAAGCAGGCCGCTCCCCAGGACGCCACAAAACAGGTGGTGAATGCATAAGGGCGCCGACATCGTCCTGCAGTGCCTGCGTGCCGAGGGCGTCGATCTCGTCTTCGGCTACCCGGGCGGCGCGATCATGCCGTTGTACGACGCGCTCGAAGGCAGCGGAGTTCGGCACATCCTCACACGGCATGAACAGGGCGCTGTCTTCGCGGCCGAAGGCTACGCTCGAGTCACGGGCAAAGTTGGCGTCGCCATGGCGACCAGTGGCCCTGGCGCGACGAATCTCGTCACCGGAATCGCCGATGCCAAGATGGACTCCGTCCCTCTCGTCTGCATTACCGGACAAGTTCGCAGCGCGTTGATTGGCACCGACGCTTTTCAGGAAACGGACGTGTTCGGAGTCACGCTTTCTCTCACCAAATGGAGCCGCCTGGTTCGCACCATCGATGAGATTCCCGACGTAATTGCCGAGGGCTTTTATTGGGCGCGCAGCGGACGTCCGGGGCCGGTGGTGATCGACATTCCAACCGACCTGCTGAAGGCAAAGAAAGAATTTTCCGGCCCTGCAAAGTTCACTCCGCATGCGCGCGCCGCTGATGCAAAAGCCGAAGGCGGTTTCACCGATACGATCGTCGCTCTGCTTCGGCAGTCTTCGAAGCCAGTTGCATTGGTAGGCGCCGGAGCGAAGCTCTCCGGGGCAATTCCGGAACTCCGCCGTTTGCTCGACAAGCTCAATATTCCTACATTTGCCACTGTTCACGGTCTCGGCGCCGTCGAACCGCAAGCTCCTTATTACCTCGGCATGGTCGGCATGCATGGAACCCGCGCCGCTAACATGGCGCTGCACGAGACCGACCTCCTGCTGGTCCTCGGAGCGCGCCTTGACGATCGCGTTACCGGCGACCCGTCGCGATTTGCTCCTTACGCCAAGATTGTTCACTTTGAGATTGATCCTGCTCAGCTAGATCGAGTGCGTCCGTGCAATTTGTCTGTAATTGGCGACCTGGCCGACACAATTCCTGCATTCGACGCAGAGTTGCAGCGGCATACAATCCCCGACTTCAAGGATTGGCGTGCGGTCGCCTGCGGACCGGAGCGCGCTGAGTTGGATCCGCGCGGTCTGGCGCAGCCCACAATCCGCTTTCTCGACGAACTCTTCAGCCGCTTGCCGCAGGATAGCGTGATTCTCGCCGACGTTGGCCAACACCAGATGTGGGCGGCGCAGCGCTATCGTTCATCTTCTCCGCGTGGGTTCATCACCTCCGGCGGTTTGGGCTCGATGGGTTTCGCTCTCCCCGCTGCAGTTGGCGTGCAACTCGCCAAGCCCGACAGCTGCGTTCTCTGCGTCTCAGGCGATGGCGGATTCCAGATGAACATCCAGGAACTCGCTTCCGTCCACCGCCTCAACCTGCCGATCAAGATGGTCATCATCGACAACAAATATCTCGGCATGGTGCGGCAGTGGCAGCAGCTCTTTTATGAGCGCAACTACGCTGAGACCGATTTGAGCGACAATCCGGATTTTGTCGAGATTGCGAAAGCCTACAAGATTCACAGTTTCCGAATGAAGGAAGACGCCATGCGCGAGTTCCCGGTATCGCAGGAAACTGGAAATCAGATCGACTGCTTTCTGAGTTCGCCTGATCCGGAACTGCTTGTGTTCGATTGCGCACCGGAAGCCAACGTTTTCCCGATGGTTCCGGCAGGAGCAGCGTTGTCAGAGATGCTGCTGGAAGAAAAGTAAACGCGGTAGATATTTGCGGCATGAATAGCCGGCGGAAGCCGGCGAATGGGGGCTAACGACATGCAATTTCACATTCGCTATCGCAACACGCAAGGCACGCTGATGCGCATCCTGAATGCGGCTTCGCGCCGCGGACTCGATCTGCCTTCCGTCACCGCGCAGCCCATCGAGCACGAACATCAGGTGACGCTGATCCTTGATGTGAATCAGAAGCAGGTCGGCCAACTTTATCGCGAATGGTATTCGATAGCGGACGTGACTCATGTAGGATCCGGCGCCTCGCACGCGGAGTGGTCCACGCATCATCCTCCGGCAGCCGTGACGATTGAAGAAGCGCGAGCAGCAGCCCGCGCATAGGCAAGTTTGGAATAGCTGGGCAAGCATGACGATCTCTGGGCAGCGTCATGCAATTTGGGGAACCTGCATATGCGGGTTCCCCGTTTTTTCTAATCCTCAAGTACAGAGGCATGCTGGGCAAAAGAAGGAATTCAGCGTAACCCTTCGTGGTACTTCGTGCCCTTCGTGGTTTATTCTTTCTAGTTTCAACAGGAGAAGCACTCATCATCATGGATCCCAAACATATCAGCCGTGGAATCACCGAAGGGCGCGATCGCGCCGGCGCTCGCTCGATGTTCAAAGCGATCGGATTCACCGACGCCGATTTGAGCCGCCCGATCATCGGCGTGGCGAATACGTGGATTGAAACCATGCCCTGCAACTTCCATCTTCGCCGCCTGTCGGCAAAAGTGAAGGAAGGAATCCGGGCCGCTGGCGGAACGCCGATGGAGTTCAACACCATCGCGATCTCCGATGGCGAGACCATGGGCACCGAGGGCATGCGTGCCTCGCTGGTGAGTCGCGAACTCATTGCCGACTCCATTGAACTCGTCTGTCGTGGCCAGATGTTCGACGCAGTTGTCTGCGTCGTTGGCTGCGATAAGACCATCCCCGCAGCCGCAATGGCTCTCGCGCGAATGAATATTCCAGGTCTGGTGCTCTATGGAGGAACCATCGCCCCCGGCAGCTATCGCGGCAAAGACGTCACCATCCAGGATGTTTTCGAAGCCATCGGCTCGAACGTCGCCGGCAAGATGAGCGACGCGGACCTAAAGGAACTCGAAGATGTTGCATGCCCGGGTGCCGGAGCCTGCGGCGGCCAATATACGGCGAACACAATGTCGACGGTGATGGAGATGATCGGGCTTTCGCCGATGGGATTCAACAGCGTTCCGGCCATGGATCTGAAGAAAGACGAAGTTTCATTCGAGTGCGGCAGCATCGTCATGAATGTCCTGAAGAGCGGCCTGAAGCCACGCGACATTCTTACTCGCGACGCATTCGAAAATGCTATTGCTTCGGTTGCCGCGACCGGTGGATCAACAAACGCCGTACTGCATCTGCTGGCGATCGCCCGCGAAGCCGGAGTAACACTCGAGATTGACGATTTCCAGACGATCAGCGAACACACCCCTGTATTTGCCGATCTGAAGCCTTCCGGCCGTTTCGTCGCCGCCGATATGCATCGCGCCGGCGGTATTCGTCTCCTTGCCAAGCGGCTCATGAGCGGCAAGTATCTACACGGATCAGCCAGGACTGTTACCGGCCTGACCATGGCGGCAGAAGCCGACAAAGCTGTCGAGACTGACGGACAGGAAGTCATTGTTCCGCTCGATAAGCCGCTGAAAGCGACAGGCGGCCTCGTGATCCTGAAGGGGAATCTCGCCCCCGAAGGTTGTGTCGCGAAAATCAGCGGCCATGAACGCCTCGAGCAGCGCGGCCCGGCGCGGGTTTTCGATTCCGAAGAAGACGCGATGGCCGCCGTGAAGGCGAGAAAGATCAAGCCAGGAGACGTCGTCGTCATCCGCAACGAAGGTCCGAAAGGTGGACCAGGCATGCGCGAGATGCTCGGTGTCACGGCAGCGATCGTCGGAGAAGGACTTGGTGATTCCGTGGCACTTTTGACCGACGGCCGTTTCAGCGGAGCCACCCGCGGTCTTATGGCTGGTCACGTCTCTCCCGAGGCAGCACTGGGCGGTCCGATTAACGCCGTTCGCGACGGCGACATGATTCACTTTGACGTGCGCAAGCGCCTGCTGGAAGTCGAGATCGGAAATGACGTGCTGCACAAGCGCATGAAGGAGTGGAAAGCTCCGCAGCCTCGCTACTCAACCGGGGTATTTGCGAAGTACGCTGCCCTGGTTTCATCGGCATCGCAAGGAGCGATGACCCGGCCGCGATAACGCGGAGCGCCCATGGGGCTGTAATCCATTGAAAAGGTTGCAGAAACGAGCATCGACGGGGCCATCCTTTGCAACTACAATATCTCCAGCGTCATCCAAATTTGTAGACGCCACGATGCGTACACAGGCTCTATCCGCCCGAGGCGGAGGGGCACTGGAGGACATCATGAGTTTGACCCCGATTGGCGAACCTCGCCATAAGGTCTCCACCGCCTCGCTGCGAGACCTGAAACTCCGTCACGATCCCATCACGTGCATCACCGCTTATGACTATGCCGCTGCCCGTCTCGTCGATGAGGCTGGCGTCGACATGGTACTCGTGGGCGATTCGCTCGCCCAGACAATGCTCGGCTACGAGAACACTCTCTCCGTCACCGTCGACGAGATGCTGCATCACGTCAAAGCGGTTCGCCGCGGCGTAAAGAACGCTCTGCTCGTCGCAGACATGCCTTACGGCTCGTATCACGTCGATGCCAAGGAAGCTATCCTCAATGCCACCCGCTTCGTGAAAGAGGGCGGCGCGGAAGTGGTGAAAATTGAAGGCGGCGAAAAACGCGCCGACCTGATCCGCCATATCATCGATGCCGAAATTCCCGTTGCCGGCCACATTGGACTCACTCCGCAATCGGTCAACATGATGGGCGGCTACAAAGTCCAAGGCAAGAACTTGAGCGGGATCGAACAGCTCATGCGCGATGCTGTGGCTCTCGATCGGGCAGGAGTGTCCTGTCTTTATCTGGAAGGCATTCCGCGCGACGTCGCATCCATGATCACCGCGGAAGTGAGCACGCCGACCATCGGCATCGGCGCCGGTCCAGATTGCGATGGCCAAGTACTCGTCTTCCACGACATTCTCAATCTGACCTTCGGTCCTCCGGCAAAGTTCGTGCGACGCTACGGAGACGCGGCGGCTTTGATCACCAACGCGGTTCAGGCGTACCGGGCGGATGTTCGCTCGCACCAGTATCCGTCGGACGAGGAGTCGTATCACCTGCCGAAGGAGACGAAAGCCGCGCTCGAAACCGTGCTCGAGCGCAAACGCGCAATGCGGCGCTAAGCCACGGGGATCTCCGGCGATCTTCACGGAACCCCGCGGTTATGTTTTGCGTATCTGTGAATGTGGGGATTTGGTGGGTGAAGAATCCCTGATTCAGCCCGCACCGGCAGTGCTAGGCTATAGGAGGGAGGCAGCTATGGTTCTCTCATTTTTCTTCTTCCCGTTTTTCGGCTTTGGGTTTGTGTTGTACTTTCTGCCGTCCATCATCGCCCTGGCGCGCAGCAAGCGTGACACTCTCGCAATTTTTCTGCTGAACCTTTTTCTCGGCTGGAGCGTCATAGGATGGATTGTCGCGCTGGTCTGGGCGGCGAAAAACGATGTTCCCGTCGTGGCGAGGTAATATCGGCTCGTGATCTTTCGGCACGCGCGCTTCGTAATTCTGGTGCTGGCCATTCTCACGCTCGCAGCCTGCTCGAGTCAGACTGCCGCGAAAGCTCCTGACCCACTCGCATCTTTGCAGGCGATTCCTCCCGCCGATGCCGCTAAATACGACCACGTCCGCGATATGAAGTCGTGGCAGAATCCTTACCTGATCGTCCGTTCCGATGGCGTTGCCTTGTTGGATGTCGCCGACAGCGCGGAAATCATTCTCAAGCCGAACGAGTTAATCCCGGCGTTGGCAAAGTTGCCGGCCTCGAACTGGCCCTACGGACGCGTCGTCGCCGCCGCCGATAATGAGGAAAAAGTTTCCCAGCAGGATCAGGTTGCCGTTCGCAAGAATAAAGGCATCGTTGGTGGATTGCTCACCGGGGCTCATATCGCGGTCCGATGGGTGCCATCAGCGTAACGCCGTGGATTCCGAAAACCCGCGGCCCCGGCCGAAGATTCTTGGCGAATTCGTGAACACCTCTAGCACTTGAAGATCTTCAAGTCCATCGACGAGATGCGCGCTGCCTCGCGCGAAGCGCGCCGCGCAGGAAAGCGTGTGGGGCTTGTCCCCACCATGGGTGCCCTTCACGAGGGACATCTATCGTTAGTGCGAGCCGCTCGTGCTGCAAGCGATGTGGTTGCGGTCTCGATCTTCGTCAATCCCACCCAGTTCGGACCGACCGAGGATCTCGCCAAGTATCCCCGGTCATTCGAACGGGACTGCGAGTTGCTGGAGCGCGAAGGTGTAGATTTCATCTTCGCACCCTCAGTCGGAGAAATGTATCCGCCGGGCGCAACCACTTGGGTGACGGTCGACGAACTAAGTGGGAAACTCGACGGGAGATCCCGGCCTGGACACTTCCGTGGCGTCACAACGGTCGTCTCCAAGCTATTTCACATCGTCGAGCCAGACGCTGCATTTTTCGGCCAGAAGGATGCTGCCCAAGTTGCCGTAATCCGGCGCATGGTGCGCGACCTGAATTTCGGGGTGGGAATCGTGGTGTGCCCGATCGTGCGCGAGCCGGATGGCCTCGCCATGAGTTCCCGCAACGCTTACCTCAACGCGGACCAAAAAAAACACGCTCTGGTTCTGCATCGTTCCCTGATGCGGGTCCAGGAGCTGGCGTATAGAGGAGAGAGCAGCGCAGAACGTCTAATCGCTGCCGGTCGCGAAGAATTTGCGACCGAGCCTGATGTCCGTATTGATTATCTCGAGGTCGTCAATCCCGAGACACTCGACCCCGTGAAGATCATATCCGATGAAGCGCTCGTAGCGGTGGCCGCGTATGTAGGGACAACGCGGCTGATCGACAATCTTCTGATCACTCAGCGTAGAAGGACACCGGCGAACGATTAGCGACGAACGACCAAGTCTACG
>Ga0335079_10010155_pt1 | contig 10717 bp, 14 predicted proteins | sample Lox_Sample_33_FD_206719 | JGI IMG/M metagenome (GOLD analysis project Ga0335079, IMG submission 206719) | Soil microbial communities from Loxahatchee National Wildlife Refuge, Florida, United States - Lox_Sample_3.3 | ecosystem: Environmental > Terrestrial > Soil > Wetlands | place: USA... | reverse complement strand
CTCGACATGCTGCAGAGGATGCAATCGAACTCCAATGTGCAGGTGCAGATCGTGCCCGACGATTTTCCCTCCATACGCGAGGTCGATCTGAAGCTGCTGGAGCTGGCGAAGAAGTGGGAAGCCAAAGTGGTGACCAACGACTTCAACCTGAACAAAGTAGCGCACCTGCATCATGTGGAGGTGCTGAACATCAACGACCTGGCCAATGCGCTCAAGCCCGTGGTGCTGCCTGGCGAGAAGATGAGCGTGCTGATTCTCAAAGAGGGCAAGGAATACAACCAGGGCGTGGGTTACCTCGACGACGGCACCATGGTGGTCGTCGATCATGCGCGGCGCATGATCGGGCGCGCGGTGGAGATCTCAGTGACCAGCGTGCTGCAGACCGCCAGCGGCAAGATGATCTTCGGCAAGATGGACGAGAACGGCAAGCCCCTCGAACCAGTCAAGCCCGGGCCGGTCGAGATCGCCCGGTAGCGTCTTTTCTAAAGAGCACTAAATCGCTCAGAGGCTGGTTCAGCTTCAAGAGGACGCATCGGAAGGTCGCGCCAGCAACCTCATCAAACGCTCCTTTGTCTCCGGCCACTCCGCCGCAACGATCGAGTAACGCGCCGAATCGCGAGGCGTGAAGTCGGCGGCCATACGGTGCGCGCGCAAAATGCCTTCGAATCTTCCCCCGATGCGCTCGATGGCGGCGCGGGAGCGCTGATTGCGCGCATCGGTATGCAGGCAGACGCGCAGCACCTGCCACACCTCGAAGGCGTGCGCGAGCATGAGCAGCTTGGTCTCGGTGTTGGCGCCCGTGCGGATGGCGGCCGGGCTGAACCACGTATAGCCGATCTCGCAGACGTCGGGATCGGTCCGGCCGTGGCGCGAATGGCCTTCCGGCCAGGCCCAGCGCTCGATATCGAAGAAGCGCGACGAGCCGATCACAGTTTCATCGGCCACGCGAACGATCGCGAGGGGCACGGCGGTGCCGGCCTGCTGCGAGGCAAGCGCTGCGGCGATGTACTTGGCCCCCTCCGGCGCGCCTTGCGGGACAAAGCTCCATCGATAAAGCTCGGCGTCACTCGCCCCGGACGCGGCTGCCAGAGCATCGGCATGGCCCGGCTCAAGCGGGACAAGACGGACGATGCGGCCCGACAGGATGAAGCGATCGGCGGCCATGGTCTAACACCGAAACCAAGGATAGAGTCGACAAAGTTTTCTTGTGGTCCCATCCTTTTCGTCCGCCGCGGCGGGCGAAAAGGATGGGGCACGGAAGGAAGTCCTATTCGAAGCAGCTCCAGACCTCTTCGAGGTCGAGGATGAAGCCTTCGACCGGGCCGGAGCCTGCGACGGCGTTCCCGGTCTCGATTCGGGGTGCGGCGCCCGGCGTATAGATATGCATCTGCTTTGCATAGGGATCGACAAGCCAGCCGAGTTGAACACCGTTGGCAGTCCAGGATTCCATTTTCTTCCTGGCCTCGGAAAGCCGGTCGCTCGCAGACAGCAGCTCAATCACGAAAGCGGGAGCCAGTCGCAGGAAGCGGGCTCGTTCGCCTCGCTTCAGCCTTTTCAGTTGTTCGGCGGTAATGTAGGAGGCGTCCGGATTCAGCGTAGAACCGTCAGGGAGGAAAAAACCTGCGGTGGCATCATAGGCCCGCCCGCGCTTGTGCGATTTCCACCAAATGCTCAACTGTGTCGTGATCTCGCGGTTCCCGTCGCTCGTCTCACTCCCCGCTGGTGCATTCACAATGATCGTTCCTTCTTTCGTCCGCTCGAGAAATGCTTCACTTGCCAGGCAGAGCCTCTCGAATTCCTCATCGGTCAAAGGAGGGTTGATCATAAGGCTACGGGGCTGCAGCGCCGGAATCTCGATCGTCGCGCTGATCATTGGGCAGGACCCTCCCGATCAATATTTTCGCACGCTTGGGTCGATCTCTTCGCTCCAGGCGCGGATGCCGCCGGCCAGATTGGAGACCTTCGCGTAACCCGCCTGCTTGAGGTACTCGGCGATGCGCTGGCTGCGGCCGCCGCTCAGGCACTGCACCACGATCTCGCGGTTGCGGTCGATCTCGCCAAGCCGCTGAGGCACGTCGTTCTGCGGGATCAGCTTTCCGCCGATGTTGGCGATCTGGTACTCGTAGGGCTCGCGCACGTCGAGGATGAAGAGGTCGTCGCCGGCATCGAGGCGATGCTTGAGCTCCTTCACCGTCATCTGCGGAATGCCGTTCTTGATCGTCGCCGGCTGGCGGGACTCAGGCAGGATGCCGCAGAACTGCTGGTAGTCGATGAGCTGCGTCACCGTGGGATGCGTGCCGCAGACCGGGCAATCGGGGTTCTTGCGCAGCTTGAGCTCGCGGAAGCGCATATTGAGCGCGTCAACGAGCAGAAGCCGGCCGATCAGCGGCTCGCCATTGCCCAGAATCAGCTTGATGGCTTCGGTAGCCTGGATCACTCCAACCAGGCCTGGAAGGATGCCGAGGACCCCGCCTTCGGCGCAGCTCGGCACCAGTCCCGGCGGCGGCGGCTCGGGATAGAGGCAGCGGTAGCACGGCCCTTGCTCGGTGGCGAAGACGCTGGCCTGGCCCTCGAAACGGAAGATCGAGCCGTAGACATTGGGCTTGCCCAGCAGCACGCAGGCGTCGTTGACAAGGTACCGCGTGGGGAAGTTGTCGGTGCCGTCGGCGACGATGTCGTAGTCTCTGAAGATCTCGAGGGCGTTGGCGCTTGACAGCATCGTATCGTGCTTGACCACGTTCAGCGCGGGATTGAGCGCCTTGAGCTTTTCCTCGGCCGAGTCGAGCTTCTTGCGGCCGATATCTTTGGTCGAGTGGATGATCTGGCGCTGCAGGTTGCTGGCGTCGACCACATCGAAGTCGACCATGCCGAGCGTGCCGACTCCGGCCGCGGCGAGGTAAAACGCCAGCGGCGAGCCCAGGCCGCCGGCGCCGATGCACAGCACGCGCGACGCTTTGAGCTTTTGCTGGCCCTCCATTCCCACCTCGGGCAGGATGAGGTGGCGCGAGTAGCGGGAGAGATCGTCGGTCGTGAGTTCGGGCAGCGGCATGGGTTCGGTAATGGCAGCCATAGTCGTCAGGGATCAGTGGTCAGTGATCAGTTCGTAGTTCAGAGTTCGTAGTTCGTAGTTCACCGTTTTTGATTCACCGGCAGCGATTGCGCCGAAGGCGCGATCGCCTGGACGGCCAGTCCCGGCAAGCCGCCGGCGATTGAGGGAATGATCGACAGCGTGTCCTGAGCGTTCACCGGAGAGGCGTCTTTGGCCGGCAGATAGCGCACGTCTTCGTCGTTCAGGTACAGGTTAACAAAGGCGCGGACTCTACCGTCGCCATTGAACAGGTGCTTCTGCAGTTCGGGGTAGCTGGCGGTAAGAGCCTGCAACGCGCTAGCGACGTTTGCGGCTTCGACTTCGACGGCATTCCGGCCGTCCGTATAGGCTCGCAGAGGCGTGGGAATGTTGATGATCATGTGCGGGTTCCTCGCCGGCTTGCGGCCGGCTGCAATTCCTGCGGGGTGAAACTGTCGTCGAGACTATCGACACGAGACGCGCGCGGCCCTCGACCGGCAGCAACATCGCGCGAATTCGACAATCAAAGCCCTCATTTTCAGAACCGTCGCACTCATGGGATTCAGGACCCCGTTCTTCCGATGCATCCCTCTTCCAAAATGATTGTATCCGGTTCAAAGCGTTTGTTCTCTTCCGCGTCGCCGGCCAGGCGGAAAGAGTTGGTCGCAGCCGCTTTTCCGTCCGCTACCTCGGTGATGACGTAAGAGCAGCCGATCCAATGCGCCTCGGCGAAATCGGTGGGCGACCATTGCGCGGGGTGATCCGGGTGAGAGTGGTAAAAACCGGCAATCTCCAGTCCCTGCTGACGCGCGCCGCGTTCGATCTTCACCAGCTCCGCGGGCGCGATCTGATAGCGATTGTGCGCGGAGTCGGTCCTTGTGTTTCCGGCGCGCACCGACTGTTCGACCTGCCATTCTCCGCCGGTCGATTTGCCGAGTAGGACCCCGCAGCACTCGTGCGGATAGGTTTCTTCGCCATGGGCCCGGAGAGCGCGGTAGACGGAGCCGGTCAAATGGAGTACGCCCATCCGTCCTCCTCCCAGAACCGCTCGCTCAGATATTTGTCTGCCGAATCGGGCAGGATGGTCACGATGACCGCCTGGCGGCCGGCCGAGGCCTCTTCCCGAGCGACCTGCAGGCTGGCCAATACCGCCGCACCCGCCGATATGCCGACCAGCAGGCCTTCCTCACGCGCCAGCCGCCGGACCATCTCATAAGAAGCCTCAGTCTCGGCTTCGAGCTGCCGGTCGGCCAAGTGCGGATTGTAGATCGCCGGCACAATTGCGGTCGCCATGTGCTTCAGGCCTTCCAGGCCATGGAACGGCGAATCGGGCTGAACGCTGACTGCCTGGATCGCCGAATTGAACTCCTTGAGCCGCCGCGTTGCTCCCATGAACGTGCCCGCTGTGCCCAAGCCGGCGACAAAATGGGTGACCTTGCCACTCGTTTGCTGCCAGATCTCGGGGCCCGTGGTGCGGTAGTGCGCCAGCCAGTTCTGGTCATTCGAGTACTGGTCGATATAGCAGAATCGCTGCGCGTCATTGCCGGCCAGTTCGCGCGCGCGGCGGATCGCCCCGTCGGAGCCCTGGTCGGGGTCCGTCCATTCCACCTGCGCGCCATAGGCTTTGAGGATGCGCTTTCGCTCGGGCGAAACGTTCGAGGGCATTGCGAGGAGGACAGGAAATCCCTCGGCAGCGCCCAGCATGGCCAGGGCGATTCCGGTGTTGCCGCTTGTGGCGTCGAGAAGTACTTTCCCGGGCGCGAGCAGGCCCCGCGCCCGGGCATCGTGCAGCATCGACACGGCGGCGCGGTCCTTCACGCTGCCGCCGGGGTTGGCCCACTCCGCCTTGGCGAGCAGCGAGACGCCCGGAAGGCCGCCGAGAACGCGATCCAGCCGGATCAGCGGCGTGTTGCCTATGCGCTCCAGGGTCGCGGAGCCGAATCCGGGTTGGCTCTTGCCGGTCGACATGGGGAAATTGCGGTGCGCGTTCGGGTATGCGAGATTGGAGTTGGACCGGGTTTCGCCGATAACGCAATCAGGATCTCCGGTCCCAGGGAAGGGACGTCGGCCATGGCCAGGAAATCGCGCAACCCGAACTTCGATCAGATTTTAGACCTCCTCCGCGCGCATTCGTTTGATGTTGTCCCGCATACCGGGGTCGCAGGCAGTGTCCTGATCAGCAAAGACGGCGTGGGCGCGATACTGGCGCCGGCCAAAGATGTCCCGGCATTTGTCGAACGACCGGGCGCTGTAATCCGGGGCGAGGTGTCCCGCCTGGTGGATCGCGGGTACCAGAAGTTTCTTGCCGGCTCAAAGTACGAGCTGCCGGCAACCGCTGCGCAACTTCAGGCGATTCATCGGATTAGCGAAGAGCTGAGGCAGTTGACCGGAGAGATCAGCCTCTACAACGAGTCGCTGGGCACGACCAGCGATCTCTACCAGTACGACCGGCTGAAGGGCCGCGAAGCCGCGCACCCGGCTCCGGCGCAGCCCTGGAGCGCAGGCTCGGGTCACTGATCCCGATCCTGCGCAAGCGCACGCCATGGAAGCGGCAATCCATCTCGATGATCTTGCAATGGGAAAAGAGGAACGCCGCCAGGAGCCACGGCTGCGCGTCGATGAGCCGGCATCTCTTCTGGTCGTGATCCAGGGTTTGCTTTGGCCCTGCCGCATCGTCGAGATCAGTCTTGCCGGCTGTCGCATGCTGCTCCCTGAACCGTTCGTGTATGGCAGGCCGGTCCACGTCGAAGTGGCATTCAAGCTGCGGGGAGTCGCCTTCCGGCTGGCCGGGGTCACGAAGTGGAGCGATGGCAAGGGGCACGTCGGCATTCGGTTTACCGACGTGACTTCGCGCCGCATGGATGAATTGATTGAAGTGCTCTGCGAGACCGCTGCAGAAAATGCGGCCAAGGCAGTCCGGCGCGCCGCTGAGCGGTGGGTGACCGAAGAATCGCCAGGGGCGCCTCACAGACTGGTCGACGATCCAGAAGCCTCGGCGGCAACGGTCCAGGGATCGGCGAGCCCGCGGGAAATCTCCGTTCCCCCGCAGGCACCTCCCGCGCACACGGCTTTGACCGCGCCGACGGCTGCCGCGAAGAGCGTTTTCAGCCCAGCGGAGGGCTTGCCGCTGGCTGAAGTGCGCCCGCAGGCGCAGCTTCCCTCACGCAACCCTCGGCCAATAACGGATGGCAACCAGGGGGAAGCGCCCGTGGCGAGGCCGACCGGCCGCGAGCGGCGCTCGGAGGTTCGTCTCAAGGTCGAGACATCGGCCATCATCCTGCTGGTGAATGTCGGCTCGCGGCTGCGTGGGCGCATCCTCAACCTGAGCCTGGGCGGTTGCCGCATCCGTACCGAGGAGCGGTTCCCGGTAGGCATTTACACGCGCGTGGAAACGGAGTTTCGCCTCGATGGACTCCCCTTCCGGCTGGGTGGGGTTGTCCAGGCCATTCAGGAGCGGAATTGCGTCGGCATTCGCTTTCTGGACATGAGCGAGCGAAAGCGGCAGCAGGTGGAGCAGCTGATCGGCGAGCTTGCCGACCTGTCTGCGGGGGAACATGCGGACTCGAGTCCGCGTGCGCCGGACCGGGGATCTTCCACGTAAGGGTCGCTTCGTCCGTCCTGGCGAATCGACGCCGGTGGCCTCTTCCAGAGACGTTCATCTCTCCCGCGCGCAGGCAGCGCCGGATAGGCTGCGGGCGGTCAACGCCGTCTGCCGGTGATCAGGTTGATGATCAGCAGGATGAGCGCGATGACGAGCAGGATGTGAATCAGGCCGCCGGCCACGTGCAGCGCGAAGCCGACGATCCATAGAACGATGAGAATGACAAAGACGATCCAGAGAATCGCAAACATGGGCCTCCCTCAAATGGGCGTCCGCGATTCAACTGGTCAAGCCGGCGGGCGTCAAAGAAGTTCGATGCGTGCGAGGCGCATGGCGGACGGAAGGCGAGATGAACGGGTGACGCTTCATTCTTTCGACTCGACGGCGCGCTCCGCAATCAGCACGGGAATGCCTTCGACGATCGGATAGACGCGGCTACAGCTCTCGCACTGCAGGCGTGACGGATCGAGACGCAACGGGCCCATGCAGGCGGGGCAGGCCAGTCGATCCAGAACTGAGGGATCAAAGCTCGGCGGTTTGGAGGCCGTCGGTTGGCGGCGGTCGGCGCTCATCGGGAGCTCGCCTATTGCACGGTTGCGTCGGGCTGGGCGCCGTCGTCCTGCGCGGCGTGACGGCGATGCGCACGGCCGGCGAACTCCTGCTCGATGCGTTGATTGGTGCCGGCGCGAGCGAACTCGTGGGCCACGCGAACGCCGTTATAGATGGCGTTGTCGTTCGAAGAGCCGTGGCCGATGATGCAGACGCCGCGCACGCCCAAAAGCGGCGCACCCCCGTACTCGGTGTAGTCGAGCCGGCGGCGAAAGTTGTTAAAAGCCCGCCGCGACAGCAGAGCCCCTACCTGCGCCGTGACCGTGCTCTTGAGAGATTCGCGAAGCGCGTCGCGCACAAAGCGGCCAATACCTTCGCTGGTCTTGAGCGCGACGTTGCCGACAAAACCGTCGCAGACGATCACGTCGGCGTTGCCGTTGAAGATGTCTCGGCCCTCCACGTTGCCGATGAAGTGGATCGGCAAGGCCTTCAGCATCGGGAAAGCCTCGTGGGTAAGTTCGTTGCCCTTGGTCTCTTCCTCGCCGATGGAGAGCAATCCGACGCGCGGCTGGTGAATTTTGAGCACCGATCGGGCGTACATCTCGCCCATGACCGCGAACTGCTCAAGGTTTGAGGCTTTGCAGTCCACATTGGCGCCGACGTCGAGCAACACGCAGGGATAGGCATTTCCCTTGGAGGTGGGCATGACGGCGGCAAGCGCCGGGCGGTCGACGCCGGGCAGCGCTCCCAGCACCATCTTGGCCGTCGCCATGGCCGCGCCGGTGTTGCCCGCGGTGACAAACCCGGCGACTTTGCGCTCATGCACCAGCTTGAGGCCGACGCGCATGGAGCTGTCGCGCTTGGAACGCACCGCGTGCGCCGCTTTCTCGCTCATGCCGATGCGCTCGGTGGCGTGGTGGATCGTGATGGGCAAATCCTCGTCCTGGAGATAGTCGTCGAGCAGATCGCGCAACTCCGGCTCCGGGCCGATGAGATGCACGCGGACGGGAAGTTCGCGGCAGGCGCGGATGGCTCCGCGCACCTCGGGCTCAGGAGCCTTGTCGGATCCAACGGCATCCAGCGCGATGTCGATGAGCATGCTCACGCCTGCCTATTTGGCTTCTTCGACGTCGAGGACGGCACGGCCCTTGTAGGCTCCGCACTTGGGGCAGGCACGATGCGGCGGCTTCTTCTCATGACAATTGGGGCACTCGCTCAGCCCCGGACGGCTGAGAAAATCGTGAGCGCGGCGATTGGCGGTGCGGCGCGACGAGTGGCGCCGCTTTGGATTCGGCATGACAACGATTCCTTTCGTTTCCCGACGTCCCACCCTGCGGCGGCAGCGTCTTAGGACTCGATCCGGCCGCGGAGACCCGAAAGCGCTTCCCAGCGGGGATCGCTCTGGTTCTCCTCGCAGTGGCACGGCTGGTTGTTGCGATTGACGCCGCAGCGCGGGCAAAGTCCTTTGCAATCGGGCTTGCATAGCGTCCTGACAGGCAGGGACAAAAGCACCTGCTCGCGCAGCACATCGGCAAGCAACAGACTGTCCTTTTGATAATAACCGATTTCGGTTTCCGGCGCGGTAATGGAGCGCTCCGGCGGGCCGGCATCGGCGCCGACCGGGCGGAAGATCAGGTCGAACTCGGCAGCCAGCGGTATCTCCGCCGGCTCGATGCAGCGCGCGCAGGGAACGTGGAATCTGCCGGAGAATTTGCCGCGCAGGCGAATGTCGGAGACGATCTCCCTGGGCCCGCGATGCTCGTGGAGCACCTCGGCGCGGCCGGAAGCCGCCAGGTCTCCCACCTGCTCTGCCTCGTTCCCGAAATCGACCGCGCCCGACGGCAGATCGACGTCGAATTCGATTGGCTCTTGCTCAAGATCGAGAAGTCTGAACTCCATTTTATGAGCGTATAGCATCGGCGAGCGATTTCACAACCAACAAGGCGTTGGGTGCTCCTCTGCGCAAACCCTTGATTTTGCGGCGGTTTTGTGATATAATACTAAAGTGCCCAGCGCACTGACCATCATCTATGAGGAGGGCTTTGACCCGTGGAATACACGCACACTCCAATCTCTGAATTCTTCCGGCGATTCGAAAACATCGGCAGCGGAGACGCCATCGCGGCGGCTTCGCAGTTCGCGGACGTCTTTCTGGCTGCCGGCCCCAACGGCGCGCAACCCGTAAAGGCCAGCGACTTCGCATTGGCTCTGCCCAAGCGCAAGCAGTTCTTTGCAAGCCACGGTTTGCAATCGACGTCCTTGGAATCCGTTCAGGAAACCCGGCTCTCGGACCGCTACGTGCTCGCCGACACCCGATGGAGGATGATCTTTGCCCGGGACGGCGGCGAAGAACGAGTGACGGCCGAGTCGGCGTTCATCATCGATACCGAACAGGACCCGGTCCGGATCGTCTTTTACCTGTCGAAGCAGGACCCGATCGCGATGCTGAAGGCGAACGCCGCCGCCGCGCTCTGAACTTCCTGGGGCGGCGATCCGTCACTCGAAGTCCATCTTTCGATGGATGGCCCGAAGACACGCCTCATGCGTATGCTTCGGGCCATGACCATTCCGACCGAACCGATTGGCAGCATTCCCCGCCCTGCCGCGCTCCTGGAGACGATCGCAGCATTTCAGGCTGGAAAGATCGCGCAGGCCGCGCTGGACGAGGCATACGCCGCCGCGTTGCGCGACACGATCGAGCGGCTCGAGCAGACCGGGTCGCCGGTCCTCAGCGACGGCGAGCAGACCAAGCCGAGCTTCGCGACGTATCCCCTCTCCGGCCTCAGCCTGGCTCCCGACGGGGTGGTGATTCCATTTGCCGACGGGCACACACGCCAGCTGCCGAGGCTGACGGCGGGACCGTTCCGCTACGGTATCCACGCAGGGTGCTACACGAGCGCGGCGCGCGCGCTGACCCGCCGGCCGATCAAGCAGGCGGTGATTTCGGCCTCGGCGCTGAGCCTGCTCTATCCTGCCGCCGAAATCGATGGCTACTCGCGCGAGGCGTTTCTCGCCGACCTGATCGACGAAGCCGAAGCGGATATTCGCGGAGCCCTGAATGTCGGCGCGGATTCAGTCCAGATCGACTTTACGGAGGGCCGGCTCTCGCTCAAGCTCGATCCGTCCGGCGGCCTGCTGCGCAGCTTCGTCGATCTCAACAACCAGGTGCTCGATCGCTTCTCGCGCGACGAGCGCCGGCGCATCGGCGTGCACGTGTGTCCCGGCGGCGACCATGACTCGACGCACAGCGCCGATGTGGACTACGCCGGGCTGCTGCCCGATCTGTTTCAGATGAGTGTCGGCCGCTTCTATCTGCAGATGGCCAGCGAGCCCGATCGGCCACGCGTCTTGCGCTTGGTGAAGCAGCTCTTGCAACCGGATCGGACAGTGTTCATCGGGGTGATCGATCCGATCGATCCCGCGGTCGAATCGGCGTCGACGGTCCGCGACCGGGTGCTCGAGGCGGCTTCGATTTTGCATGTGGCGCAACTGGGTTCGAC
>Ga0335079_10010154_pt1 | contig 10717 bp, 6 predicted proteins | sample Lox_Sample_33_FD_206719 | JGI IMG/M metagenome (GOLD analysis project Ga0335079, IMG submission 206719) | Soil microbial communities from Loxahatchee National Wildlife Refuge, Florida, United States - Lox_Sample_3.3 | ecosystem: Environmental > Terrestrial > Soil > Wetlands | place: USA: Florida... | reverse complement strand
GCTAATGCCTCCAGTATAATTGTATTCTCCCATGGTCTTAATTTGATCCTGCAATTTTTGCATATCATTTCCGGTTTGAACCTCGACACCTATCAGAAATGGAAATTCTGAATCATCAATTTCAATCTTCCTTAATGAGATATTGGCAGCCTGTGCGGCAGTTTGAAGCGCACTTATTAGACCTTCCTTGGAATAGGCTGCGTTTAAATTTGGCGGTGGCGGAGCAGGAGTTCCCAGATAATCGAGCATGGCTTGGTTCGATCCATCATTGGCAGCCAAATCCGGCCTGGCAGCCGTCAATTTTGCGCTCGCAAGCTGGGCACGCAAAACCCCGACTTCGCCGCGCAATTTCAAAAGTTCACTTTCATTTGAATTGGATTTCAATTGTTCATTTTCCGCGAGCAGTCCGGCCAGCCGATTCGTCACGTCGTCGCGCTCGCGCTGCAATTCCTGGATTTGTTCCGCCAGCGGCGCTTGCTGCTGCTGGAGCGCTTGAACCTGGCCGTGCAGTTGCGAAGCCTGGTGCGCTTCAAAAATTCCGGTTCCCACCGCGGCAGTGAATGTCGCGGCAATGACAGTTTTCTGGAGGGTGGTCATGGCAATCGTTTTGGTTGCGGCAAGAGCAGTTGGGGTTGAAACGGCCGTTCCGGCGAAAATAGCAGCCGTGGAAATCGAAGCAGCCAATCCAACCGGCGCGGCGTGGACGGCGTTGGCGGAAATCAAAATCGTCAACCCGGTCGCGCCAATGGTGGCGTTTCGTTTCGAGAAAAATTCGCGCAAGCGCTCGACGGCGCGGCTCACGCGTTTTTGCGCGGCGTCCTCGGATGCGCCCAACGCTTCGCCGACATCACGCAGGCTTTTGTTTTCAAAATAACGCAGCAGCACCGCGCTGCGGTCAGTCTCGTCGAGCGATTCCATTGCTTCATCGAGAAATTTTTCGATTTCAGACCACGCAGGCGGGACGCCTGCGCCACTTTCGGTCGCACTCATATTTTGCATTTCCACGGCGATTTGTTCGCGCATCCGGCGACGCGATTCCTTCCGGATGACATCAATCGCCGTCCGGCGCGTCACGGCATAAAGCCACGGCGCCAGGGAACTGACCGGCGGGCCGCCGCGGTTGCACAATGGCGACGAGGGCGTCGCCGCCACGCGCGCGAGATCGGCGAAAACCGATTGCGCCACCTCTTCGGCGAGTTGTGGCGACCGGGCCTGCCGCAAGGCGGCGGAATAGACCAAATCCAGATGCCGCCGGACAATTTCAGTGAAGGCATCCTGCGAATTTTCCCGCGCCCATTGCCTCAGCAAATCCAAATCGCTTGCCATGCTTTTGAAAGTATATCGCCGCCACGGCGCAAAATCCGACAGAAAAGATTTACGGTTGGCCGCAGCAGCGTTCCGGCAGAGCGGCGCAAATTCCAGAAACCTAAAGCACGGTTTCTGCCGAAAGGCGCCATGCGGGCTTTGTCTCGCACCTTTACTTTCGGCATTTTATCACGCAATTTAAGCGCAGCATGACACAACATTTCTTCAGGCTCTCGATTCTGGCAGTCGCCGGCTGGTTGACGGCACCGCTCCTGGCGCGCGCGGACGTTGCCAGCCCGGCGCTGGCAAAATCGGAAATTTTGGAAAGCAACGTGATGTACCTCCGCGTCAGCCATGTGGCCGCCAGCCTGGCCGATGAAATCGGCGCGGCCAACCGCGCGTTGCCGGCCACGAACAAAGTCGCCGGGACTGTCCTGGACCTGCGCTTTGCCGACGGCAATGATGCGACCGCCGCCACGGCAACGGCGAGTTTGATGGCGGCCAGAAAATTGCCGCTGGCCATTCTCGTGAACGACCAAACCCGTGGCGCGGCCATGACCCTGGCGAGCGCGTTGCGCGCAGCGCGCGCCGGGCTGATTTTCGGCACCGCGCCGTCCGCAGTGAGACCGGACATTTCGGTACAGGAAAATCCGACTGACGAAAAAAAGTTTTTTGACAATCCCTATGCGGCGCCGGCCACCAACGCACTCGCCGCGGTGCCGGGCACAAATGATTTTCTGCCGTGGGTGGACCACACCAGCGAAGCGGACCTGGTCCGCGCGAAAATCAAGGACGGCGACGAATTTGAAAACCCGCTGCCGCCCCGCGCGGTGGAACCGGAAAAGCCGGTAATCCGCGACCCGATCCTGGCGCGCGCGGTGGATTTGATCAAGGGACTGGCGATTGTCCGGGAATTCCATCCTTGATTTCGGGTTGACGATTCGCAGTTGGGGACTCACTTTGAACTTTGCGCGGCATGAAAACCATTCTGTTCATTTGCACCGGCAACATCTGTCGCAGCCCGATGGCCGAGGGGCTTTTTCGCCGGGCGATCGACGGGCGCGGGGATTTCCGCGTATTGTCGGCGGGCATCGGCGCAGGCAATGACCAGCCGCCGACGCCGCACGCGGTGTCGGCCATGCGCGAGCTGGGCATTGACATTTCCGGGCACCGCAGCCGGATGTTGACGGCGGAACTGGCGGAGCAGGCCGATTACATTTTTGGCATGACACACAGCCACGTGGATACGATCGCGCTGTTGTATCCCGAGGCCGAGGAAAAGACGTTTTTGCTACGTGAATTTGATGAAACGCTCGAACCATTTGAAAAAGACATCACTGACCCGATTGGCAGTTCCTACGAGGTCTATGTGCATTGCCGCAATCAGATCAACCAGGGCATGGCGTCACTTGTGAAATTTATGGAACAACACGAAACTCTGTCACCCCCGCCGGCGACCAAAACCGCGCCGACCACGGACTTTGCGCTCGGTGCCGACCACGGCGGCTACGAATTGAAAGAGGCCTTGAAACAGCATTTGCAGCAACGCGGTCTGAGCGTCGCGGACTTTGGCGCAAAATCGAAGGAGCCGGCGGACGACTATCCAGACTTTGCTCAGCCCGTAGCTCAGGCGGTTGCCAACGGCCGGGCCGAACTGGGCCTGCTGGTCTGCACCAGCGGCGTCGGCATGTCCATGGCCGCCAACAAAGTGCCCGGCGCGCGCGCCGCGCTGGTCGCGGGCGAACAGGACGCGACACTGGCACGACAGCACAACGACGCCAACGTGTTGTGCCTCAGTGGAAAAAAAACCTCGCCCGAACTGGGTCGGAAGATTCTCGACGCTTTCATCGCCGCGAAATTCGAGGGTGGCCGCCACGAACGGCGCGTTGATAAAATGGATGACCGGCTCGCAGCGCCGCAACTTCGCCTGCGCAATGTGGACACGGCCGTGGCCGCGGCGATCGAGCGCGAGCGGCGGCGCCAGATGGAAAACATCGAGTTGATTGCCAGCGAAAATTTCGTCAGCCCGGCCGTTCTGGAAGCCCAAGGCTCCGTGTTGACGAACAAATACGCCGAAGGTCTGCCGAAGAAACGCTGGTATGGCGGCTGCGAAAACATTGACACCGTCGAACAACTGGCGATTGACCGCGCAAAGAAATTGTTCGGAGCAGAACATGCAAACGTCCAGCCGCATTCCGGCAGCCAGGCGAACATGGCCGTTTATTTTGCCGTGCTCAAACCCGGCGACAAGCTGCTCACGATGGATTTGAGCCACGGCGGCCATCTGACCCACGGGAACAAGGTGAATTTTTCCGGCCGGTTTTTTGAAGTGGTCCATTACGGCGTACGCAAGAACGATGAGCGGATTGATTACGACCAGCTCGCCGCCATGGCGCGCGAACACAAGCCGAAGATGATTACCGTCGGCGCCAGCGCCTATCCGCGCATCATTGATTTCAAGCGCATGGGTGAGATCGCCCGTGAAGTCGGCGCCTACCTGCTGGCCGACATCGCGCATATTGCCGGCCTGGTGGCGACCGACCTCCATCCCAGCCCGATACCGCACGCGGATTTTGTGACGACGACGACGCACAAAACCCTGCGCGGGCCGCGGGGCGGCCTGATTTTGTGCCGCGAAAAAAATGCGAAGGAGATTGATTCCACGGTGTTCCCCGGCATCCAGGGCGGACCGCTGGAACACGTCATCGCCGCCAAGGCGGTCTGTTTCCAGGAAGCGTCGCAGCCGTCGTTCAAGGCGTATCAGGAACAAATTTTAAAAAACGCGAAGGCGATGGCCGAAGGCATGAAGCGCAACGGTTACCGCATCGTCAGCGGCGGCACGGACAATCACCTGATGCTGGTGGACGTGGGCGTGAAAGACCTCACGGGCAAAGACTGCCAGGCGGCGCTGGACGAAGCCGGCATCACCGTGAACAAAAACACGATTCCGTTTGAGACGCGCTCACCGTTCCTGGCCAGCGGCATCCGTTTAGGCTCGCCGGCGGTGACGACCCGCGGCATGAAAGAAGCGGAGATGGCGGCCATCGCCGACATGATCGCCGAAGTGTTGCTGGACATCAAAAACGTCGAAGCGGCACACAAGGTCCGCGGCCGCGTCCGCGAGTTGACGGCAAAATACCCGCTGCCTTATTGATTGGGAATCGGTGGCGCCAGGTGCTGTTGCTCCCAGGCGTCAAAGCCGCCGTCCGGTTCAGCCATCAGTTGCGAATGGCCATCGGCAAAACCATAAACTTTTGCCCGTTTCCCATGATACAACCATGGTTTACTTTCCCGGACGACGATGGTGGAAGGCGCATTCGTCAGATTGCTCAGTGATCCTCGGAACACGATTTCCCAATCATCTGACTTTGTCTGGATATCGTCCGATTTAACATAAGACGCGACTTGATCGAAATTTGTCGGGAACGCACCTTGATTATCATTGGCGAACAGGATCATCGCCAGTAGAAATTGCCTCGAATTATTCAATTTAATCCGTCCGACCTCCATGTCTTGATCAGGATCCGGTTCCTTTTGGGCAACTGAGTTCGGTGCCGGGCGGCGGGATTCGGTTCTCAATCTGGCGAGTTCATTCGTTTGCCGACGGAGCGTTCCGACTTCACTACGTAGCCGCAGCAATTCATTTAATTGATCTTCCGGCAGCGACTGAGAACCGCTCGCCGCGACAAGTTGGTTGGAAAGACTTTCGTTGTCCATGCTCAGTCGGGTGATTTGCTGACGCAACGATTCATTCTCATGTCGCAATTGAGTTTGATTCTGGTGTTGAACCACCAGCGCCGTTGCCGCACCGGCCACCACGAGCGCGCCGAGGCCGAGTTTAATTTGGGTTGCAGTCATAATTTTCAAAAGTGCCAGGGTTCCGGTTCCGGCGGTGGTGATGGAAGTGGCCGTCAACGTTGCGGCCAGACCCGCCGGCGCCATTTGAACGGCGTTCGCCGAGATCGCGGATGCCAGAGCCGCTGTCGTCGTAATTCCGTGTTTTGCCAGAATGACGCGCAGCTTTTCCAGCGCGCGTTCCACGCGCATCCGGGCGGCATTTTCATTGAGACCGAGTTTCAGGCCGACGTCGCCGAATGGCCGGTTTTCGAAATAACGCAGCAGAATTGCCTCGCGATCGCTTTGCTTGAGCTCGTGCATGGCGTCGTCGAGCGCGGGACGGATTTGTTCCCAGTCGGCAGGCGCGGATTGGACGGGCGAGACGCCCGTCTCACTGTCATGCATCGGGTCGCGCATAAATTTTTCCTCGCGGTCACGGCGGCGGGTTTCGGTTCGCGCGATTTTCGCCGCGGCAAAATGGGCGCTGGTGTACAGCCAGCCGGTCAGAGTTTCGCGGCGGGCAAGCGAACCGGCCTTGCGCGCGAGGTCGGTGAAGACCGTCTGCGCCACGTCCTGCGCCAGGTGCGCATCGCCGTTGACCTGCCGCAACGCGGCGGAATAAACGAGGTTGACGTGGCGTCTGACCAGTTCCGCAAAGGCGTCTTCGGAATCGGTTTTGGCAAATTGCCGGAGCAATTCGGAATCGGGCGTCATTTCAACTTGCATTTATAGCACCCGCCGGAAAGAAAATCGCACAGGAAAAATCGTGTTTGACACGGCGGTCAAGGTGCGCCATTATAGCGGTGAGTTGACTGCGAAATTCCCTTGCCGTATTGAGGCCGCGCTGCCTCGAACGCCAGGTTGACGTAAATCCATTTTGAACTTTTCCGGCCATCGGGCGTCCAATGCGTGACGGCCTTTCTTGTCCGGCAATTGGAATCCGGTCAATCCAACCAGTTTAAATTTTGTTTATGCCAAGAGTTTCAACAAGGAAAACCAAAGCGAAACCGGCCGCGGAAGTTCCCGCAGCCGAATCACCCGATTTGAACAACGGCGGTGTCGCCACCGAGACCGCCGTCGCCGAGCCGTCGGGTTCTGCCGCCCTGCAGCCGCCGTCCACTCCCGTCGAACTGGCCGAAGAGCCGAAGGTGGAGGAGCCAAAGACGGAAGAACGCCGCGGCCCGCAGCGCGACAAAATCGTCACGTCGCTCAATATCGCCAAGCTGCAGGCTATGCAGATGAGCGAATTGAATCACATGGCGCGCGAACTCGGTGTCGAGAATTTCGGCACCATGCGCAAACACGAGGTCATCTTCCATATCCTTCAGAAAAACGCCGAGCGCGCTGGCGTGCTGTTTTCGGAAGGCGTGCTCGAAGTGCTGCCGGAAGGTTTCGGGTTCCTCCGTTCGCAGAGTTTTAATTACTTGCCCTGCCCGGAGGACATTTACGTTTCGCCGTCGCAAATCCGCCGGTTTGATTTGCAGACCGGCAATCTTATCGCGGGCCAGATCCGGCCGCCCAAGGAAAAGGAGAAATTTTTCGCGTTGCTCAAAGTCGAGGGCGTGGACGGCGAAGATCCGGACAAGGCCAAGGAAAAGACGCATTTTGACAACCTCACGCCGCTCTTTCCGGACAAGCGGTTCATCTTGGAAACCGTGGCCGAAGAAGTGAACACGCGGGTGCTGGACCTCGTTTGTCCCATTGGCAAAGGCACGCGCGGCCTCATCGTGGCGCCGCCGCGCACGGGCAAAACCGTGCTGATGCAGAAAATCGCCAACGCCATTCTCAAAAACAACCCGGAGACCTACTTGTTCATTCTGCTCATTGACGAACGGCCGGAGGAAGTCACCGACATGGAACGCACCTGCCGGGGCGCCGAAGTGATTTCCTCGACGTTCGACGAGCCGCCTGAACGCCACGTGCAGGTGGCCGAAATGGTCATCGAAAAAGCGCGCCGCATGATCGAACACAAGCGCGACGTGGTGATTCTGCTCGATTCCATCACGCGCCTCGCCCGGGCCTACAACACCATCCAGCCGCACTCCGGCAAAATCCTGTCCGGCGGCGTGGACGCCAATGCGCTGCACAAACCGAAACGCTTTTTCGGCGCGGCCCGCAACATCGAGGAAGGCGGGTCGCTGACCATCATCGCCACCGCGCTCGTGGATACCGGCAGCCGCATGGATGAAGTCATTTTTGAAGAGTTCAAAGGCACGGGCAACATGGAGGTGCATCTCGACCGCGCGCTGGTGGACCGCCGCATTTTCCCATCCATCAATGTCGAGCGTTCCGGCACGCGCAAAGAGGAACTGCTTTACCACCCGGACGAGTTGAGCCGGATCGTGCTTCTGCGCCGCGCGCTGACCGGCGTACCGCCCGTGGAGGCGATGGAACTGCTGTTGGGCAAATTGAAAAAGACCAAGAGCAACATTGAGTTCCTCCTGAGCATGACGGTGAGTTGACCGTTGGGCGAAGGCCTTATTTCGACACTAATTTCCAAGCAGTCTGGGCGCGGGTTCCGTCAATCAACTGTTCGATGGTCCAAAGCTGGATGGGGCCGATAGTGCCATAATCCACCACGATCTTCCCGCTTTTACCCTTGGAAACGATGACCGTGCAAGCGCGATTTTCAAGTGGATCTGCGCGGTACTTGTCCCGGAAATCCTTGAAATCGCCCGTGTCCAGTGCATAGCAAAGGCGCGCAAAAGTCGGCAGATCAATTTGACCGGTGGCTTGTGATGGCTTGGGCTGGAACACAACAAATTCGGCCTGGCCGGAGCGATGGAAGGTCACGCGATAAATCGGACCGGTAGCGGCATTGGTCGTGCGCTCCAGGGAAATGGTTTCGTAGGGCAGGCTGGCCCGGAACGCTTCCACCCGGTCGGCGGGCAGATTTCCCAGGTACAGCGGTTTATAGACGGCGGGCACGTTGGAGACCATGTCGGGCGCAAAAAATACCAGCGGTTTTTGGTTGTCCGTGCCCGCTTTTCGGGAACAGGCGCTCAAAAACCAGGCCGTTACCAGCAAAGCGCCGAGGAACCCGATCCCGGCCGGGTTCACGCGGAGCATTCTACGATCATTCGTTTTCAATCTGACAATTGCCAGAGCAGAATTTTTGCCAATCGTTCCGGCGGATGGATGAGGCAGGACCAGTGATCCTGAACGGTCGAATGTTTCAAAAAGCCAATAAAAAAGCCAGTTTGATTGCGCTTGACGGTTTACGCCCAAAAACCTAATATATCCGTTCAAGAACGGTAAAGTTTGCTGGATAAGCCAGCCGCGAAGTCGGAGATGCTTTAATCTGCCGACTTTTTTGTTCGCCGGGCAGGAGGTGTGCCGAGCGTATGAATGCGGAATTTTTGACAGTTTTGGAATTCTGGGAGCGCGAAAAGGGCATCAATCGTGATGTCCTGGTCGGCGCTGTCCAGGAAGCGTTGTTGTCGGCGGCCAAAAAGGCCGTCGGCCCGGCGCGCGAATTGCGCGTGGAAATTGACCAGAAGAACGGGGACATCAAGGCGTTCGCCAAGCTCATCGTCTCCGACAAGATCATGTCCAAGCACGACCAGATTTCTGTCTTCGACGCGCGCCGCCTCAAACCCGGCGCTCAGATCGGCGACGAAATCGAAAAGGAAGTCACGCCGACCGGTTTCGGGCGCATTGCCACGCAATACGCCAAGCAGGCGCTCATGCAGAAAATCCGGCAGGCGGAAAAAGCGCTCATCTTCACCGAATTCAAGGACCGCGTCGGCGACATCGTCAGTGGTTCCGTGCGACGGTTTGAGCGTTCGGACGTGATTCTGGACCTGGGCAAATACGAGGCGTTGCTGCCGAACCGGGAGCGCGTGCCCACGGAGGAATACCAAGTCGGCGAGCGCATCCGCTGCTACGTCAAGGCAGTCGAACAAGGCCCGCACGGACCGGAAATTATTCTGTCCCGCGCCGACCCGCGCTTCGTCATCAAACTCTTTCAGCTCGAAGTTTCGGAGATCAACGACGGCACGATTGAAATCAAAGGCGTCGCCCGGGAACCGGGTTTTCGCACCAAGATGGCCGTTTATTCGCGCGACAACAAAGTGGACCCCGTCGGCGCGTGTGTCGGCATGCGCGGCCAGCGCGTGAAAAACATCGTCCGCGAACTTAACAACGAAAAAGTGGACGTGATTCCCTGGTCGCCGGATGTCCGGACGTTCATCACCAATGCGCTGGCGCCGGCCAAACTCAAAAGTTTTGAAGTGGATGAAGCCACCCGGCGCGTCAGAATCATGGTGGCGGAAGACCAATTGTCGCTGGCGATCGGCAAGCGGGGCCAGAACGCGCGCCTGACGGCCAAATTGACGGGTTGGGAAGTGGACATTGATGCCGAGCAGGTCGTCACGAAGGGTTTTGAGGAAAAGGTCGCCGAAGCTGTCGAGTCGCTTGCGGCCATTCCGGGGATTTCGCGGGACCAGGCCGATGCGCTGGTTCATGCCGGGCTGACGCGGCTCGAGGATTTGTTGTCGGCGGATGAAGGTGATTTGAGCAGTATTCCGCAAGTCGGCGAAAAGGCGGCGGAAATTTTGCAGGCGGCGCGGGCGGAAGCCGAGCGCAAGAAGATCCAGCTTAACGGGGATGACCCGGCAGCTGCGGCCGTCTGATGAATACTTGAGTTTTATGAAGCCGATCGAAACTGCGTTGGGAAACGCGCGTTAGCCATGACGGTTTTACGCTCATTCCGGTCGGCGACGGTGAAAATTTATGCCCGTTCGTATATACGACATCTCGAAGAAGCTTGGCCTGGAGAACAAAGCCATCCTCGCCAAAGCCAAGGTGCTGGGTATTGCTGCCGCCAAGGTTCCGTCCAGTTCGCTCGATAAAATCACCGCCGAATGGCTCGAAGAGGAGCTGTTCAAGGATCATCCCGAGATCGCTGCCAAATTCAAGGCGCCACCCGCCCCGGCTGTTGAAACGCCCAAGCCGCCGCCCGCCGAGGAAAAAATTGTCGTCATCACCGCGCCGCCGCCGCCACCGCCGCCACCGCCGGAAGTTAAACCGCCACCTCCACCAGTCATTGAGCCGCCCAAGCCGCCGCCACCGCCGCCCAAACCCGTCGGCCCGAAGATCGGCGATAAAGTCGGGTTTATTCAGTTACCGCACAAACCGGCGCCGAAAACCAGCGATAAGACTGGTACGACGAGATTCGTGTCCAAACCGGCCGCACCGGCGAGACCGGGCGGCAGACCCGCCGCGCCGGCGCCCCACAAAGAGGAGCGCAAAGCGCCGGCCCCCGCGCCACAGCCAAAGTTTGTGGCCCCGGCCAGCGCCGAGGTCATCGTCATCAAACCGCCGATTGTCGTACGCGAACTGGCCGCGCAGCTCAAGCAAAAGCCATTCAAGATCATCGCCGATTTGATGGAACTGGGCGTGTTCGCCAATGTGAACCAGGCGATTGATGAAAAAATCGCCCAGCAGCTTTGCGCCAAATACGGTTTCCGGTTCGAAGTGGAAAAGCGCGAGCGCGGCGGCGGCGCCGTTCATGCGCCCGCCAAAAAAGTCGAGCTCGACATCGAGGACAAGCCGGAAGAACTCAAACCGCGCG
>Ga0335079_10010149_pt1 | contig 10720 bp, 7 predicted proteins | sample Lox_Sample_33_FD_206719 | JGI IMG/M metagenome (GOLD analysis project Ga0335079, IMG submission 206719) | Soil microbial communities from Loxahatchee National Wildlife Refuge, Florida, United States - Lox_Sample_3.3 | ecosystem: Environmental > Terrestrial > Soil > Wetlands | place: USA: Florida... | reverse complement strand
GCCCACAGCACCCGATCCCGCAGGTCTTGAGAGTAGGAATGCATCCCCGCCGCCTCCCTAACGGCGGGATCATTATCCCATAAAACTGTATATACTTAAATTAGAAACGCTCTAGCGACTAGCAACGGAGCTTCGAGCACTCAGCAGTCAGCATTCAGCATTCAGTCAAGATCGGTTGTCATCCCGACCGAGGACTTTAGTCCGAGTGGAGGGACCTGCTGTTCTTTTAATAAGCGTTATCCCCTCTTGTCCCACATTGTGGTATATGAGCGTCATAAGCAAACCTCGACTACGTTCTTGCCCGGAATCGCTTGACAGTGTAGCTACATTGTAGCTACACCCCCCCAAGGCAGTGAGCGCTGCCTATTAGTCCCACAATGTGGGATATCATACAATGTGAGATACAATAGTTATTGTAGTTTAGCGTGCTCGGCTTTGGCTTGCTTATAGATGGGGATGTCGGGATCGGCGTCTTTCCACAAAGTGAGGAAGTTCTGATAGGCAGTGCGGGCCTTCTCGCGATAGGCGGGATCCGTCTCCCCTTCGAGCGCGTACGCGCGCGCCAGTCCAAGCCGCGCCAGCGCGCCCCAGGGGAAGTTGGTGATCAGTCCGTAGTGGTCGACGAACTTCTGAAACTCCGCAGCGGCAGCCTTGCCGTCGTGCAGCATTAGATAGGCTTCACCTCGCAGATATACTGGACACAACTCCACATTGACGCCATCTGCCGGGGGCAAGCTGAGTTCTATCGCTGTCGCCACCTGCAAGAGTTCGAGTGCGCGGCGCGCGTCTTTGTGCTGCAAAGCAATTGCTGCTCGAGTCGAGGGCAGCCAATATCTCTGAACCAGTGTGTTGAAAGGAGATGTCTTGTCGAGATCAGCCGTCAGCTTCTCCGCCGCGGCCACATCCCCCACCCGCGCCAGAGCAAGCGCGGCCATCGCTCGCACATCGCGGTTGGGGGCGAGCTTACTTGCGAGATTGGCATCAACCTTCGCTTGCTCCGTCTCACCTGCTTCTACCTCACGCAGAGCCTCCGCCACTAGATAGCCTGCGGCGGTCTCTCCAGCATCGTTGTGCCGAGCTGAGTCGATCGCTCGTTGGGTTAGCCCGCGCGCAGTCCTTAGCTTCCCATACCAGGAGTCTGTATCCGCCTGGGCCGCCAGTAATATGTCTTCTGTCCCCGGCTTGCCTATCACCGAGGCGATCAAGTTCTCCATTTGCGCGGTGTCTCCCTCCAAAAAAGCCGCACCATACTGATTCAGGAGTAGATCTCCGCTCGCCAACTTGAGCTGCTGCGCTTGCTGATAGACGGCATCGGCTTCTTTCAGCCGGCCAAGCGCGGTGTAGCCTGAACTGAGATTAACGTAGTAGCTTATGCGGTTCCGGTCAAACCGGCCCGCCATTAAGGTTTCCTCTAAGGCCTTTTCGTGGTTTCCAAGGCGGAAGTAAACCAGGGACAAGTTTAGGTATGGTATGTAGTCCCTCGGGTAGATCTGCTGCCACAGCTCATAAACAGCAGCAGCTTTGTCCAACTCGCCGGTCGCGGACATATAGTAGATCGCTTCGATGAAAAGTCTTTCGCGCTCGCTCACCTTACCACGCAGATCATAAGCCTTGCGTGCGTTCTCTTGTTGCCGCTCTACTTCTTTGCGGTTGCCGTACACAATCGACATTGCGGCGTAAGCTGCCGCGAAATTGGGATCGATTTTCACCGCCTCTTGCAGGAAAGGCAAGGCGGCCGGTCCCCCTTTGGTGAAGTTCATCTTACGTGCCAAGCTGTAAGCCTTCAGCGCCTCCAGAGAGGGTGTCGTCACCTCCTCCAGTGGCGTCGCGTACCTCTCCACTGAGGCGAGCGATTCGCCCAGCTTGCTTCGCAAACTGATCGCCCCAGCATCGAGAGCCTTGAGCACGGCTTCCTTGCTTGCCGCTTGCTTCTGCTCTTGCGCCAGCACATCTCCCGTACTACAGTTCACTACCTTGAGTCCGATCACGTAGTCGCTTCCCAACCTAGCGATGGCACCGTTGACCACCGCCTGACTGTCGGTCCGCAAGCAGACCTCCCGAGCCAACACCCCTGTCAGCCGTTCACCGGCGCGATTCATCAACTTCAAAGTTCCCGCGGTCTTCCCATCGGAAAGCACGTTGAGGAATGGTGACTGCTCCAGCTGCAGGGCAAGTCCCTGCTTCAGTGTGTCGTCAAAGACAGGGTCGCCGGTAGAGTTGTCGAAGTCGGCGAGGACGATGGTGTCGCGCTCGGTGAGCTTGGGCGCGCGGTGCGTCCGCCAATAGAGCACTCCGGCAATCGCCACCGCACACACGATTACCGCCGGGACAATCCACTTCCCGCGCGGGCGCACACGCGGCTCAGCAATTATCTGCCCTACAGAGGGTGACTTATTTATTGTGTCATCCCGACCGAGTCCCGCCCGTTCGGCAGAACTGGCGGGACGAGTGGAGGGACCTGCTGTTTGGTTCGGTTCGGCAGGCCCGTCCTCCTCGGCTCCAACCCGCACCACCGGAACCAGCAGCCGGTACCCCCGCTTGGCGATGGTGCCGATGTAGTGCGGCTCGTCGGCGGAATCGACCAGCGCCCGGCGAAGTTTCTTGATGGCGTTGTTGATGCTGGAATCGAACTCGACCACGGTGTCGTCGGGCCAGAGGCGCTGGCGAATTTCCTCGCGGGTGACGATCTCGCCGCCGGCCTCAATCAGCATGCGCAGGATTTGCCAGGGTTGCTCGGGAAGGACCAGGACAGCGCCCTCACCTTGGCGCAGCTCACCGGCACGAAGGTCGACCTCGAAGACACCGAGCCGCACGCGATCCGAGAGCGCCTGTTTCATGGCAAAAAAAACGGAAGAAATTCGAAAGAGTGTACTACGGCGGCGGTTCCATTAGAAGGGCCGGCTTCAATTAGCCGAACACGGCAAGTAATGGCGCGAGCAACGATGAGATCGTGAAGGGGGGCAGCTAAGGCAGCGCCCGTTCAAACCGACAACTTACGGGCGGTTGCAGAAAAGTTAGACAAAGATTACTGCGCGCATATTGCCCTTCTTCGCGCTCGCCAGCAAACTCGCCGCAGCTTCGGCCGCGAATCGCGGCCATCGATCCGGTTTGATGAAACGGACGGAGCGCGGGGTAAACAGCACAATGAAGCCAATTGCGGCGTCACGGCCAGGGAATGCCGCACTCGCAGTTTGCATCACCGGCGGTGGCTCCCTCCGCCTTTAACAAGCGAAGAAACGGAGGACTGTATGGACACGAAAGCCAAGCTGACAACCTGTGTGCTGCTGTTGCTTGCTCTGGGAACGGCAACTTCTCTCGTGGCACAGAACGCATCGCCAACCCTCACTCCGCTTTACACGTTTCGAGGCGAAGCTGATGGGGGATCACCGAACGAGGTAATTCTGGATCCGGCAGGCAATCTCTACGGCACTGCCACCTATGGCGGCAACTCAGCCGACGAGGGCGGCTACGGAGTTGTGTTCAAGATTGATATAAGAGGACGTGAGAGCCTGCTGTACACGTTCACCGGTCAGGATGGAGCAAACCCATACGCCGGAGTTTTGCGTGACAACTCAGGCGTTCTCTACGGCAACACCAACGGCGGCGGCGACAACGGTACCGGAGTTGTGTTCAAGCTAAGACCCAAAGCTACATTCTGTGCGGCTGTGCTCTGCCCGTGGAACGAAACCCTTCCGCACATCTTTGGCCCGTACGCTGGCTCCGACGGAGATTCGCCCTACGCCGACTTCGTCGAGGATGGCAACGGGAACCTCTATAGCACCACGGCCTATGGAGGTGGACCATCCAACGGCGGCGCGGGCAGCGGAACAGTTTTTGAAATTGATTCCCATGGAAATTACAGCATCCTCTATAGTTTCGCTGGACCGCCCACTGACGGACTCTATGTGACCGCGCCCGTATTGTTAGGTGCCGACGGAAATCTGTACGGCACGGCCGCACAGGGCGGAACGAACGGTGCGGGCATGGTGTTCGAGCTGACTCCAACTCAGTCGGGTTGGACGGAATCGGTGCTCTACAACTTCACCGGGGGCTCCGATGGGGCAAATCCCTTCGCGGGCCTGATCGAAGACGCACAAGGCAATCTCTACGGCACCGCGTCCGGCGGGGGTTCGGGTTCCGGGGTCGTCTTCGAGTTGTCGCGCAACGGCTCAAGCTGGACCGAAACTGTTCTCTACGCCTTCGGCGGAGCTCCCGACGGGGCTAGGCCAGCGGCCAAATTGCTTATGGATAGCTCGGGAAATCTCTACGGTACGACGACCGCCGGAGGCACAGTCGCCGGCTGCCCGCTCGGGAATTCGGGTTGCGGAACGCTCTTCAAGCTGACGCGCAACGGATCGAGTTGGACCGAAGCATGGCTCTACAGCTTCAGCGGGGGAGCCGATGGGGCGGGTTCGTACGGACCTCTGGTCATGGATGCGCACGGCAATCTCTATGGCGCCGCCTTCAACGGTGGCGACCTGAATTCCGCGGATCCCGCATGCGCCGGAATCGGCTGCGGAGTCGTCTTCAAACTCACACCGTAACGCCAAACGACCGGCGGTGCAGGCCAGGCGCCGCCAAGCCTACCTTCCATCACCGGCGGTTGCTCCCTCCCGCCTTTAATCAGCGAAGCAACGGAGGACTGTATGAACACGAAAGCTAATACATGGACAATGTGTGCGCTGACGTTGGCTGCTCTGATGGCGAGTTCAGCGTCGCTTAACGCGCAGGAGCATTCGCCGTCGTGGACTCTCACCCCGGTGTACATATTCCAGGGCTTGGAAGATGGGTCCAATCCCAACGAGGTGATTCTGGATGAGGCGGGCAATCTCTACGGCAGCGCCCAATACGGCGGCGAGATTGACAACTGCGAGGCGCCTTACGGCTGCGGGGTCGTATTCGAAGTTGACAAAAAAGGGGACGAAAGCGTGCTCTACGCCTTCGGCGCATCACCCAGTGACGGAGTTCAACCGTACGGCGGCGTTTTTCGCGATAACGGCGACACGATTTATGGCACCACCGGTAACTTCGGCGGAACTGTATTCCAGTTGAGCCGTCCGCACTGGCATGAAACCGTCCTGTACAACAACAGCTCTGGCTCTGGCTCCAGCTACGACCCTAATGCAGACCTGATTCGCGGCGCGCATGGAAACCTTTACAGCACGTTCTCCTTTGGAGGCGGAGGCTCATGTTTCGGTGGTTCCGGCTGCGGAACGGTGTTTGAAGTGGATGCTCACGGGGACGTATCCATCATCTACTACTTCCAGGGACCACCAGCCGACGGTGCGGATCCGTATGGGGCGCCTCTCCTGCTTGGCGCCGATGGCAGCCTTTATGGCACTACGAATACCGGCGGTACCAGCGACGCCGGCACAGTTTTCAAGTTGACGCCCACCGGATCTGGCTGGACGGAAAGCGTCATCTACAACTTCACCGGCGGATCAGATGGTCGTTATCCTACGCAGGGCGTGGTGGCGGACGCCGCAGGAAATCTTTATGGCACGACTTACATTGGAGGCGCGGGCTCTGGAGTTGTGTTCAAGTTAACGCCACATGGCGGAAGCTGGACACAGAGCGTCATCCATGCCTTCACGGGACCGGACGGCGCATCTCCCGCGTTTGGCAGACTTCTGAGAGACTGCGAGGGAAATCTATACGGGACAACGAGCGGCGGTGGCTTGAACGGCTACGGAACGGTGTTCAAGCTGACCCCGCACGGTTCCGGCTGGATCGAGTCTGTCCTGTGGAGCTTCACCGACGGAACAGATGGAGCCGGGCCTGGAGGAACTCTGGCGATGGATGGCCGGGGCAATCTCTACGGCGCTACGCTGTTCGGCGGCGGTTACCTCGACAACCCTAACTGCACTGGTTTGGGCTACCCCGGCTGTGGAGTCATCTTCAAGCTCACACCGTAACGCCCAACGACCGGCGGCGCAGGCCAGGCGCCGCCAAACCTCTCTTCCATCACCGGCGGCTGCTCCCTCCGCTTTTAAGAAGCGAAGCAACGGAGGATTGTATGAACACGAAAGCCAATAGATGGACAATGTGTACGCTGACGTTGGCTGCTCTGATGGCAGTTTCAGCCTCGCTTAACGCGCAGGAACGTTCACCATCGCCCACGCTGGCTGATTGAGACGCATCGCATTCCACTCGCAAGCTGACGATCCCGAGGCGCACCCTCTCGCCTAAACAGCAGCGGGGCAGTGCCGCGCGCGGCCGCGCTATCACTGCGCGACGTGATGTGAGGCACTGAGAATCTCTCCGCAGAGGTTCAGCCTAGGGCCTTAAGGGTAGTTCCGGTGCAGTCTGAGGGGCGCTGGATGCGTGCGGGACTTGCAAGTTCGGACTCGGCTCGGCGAGGTTCTTCACGACAGCTCCAAAGCAGCAACCTGCGGCCTCTCGCTATCGCCCATACCGGTCTCATGACCTTGCGCACCGGCCCCGCCGTGCTGCTGACGCTGCGCCCCCGCGGTAATTCCCTCGCGGTCTGGAGCCGCAAGCACGCCCTGACGATCACGTCAGCGATTTTGGCCGTACCCCTGGAGCACATCCTAGAGCATGTCGAAGGGAGAAGCGATGGATCCGTGTACCCACGAATGGTCTATCTGCAACGTCCGCCACGGTTATCTGGTGGAAGAGTTCTGCTATGAGTGCGGGGGCCGGCGTTCGTCGTTTTCGGCCGAGCCCCTGCCACCGATTGACAAGTACCGTGAGGGTCACCACTACTGGGCGTACCTGGCCAGTTGTCAAACGGTGAAGTTCGACCTGAAGTGCGGCGCCTGCGGGCGGACTGTCAACCTCAACGATGTAAATGGGCTGATGTTGTCCGAGTGCATGGACCGCGATTGCCAGGTGGGAGCGCTGGTGATGCAGCAGGGCCCCGGCGCTCTCGTCTATGTGGCCATCTGTCCCAACACCACGCATTCCACCGGCAAGTGCGTGAGCGAGGAAGGCATCGAGGCGCTCAACCAATACTTTCAGGCGCGGCTGGCGCCCGCCGGGCGGAAAGTCACCGTGGTGCCGTGCAAGCTGTGCAACAGCATCGACAAGTGCAGGGGCACGAGCATCGCCGACGTCGGCCTTACGGACATAGTGTGATGCGCTGCGGCGCAGAGGCCTCGCTGTGTTTGGCAGCAATGGAGGAGGAAGCACGATGAAGGTTTCCGAGCTTGTACAGAGCACCGGGCTGGCAGCGATCAACCAATATCAGGACAAGGAGATTGAGAGTGTCTACATCTCCGACATGGTTTCGGACCTGATCGCGTCGGCGAAAGCCAACAGCGTGGTGATCACGCTGCAAACGCACAAGAGCTTGATTGCCGCCGCCAATCTGGTGGCGGCCGCGATGATCGTGATCGTCAACGGCCGCAAGCCGAGTGAAGACGTGGTGGCGCTGGCCAACCGGACCGGGATCGGGCTTTTCAGCTACGACGCGGATTCCTGGGCGTTGGCCAAGAAACTCGTCAAGCTCGGGATCGAATGAGGGCTGCAGCGGGCAGTGGGCCTTGACCCGCCGAAGTGCGGAGTGACAGGTCATGCGATTGGAGATGCTGCGCGACCTTCTCCGGTGCGAGGTGCTGACCGGAGCCGATGCGCTGGAGACGGAAATCGACACGGTGGTCGCCTCCGACGCGATGAGCGTGGTGCTGGCTGCGCCTCATCCCCGGGCGCTGATGATCACCGGCCTGACCAACATCCAGTCGGTGAGAACGGCGCACGTAGCTTACGTGCCGGCCATCCTGTACGTGCGCGGCGGCCGGCCGGCGGAGGCAACGATTAAGCTGGCACGCGAAGACAAGATGGTCCTGCTTTCGACGGAGCTCGGAATGTTCGAGTGTTGCGGCATTCTGTACAGCCACGGCATCCGGGGCGGGAACTAACGGGCGGGCGAAGCGCCCCTGCGAAGGAGATTCGAGAGGACGGGATTTCGAGAATGCCGGCGAGTGCCGGCGAGAAGAGCGACGAGAGCAAGCGTGGAGGTCCACGATGATAGGAGCCGAACATCAGAGCCTGCAGGCGGTGCTGGCAGAGTTCCCGGCTGAGCCGGGGAGCCTGATCCCCATTCTGCAGAGTGTGCAGGCGCACACGGGCTACATCTCCGAGGAAGCCGTCTGGGAGATCGCCCAGGCGCTGCACCTTACCGAGAGTCAAGTGTACGGGGTGGCGACCTTCTACGCGCAGTTTCGCTTTACGCCTCCGGCGCGCCACGGCATTTGCGTGTGTCTGGGCACCGCCTGCCACGTGCGCGGAGGCGAGCGGCTCATGCACACGCTGCAGCACGACCTGGGCACGGCCACGGGCGGCAGCACCAGCGATGGCCGCTTCGACCTGAATCGTGTGGCCTGCCTGGGGTGCTGCGCCTTGTCGCCGGTGGTCAAGGTGGACACCGATATTTACAGCAGCATGACGACTATGAAACTCAAGGGGATCCTCCGTGGATACGAGTAGACTCGACAGCCGTGTGCAACTCGCCCGCCAGGACTTCGCCAACCTCACCGGCGGCGGCGCGGTGCCAGTGGTCTATCTGGGCGCTGGTTCTTGCGGAAAGGCGGCGGGAGCCGACGCCGTGAAAAAAGCGGTGCTGGCAACTTTGGAGGAGCGCAAGCTAAGCGCCCGTGTGCTGGAAGTCGGCTGCGTGGGCCCGTGCTATCTCGAGCCGCTGATGGACATCGCAGCCTTCGGCAATCCGCGCATCTCCTATGCCAACGTGAAAGCCGAGGACGCGCCGCAAATCCTCGAGAGCTACCTGGTGGGCGGCGATCCCATGCCGGCCCGCGCGCTCGGGCATTTCGGCGAGGCGGAGTTTGCCGGCATTCCACGCTTCTTCGACCTGCCGATGCTCAAAGCGCAGAAGCGCGTGGTGCTGCGCAATTGCGGCTTCATCGATCCGGAGAGCCTCGATCACTATCTGGCGACTGAGGGCTACCAGGGCCTCAAGCAGGCGTTGGCCATGTCGCCCGACGCGCTGATCGAAGAGATCACAAAATCGGGGATCCGGGGCCGCGGCGGCGCCGGTTTCCCCACCGGCAAGAAATGGCGCTTCTGCCGCGACGCCAAGGGCGACTCGAAGTACATGATCTGCAATGCGGATGAGGGCGACCCGGGCGCTTTCATGAATCGCTCGCTCATCGAGGGCGATCCGCACGCGGTGCTGGAGGGGCTGCTGATTGCGGCTTACGCCATCGGCGCTTCCTCGGGCTACGTCTACATCCGTGCCGAGTACCCGCTGGCCATCCTGCGCCTCCGCAAGGCGATGGCGCAGATGGAGGAGCTCGGGCTGTTGGGCAACGACATCCTCGGCTCAGGGTTTTCGTTCGACATCCACATTAAGGAAGGCGCCGGCGCTTTCGTTTGCGGCGAAGAGACGGCGCTGATTCACTCCATCGAAGGCAAGCGCGGCATGCCGCGGGTGCGGCCGCCCTTTCCCGCCATCTCAGGCTTGTTTGGCAAGCCGACGGTCATTAACAACGTGGAGACGCTGGGCACAATTGCCCAGATCGTCCGCCACGGCGCCGATTGGTACCGCCAGTTCGGAGTACCGGGCAGCCCAGGCACCAAGACATTCTCGATTGTGGGCAAGGCCAAGCGCACGGGGATGATCGAGGTACCGCTCGGCATCAAGTTGCGCGACCTCATCTTCGAGATCGGCGGTGGCGCCATCAAGCCCTTCAAGGGCGTGCAAACCGGTGGGCCCTCGGGCGGTTGCTTGTCGGAGCGCTTTCTCGACACGCCGGTGGAGTATGAGTCGCTGGCTGCCGCGGGCTCCATCATGGGTTCGGGCGGGCTGATCGTGATGGACGAGGACACCTGCATGGTGGACATCGCCCGCTACTTCATGGGATTCGTTGCCGCCGAGTCGTGCGGCAAGTGCACGCCCTGCCGCATCGGCACCAGCCAGATGCAGTCGATCCTGCAACGCATCTGCGACGGCCACGGCACCGAGGCCGACCTGGAAGCCCTGGAGCGCATCGGCAAGACGGTAAAAGCGGCCTCGCTGTGCGGGCTCGGGCAGACCGCCGCCAATCCCATCCTCTCCACCCTGCGCAACTTCCGGCAGGAGTTCGAAGAGCACGTCAAACACAAGCGCTGCCGTGCGGGCGTATGCCAGAACCTCTTCCTGTCACCCTGCCAGAACGCCTGTCCTGTGGGTATGGACGTTCCCGGCTACGTCTCGATGATTGCGGCCGGCCGCTTCGAGGATGCGATTCGCATCGCGCGGGAGACCAATCCCTTCCTGTCGGTGTGCGGCCGTATCTGCGATCACCAATGCATGTTGAAGTGCCGCCGCAACCAGCTCGATGAGCCCGTCGGCATACGCGTACTCAAGCGATTCATCGGAGATCTGGCGCGCGACCGGCGGATCGCACCCGCAGTGTGGGCCGCGACGGAGAAACGGCCGGAGAAGGTTGCGGTGATCGGCGCCGGGCCATCGGGGCTTAGCTGCGCCTACTTCCTGGCGCGCCTGGGTTACGGCGTCACCGTGCTGGAGCGGCTGCCGGTGGCCGGCGGGATGCTGGCGGTGGGCATCCCGCAATACCGGCTGCCCAAGGATGTGCTGGAGGCGGAGATCCAACTCATCCGCGATTTGGGTGTGGAGATTCGCACCCGCACGACCGTGGGACGCGACGTACACCTGGCCGAACTTTTCAGCCAGGGTTTCAAGGCCATCTACGTGGGTGTAGGAATGTATGGCGACCGCGCCATGAACGTGCCGGGAGAA
>Ga0335079_10010148_pt1 | contig 10721 bp, 7 predicted proteins | sample Lox_Sample_33_FD_206719 | JGI IMG/M metagenome (GOLD analysis project Ga0335079, IMG submission 206719) | Soil microbial communities from Loxahatchee National Wildlife Refuge, Florida, United States - Lox_Sample_3.3 | ecosystem: Environmental > Terrestrial > Soil > Wetlands | place: USA: Florida... | reverse complement strand
GAGTTCAGTCGCCTCGCGGAAGGCGTCAATCAGATGGTCTCCAATATCGGCCACACACAGACGGAACTGAAGTATGCTCGCGATAAAGCGCTTCAAGCCTCTCGGGTGAAATCGGAGTTTCTCGCAAATATGAGCCACGAGATTCGCACTCCGCTGAACGTAGTAGTCGGCTACACAGATCTGCTTTCGGCTCAAATAACTGCAAAAGGTGATGATGACTTAAGGGAGAATTTGGACGCAATTCGTCGGGCGAGTCGTCGTCTGATTCGAACCATTCAAGGGATCCTTGACTTCTCGAAAATCGAAGCTCATTCATTCGAGCTTCGTCCGGAAACTCTGCAATTGGGCAGGCTCCTCGAGCGCCATGTGCAGGACATGCGAGTCCTCGCGGAACGAAAAAATCTCGAACTGGTCTGTAGTATCGAACAACCGCGAGCCATAGTTTTGTTTGACGAGTACTGTCTGTCCGGCGCGCTAACCAATCTTTTGCAGAACGCTATTAAGTTTACTAAGGAAGGTTCGATTACCGCGTCGCTTTACCGCGGGCCCGATAGAAGACTGAGAGTCGCAGTCAAAGATACAGGCGTTGGAATTGATATCGGTTATTTATCTCGAATTTTTGAGCCTTTTTCGCAAGAAGAAACTGGCTACTCGCGTTCATTCGAAGGTAACGGATTAGGACTCGCGCTCACCAAACGCTATCTCGAGTTAAATGGCGCGACTATCGACGTGCAAAGTCGCAAGGGACACGGCTCGACATTTACTATCGCCTCCTCAGAGTCCGAAGTCGCAACAGCTAGCAGCGCGCTAGACTCGAATGTTCTGAATATCGACGCGATGCCGGAGAAGAATGGGGCCAGACCCACCATCCTATTGGTCGAGGATGACGAGGACAATCAAGCTCTAACGCGCAAATTGCTGGAAGTCCGTTACGACGTACGAATCGCTTCCTCCGCTGAGGAGGCGCGCCATGAGCTGGCCGCCAATTCGATCAAACTCATTTTGATGGATTGGTCGCTACGCGGCCCAGAAGATGGCGTAAGTCTGACCAGGAGCTTGCGTCAGGACGAACGATTCAAGAGCATTCCGGTAGTAGCATTAACGGCGCACGCTCTTCCGGAGGACCGCAAACTCGCGGCTGCGACCGGTTTCGATGCCTTCTTGGGGAAGCCAATCAATAGGTCCGAGCTTTTTCAGACTCTGGATCTTCTCATCCACTAGTTGTGTTCATATCCGGACGAGCTCGCCGACGACGCTCCCGCTCGACATTTTGCAAAATCCGGAAGGCCACATCTGGACGTTCGCGTTGGTGAGTCAACCTGGCAACACCTCCAACGCCCTGGTGGGAGGCCGGTGAGCTTCCATTCCGCGAGACGCCAGCACAAAACACTACCCAATGAAGCACGCTTGCAGGATGCTCACCAAGGAAACGCAGTAAGGTGCCGCCTCAGCCGATTTCGATGTCGCCAGGATGAGCCCCGAGGCGCAGGATCTGTAGCGGTGCACCCAGACCCTCTCCCAACTTAAGCGGCAGCATCATCCCCTCATAGGCTACCCGGCGGCACCGGTTTTGTTTCCATATTTTCCGTGACGCACAGCCGCCGCGATCGAGTTCGGAACTGAAGTTCCTTGAGAGTATCCATTCACTGCCAAAAGCACTCGTATCAGTAAGCCGGGATCGCGCGTTCCGCGATTGGGCGCTCAAATCGCTAGCGAACCAGATCCTCGCCACGGCGAATGTAACCGAAAATGCGCGGACGCAACGCGAAGAAGCCGCCATTAATCCAGAGACCCGATCGGCTTACGGGACAGAGCGAATTGACGATCCCGGTGTTTCGCTTGGGCACGATCAGCAGGCGCTTGGGCGGCACCGGAATCTCGCCGAGGGCCATCGCTATGCGCATCGAAAATCGTGACTACATCGGTGCGATCGCCGTGCCATTTACGCGAGTAGTAGCTATCGATCATGTACATCTCGCGATGGTCGGGCGAAATCTCGAAATTACATTCGTAACCACCGAAGATGGTACCTAGGAGCTTCCGCGTCTCGCCGTTCATGATCCAGACTTTCTGTAGCGTGTTGACTGGAAACTGGAGGTCCATGATGTACACGCAGTTTGGCTTCGGATCCGGTACTGTGAGCGTGGTCAGCTGATCGGCGGGAAGCTACGCGCGACGATCAGCAGCATCGCGAGTGCGAGTATCGCGGCGATATGTTTCCGGTTGGGCTGACGATAGCGTTCGCGAACGAATAGTCCGCCCTCGAAATGGCGTCAACGGCGTGGCCGTCCCATCCGCCTGTCCCTCTGGCGGGTAACCCACCAGAGGGACGATCATGCCGGGGCACGAGCATGGTGCTCGCACCGTACTCATGAGGCGTGCCTTAGAATGGCCCCCAAAGTGTTGAACACTGGTGGTCGGCGGCGAACGTCGCTTCGGGCATTGGCGTCGGGGGAACCAGCGACTCGAATACATCGCTGCTGGCGCTATATGGCCCCCATACCGGCGCGCCAGAATGGTTCGGATTGCCGGTGGCCGCGAAATGAGTCCAATAGCCAATCATCGCATTCGAGAGCTGCTGTTGATCGGCAGTGAACGGATTGGTCCCGGTGAATCGGACATCGAGGTCGAAGAGATACTGCACTTCGCTAAAGTGGTAGGCGCCGAGTGGGAAGCTCGCCAGGAAAACCGGATCGAACAGATCAGGCGCGTTTTCATCATTGAATTCATAGGCATAGGTCGTCACGTACTGGGACAATAGCTGCACCGCGCTTCGTTCCGCGCAGGCAAAAATTCCGTCGGTGCCCGAGGTGCCGAGCGCTACGCCGCCACTCGGATATGCCGCATACGGATAAAATACTTCGAGGGCCGAGGAGCCATACAGTGCGGCGAAGGCGGCGTCGTAATCCGCGGAAGTGAGGATCGGATTACCCTGAAAATCGTATTGGTCCGCCACAAATATCCTCCACTCATCGTGATTCCCCCCCGAGATAATCGGCACCTGGTGAAACTCGCCACTGGCGAATGCTGCTGTTGGCGTCTGGGGCAATACGATTCCATCGACGAAGGGATAGATCGTTCCAGGCTCTGCTAAGGCCAGCGAGGGAGCCGGCACCGCTCGCAGGCAGGAGGCCGTGTTAGAACTCCCGCTGCATCCAACCAATGACGCAATCGTGTCTCCCGAAGGTACCAGGGCCGTGCCGGCTGTCTCTCCCGTCGCGAGCGGAACAATGTCATCGAAGTAGCTCTGAAATTCCGCGTATGCGCCACTTTCCGCGATCGCGCCCTGGAACAATCCGTCTGCGGTGGGAGACGCGAGGTTGCTGTAAACGCTCTGAGCGCCCGCGGATTCCCCGAAGATCGTCACCCGATGCGGGTCGCCGCCGAATGCATCGATGTTTCGTCGAACCCATTGCAGCGCCAACTGCTGGTCCATAAGCCCGTAGTTGCCTTTAAGATGGTGTTCACTGTCTATGGCAGCGTGCGCGAAGAAGCCCAGATAGCCGAGGCGGTAATTGATGGTGACGACGATGACGTTCCCCTGCAGCACCAACGGCGAGGGATCGTAGGTTGGAGAGCCTCCGGTCACCAGACCGCCGCCGTGGATCCATACCATGACGGGAAGAGGGGACTTCTTCTGCGAGTTCTTTCTGAGGTCTGGGGTGAACACATTCAAGGTCAGGCAGTCTTCGTTTCCAAATGTTCCTCCTGCGCCGTCGGGTTGGATGCAATAATTTCCGAGATTGCTGGCATCGAAAACTCCATGCCACCTCCCATAGGGCCGAGGAGGCATCCAGCGCAGGTTGCCGATGGGCGGCTCGGCATAAGGAATGCCAAGGTAGCCCAAAACACCGAAGATGCTGGTTCCCTTCAGAGGACCATTCTCGGTTACGATGGCCGCGTCCGAGGGTCCCAAGGCACAGCCTTCCTTCCCGTGGTGTACGCGGGCTTTGGCCATCAGGTGTGCGTCATGATGAAATCTGGCGCTCTGAGCACCCGCCACGCCGGAAATCATAAAGAAAAACCCGGCCATTGCGATCGACAGAAACAATGCGGATCGTTTTTCGAGTCTCATATTCCCTCCGAATGCGCCTGTAACTTGCGGCAGAACGCATGCACCTTCAGGCGGGAAAAAGATCGTTACGAAATGTGAATGCGACTCATATGCTTCGTCACCAGCGCATCGCTTCACATTCTGTAACTCCTTTTTTCACGCCATGAGAACTGGACGTCCGGTTTAGGCACCGTCGCGTCGAGGGAGGGTTATGGCGATGAGGAATAGGAAGCTTCCGGCTTTGGCTTTCGTGTTGGCTCTGAGTGCCGGTGCGATGCTCGCCGGCTCCGGCGCATACGCACAGAGCGGATGGAACCGGGATGCGTCAAGAGAGCCGGACGCCAAGAAAACCCCGCCACCTCCACCGATTCAGATCGCAGGCTCATGGATCGGTCCAATTCAGGACAGCAAAGCGGGCAACGGCACCATCAATCTAACTTTCACTGAAAAGAGTACGAAAACCAAAGGCATCCTGAAAGGAACCTTTACCGTCAGCTATTCGAATGGGCCCGAGGGCAATATCAACGATCTCGGTACCCTAACCGGATCGGTAGTCGGTAGTGGCGTAGCATTCACTCTGATCCCGAGGCGCGGCGATGCGCTGGGCCACTGCAGGCTTATTTTCAGCGCTCCCGACGCGACGGCAGAGATGATTTCAGGCCCCTATCATCTCAGCGGATGCGGCAATACCGGAACCATCAGCATTCAGCCAGGGTCCCCGCCGCCAGCGCCGGTTTTCATAAATGTCGGCGACGATTTCTTTTACCCGCCCAAAGTCACCATCAGCGCGGGTCAGACTGTCCGATGGACCAACAACGGAATCGAGGACCATACGGTGACTTCCAACGCGGGAAGCAAATGTAGGCCGTCTTCGAGCGAGGCCTTCGATTCGTCGTCCTTATCTACGGGTACCACCTTCGATCACACGTTTAATAGCACCGGGATCTTCGGCTATTACTGCGTGGTTCACGGCTGCCCGATGCATGGCACCATCACGGTGAAATGAGTTCACGATGAACTCTGCGCCTATACCTGCCACTCGATTCTTTCACTCGAGTCGAGCAGGTAGGCGCAATGAGTGCCGGTCTGAATACTTCGATCGAGAAGACTGGCGAGCGCGGGATCGTTGCGGCGGATGAGATCGATGGCGGTGCGGAGATGTTTGGTTACCAGCGATCGCGCTCGCTCTACATGCGAGAGGTTCCGGCGCGCTCGGCCACCGCGGCCGAGCGCGCCGGTAAGCGCATCGGAAACCATTTCGAGTTCGTGCTCGGCGGACTCGACGCGGCCGGGATCGTTATCGCGCCGCGCGGCGTCGAGCTCGGCGCGCAGTTCGGATTGCCGGCGCCGATACTCAGTCAACGCCTGCGCATCGAGGACCTCGCCCGCATCGCCGAGCCCGCGTTCGACGGCGAGTCCATCGGCACGAACGGCTGCGACATTGCCGGATGCGTCGGCGCCTTCGATCGCATTCACCAGATCGATCACATGAATCCGCTCGCCCGGATGTCCGAGCAGACGTGCAATATAGCCGAGGCCCTTGATATTGCGGATGCGCGAGATTTTGCCGTTATGCGCGATGATCCAGAAGTCGCCATCGCGTTGAAGCGTCGAGGAGGGCTTCCGACTTGGCGATGGAGCTGGCGCCGGTTTGTTGCGTGCGGCCTCGACCCGATCGATCCAGCGCCGGCCCGCTCCGCATCGGCGGTAGATCTCGATGGCGGCATCGAACTTCGTGTCCGCTTGCGCACGGTTGCCGATCGCGAGCAGCGCGGATCCCCAACTCGTAAGCGTCTCGGCTTCCTCAAGGGGCAACCTATATCGCTGGAAAATCGCCATCGCGTTTTCGAAGTGAGGTGCGAATGGAGATTGTTGAGCCGCCGCAAGCATTCCTTCCGCTCGCTCGACAATCCCCGCTCGTCCCTTCCAATCCTCGCCGTTCGCGATGATCCTGCGGCATACTTCGAGGTGCTCCGCCGCACGCTCCGGCCGGCCCATCTCGATCGCGAGCGATACCGCGAGCGGCCTGCATCCCAACTCCATCAAACAGTCACTTGGTTGGTACGATCGGATCGCCTGTTCGAGATTCTCCCACGCCTGTTTCGGATCTCCTGCCAGGCGGAGGGAGAGCGCAATCCCTAGCAGACTATCGGTAACGTGCCGCAGATAGCCGGTGCGCCGCGCCCATTCGAGCATGGTACGGTGGGACTCGGCCGCACCCTCGAAATCGCCATCAGCCCTCGCCAGTGCGCTTTGGAAGGAAGGTTTTATCCGATGCACTGCTGCGAGTTCTTTGGCTCGCGCCAGGTTCCCCATCTGCAGCTCAGCCATAACCAGCGATTCGAAGGCGCCCTCGCGCTGGAAGAGATTCGGGGATCCTTCCGCGACCATCGTTAAGAAGCGTCTCGCCTCGAGAGGATCGAGCGTCATTTGGCGTGTCCAACCAATATCCAGTAACGGTGTATGGTGGGTAACCGGCTCAGAAATTCCCTCTGAAACCTGGAGGATCTCCTGGTGTGCGACTTCTGATTCGCGGAGGCGCCCTTTGGTGGCCAAGAGCTGGCCGACAAACGCTCCCGCGTCCACCCACTCCAGGTGACCCGCCTCACGCCAGATCTGCACCGCGCGTCTGGTCGAGGTCAGCGCTTCGTCAATAAGGTTCTGCCGAGCGAATGCTACGCCCAAACCGCGATGCATCCATCCCAGAGAAAAGCTCGGCCATTCGCCTTGCCACTTCTTCGCCTGGTGGTAGTATTCGAGGGCTCGCGTCACATTGTTCTGAGGAGCAAAATCCGGCACGAAGATATGCAGCAGCGCCAGCGTCGCGTAGGCGCTCGCCACGAGCCATCCCTCATTCAATTCGCGATACAGACTAAGGGCCTGCTCCAGATGCGCCACTCCTTGCGATGGATCGACGAAGAAGGCCTCGACCTCGCCCAGTTTGTATAGGATGTCTGCGCGGCGCAGGTCGCGTTGGCCTTCGCTCATCTTCTCCGCGGCGTGCCAATGCTCGGCGGCTGGCGCATAGGCGAAAACTGCCCGTGCGGCGGTTCCCGCGCGATGCGAATAGTCGATGGCCTTCTCCTTGCTCCCCGCCTCGCGAAAATGATGCGCCAGCTCGTCGAGATGCGCGTCGAGGTTATGGACGTGCAGTTCCTCGATCGCATTCGCGATCGCGCTATGAAGCCCCATCCGGCTGTTGGTATCGAGCGCCTCATAAATCGACGAACGAATCAGCGCGTGCGCGAAGCGATAGCGCCCGTGACCGAGGGCGATCACGATGCCATCGCGCGCGGCTTCGTCGAGCCAGGAATTCACCTGCTCCTGCGTGGCCTCTTTGACCCGAGCGCAGACCGCGGCATCGAATTCGCTGCCAATCGCGGCGGCTACTTTGAGGACCGCACGGCTTTGCTCCGATAGCTTCGCCAGCCGCCGCCCGATGGCCTCGCGCACGCTGTGCGGAAGGTTGAACGCCTCCTGCGAGGCGAGCCGATAAGGCTGGGAAATCAATCCGCGCAGCACTCCGTCGACGAACAATGGATTGCCGGCGGTTGCCTCGTAGAGTTGCTCCGCCAACGCCGCATCAGGTGCGCGGCCGACCGCCTGATTGAAAAAATCCGCGACCTCTTCCGCGCTGAGGCCCGCCAGGGGAAGCGAGCTTGCCTCGCGCGCGATGTCGCCGATCTGCCCGCCCAGCGCGGGTGAGCGCTGCACCTCCGCCTCGCGGTACGTTCCTACGAGGAGTATGCCGATAGTCCTCAGCTCGCGGGCGAGAAACCGCAGCATCGTTAGCGATGCGACATCGGCATCGTGCAAATCGTCAAGCACGATCATGATCGCGCCCAGCCGCGCTCCATCCTTGAGCAAGGTGGCGACGGAATCGAACAGGACGAATTGCGATTGCGGCGCGCGAGAAGGAGCGGGTTGGCCGGGTCTTATCGACCGCCCCGAGAATAACTCGGGCACGATCTGCGCGATTGCCTCCGCCATCGGCGCGGCCCGTTCGGACTCGAGCAGCTGATGGTGGCCGTCCGCATCGAGCGAGGCAAGCAGCGCGCGGATGATCTGGATCCACGGCCAATAGGCGGGCGCGCCGTCGCCCTCCCAGCATCGGCCCCACAGCACGCGAATCCCGCGTGAGGTTGCCAATCCCGCGATCTGATCCGCGAGGCGCGTCTTGCCGATGCCTGGCTCGCCGCTGACGAGAAACAAGCGGCCGCGTCCGGCGGATGCCTCATCCAGCGCATCGCGCAATTGCGCAAACTCCCGCTCGCGTCCGACAAAGACCTCAAACCGCGACGATGTCTCCTGCGCAGGCATCGCGCCGAATCTAGATCAGAGCTCATCAAACAGCTAGCAGCAATTAGATAGATGGACCCGGCATTAACACGCATCCCACTTATGTGCAGATGGAATGAGCGCGGTAGTTGGAGCGCCGCGAATATGGTCGGCAAACTTTAGTTCGCGCGGCAGCGCCTTTTTTGCGCGTCCATCGTAGCAATCGGAGCTGCTCGAAACATCAGAATGGCGAGGTCAGCTGAAACACTCCGTTGCCGGATAGATAGGTCGTGGCATCGGTGGCCTCGAACAAGTTGAGCTGCCCGGTCCCCGCCGAATGCGCGTACTTGCCGGTACTGTCCGAAGTAACGATGATGAATCCTCCCTGGAGGCTGGTGTTATCGTCCGCGTTGGGATCGTTACAGATAGGCCCCGTGAGTGACATCGCGAGAGTGCTCGCAGAACCCCCGCTGCCCATCGCCTGTAGCGTGCCATCGCTGAAGCAGCAAAATCCGCCGCCACCTGGGTCTTCGGTACCGGTATTCACACAATCGTCAAGATTCACGGTGACGCTTGCGTTCCAGGTGGCGTTCCCGACCGTCGAGGCGTTCAGCGTGCCCTGATACGTCAGGCATTCGCAGTCGCCGCCCGAGGCAGAGCATGGCGCGCCCGAGCAGGTTCCAGTGATGCTGTTGGGCACCTCCGCGCCGTTGCCGCGGAGGCTGAACTGGGTGAGTGCTGAGGTCGCCGCGGCCGCCGGCTGCGCACGAGCCTTGATCGACGACGAGCGATGTTCCAGGGCCGCGCGGACAGTCGCCGGATCCGGACTTGCTGGGCCGCCTGCCATCGCGTCCGTCGCGATAGTGGCAAAAGCGAACAGTCCGAGCGCTATCGCCGTGCGGATAGGAGCCGTCTTCATAATGACCTCAAGCAAATCACTTCAAGGCAGGCTTACCTCGCCCAGAGCGGCGAGGTAAGCGTTGCCGCTCGAATCGCTATAGATGTTGAATTGTCCGGTTCCGGCCGCATTCGCGAACCGGCCGCTGCTCATCGCGCCGAGGACCGAAAAGTTGGCCTCGAGCGACATGACCGTTGCCTCGGGGTCCATACAAATCGGTCCAATGATAGCGATGCTTAGCACACTCGCCGATGCGCCGTTACCGCCGGCGGAGTTGAGCACGCCGTCGCCATTGCAACAAAACCCGCCGGAGGTTCCGGTGCTCGTGCAATCGTCAGTGTTGATGGTAACGTTGGCCGACCACGTCGAATTGCCCACCACCGTCGAGATCAAGTTGCCGCTGAATAGGAGGCAATCGCAACCGCCGCTGGTTCCGCCGCAGGTCTGGCCGGAGCACGTCCCCGAATGCATTCCGGTCTGCGTGCCGCTTCCCCGCAGCTCGAGGGAACGGCTGGTAGCGAGCGGGCTGGCCGTCGCGGTGGGCACTACCGTCGCCGTTAGGGTGGCCGTAACCGTGACCTCCGGAAACACGCCCCCATGGCATCCGGAATTGGGCAACAGGACAAGGCTCAACCCCGCCATCATCAGAAACGGTATCAGTCGCGCCGGATGGTGCCGGGACATAATTTCCCGCAGCCTTGCGCGCGGTGACCAAAACTGCATTGGGATGACTAGCTACACTCTCCGCCTCAGACGATGCCATGATGAGCCTTCGCGACGCAATGAAGCTATTTGCGCGTCGATGGTTCAACCACGCGCGTGAAATAACTTGACCAACTTTCGCGATTGGGTCAGCTTCGCGCAGTCGAGAAGTAATGCCCCCGGACATCACCAAACGAAACCTGATGGAACGCATCTGGCCTGAGGATCGATATCAGCGCGGAGCCACGATTTTCTTCGCTCTGATCGCGCTCACCTGGGGAGTTACGACTTTCGTCAATGCCGCCCTGATTTATGACGGCGCGTTTTCGTTGTTCCGACTCCTCGACCGGCAATTTTTCGTTGCCGATCTGGATCGGATGATCAACGTACCGATCCAGCTGCCGGCGCTGTCCGCAACCTTTGTTACTAACCGCCTGGGTGTGTTGTCCCGCATATTCTCCGGCGCCTACTGCGCGGTGCCATGCATGGGCCTGGGTCTGTCGTGGCTCCTATGCCGGCGCCATCCGTCGCTGTTCGTCTGGCCCGCGTTTTCAATATGCCTCGCCGAGCTGCCGGGCCGATTTTTCTTCACCAATGAGCAGGTGATGCTGGCGACGCTGTTTTGGCCCGCCTTGCTAACCGCGATTTTCGGGGCCTCGACACTGGTTCTGGCAATGGTTTCGGGCATTACGATCTTCGCGGCCGCATCGCAACCAGTCGCGGCCCCGACCCTGGCGTTGATTATGATTGCCGCGATTGCGACGGCAATCATCAAGCCTGAGGTGCGGA
>Ga0335079_10010147_pt1 | contig 10722 bp, 8 predicted proteins | sample Lox_Sample_33_FD_206719 | JGI IMG/M metagenome (GOLD analysis project Ga0335079, IMG submission 206719) | Soil microbial communities from Loxahatchee National Wildlife Refuge, Florida, United States - Lox_Sample_3.3 | ecosystem: Environmental > Terrestrial > Soil > Wetlands | place: USA: Florida... | reverse complement strand
GGGGAAGAGATAGTGGATTGGTCGATTTACCGCTTCTGGCGATTCTCCGACCGGCTGCGGAAATGGATCTATTGTCTGGCCCCGCTCTGGCTGCTGAATAGTTATCGCGTGGTGGCCAAGAGGCCGGCCTTGTTGTTAAGGCAGAAGGGCGCCGCCGAGCAGGAATCAAAGGCTCCCGAGACAGTCTCGTAGCGGTTCGGAACTAAGACGGAAATCGTTTATGCGCATTCTTGGGCTATCGTCGTTCAAGCGGGATCCGGCGGCCGTGCTGTTGTGCGACGGCAAGGTCGAGATGGCCATTGAGGACAGGAAACTGCTGCGGACACGCACGCGTGGTATGCCGATCACCGCCATCGAGTGCTGTCTCCATAGTGCCGGCATTACCTGGAAGGATTTGGATTCCGTGGCCATCGCCAGCCAGTCCCTGCAGGGATGGCTGCGACGCTCCTGGACGCGGGCCAAACAGTCGGCTTTTTCTCCGCTGGCAAATGCCTACTACCAAGCCGATGATAGCGGGCTGGCGGCGCAGCAACTGAACCACGTCCGCCGCCTCCGCACGCGTGTGGGCGGGGCGCGTCGGGTGTTGAACCTCGACCACCATTTGTGTCATGCGGCAACCGCATTCTATTGCTCGGCCTTTGAGAAAGCTTTGATCCTGACCCTCGACGAAGAGGGCGACGGAAGATCGGGGATGGTGGCAATCGGCGAGGGCACCAGCATCCGGGTGCTGCGGACGATTCCCTTCCCGCATTCTCTGGCCTGGGTCTACACCCTGATCACCGACTTGATCGGGTTCGTGCCGCGAGAAGAGGAACACAAAACCCAGTGGCTGAGCCTGGAGGGCAGTCCGGATCTGAAAGACGTTTTCCTCCGCATGCTGCGCAGTTCGAATGCGCCATTTCCGAAGATCGATTTCAGTTTCTTCACCCGGGGTCTGTCCGGCGGCCTTCCCCTCTCGGCCAAGTTTTTCCGGCAATTCGGACTTCCCGCCACTCCCGGCGAAATCAGCAAAGACCAGAAAAAGGTGCTGGCGGCGAGTCTGCAGCGGGCGTGCACGGAATTGATCGGCGATCTGCTGGAATCTCTGCGCCAGCAGGAAGGCGTCCAGAACATCTGTCTGGGCGGCGGCTTGTTCCAGAACACACTGTTGGTGTCGGACCTGGAGAAGAGGCTGGGAGTAGGACAGGTTTCTGTGCCTCCAGCCCCGGGCAACAGCGGCTGCGCGCTCGGGGCTGCACAGCTGGCATGGCACCGGACTTCTGGCAGGCCGCGGACGGAAGCACCCTCGCACGTATTTTGGGGACCGAAGTTCCGCGAGCAGGATATCAAAGACGTGCTCGACAATTGCAAGGCGCGCTACGCACTCCACAATACCGAGGATCGCAAGATTGACGCCGTGGTGCAGTTGCTTTCCGCTGGCAAGATTGTCGGCTGGTACCAGGGCGCGGCTGAGTTCGGCCCCCGCGCGCTCGGCCATCGCAGTGTACTGGCATCACCTTGGGGCAGTTATGTCAAGGAAAACTTGAACGATTTCATCAAGCACCGGGAGTGGTTCCGTCCGTTCGCATTGGCGGTGCCCGAGGAAGATTGCGCGCGTTATTTTGACGCCTCCCCACTGTGTGCGTTCATGAACTCTCTGGCGTGGGCGCGTCCGGAGGCGAAGGTGTTGCCCGAGGGGCTTTTGTTCTCCGGCAATCGGGTGCGGCTGCAGGTGGTCAGCCGGCAGACCAACCCGTTGTTCTGGCGGCTACTGAAACGCTTTGGTGAACAGGCGCCAGCGCCAATTCTGGTGAATACCTCGTTCAATCTCTTTGGTGAACCGCTGGTGGTGAACCCCAGAGATGCCGTGCGCAGTTACTTCTGCTCGGGTATCGATGCTTTGATGGCGGGTAACTTTGTTCTCGCCAAAGCGGGACTGCCCCAGCCCCATTCTCATGCGAGAGCGGCATCACAGCCGACTCCGGTGACTGCCTAGCTCTCCGTCGCTTGGTTTGGGAACGGTTACACTCCTCGTCACCAGCCCCCTCCCTATTTCCTATCCTGAAGGCGCCTAGTTGCTTAAAATAATGACCAATTCCACATAACTCGCTTCCCTTTGGCCGACGGCTTCGGGGCAGCTGGAGGTCGTTAAGTCCGCTGATGAGCCCACTCCAGAACACCGTGCAGATTCGCGAAGCGGTGTTTGCTGACTATTCCCGAATTGCCGCCCTGGAGGCCCGCTACGGACTACACCCTAAACCTTATGAGGAATGGACCCATCTTTGGCTGGAGAATCCGGCCTGCCCTCAGGGATGGAACATTGGCTGGGTGGTCGAAAACGCCAGCCAAGACATCGTCGGCTACGTGGGCAATGTACCCTCGGTTTTTGAGTTCCAGGGACAGAAGCTGACCGCCGCCAGCGGGCGTGGGCTGGTCGTGGATGAGCACTACCGCAGCTATTCTTTTCCGCTCTTCAGCCGCTTTTTCAATCAGAGCAATGTCGATCTCATCGTCAACACAACGGTCAACGTCAACGCGGTCAAGCTCCACGAACTGTTTCACTGTGAGCGGGTACCGGTTGGAGCCTGGGACCGGTCGGTATTCTGGATCACTGACTATAGAGGGTTCGCAGCCAAGCTCGCAGCGACGAAGAATCTGCCCCTGCCGAATCTGCTCAGCTATCCCATCCAGGCTGTCCTAGCCGTCAAGGATAAGCTTCTCCGGAGACCTTTCAAACCAGCTGGCAATGATGTAGAAGCCGCAGTTGCTGCCACCTTCGACCAGCGCTTCGATGCCTTCTGGGAGGAACTCAGAAAGAAGCACGCTGACTCCCTTCTCGCGTCACGCTCCCGCGCGACCCTCAACTGGCATTTCAAGTTCTCTCTGCAAACCAAGCGCGCCTGGGTGGCAACGGTCACCCAGGGCGATGCTTTGCTGGCCTATGCCGTGTTCCTGCGGCAGGACAATCATGAACTCGGTTTGAAACGAGTCCGCTTGGTGGATTTCCGCGCCTTGAATGACAATCCCGAAGTGCTGGTCCCCATGCTGACCGTGGCACTGCGCCGTTGCCATGAGCAGAAAGTCGAGATGCTGGAAGCGATTGGAGTTTCTCCGCAAGTCCATCGCGTGCTCGCCGGTTTTGCTCCCCACCAGCGTGAGCTGCCGGCTTGGCTATACTTCTATAAGGCCAAAGACAAACCGTTGGCAAAGAGATTGAAAGATCCGGGCGTGTGGGACCCTTCGCCGTTTGATGGAGATGGGGCGCTGTAGAACTCGCTCGGGTGCGAGCGAATCTGGCGCAAGATCGAAAACGCTTCACGGACTAAAGGATTGGCATGTGTGGGATTGCGGGAATCCTAAGGTTGGCGGGCGGCGAAGTCGAAGCTGGACGCCTGCAGCAAATGATCGGTACGATCCGGCATCGTGGGCCGGATGCGCGCAATGTGTACGCCAAGGCGGGAGTAGGCCTGGCGAACGCGCGGCTTAGCATTGTGGACATCGCGGGCGGCGGCCAGCCCATGTCCACCGCAGACGGCTCGCTGTGGATCACGTTCAACGGAGAAATTTTCAATCACATTGAGTTGCGGGAAGAGCTGCTGAAGAAGGGCGACCGTTTCGCTACTCGCTCCGACACTGAAGTTATCCTTCATCTCTATCGGGACCTGGGCGAGGACTGCGTCCATCGTTTGAACGGGCAATGGGCGTTTGCCATCTGGGACGCCCCACGGCGGAAGTTGTTTCTCTCTCGCGACCGGGTTGGTATCCAGCCGTTGTTTTACACCACGGTCGATCAGAACTTCATCTTTGGGTCCGAAGTAAAAGCCATCTTCGTTTGCCCTGAGGTCAGCCGTGAGTTGGACCTGCACGCCCTGGACCAGTTCTTCACCTTCTGGGTCAGCCTGCCGCCACGTACGATTTTCCGCAACATCTCCCAGCTTCCTCCCGGACACTCCTTGACCGTGGAAGACGGCCGCGTTCGCTTGCGGCAGTATTGGCAAACCGATTACTCGGCAATCGAGCCCACGAGCGGCTCTCCCACGCGCAAGAGCGAAGAACTGTTAGAGCTGATGTCCGATGCCACGCGGATCCGGCTGCGAGCCGACATCCCAGTGGGCGCGTACCTGAGCGGCGGCATCGACTCCAGCTTCATTACCGCGCTGGCACGCCCCATCGTCGATAGCAAGCTGCGCACTTTCTCGGTTGCATTTGAAAATGCCGAGCTCGACGAAAGCAAGTATCAACGCGAGGCCAGCGCGTATCTTCAAACTCAGCACAGCGAGATTCGCTGCTCCTCGCAGGAGATCGGCCGGGTTTTTCCCGATGTCATCTGGCACACCGAACAGCCGGTGCTGCGGGCCGGCCCCGCTCCTCTGTTTCTGCTGTCGGAACTGGTCCATCGCAGCGGCTTCAAGGTCGTTCTCACTGGGGAAGGTGCTGACGAACTGCTCGGCGGCTATGACATATTTAAGGAGGCCAAGATCCGGCGCTTCTGGGCGCGGCAACCCGGGTCGCGCTTTCGCCCCCTGTTGCTGAAGCGGCTTTATCCTTACATGGAAGGCCTGCAGCGGCAGCCGGAAGCCTATCTGGCGAACTTCTTCAGGGTGGATGCTGGGGATGCGGCCAGCCCTTTCTTTTCCCATCTGCCGCGTTGGCAGCTGACCGCAAAGCTCAAGGGCTATTTCTCGCCTGCGGTCCAGGCTGAACTAGCGGATTACGATGCCTACTCCGAGCTGCAGCAGAGTTTGCCTGCCCAGTACCCCAGTTGGCCAGGACTTTGCCAGGCACAATACTTAGAGACGGCGTACCTTTTACCGGGCTATATCCTTTCGGCTCAAGGAGATCGAATGGCCATGGCCCATTCGGTCGAAGCCCGCTATCCGTTCCTGGATCATCGCGTGATAGAATTCTGTCAGAAGCTTCATCCAGCCTTGAAAATGCGGGTCTTGACGGAAAAGTACCTGCTGAAGAAGGCTGCGAAGGGTATGTTGCCGTCAAGGGTGATTGAACGACCCAAACAGCCGTACCGGGCTCCTGACGGAGTCTGTTTCTTGAGCCGAACCTCCCCAAAATATGTTGAGGAACTCCTGTCGCAAGATAAGATTCAGCGAGACGGGATCTTTACCCCCGCAGCGGTTCTCAGTCTCGTCGCGAAGTTTAAAAAGGGCCGGGTGATGGGCGCCAAAGACAATATGGCGCTGGTAGGTATACTTTCAACCCAGCTATTGGTACAACAGTTCATCTCGTCAACGAGACCGACAGCCTATGCTCTCAATTGAGCAGGAAGTTCGCAGCTTCATCGTGGAGAATTATCTCCTGTCGCGAGAAGAGAGTCTGAAAAACGACGACTCCTTTCTGGAGAAAGGGATTTTCGATTCCACCGGCATCCTGGAATTGGTGTCCTTTGTGGAGCACAAGTACAACATCGAATTGGAACCGGATGAGCTGGTTCCTGAGAACCTGGATTCGATTGCCAGCCTCGCCCGCTTTCTGCAGCGGAAGGTAGCTGCGCAGAACGCGATCCCTCAGCTCAGCGTGCCCGTTCCCTCGGCCCGGTCCGGGCTGTGAGGCTGGTGGGGGGAGAGAATCTATGAATGCCTCTCCGCTTGTATCCTCCGACATTCTCAAAATTGACGCGGCTTCGGAAGTCGAGCGGATTACCGCCAGCATGCGTGATTGGGTGTTCAAAAAGCTTCGCCGCAAGGGGGCGGTGGTCGGCGTTTCCGGGGGCGTCGACAGCGCGGTTGTAGCGTTTCTGTGCGCGCGCGCGTTGGGCCCGGAGCGGGTCTTGGTCTTGTTTACTCCCGAGGCAGATTCATCTGTGCACAGCTTGCGCCTAGGAAAGATGGTCTCAGAGAGCATCGGCGCACCTTCTCAGCTTGAAGACATCACGCCCATGTTGCAGGCTGCGGGCTGCTATGAACGACGAGACGCCGCCATTCGCCAGGTAGTTCCGGACTATGGCCCCCGCCATAAGTGCAAGATGGTGCTTCCCGATCTGTTAAGCAGTGACCGCTATCCCATCTACTTCATGGTGGTGCAGTCGCCAAAGGGCGAGACCAGGCAGGTCCGATTGACTGCGGAAGCCTATCTAGGAGTGCTCGCGGCGACCAATCTGAAACAACGCACTCGAAAACTGGTGGAATATTACTACGCCGACTTGAAACATTATGTGGTTGCCGGTACCCCCAACCGCTTAGAGTACGATCAAGGGTTCTTCGTGCGCTACGGAGATGGTGCGGCTGACCTGAAGCCGATCGCGCACCTCTACAAGTCGCAGGTGTATCAGTTGGCAGCCTATCTGGGAGTGCCCCAAGAGGTTCAGAATCGGGTTCCCACAACCGATACCTATTCTCTTGAGCAGTCGCAGGAGGAATTCTATTTTTCCCTCCCGCTCGAGAAAATGGACTTGTGCCTCTACGGAAAGAACAAGGGCATGGCGGCTTCTGAACTGGCCCCGCTAGTGGGGTTGCCGGAGCAACAGGTGGAACGTGTGTATAAACTGATCGACGCCAAGCGTAACGCTACTCGATACCTTCATATGGCGCCGGCATTAGTAGAGGCCATTCCGGAAATCTAACGCGGTGGCTTTCCCCAAGGGCTCTTCCTGTTCTGTCTGCGTGGATGTAATGCCAAACTCCGTGAACCAATCCGAAATGGCATCCCTGAGCCAGGGCAGTGGTCTCCACGCCGGCAACGTCGCAAACTTCCTTTTGGACGGCAAGGAAGCGGCCCGTACGGCTCTGCTGCTGCTCGACCGCTCCTATACCTACGGCGAGCTTCAATCGTCTGCGGCGGCGGTGGCGCATTACCTGCTCAGCCAAGGCGGGCGTAAGGGCGACCGCGTGGTTCTAGCCAGTGAGAATTCCTTTTTCTGGGTCAGCGCCTACCTGGGCACGCTGCTGGCCGGAATGGTCTCGGTGCCCATAGCGCCGAACGTTGCGCCCGATGAGCTGGAACATATCGCGCGGCTCACCGAGCCGCGCTTTGCTTTTCTGCAGTCCAAGGTTGCACTCGCAAGCGGGGCACGGCTGGGCGCCGCCGCAGTAATTACGGAGGCCGCTCGCGGCGCATCTGGCCTTGCCACGAGCTTTGATGATGTGGCGCGCCATGCTCTCGATCCCAACGCGGAGGTGCCGCGGGTGGGCAGCGGCGATTTGGCCGCCATCATATTCACGTCGGGGTCCACCGGGGAACCGCGCGGCGTAAAGATCTCTCACGGCAACATTATTGCCAACACCGAATCCATCATCCAATACTTGAAGCTGGGCCAAACCGACCGGGTCATGGCGGTTTTGCCGCTCTACTACTGCTTTGGCGCATCACTGCTGCACACCCATCTGCGGGTCGGCGGAAGCGTAGTGCTCGACTTGCGCTTCATGTATCCCGACACCGTCTTGAAACGAATGGTCGAGACAGATTGCACCGGGTTCGCCGGCGTCCCCAGCCATTATCAGATCCTGCTCAGGCGCTCCAGCCTGAGCCGGATTTCGTTCCCCGCGCTGCGCTACGTGCAACAGGCCGGAGGCCATCTGGCGGCGGTATTTGTGCGCGAGCTGCAAGCGGCCCTGCCGGGCAAACAGATTTTTCTGATGTACGGGCAAACCGAAGCCACGGCACGGCTTTCCTATTTGCCTCCGGAGCTGGTGAGCTTGAAAGCAGGCTCAATCGGAAAAGCGATTCCCGGTGTTCACCTGCGGGTTGTGACCGCCGAACATGCTGATGCGCGTCCGGGTGAAATCGGGGAGATCGTCGCCGAAGGGGACAACATTTCACTCGGCTACTGGCGCGACCCGGCGGAGACCGAGACGACGTTTCGCGACGGCAAACTCCACACCGGTGATCTCGCAACCGTGGACGAAGACGGATTCCTCTATCTGGTAGACCGGGCCAAGGACTTCGTGAAGTGCGGCGGCGAACGGGTGAGCTGCCAGGTGATCGAAGAACAGTTGCTGGAATTCGGGGCTTTGCTGGAAGCAGCGGTGATCGGTGTGCCCGACGAGGTGCTGGGCGAGTCAATCAAACTGTTCGTAGTGCCCCGCGAGTCCGGCACACCCGACCTGGAAAACCGGCTGCGCCAATTCTGCAAAAAACACCTTCCGCCGAGACTCAATCCGAAACTCATCGTGGTGCTAAGTTCCCTTCCCAAGAACAGTGCCGGAAAAGTGCTGAAGGCGGCCCTGCGAAAACTGTGAACGGGTTCCGGGCGGAGAGTTCAGGAGAGAGTTCTCGCAATCATGAACTATAGAACGCTGGGCCGGACCGGGCTGCGGGTCAGCGAAATCGGCTTTGGCACCTGGGGCATTGGCAAGACGGCCTGGATGGGGGCCGACGACCAGATTTCCATCCACGCACTCGAGACCGCGCGCGACCTGGGAGTCAATTTCTTCGACACTGCGCTGCTTTATGGTGACGGACACAGCGAGCGCTTGTTGTCGCGGGCGTTGGGAAAGTCCAGCGACGTAATCATCGCCAGCAAGGTCCCGGTCAAAGCCCGCCTGCAACCGTCGCGGCGCTTTGCCGAAGTCTTTCCTCGCAGTTACACGCTGGAGTGCCTGGATAAGACCCTTTCGAACTTGGGCAGGGAACATATTGACCTTTACCAATTTCACGCATGGTTTGAGCATTGGGCAGACGATGCCGAATTCCGGCGAACGCTTGACGACCTGCGAACGTCGGGCAAGGTAAGGTTCGTCGGCATTTCTGTCAATCATCATCAGCCGGACAGCGTGCTGTCCGCGCTTGACACTGGACTCATCGATGCCGTCCAGGTCATCTACAACATTTTCGACCAATCGCCTGAAGACCGCCTGCTTCCCTACTGCCGCAAACATCAGATTGGCGTGATTGCGCGAGTCCCGTTTGATGAAGGCGGATTGACGGGATCAGTGACTCCGAACACGAAGTTTCCTGCTGGCGATTTCCGCAACTGGTACTTCGCAGGCAGCCGCAAACAGCAGGTCTGGGACCGGGTACAACGCATTGCCACTGAGGCCGCAATTTCCCCGGACGAGTTGCCGGACTTGGCGCTGCGGTTTTGCCTCTTCCACGAAGCGGTGTCAGTTGTGATTCCGGGGATGCGCACAGAGCATCACGTGCGCTCTAACCTGGCCATTGCGGAAAGAGGTCCCCTGCCCGGCCCGCTGCTGGCGCGGCTGCGGAAACACCGGTGGCAGCGGGATTTCTATTCCACATCGCTGCTCGATAAGCTGCGCGTGTTTTTGTCCGCGCCGCTGTCCGCCAAGCTGAACACCCTGTGGAGGAAAATCAAGCGGCTGTGACCCGCTTTTCAGCTAGAATCAAGCCCATAACTTCTCTGGCCAGCCGCTCTTGGATCTGGCCTTTTTTATTTGGGAGAATCTGACCGCAACTAGAAGTCTGGAACTTGGTTTAATGGAGAATGGAAATGAAGACGAAGCGAGTCCATCTGCCGATACTAGCAGCGCTGCTGGCGCTCACGATGACTGCGTGGGGGCAGCCCGCAAGCACTTTTCCCAAATGCACGGACCGTCTTTCGACTGTGGCGGTTCCGAGCGCTCCCCACGGCTTGTACGTCGTCATGTTTCCAGGGTCGGAGCATCGCCCCGGAGTTGCCAAGTACCTGATCCACAACCATGTGGTTTGTGGCGGCGTGTTTTACATCATCTGGAACCAGGTTGACCGCGGACCCGGCGCCAGCCCGCGCTATGACTGGTCCTCCGTCGACGACCGGCTTGCCCCCTGGATCGCGGCTGGGAAGCAGGTGAATCTCATCGTGTTTGCCGCCGGTGGCCAGATCTATTCCAAAGAAAAAGCAGAAACCACTCCCAGCTTCGTCTTTGACAGGGCGCGTTCCGTCGAGTGTCCTGCCTTTGGCCACGTGCCGGTGTTTTGGGATTCCGGCTTCATGAGCAGTTATCAGGAATTCATGGCCGCGGTGATTGCCAAATATGGAAGCAACCCCGCCGTCGGCTATGTCCGGTTTGGCTTGGGCGCTGGCGGTGAGATGTTTCCCGCCTGTTTTCACAAGCTGGCGGGGTTCGGGTACTCCAAGGATGTGTGGCGCAAATATCTTTTCGCCATGCTGGACGCGGAGAAAGCCCTGGATTCTCCCAAGGTAATTACCATCGGCCTTAATCCCCTGTCGCCGCCGGATCTGGAATTTGCCGCCAGCATCGCCGAGCACGCGGTGGAAGATGGAATTGCCATCGGCAACCAAAGTTTGTCGGCCAACGACGTCCGTAGCTACAACGCCGGCAAGCCCTGTAACGCGGGATGGTGTGACCTCTTCAGCAAGTACCATGGCAAAGTTCCGCTGCTGTTGCAGACCTGGCAATTCAATCTGCTTGCTCCGGAGGACATTGGGCCTACCATATCCGAGGCCGTGCCTTTAGCCATCAGTCTCCGAACCCAGATACTTGAGATTGCCATCAAGTTCTGGACAACGGGCTACGATCCCTCCGATCGTGACTACCCGGCGCATCACGAGGAATATCAGAAGGCGTTTGAAGACGCGGCTAAGGTACTGGGAGGAAGCTGATTGGAGGGCCGCCTTTTTGCCATCCACGCCGGAGCCGCGGCGTTTCTGCACTCGAGCCGACCGGGCTTCCCCGTTCCATCCCACATACGTGCCAGACCGCACCTCCGCAGGGGGCGAGTAACAAAATTTGTCATCTCCTGTTTTCAATGTCTTGCCGCGTTTCAACCGTAGACGAAAGACACCACAAACGGCAGAGACTTTCCTCCCGATGACAAGGCCCTTGGTTC
>Ga0335079_10010142_pt1 | contig 10726 bp, 6 predicted proteins | sample Lox_Sample_33_FD_206719 | JGI IMG/M metagenome (GOLD analysis project Ga0335079, IMG submission 206719) | Soil microbial communities from Loxahatchee National Wildlife Refuge, Florida, United States - Lox_Sample_3.3 | ecosystem: Environmental > Terrestrial > Soil > Wetlands | place: USA: Florida... | reverse complement strand
CCGTATCCAACCGATGCGGAGCCTGCATCTCCTGTACATTTTTCTCTTCATTTGCATGGGTGGCTTCCTCGCGGAATTCGTTCTCAAGCGCAGCGCGTGGCGGTGGCTCGCGCTCTTCGTCCCGCTGGTCATCGGAATGTTCATCGCCCAGCGCCAGCTATTTCCGGCGACGGCGCATATCGAATTGCCGGGCCGCGCGCCAAAGAATCCGTGGGAACAGGCATTTGTATGGATTCGGGAGAATACTCCTACGGACGCGATCTTCGCGCTCGATCCCAACTACATGCACCTGCCGGATGAGGACATCATGGGATTCCGCTGTCTCGCCGAGCGCAGCCGCCTTGCCGATCTCACGAAAGATGGCGGCGTGGTCAGCATGTTTCCTCCTCTGGGAGAAGAGTGGTTGCAACAGGTACAGGCGCAAAGTCCGTGGAAGAATCTTCAGGTCGCCGATTTCGAACGGCTGCGAGAAAAATACGGGGTGAGTTGGGTGGTTCTTCAGCGTCCCGGATTAGCCGGACTGACGTGCCTCTATAGAAACTCGGCTGTTCGTGTTTGCAAGCTGCCGTAGGACGATGAGTGCCGGCTAGGCGCTGTGAACGTAGTAGGCTTCGCGCTCGGTTTCGAGCTTGCGTCCTTTGCCGCTGAAGCGCGGCAGGTGGATCAATCCTGTCTTTTGCAATGCAAACTGCAGGGTCGTCGCAAGCACGCCAAAACCATACTGCACGCTGCGCCGGAAGTTAATCGAGGATGCTTCCTTGAAGTACTTCGTCGGACACGATACTTCTCCGATGCGGAATCCAAAGTGGACGCATTGCGCCAGCATCTGATTGTCGAAAACGAAATCGTCGGAATTCTCGAGTAGCGGCAGATCGGTCAGTACCTTACGGCTGAAAGCACGATATCCAGTGTGATATTCGGAAAGCTTCACGCCCAGAAACAGGTTCTCAAACGCCGTCAGCAACCGGTTCGAAACATATTTGTAGAATGGCATGCCGCCTCGAAGGGCCTGGCCTCCGATGATGCGCGATCCGAGTACGACATCGTAAACGTCATAAGCGACCATGCTGGCCATCGCCGTGATGAGGAGCGGCGTGTACTGATAATCGGGGTGCACCATGATGACGACATCGGCGCCGGACGCCAGAGCTTCCCGGTAGCAGGTCTGCTGGTTGCGGCCGTATCCGTAATTGCGGTCATGCTGGTAAACGAGCAATCCGAGACGGCGCGCAACTTCAACGGTCTGGTCGCGGCTGTGGTCGTCGACGAGAATCCGGATATCCACGAGGTCGGGGAATTCCGCTACCGTAGCCTCGAGAGTCTTCTCCGCGTTGTAGGCGGGCATGACGACTGCAATACGTTTGCCGTTGATCATGGGAACGACTGATCCTAGTTTACTCGAACCGCGGGCTCGATCTTCGCCGGTATCCTGCATTTTCGCGCAAGTGCCAGTACAAAAGTAACGGCCCAAGAGTTAGCGTCTTGAACGCCAATCCCATGTTGGATCGGTGCGAAGCCGGGCCACGAACTGGTCGCCCGGCAAGCCCGTGCCAAAATCATTGTCAATCAACAGTCGAGGATTATCGGCGATTACCTCAATGACCCGTTTGATTAAATCAGTCCACGAGTATTCCACGAAGATGCGTCTGGGATCTTCCTCGCCCGACTCTTGCTTCGGATGGTAGATATACACGCGACTGTTCGATTCCTCGATCGCCAAACGATCCGAAGGAGTATTTAGCAGTTTCCAGTGCTTTGCGAGGAGCTGCCCAAGTTCGTCGAGAGAAATGTTCTCTCCAGAAGTGATTTCAATAGTGTCCAAACTTATCTTCGCTCACGGTCCCTTATCGCATATTGTCGAGAATCGATCCGACAATGCCGCCGACCACTCCGCCCTCTACGGCCTGCTTCGACTGCTCGCGCGGCAGGTATTTCTCGATGGCATGCGCCAGCTTCGAGATAGGCAACGTTTGCAGCCATATTCTTCCCGGGCCGGTGAGCGCGGCAAGAAAGATTCCATCACCAGCAAAAAACATATTTTTGATGCCCGGAACGGTCGTGATCTGGAACGAAACGCTCGACTGAAACGCTCCGACATGGCCGGGATGAACACGCAGCGTCTCTCCGGGCTGAAGATCGCGCACGACGAGTTCGCCCGAGAGTTCAAGCCAGGCGGTTCCCTGTCCACTGAGCCTCTGCAGAAGGAAGCCGTCACCGCCGAAGATTCCCGCGCCGAGGGATTGCTGGAATCCCACGCCGATCTGGATCTGCGACGTGGCGCAAAGAAAACCATGCCGATGAATCATGTACTCATGCCCAGGCGAGACTTCGACCGGAACGATGTGACCGGGCAGTTTCGTCGCAAAGGCAAGCTCTCCCGGCGCACCGAAAGCGCGGTATTCAGTCATGAAGATCGATCCGCCGCCGGCCACCCGCTTCAGAACGCCAAAAATCCCTCCGCCCCCGCCGAACTGCGTGTGCGTTGTCATCTGGATCGAACTACCCATCCAGGAAAGTTCCCCGGCTTCGGAGATGATGGTCTCATTCGGTTCGAGGGCAAACTCCAGAACGGGCATTGTGGTGCCGGTGATGCGGCTCTGCATGAATCTCTCCTGAGTTGGATTAGGACAGGCGAGCGGCCCATCAGGCCGCGGGAGAAAAGTATACAACCTCGCGATGAGAGCAGGTACGCAGCAATTAAATCGATACGCCTACGCGACTCGTGCCGGAAGTCCGTTTCTCGTCACGTGCGAAATCGGCTTTTCGTGCAGCAACAATTCCGTGGCCTGCACGCGCCGATTGGTGTGGAACCACCGCTGCACCACGTTATCGCAAAGGAAGTTGCCGAGCGCAAGCAGGGTCATTCCCTGATGGTGCGCCATCCAGGAGCGAACCAGTTGCCAATTCGAACGCCTAACGTGGTCGGAAGGCCCGAAATCCGCGGCCTCGTAGAATCCGCACGGGCCGAACCATCCCAACCGGTCCATGCGATGCAGATTCCGCAACCCTCCTGCTTCATCTACTGAGAGCGCGAGAAATGTAGAGTATGGCGAAATGATCAGCAGATCCAGTTCGCCCTTCGATAGCGCAAGATGTGGAACGCCGAAGGCGTGATAGCCGTAGTTCCCCGACTCATCGAGCTTGTGATAGCCAGATTCAGAGATTCCCCACGGCACACCTTTATGTTTGCCGTATGTTTGCTGACAATCGACGGCGGCAACCCGCGTGCGGTCGAGAAGGGTGTTCGGATAAGAGCGCATCCACAACGTAGGCATCAAGTACTCGAACATCGTTCCGGTCCACGAGCGCAGCACCGGATTGCCATTTGCCAGGGTATGCGTGCGGCCCATGCGGAACCAGGACTCCTGCAAAACGTCTTCTTTGGCAATCGCCGCAAAAACGGCCGTGCGCGACTCGGTCGCCAACAGGTCGTAGCAGGCCGGTTCAAGTTCCTGCTTGTCGACATTGAAGCCGACCGACATGAGTTTGCGCCGCGTATTGAGCAGGAAGCTGAAATCCATTGCGTCGGCGAGATGCCCGGCTTCAGCAGCCAGATCGCGCAACGATTCCACCAGACGGACGGCATTCGCACGTGCTTGCGGCAACAAACTCTGCAGTTTCTCGTACGAGCCGCGGTCGCCCCGGGAAACTGATGGGATCACCCGCTCTAAGCGGACGCGCAAGTCGTCGATCCACAGGGGTAACTGCCGCAACGACGGAATCTCTTCAATCTCAGGCCCAACCTTGATGTCATTGCGAACGGCAGCAAATTCGGGAAGCTCCCAGGGCGCATAAGAACGCGCGAGATCCTGAATGCTCTGCAAGCGGATTCTCGTCTGTTGCTGGAAATATTCAATTTCAGCCGCCTGGCGAGGCTTCGTGGTTGACGGCGTTTCTTCGATTTCCGACTCGCACAAGGTCAGGAGCGCAGGCAGCAATTGCTCGGTTTTCAGCGCGTCCTCGCAGCGGGAAAGCTGCTTACGCGGAAATCCTTTCACCTCCACCAGCGCGCGAAGATGATCGAGAAGACCATCGGCGAGACACCGCTGAAACAGCGGCTGCTTGATTCGGGCCAGTAATCCCTGCTGCAAGGTCCACAACGACGCCACCAGATTGCCGCTATCGACAGACGAAATGAACCGCGGAGTTAATGGTTCCAGCGTGCGCGTGTCATACCAGTTCAGAATGTGCCCTCGATGCTTGGGGATCCCGGAGAGCGTCTTCAGGGTACGTTGGGCATAACGCGCGAGCTCTGGAACGGTCAAATAGCCGAGTTCGCAGGCCACTTGTTGCGCATTGAAGAGCATCCCTAGATTCGTGGGAGACACACGCGCTGCGACGGCTGGCGGTTCTTCCTGCACGTTGTCGGGAATCAGCCAGTGATGCTCCTCAGTCGAGTACTGCGAGAAATAGCGCCAAGTATGGAGGGCCGAGCGGCGGAGGAACAGTTGCTCCTTGCGAGGCAGTTCTTTCCGCGGAAGCGTCGTCGGCCGGTTCAACCAAAGCGTAACCAGCTTGCTTGACGCCCACAGCACAAGAATGGGCGAAGCGACGAATAGCGAGTAAGGCCGCACCGACCATATGAGGACGCCAAGCGCGACGGCCAGCAAGGGAATCCAGTTCAGATAGCGGTCCGCCGGAGTGTAGCGAGTGGCCAGTTCGGCCTCCGCGGCGGTTTCCCATTCAAGCATCCGCTCGCGAGTGAATGTCGCTCGAACGATCGCGCGCACCACGGCGTCTAGCGAGAGCAGAGTCTGGTGAGCCAAAAAGGCCAGATTCAGGAAAGTTGTAATTACGGTCGAAACAAACGCGCGGACCGCATCCTGCGCCAGCGTGTGCTTGTCCTCGGCCATGGCTTTCCCGATGCCCACGATCATTTGGAAAACGGCAGGGAAAAAGAGGAGCGCGATGGTGGCCAGCGTCCACCGAAGCGCGCTAACTGCGGGATCAAGCCATCCGAAAACGAACAAGACAAAAGTCGCGGGCTCGACCAGGCTGCGGCGCAAATTGTCGAAGATCTTCCAACGGGAAATCAGAGAAATCGGATTCGAGACTTTGGTTCCGGTCTCGTCGGGGACGTCCGACAAGAGCCATCCTGCAATCTGCCAGTCGCCGCGCAGCCAGCGATGCTTGCGCCGGTTGTAGGCGCTGTAGTGCGAGGGATAATCCTCGATCACCTCGATGTCGCTAGCGAGTCCCGCGCGCGCATACGCGCCTTCGATCAGATCGTGGCTGAGTAGAGCGTTGCGCGGGAATCGCTGGTCGAGGACGCGATGAACTGTATCCACCTCGTAAATGCCCTTGCCCGTGAAGCTTCCCTCGCCATAAAGATCCTGATAAGCATCGGAAACTGCCCGCGTGTAGATATCGAGACCGGTCTGTCCGGCGTAGAGAGCGGCCAGGCGGGACCGAACCGTGCTGAGCACGCTGACGCCAACTCGCGGCTGCAGAATTCCATAACCTGCAACCACGATATTTTTGTTCGGATCGATGATCGCCTGATTCAGCGGATGCGCCAGTGCGCCGATCATCCGATGAGCTGATCCGCGCGGCAGTTCCGTATCGGAATCCAAGGTAATCACGAAACGAACTTTCGGCAGGATCGACAGATCTCCCACTTTGATCGGGAAACTGTCGTACTCTCCGCGCAGAAATTTATTCAGGTCCATCAGCTTTCCGCGCTTGCGCTCCCATCCCATCCAGCCCTTTTCCCGCGGATTGTAGATGCGATGGCGGTGCAGCAGGAGGAAGGAGCCTTTCTTCTGATCGGCGTATTTTTGGTTCAGTTCGCGGATCAACGAAGAACACAGCTCGATGAGCGGATTATCTTCGCTGGCGCGATGATCCGAGTCGGCGAGATCAGAGAGCAGCGCGAAATGAATGTTGCGGTCGTGATTCCCGAGAAACCGCACCTCCAGATCCTCGATGAGCCCATGAACCTGCTTCTCATTCAATAGTAGGGTGGGCACCGCCACCAAAGTCACGCAGTTCGCGGGAATTCCCTTAGTGAAATCAAGTTTGGGGATGATCTCTGCCGGAAGGAGTTCCGTAATGATTGTATCGAGCACCTGAATCGCGCATTGCGAGCCAGGTAGGAGATACAGAAGCATCGACAGCAGGACGAGGTCCATCGAACTGTCGCGCGAGGTGACAGACAACAGCGCTGCGGTGACGAGCGCAAAAGTTAGAATGGCGACACCGGGCAGGAAAACTTCATCGGGATAAAGCAACATCCATCTGCGGACTTTTTGCAGAGTGGTCGGTCGCCAGCCGATTTTTTGGGCCAGCAGTTCTCGTCCCTCGCCGAGCAGATAGTAGCCAACGTGCGATTCGCGCTCCAATGTTCTGGGATCGGCATACTTCCGCGACTGGGCTTGTCGCGCCAGTTGAACCGCTTCCCGCGCCACCTGAATCTCCGTTAAGTCCGAGCGCGCCGCCAGCGCCGCAACTTTCTTGCGATACAGATTACGGCTTTCGGTGTCCATTTGCGCGTAGGCATTGGCGGGATCGCCGCGCAGGACGTATCCGAATAGAATCAGAGGCTCGACGATTTCATTCCACGAGGTTTGATTGACCTCGCGAAGACTCTGCACGCAGATGCCGACTTCATGCGATCCCCCTTCTGGATCGTCGAAGGCAGCTCGTCCGCGGCGCGCAATCTCTTCCAGCAGCACCAACTTCATCGCGGAGGCAATGATGGTGAACTCTCGGAGTTCCAGCGGCGTTGCCTGTTCGAACCCACGGCAGTAAGTCGCAAACGTCTGCTCCTGAAAGTGGCAGCCAGTTTCCTTGAAATATCCCTGAGCGAAGGCGAGGACCCGGGGTAAGGTCTCAAGAGCAACCGTCCGAACATGCGGTAGCCGGTGAAGCAGTCTTTCATCGCCAGCGACTGAGCCCAATTCAGAGTAGATCAATGAAGAGTTGTCGCGGAGCCAGCGGGCGTCGTCATTCAGGGGTCCACGGGTGAAATCCTTATCCACTTTGGCGAGAAGTGGAAGCAGTTGGTTTCTAACATGACGTGTGCGCTTGGCGAAGATGTGCGATGACGGCACACGCGGCAGCCACGCCAGTTGCGAGGCGTACTGCTCTGCATTTGTACGGAGCGTTTGCGATTCCGCAGGTTCGCCCGCCGTCGCCGGGGTTCCCTGAGTTTCGGCGATTACGGTCCGGGCATGCGTGTCTAGGGCCATTAGGATTCCTTATCGGTAACTGGCGGCCTGCATTTCAAACATCTCGGCATACCTGCCGCCGAGAAGCGTCAACTGATCGTGCGTTCCTTCCTCGGCGATGCGTCCATTCTCGAGGACGATAATGCGGTCCGCCATCCGAACCGTTGAGAACCGATGCGAAATAAAAAGCGCCATCTTGCCCGTAGTCAGCTCGGCAAAACGTTGAAACACTTCAAATTCGCTGCGGGCATCGAGAGCAGCCGTCGGCTCATCGAGAATCAGCAGTTGTGAATTCCGCAAATACGCACGGGCCAACGCAAGCTTCTGCCATTCGCCTCCGGAGAGGTCGACACCGCCCTCGAAGCGGCGGCCCAGCATCTGCCCATAGCCCCCGTGGAGCTTCGCAATCACTTCATTGGCGAGGCTCTTCTCTGCGGCGTATCGGATGGCATCTGCGTCGTCGAGCTCGTCGATCTTCCCGACTGCGATGTTCTCGCTCGCGGTCATCTCATAGCGCATGAAGTCCTGGAAGATGACGCCAATTTCCCGGTAAATATCTTCGAGGTCATACTCGCGAAGATCGATCCCGTCGAGAAGAATCTGGCCTTCTGTAGGATCGTACAGGCGAGTGGTCAGCTTGACGATGGTCGTCTTTCCCTGCCCGTTCTCGCCGATAAGTGCGACCCGTTCTCCCGGATGGAGGTGAAAGTTCAGATGATCGATAACCCGCCGCGGACTGCCGGGATAGGAGAACGAAACGTCGCGAAATTCAAAGCCTTTACGAATCGGCCGTGGCGCAGGAAGTGCGTTGGGCTTGGACTGAATCGTAGGCTTCATCTGGAAGAAAGCCAGCAAGTCTGTCAGGAATAGAGCCTGATCGGCGATGCCGGAAAGCGTCGAGAAGACCTGCGAGATGTTGCTGCTCGCCTGCATGATGGCCGTAATCAGAAAGTAAAAGGTACCGATCGTTAGGCGGCCTACGACTGTTTTCCAGATCACATACGCGTAGGCGCCATAATAACCGCCGGTGGTGATAAACGAGAGGATCGAGCCGATGCCGAGCCGCTTCCGTGCCAGCTCGACATCCTGTTCGTAAATGATGTCGGAGAGCTTTGAAAAACGTCCGGTGAAAAATCCGGCGAGGTTGAACAGCTTAAGCTCTTTCGCAGCTTCTTTTGTCGCACCTGCCTGCCGCAGGTAATCGAGCTGACGCTTGATGGGGGTCTGGCGAAAATTCTTGGCGTATCCGAGGAATGCGAAGTGCGTTTCGCCAAGGAAAGCTGGAACGACCGCCGCGACCAGCAAGAGCATGAGCCACGGCGAGTAGAACATGACGGCAGCGGAATACGCGATCGCGGTGATGAGCTGAAGCTCCAGACGGCCGATGGATTGGATCATTACCAGGCGGTCGGTAGCTTGAACACGGGCTCGTTCCAGCCGGTCGTAAAAAACCGGATCTTCGTAAGCAGTGACGTCCAGCTCCGAAGCATGCTTCATGACCTGGATGCTGACGTGGCGGGTGTACTTATTCGCCAGAAGCGCGTCGGAGTAATCAATGCCTCGGGTGAGGATGCTGCTGAAGACCGCCAAGGTGAATTCCGCAAGCACCAACCACCAAAGCCGATCCGGAACTTGATGGCTTTTGATCGAGTTCGCAACCAGATCGAAGATCAGCTTGGCGACGTAGGTCAGGGCAAGGGGCAATAAAGCGGCCAGGACGCGCGACAGTACTCCGAACAGCACAACTCCGCGTCCTGATTCCCAAACGATTCTGAGAACAGGGGGGACATTGCGGAGGGCAGAAAGCCGTTCCTGCCAGCTACTCAGAAAGTTTCGCCGCGTGGACGTCAATTTCAGGCCTTTGTATTGCCCCTACTTTTCGGCGCCGCGCGGGCGCCGACCTGCCCCTGCAAGTGGAGTCCACCGAATATACACCGGCACTCCACTCGGATCGCGTTCTTTGATGAAAAGTCGGCACTTGCGGTTGGTCCAACCGCCTGTGGAACGATCCTGCCGACAAACCCAAGCTCTAGTATTTTACGAAACCGGCGAGGTGCATGCCACGTTGCGCTTCGGGAGTCTTCATGAAGGTGTTCCAGATAAATCCCGTGCGCAGGTTCTCCGCCATCAGCATCGTAATGCCGGTATCAATTCCGATCACGTCGTGGTCATACCAGTTCCGGAGGGGGTTAAACGCATTCACGAAGCCGTATTTGCTCCAGGCAGCGCCATAATGGTTACGAATGTTCTTCAGAACCCGCAGTGTGGCCTGAGGTAAAAACGTCAGGGATCCGCCAGTCGCGCTTGGAACCACACTACCGTCGATCGGCCCAACGGCCGGAGGCCCTCCCCAGACAACATATCCAGTTGGGCCGTCGGATGCCGTGATTCCCCACAAGTCATCGCTATAGTCGGGAAAATCTCTGGCCAGCTCGAGGCAGAACCGGCGATGCACCTCGGTCGCGATGATCGAATTCTGATAGTAATCCGCGTACTTGTCTTTCTTGCCCCGAAAATCGAACCACGCTTGCGAATACTGATGAACAAACAAAGGGGCGAACGATCCGATGTAGCGCAGTCCGTCGAACTCAAAGGTCAATCGCTTCCAGGCGTCCCAAGCCTCGGGCTTAAGCGGATGGGACGTCGATCCAATCCCGAGGAGGTACATCATCATCAGTTCGCTGTAGTAGTCCCAGCGCGAAGGCAGGAAGCCGACCTCGGGCGTCCAACCGTGGGAAAGAAGAGACGTATCTTCGGATAGCCAGTTCCACTCCACGCGATTGAAAATCAGGTCGGCAAGTTGGCCCACGGCGGGATGCCGGAAATGTTCGCGACAAGTAAGTACCCCGCAGAGCAGGATCGCGGTATCGACGGAGGATATTTCAGAATCCCAGACTCGCTCCCCGGTGTTGATGTTGGCCCAGTGGAAGAAAAACCCGCGATGTTGCGGCAGTTTTTTCCAAAGAAAATTGAGCGTCGCGAAGACGCGCTCTTCCGCATCGGTGGTTTTCACGAATCCGCGATTGTTGGCGACGCAGAGGGCCGTTAAACCGAAGCCGGTTGCTGCGATGCTGGCGACGATCCCCGGTGTTCCGCCTCGCAAATCGGCACGGTCCTGAACCATTCCGGTCTTCGGATTCTGCTGATCCCAGAAATACTGGAAGCAGGCCTTTTCCAGATCGTCGAGGAATTGGTCGTCTTCAGGGCTCAGCGTGAATGGGCCATCGACCCCGGCGGGAATCGGAGACGGTGTCTGAGCGGCAACTTGAGCGACCGCCCGACTGGCAAAGGGCAGACACAAGCCCGCGCCGAGCATTTGCCGTATCAACTGCCGGCGAGACAAGTTGTTCCCGTGGGGCTCTGTCATCCGCGTCGTGTAATTTTAGACAAATTCCATGCGCAAGACGGCAACAAATTACGGATGCGGATCTTAACGTGAGGGATGCCGCCCCGACCGCAGTAACTGTCGTTGCTTAAATCGTCGCCATTCTTTACTTTAATAATCTGCGAATGAGGCCGCAAATTAGTGCGCTCGCCAAACGGGCCATTTGGACTGG
>Ga0335079_10010141_pt1 | contig 10728 bp, 8 predicted proteins | sample Lox_Sample_33_FD_206719 | JGI IMG/M metagenome (GOLD analysis project Ga0335079, IMG submission 206719) | Soil microbial communities from Loxahatchee National Wildlife Refuge, Florida, United States - Lox_Sample_3.3 | ecosystem: Environmental > Terrestrial > Soil > Wetlands | place: USA: Florida... | reverse complement strand
CTCGAAGCTACGACGACCCTGCTAGGAGCGGGCGACCGGATTCGAACCGGCGACGTCCAGCTTGGGAAGCTGGCATTCTACCCCTGAATTACGCCCGCACGAGAGGCGGGAGCCGGACGGCCCCCGCCCCTCTATGATAATCAGTTTGTCTTGTACTTCCAGGCGACGATGCCCTTGCCCGTCCCGCTCACCGTGAAGTCGTACGACTGCCCCGCGCTCCCGGCCGGGTTGAGGTCCGGGATGTCCACCGGCTGCGCCGATACCACGTTGCACGCGCCGTCCACGAACTGCACCGTCAGGCTGAAGCCCTTGAGGGTCTGCGCCTGGTCGTTGGTCACCATCCCGTGGAACGACGCCGTCGAGTCGGCCGGCTCGAAGCGCAGCACCGACAGCTCCCACGGCAGGGCCTCCGCCCGCTGCAGCACGCGCAGGGTCGAGTCCTTGTTGCCGTTGTCCTGCCACGCCCGGGCCAGCACCTGCAGCGACGACTTGTTCATCGAGTCCTCGACCACCAGCCGGCGCGAGGTCTCGAGCAGCTTCACCGAGTCCTTCGCGGCCAGGTAGATGTTCGCGAGGTTGTAGAGCGCGTCCCGGTAGCAGCGGTTCTTGGCCAGGCCCATCTCCGTCGCCCGCGCGGCCAGCTGGTAGCGGCCGGTGCGGAACAACGCCGTCCCCGCATCCATCAGGTCCAGGGCGTCGATCGAGTCGGCGTGCGCGAGCATCGAGTCGTACACCGTCTGCGCCTCGGCCTCGCGGTGCAGGCCCGTGAGCACACCCGCCAGGCTCGCCTGCGCCGCCATGTCCCGCGGCCGCATCGCGAGCACTTCGCGGTACGCCGCCTCCGCCTCGGCCAGGCGGCCCGCCTTCACCGCGCTGTCCGTGGTGTTGCGGCGCTGGGCCTCCGCGCGCACGCTCGCCGTGTCGTTCACCGTGCCCTGGATCAGGCGCGCCGCGTTGAACAGCGCCGTCGAGCGCGCCTCGTCGAACCGGTGATCCGTGCTCGAGTGCGCCGCCAGGCGGAAGTAGACGATCGCGCTGTCGAACTGCTGCTTGCCGTAGAAGATCGACGCCATGTTGAGGAAGGCGTAGGGCTCCGTGCGGTAGATCCGGTTCGCCTGCCTGAACAGCGCGAGCGCCGAATCCGCGTTGCCCCCGTTCATCTGCTCGACGCCCGCATTCTGCAGCGGCACCCACAGGTTGCGCCGCTCCCGCTCGACTTCGCGCTTGCAATCCGGGTCGGTCGCCGCTTCCACCTTCGTGTAGGCCGAGTCGGCGCCGACCAAGTCGTTCTGCAGGCGGTAGAGCCGCGCGTAGAGATACCATACCGTCGTTGCGTCCACCCCTCCGTGCTGCGTGGCCTCCTGAAGCAGCCGCGCCGCGTCACTCACCCGGCTCTTCCTCACGTCGGGGTAATGCGTGGAGTCGGCCTGGTCGAGGTGCAGCTTGGCCCCGTTCAGCCGGAAGTTGCCGCTGTATTCGAGGTGCTTGCACTGCGGGGGAGCGGCCTGCTGGGCCGCGGCCGAATGTGCTGCCAAGACAAGCGCCGCGAGCGGCGCGATGAGCGTCAAACTGCGGGAGACCATGCCCTGTTCCTCCGTCGAGGTGACACGACCCAAGTCAAGAATGATTCATAGGTTAGACGCCAGCGTCAACGCCTCACGTTAAGTCTCGGCCGTACAGGACCCCGGCTCCCGTGTTGAACACCACGAGCGGCTCGACGCGAGAGACCTTCCCCTCGCGCAGCAGCCGGCGGGCCGCCGCGACGGCGGCCCCGCCCTCCGGGCAGGCATCGACCCCCTCCAGCGACGACAGGAGGCGCGCCCCCTCCACCAGGTCGCGGTCCGGCACCGCCACGGCGCCGCCCCCGCTCTCCCGCAGGGCGCGGAGCATCAGGCGGCCCCCCAGGGGCCCGGGAACGCGGAGGCCGCTCGCCACCGTCTCCGGGTTGGGCCAGGGGTCGCAGTGGTCGCTGCCGGCCTCGAAGGCCCGCACCACGGGGGCACAACCGGTGGACTGCACGGCGAACAGGCGCGGCATCGATCCGCTCACCCACCCGGCCTGGAGCAGCTCCCAGAACGCCTTCCACATGCCGATCAGGCCCGTGCCGCCGCCCGCCGGGTAGACGATGGCCCCCGGCAGATGCCAGCCCAACTGCTCTGCAATCTCCAGGCCCAGGGTCTTCTTCCCCTCGATCCGGTAGGGCTCCCGCAGGGTGGACAGATCCATGGCGCCGCGCTCCTCGGCGTAGATCCTCGCCAGCGCGCCGCAATCGCCGATGTGGCCGTCCACGAGGTGCAGGTCGGCGCCGTAGGCCGCGATCTGGCCCAGGAGGGGCGCCGGCGTCGAGCGCGGCGCGTAGACGCGCACCGGGAGGTTGGCCCGCGCCCCGTAGGCCGCCGCGGCGACACCCGCGTTGCCGGCCGTCGGCAGCACGAACTCGGCGGCGTGCGCCAGGGCCGCGCGCGTCACGGCGGCCGAGAGGCCGCGGGCCTTGAACGAGCCGGTGGGGTTGCACGCCTCGTCCTTGATCAGCAGCTGCTCGCTGCCCAGGGCGGCGCCCAGCCGCGCGGCGGTGAGGAGCGGCGTACCGCCCTCGCCCAGCGTCACCGGCACCTCCCCCGGCACGATGGGCATGAGCGCGCGGTAGCGCCACATGCCCTCCCCCACCCGACGCTCGATCACCGCGCGGTCGGCCGGAGGGAAGCTCCGCTTGTAGCGCACCAGCCACGGCGCGCCGCAGGCGTCGCACACGGTAGGCAACCCGGCCGGGTCGCGCTGCCGCCCGCATCCTGAGCACTCGAGCGTCCAGTCCATCGGCGGTCAGCTCCTGCCGCTGAGGTGGGAGAGAATGCGCTCGGCCAGCGCGCGCGAAACGCCCGGCACGGCGGCCAGCTCTTCGAGACTGGCCGATTGTACCCCGGCCAGCGAGCCGAAGCGCTCGAGCAGCGCCCGGCGCCTCGAGGGCCCGATGCCGGGGATGCTGAGCAGCTCGGAGGTCAGCGTGCGGGCAGCCCGGCGCTTCCGATTGAACGTCACCGCCACCCGGTGCGCCTCGTCCCGGGCGCGCTGCATCAGCTTCAGGGCCGGGCTGCGGCGCGGCAGGCGCAGCGGCTCCGAGCGCGCGGGCAGGTAGACCTCCTCGTCGCGCTTGGCGAGCGAGGCGAGCGCGAGCGTCCCCTCGGGGACCGCGGCGTCGCCCACCGCCGCCAGGGCCGCGTTGAGCTGCCCGCGCCCGCCGTCCACGAGCAGCAGCTCCGGTATCGGCCGCGCCTCGTCCAGCCGCCGCTTCAGCCAGCGCGTCACCACTTCGCGCATCGACGCGAAGTCGTCCTGGCCCTCCACCAGCTTGATCTTGAACGTGCGGTACTCGCTGCGCCTGGGCCGGCCGTTCTCGAACCACACGATGGCGCCGACCGTGTCCCTGCCCTGCGAGGTGCTGATGTCCACGCACGCCATCCGGCGCGGCACCGCCGACAGCCCGAGGTCGCGCCCCAGCGCGTACACCGGGTCCTCCGCGCGCTCGGCGCCCTCGAACGTCTCGAGCCGCAGCGTCTCGAGCAGGTGTCGCGCGTTCTGGTCGGCGAGGTCCACCAGCCGCCGCGCCGAGCCCCGCACGGGCACCGCCCAGCGCGAGCCCCCGAAGGCCTCCGCGAGCGCCGCCTCGTCGGCCGGAGGGCCCGGCAGGTAGGTGACCGGCGCCGTGTGCTCGTGCGGCAGGTAGGTGCGCACGAGGAACGCCGTGAGGATCTCGCTCTCGGGCACGTCCTGGACGCCGACCAGGAACGTGTGCTCGCTCCCCAGCACCTTGCCGTCGCGGATCCTCAGCACCACGGCGCAGGCGTCGTCCTCGTCGCGCGCCAGGCCCACCGCATCGCAGGTGCCGCCGCCCACCCGCTCGACGGTGGGCGGCTCCTCGATCTGGTCGAGGCGCTTCAGCGCGTCCCGCAGCTCCGCGGCCAGCTCGAAGTCCGTGGCGGCCGAGGCCGCCTGCATCCGCTCGCGCAGGTGCTGGCGCACCTCGAGCGTCTTGCCCTCGAGGAACAGCAGCACGTCCTGGATCATGCGCCCGTAGGCCTCGCGCGTCTCCCAGCCCACGCACGGCGCCAGGCACTTGTGGATGTGGTAGTCGAGGCACGGGCGGTCCGGCGCGTCGGCCGGCAGCCCGTAGCTGCACGAGCGCACGGTGAAGATGCGGCGGATCAGGCGCAGGGTGCGGCGCAACGCGCCCACGTCGGTGTACGGCCCGAAGTAGCGCGCGCCGTCCTCGGCGGCGTTGCGGGTCACCAGCACCCGCGGGAACGGCTCCTGCACCGTGACCGCGAGCCAGGGATACCGCTTGTCGTCCCGCAGGTCCACGTTGAACCGCGGGTGGTACTCCTTGATGAGGTTGTTCTCGAGCAGCAGGGCCTGCGACTCGCTCTGGGTGACGATCGTGTCCAGGTCGGCGACGCGCTGCTGGAGGAGCTGGAAGCGCGGGATCGCGGTCGCCTCGTCGCCGAAGTACCAGCGCACCCGGCTCCGCAGGCTGTTGGCCTTGCCGACGTACAGCACCTCGCCCGCCGCGTCCTTCCAGAGGTACACGCCCGGCGCGTCGGGCAGCGCGTCGAGCTTGCGCTGCAGGACCTCGTCAGGCACGCCGGCGGCTCCAGGCGAGCACGGCCTGCGCGGCGGGAATGCGGAAGGCCAGCGTGAGCGCGCCGTAGAGCAGCGCGTACGGCACCAGCACCACGGCGCCGGCGATCACCGGCCGGAGCCCCGCCGTCAGGCGCCACAGGGCGAAGGCGGCGGCTCCCGCGACCAGCGCCGAGGTCCAGAGCTTGGGGAGGTACCCGCGCGAGAAGTGGGTGGCGCCGATGCGCGCCGCCAGCCCGCGCCTGAGGAGCGTGAACTCCACCCACGCGGCGAACCCGGCGCTGGCCGTCAGGCCCACCGCGCCCCACTTCAGCTCGAGGCCCAGCAGGGGCGGCAGCGGCACCGAGCAGAGAAAGCCCAGCACCGTCGTCAGCGCCACCCGCACCACCGCGTAACGCAGCGGCGTGCGCGTGTCGCCGAGGGCGTAGAAGGTCGAGGCCGAGAGCCGGCTCAGCGTGGACGCCAGCAGTCCCACCGCCGAGCCCGCAAGGATCGCCCAGACGTAGCGGCTGTCGGCGGAGTGGAACCGGCCGCTCTGGAACAGCGCGCCGACCACCACCTGGCCCAGCGCCAGGAACGCCATCGCGCACGGGACGATGAAGAACGCGATGCGGTGGAGGCCGTCGCCGAGCTGGGCGCGGAGCGACGCGTGCCGCTCCGCCTCGCTGCCCTGCGCGGCCGACATCTCGGGGAGCGCCGCCGCGGAGATGGACATGCCGAACAGGCTCACCGGCAGCGTGTACAGCAGCTGCGCGTTGGCCAGGGCGCCCACCGGGGCGTCGCCCAGGAGGCTCGCGATGACCGTATCCACGAAGGCGCTCACCTGGTTGACGCCGCGTCCCAGCAGGGCCGGCCAGAAATTGCGCACCACCGTGCGCACCTCGGGGTCGGCCGTGCTCGCCGACAGGCGGAGACCCCGCGCCAGGCGCAGTACCATCGGGAGCTGGACCAGCACCTGCAGCGCGCTCCCGGCCACCGCGCCCCAGGCGATCACCACGGCCAGGCGGCCCGCGTCGTCGCGCCGGCCGAGCAGCGCCGCGGCGATGATCGCGGCGTTCCACACCACGGGCGCGACGTAGGAGAGGAAGAACTTGCGGTGGCTGTTCAGGATGCCGAGGCACCAGGCGGAGAAGACCAGGATCCCCGTCCCCGGGAACAGGATGCGGACCAGGGTGATGGTGAGATCGCGCTTGTCGCCGGTGAAGCCCGGCGCCAGGACGCTCACCACCAGGGGCGTGGCGCCCACGCCGACCGCGACGATCGCGGCCACGGCGAGGCCCAGCAGGCCGGCCACCGCCCCGGCCACCTTCCCCGCCTCGTCCTCGCGCCCCTCGCCCAGGAGCCGCGCGTAGACCGGGATGAACGACGCCGACAGCACGCCTTCGCCGAACAGGTTCTGCAGCAGGTTGGGGATGCGGAACGAGGCGCCCAGCGCGTCGGCCACGACGCCGAGGCCGAAGTAATGGTTGAACACCCACTGGCGGAGGAAGCCGGCGACCCGGCTGAGGAAGATCCCGGCGGCCACGAGCGCCGACGAGCGCGCCGCCGACCGCGGCATGGCTAGGAGCCGGACTTGGGCAGCGACTTGGGGGCGGCGGCCCGGCGCGCGGGATCGTCGAGCAGCCGCTGCATGTACTGATGCTCTTCCTGGATCTGGGCGAGCTGGCGCGTGACGGTCTCCAGCTCCGTCTCGAGCAGGCCGACCTTCTCGGTCAGCTCCTTCAGGTTGGCGCCGCCCTCGAGGTTGCCTCCGTGCATCCGCTCGCCCCAGGCGCGCACGACCGGCGAGTCGAGCACCACGGCGGTGAGGGGGATCATCAACGCGAAGGCGATGAGGACGATGATGGCGACGCCCATTCGGGTAACCTAGACCCCGGAGGGGGCGGCTTCAAGTAGACGCTCCACGTGCGCGCGGGCGGCCTCGTGCAGCATCGCCAGCAGCGGCCGGCCGTGGCGCGCCAGGTAGGTGGCAGCCGTGAAGACGCGCTCCTGCGGCTTGTCCGCGGGAAACAGGCTCGCCTTCGCGCGCGCCAGCTGCTGCAGCGCGGTGTCGTTGTTGCGCTTCAGCGCCGCCACCAGCCGCTTCTCGATCTCGTCCACGGCGTGCACGGCCTGGTTGCGGGCCGTCTCGACCGGCCGCTCGAGCGTGCGCTCCAAACGCACCGCCGCCTCGCTCACCGCGGCGTAGCGCCGCTGCAGATCCGCGCGCAGCGCGGCGAGGGCCTCGGCCGCGTCGGCCGGCAGCGCCTCGCGCGCCAGCGCCGTCGCCAGCTCGCCGTCCGGCCGGGCGAGATCGGCCGGCACCAGGCCCAGGCGCTCGAGCGTCTTGTCCACCTTGGCCTCGACGACGAAGCCCGACAGGCGCGGCGTCGGCACCGGCCGCGGCACCGCCAGGTGCGCGAACACCGGCGCCACCTGCCGCAGGTACGCCAGCTCGGCGGGCCCGCCCACGTAGGCGACCGTGGGAAAGAGGTGCGCCTCGACGACGGGCCGCAGCAGAACGTTGGCCGAGAGCCGCTCGGGGTTCGCGCGCACCACGGCGTCGAGGTCCGCCAGGGCGAACCGCTCGCCCGCGCGCCGGGTGACGAAGCCGCCGTCGGCGATGCGCAGCCGGTCCCGACCGCTCGCGCCTTCGACCATCGCCAGGCTCATCCCTTCGCCCACGGCGACCGGCGTCTCGCGTCCCGACGCGCGGAGCCGCTCGGCTTCGCGCGCCAGCGCGTCGTCGAGCGCGTGCGCCGACCGGAGCGCCTCCAGCATCAGCGGCGCGGACGCGCGCTTCAGGGCGCCGTCCCATCCCCGGCAGACCACCACGCCGAAGGGCGCCAGCAGCTCGGCCAGCGCGAGGGCGAAGGCCTCGGCCATCGAGCGCTCGGGCAGGTAGGCCGAGCGCAGCCACGCCAGGGTCTCGGAGCGGAAATCGCTCGGCGGCAGCGCCGCCTCCAGCGCCGCGAGGGCTTCCTCGCCGCCGGGCGCCACCGTCTCCCGATACGCCGGCAGCATCGGCGCGCCGGCCGGCCGCTCGCGGAGCGCGACCGCGTGCATCGCGCCGTCCGCGCCCAGGACGGCGCAGTGATTGATCTCGGCGAAGTCGTGATCGTCGCCCGCCACCCAGAACACCGGCACCACCGGCCGGGACCATCGGGCGGCGAGGGACTCCGCCAGCGCGACCGCCGTCAGGGCCTTGTGCACCGTGTAGAGGGGACCGGAGAAGAGCCCGGGCTGCTGGCCCGTGGTGACGGCCAGCGCCCGCCCCGACACCAGCGCGTCGCGCGCGCGGGCCGCCGCATCGCCGGGCGCCGACACCAGCGCCGCCGCGGCGGCGGCCGGGAACGCGCGGCCCGACTGCGCCGCCTGCGCCGCGGCGAACGCCGGCGGGGCCGGCGCGTCCGGCGGAGGGGCGGCGGCCTCGAACCGCACGGTCACCGGCCGGGCCTGGCCGGCACCACCTGGGCGCGGAACGCGTACAGCTCGGTGCCCGGCTCGCGCCACGCCTCCGCCGGCAGCGAGGCCTTCCGGCACACGCCCCGCAGGAACGCCGCGCGGTCCCACCGCTGCTCGACGGCGACCTGCGGCAGCAGCACGCCCATGCGCGGCCCCCGCTGCACGATGAGACCGTCGCGCCCCGGCACCACGTCGTCGGGCCGGATGCGCACCGACGGCGAGAGCACCGAGACCTCCACGTCCAGGCCCGCCAGCTCGTCCGGCTCGACCGGAGGAAAGCGCGGATCGTCGTGCGCGGAGGCGACCGCCATCCGCCGGACCGCCTCGCCCACCGGCAGGTCGGGCTCGAGGCGGCCCAGGCAGCCGCGCAGCTCGCCCTTCCGGTGGAGCGAGACGAACACGCCGCGCGGCTCGTCCAGCTCGGGCAGGCCGGGGAGCGGCGGCAGGCGTTCCTCCCGCACCGACGCCTCGACCGTCGCCCGCGCCAGCATGAGGAGCGCGTCCAGCGCCGCCGGCGAGAGCAGCGCCGGCTCGGCCACAGCGGCCTCGCTCACCATGCGCTCGCTCGCAGGAGTGGAGTGGGCGGCGTGAGTGGAGCGGGCAGCATGCCTGTTCTCACGTCCGCCGTCTCACGTCTCGTATCCGCTCGCCACTCGCCGTCTCGCAACCGCACTGGCACCTCACCTCTCCACTCGGCCATCCGTCAGGCGTACATGCCACGGAGCCGATGGACCGCGGCCACCCGATCGATCGCGAGCGTGTACGCCGCGATCCGCATGTTGACGTTGTACTTCTTCGAGACCTCGAGCACGTGGTCGAAGCTGCGGACCATGATCTCCTCGAGGCGCTGGTTCACGACGGCCTCGGTCCAGAAATAGCCGTCGCGGTCCTGCACCCACTCGAAGTAGCTCACCGTCACGCCGCCCGCATTGGCCAGGATGTCGGGGACGACGAACACCCCCTTCTTGTCCAGGATCTCGTCCGCACCCGCGGCGGTCGGGCCGTTGGCGCCCTCGATGATCACCTTGGCCTGGATCTTGGGCGCGTTGCGCTTGGTGATGACGTTCTCGAGCGCGGCCGGCAGCAGCACGTCGCACGGCAGCGTCAGGAAATCCTCGTTCGACACCGCTTCGGCCTTCGGGTAGCCGGTCACGTAACGGTGCGCCTCCCGCCACTTGATCACGTCCTTGACGTCGAGCCCCTTCGGGTTGTGCAGGCCGCCCGACACGTCGCTCACCGCCACCACCGTCGCGCCGTTCTCCTGCAGCAGCTCGGCCGCGATGGAGCCGACGTTGCCGAAGCCCTGCACCACGACCCGGGCGCCCTTGAGCGGCAGGCCGAGGTGTTTCAGGGCCTCGCGCGTCACCCACATGCAGCCCCGCCCCGTCGCCTCGCGCCGGCCGGCGGAGCCCCCCATCTCGAGCGGCTTGCCGGTCACGACCGAGGTCACCGTGTGGCGCTTGTGCATGGAGTACGTGTCCATGATCCACGCCATCACCCGCTCGTTGGTGTTCACGTCGGGTGCGGGCACGTCGGAGTCCGGGCCGAGCACGTCGATGATGGCCGACGTGTAGCGGCGCGTCAGGCGCTCCAGCTCGCCGGTGGACATCGTGAGCGGATCGCAGATCACGCCGCCCTTCGAGCCGCCGAAGGGGATGTTCACCACCGCGCACTTCCACGTCATCCACGCCGCCAGGGCGCGCACCTCGTCGAGCGTGACGCCGAGGTCGAAGCGGATCCCGCCCTTGCCCGGCCCGCGCGAGGTGTTGTACAGCACGCGGTAACCGGTGAAGACCTCCGTCTCGCCCGAGTCCAGCTTGATGGGCAGCGAGACGATGATCTGCATCTGCGGGTTCCGCAGCACCTTGTAGAGGCCCGCGTCGAGCTTGAGGAGCTTGGCGGCGACGTCGAACCGCGACATCATCGCCTCGAAGGGGTTCTCGTCGCTCAGGAAGTGGTCCTTGTCCGGCAGCATGAACTGCTTGGTGTCGGTCATGAGGTCGTCCGTCCATCGGGCGGCACGGCGGCCGCCACCGGTGTGGAGCGTGAATGCGCCGCCCGGCCGAGCCGGTCCAGGAGGCGCGCCAGTGCTGCTTCGCCATGCGTCACGTGCACGTCCAACTCCGCGACGAGACACGGCGGGGCCGCCGCCGGCCACACCGGCCGGAGCCGCACCGCGTCCTTCGCCGTCGTCACCACCACGCCCTCCGGCCCGGCCATCGCGAGCGGGGCCGCCAGATCGGCCGCGGTGAACGCGTGATGGTCGCCGAAGGCGGCCAGCCGCACCCGCGCGCCGAGCCGCTCGAGCTGCACGCCGAACGGCGCCGGATCCCCGATGCCGCACAACGCCACCACGTCGCGCCCGCTCAGCCACCCGGGCGGGAGCGGCGCGCCGCCCCCGAGCGGCACCAGGCGGCCGATGACCAGGCCCGCGGCGATCGCCAGGTCCTCGCGGGTGAGCGGCGCCAGCCGCCGGGCCGCCGCGCCGGCCGCCTCCGCGCCCGCAGCCTTGTACGTTACGACGACGCCGTCACAGCGGCCAAGGGCGGCCAGTCCCTCGCGCCAGGGGCCCGCCGGCAGCGGCCACATCCGCTCACCCGCCGTTTCGGCCGCCACCACGGCCAGGAGCGCGTCGCACCGCACGTCGCGGCG
>Ga0335079_10010139_pt1 | contig 10729 bp, 13 predicted proteins | sample Lox_Sample_33_FD_206719 | JGI IMG/M metagenome (GOLD analysis project Ga0335079, IMG submission 206719) | Soil microbial communities from Loxahatchee National Wildlife Refuge, Florida, United States - Lox_Sample_3.3 | ecosystem: Environmental > Terrestrial > Soil > Wetlands | place: USA... | reverse complement strand
CGTCCGACGATCGGCGGTAGGCTCCGGGAGGAAGCTTCCGGAGTAGACAGGTCACAGGCTGCATGTTTTTGTGAGGCAGAGGACCTCGTTAAGGAGATTGGTCAGACCTGTGAATTGGACGTCATCGTGAGGCGCCGAGCGACCTCGAATAGGAGTGTGGTGACCGCCGCAAAGTTAGTCTACTCGACCTGGAAGATTGGACCAGGAGAGAGAAATGGAAAGACGTTACATCGGAATCGATTTGCATCGCAACCGGTTCACCTGCTGCATTCGGCTGGGAAACGAGAGGACGTACGTGACCGAGTGGAGGCTGGAGGATCTGGGGCGGTTTGTGAAGAAGCTGCGGCCTTCCGACGAGGTGGCGGTAGAAATCACGTCCAACACGCGGTTGTTTCACGACGCCGTGGCGCCACAGGTGGCGCGGGTAGTGGTGGTGGACACCAATCAGTTTCGCGTCATCAGCCAGTCGGTGAAGAAGACCGATCCCAACGACGCGCGGTTGTTGTCGCTGTATCTGTCGAAGGGATTGCTGCCGGAGGTGCGCATGAAAGATAAAGAGCACGGGCAGCTGGCGAGCCTGACCCAGACGCGCGACACGCTGGTGAAACTGCGGACGGCGCTGAAGAACAAGGTGAACAATATCCTGAGCGCGCGGGGGCTCAACCTGGCCAAGGAAGCGCTGTCGAGCGAGAAGAAACTGACAGAAGTACTGGAACTGCCCTTCGACGAGATCGTGCGGATCGAACTGCGGGTGATCGTCGAGCAGATCCGGAGTCTGAACCGGAGCATCGCCGAGTTGGAGAAGACCATTGGCGAAGAAGGTTCCAAGCTGGAAGGTCATAAGGGTTTATCGAGCATCAAGGGGATCGGCAAGATCACGGGTGCGATCCTGCTGAGCGTGATCGGGGATGTGAACGACTTTCCCGATGAGGGCCATCTGGCGAGCTACTTCGGCATCGTACCACGGGTGTCGAACTCGAACGAAACCGAACGCAGCGGACGGATTCACAAACGTGGGACCAAGCTGGGGCGGACGGCGCTGGTGCAATCGGCGCTGATCGCGGCCCATTACAGCCCTTATTTGAAGCGATTCTACGAACAAGTGAAGGCCAGACGTGGACCCGGCAAGGCCATCATCGCACTGGCGCGCAAGTTTCTCGGGATCATCTATCGAACCCTGAAGAACCAATGGGTCTTCGAGGACTTCCCGAACTTTGTGTTGGCGGAGGAGTCATGAAGACGCTCGGGAACCCACCACCGGGAATCCAGGTATCTGGTTCCCGCTGCGCCGTCCGTCGCCGCGCTGAAGTGGGCGCGGATTTTCTCGACGATGTTTCTGCTGAACTGGTCGCCGGCAAATGCGCGCTGGTTGCCGACGTCAGCGAGGAGTGGGTGACTCCGGTGGACACCAGAATGGAAGCATTGGGCGGGGTCGTGTTTCGCACGGCGAGAAGGAACGTCCAGGATGACCAAAGGACCAGAGATGTGGCAGCGCTTCGTGAGGAGATAGACCAGTTGAAGGCCGAGCATGCACGAGCGCGAGCCGATCAAAAGGCTAAACTCGAGGCCCAAATCGACAACCTCAACGCAAAGCTGCAACACAAGTTAGACCAGGCGAAGAAAAGGTCGGAGCGGATCAAAAGCGAGACCGAAACCAAGGTCGAAGCCCTGCAGAAGAAAGCCGCCAAGCTTCACGGTGACGCCAAGGCCGCCATGGATGCCCGCGTGGCCCGGATACGGCAAGAATACGAACAGGCTGCGTCAAAGCTCAGGAACCTAACCGCGCAGCAAGCGAAGAGAGCGGGGTAACGCTAGCCCCCTCCGGTAGAGTCGCTAGTAACTGGGCCACGCTCTTCCCCGGAGCGCTACAGGGGCGGAAGAAAAGATATGCAATATCCGTTGATGTTTCGCTTAGGCCAGAAGCTGCACGGCCCCACGATTGACGATGTTCCGGCGGCGGTCGAAGCCGAGCTTTCGAAGCTCAGCCTTGGGAGCAAAGTTAAGTCCGGTGACACTGTCGCCGTCACCTGCGGAAGCCGCCGAATCTCCAACTATGCAGTGATTATCAAGGCCGTTGTCGATCACTTCAAGCAGCTTAAGGCAATTCCGTTCCTTGTGCCTGCTATGGGGAGCCATGGTTCTGGGACCGCGGAAGGTCAGCGCGAAGTGCTGCACACGTTAGGGATCACGGAGGAGATCATCGGCCAACTGCCAGAGGGAGTGCCCGTTTATTGCGACAAGCAGGCATTTCACGCCGATCACACCGTTGTTGTGAATCGCGTGAAACTTCACGCCATGTTTCACGGCGAGGTGCAAAGCGGGCTGCTCAAGATGATCGCCATGGGCTCGGAAATCTCGATGGCGCAAAAGTTTATGATAGGCTGTGGAAAACTGGTCCTTTGAAGATGTCGCCCGCGGCGTACACAAGGTCATGCTGAAAAAGGCCAATCTCCTGGCCGGGCTGATGATCCTCGAGAATTCCCAACAAGATACGGCCCGCGTTCAGGCGGTGTCGCCGGAGAATTTTGTCGAAAAGGAGGGTATCATGCTGCAACGCGCGCGTGGGCTCTTCCTTCGGCTGCCGTTCAAGTTCATTGACATTCTGCTGGTAGACGAGATCGGAACGATGTTCGGTTGTCTCGGCGTTGACTCCAACGTGATCGGACGAAAATACAACGCTCACGCGGCTGCGGAAGGGGAATTTCCGCAGATCCGAACCATCGTGTATCGCGACTTGAATCCGCAATCCCACGGCAATGCGACCGGAGTCGGTCATGCGGAGTTTGTGCGCTCCCGGCTTCTCAGAAAGACTGACGCAAAAGCCACCCGGCTGAACTGCCTGGCGGCAGGAATGCCAACGCTCGCAGCAGCTCCCATCGATTTCGAAACGGACCGGGAGATTCTTGACGCGGCGCTTACGCTCATTGGCTTAAATGTTCCGGAAAAGGCGAGGATCGTTTGGATTCGGAACACCTCATGCATTGTCGAGTTCGAATGCTCGGAGCCATATCTCGAGGAAGTTCAACATTGGAAAGATCTGTCCGTACTGAGCCCTCTGCATCCGCTTGATTTTGATCCCCACGGCAATCTGCGAGATTTTGTCATCGAACATCCTTCGGGTTGCTGACCCATGGGCGCCTCATCCACATCGCTGGGGATAGAGAGCAGCCCGTTTGGGGATTTGAGCCGTACTCAGTTGACCTTCGCGTTGACGGGCGTGGTGCTCACGTGGCTGACGGCGACCATGGATCAAGCGATGGCCATCACCGCGATGCCGCGCGCAATTGCCGGCCTCAGAGGTTTTGCGCGCTATTCCTGGCCTACAACATCTTTCCTGCTCACGTCCACCATTGCGATGCCAGTGTTCGCGAAATTGTCAGATCTCTATGGCCGGAAGCAGTTCTATTTGTCCAGCGCGGCGATCTTTGTCGTCTCTCTCCTCCTTTGCGGTGCCGCGCGAAATCTGCCGTTGCCCCGCCGGACGGCATGAATCAGCTCATCGTCTCTGGAGGATTTCTGGGTACCTGTAAGAGCGCCATCATCTCCCTCTCGTTCACGCTCGTAGCCGACCTCTTCCCGCCGCCCGAACGGGCCCGCTATCAAGCGATCCTGGCGGCCGGAGAAGCCCCTCGTTCCATTGCCGAGGTCGGCGGCATTTGGTTACGAACTGATCCTCATCAAACTTGCTTGGGAACGAGAAGTTCGCGTTCGAGTACACTTGCCCGCCGTTGCGGGTCACCGGAGGGAGGCCCTCGATCATTCGAGTGTCGAACACCTCTCCGAGCGTGGCGGCCGTGGTTAGGACGAACCAGAGGCAAAACCGATCTGCTCTGGTCTTTTCAATCATTTGCAGAGCGCCGTCCCATACCGCGGACCTCCGCTTTCCACTCCGCGCTTCTCCGGCCCAGGCTCGTCCGGCAAGGGCCCTGTTTTCAATGTCATATTCACTTTTGGGTCTATATTTGAGGTCCATAATGTTCGCCTTTGCCCCCAATTCTAGGGGCTTCAGGCTTCTCTGGATACCCGCGAACCAACTGGGAACGATCTTTCAACTGAACCGTAACCGCAAGGACCACTACTGAAAACCTGGATGCCCTTAATCTCGTTTCAGGGGAACATGAGGGATCCAATGACGAGCAACGAATTGAAACGATTTCAGGCGATCTTAACGGCACGGGTCGCCGAACTGGAGCGTCCCAACCGCCAACGCGATGGCATCACGATTGAGAGAAGCGCCGATCAGATGGAAGAGATTCAGCGGGCCTCGGAACGGGCTCTCGCGGTATGTAATCTGGACCGTGAATTTGACCAGCTTCGAAATGCCCGCGCGGCCCTCCGCCGTATCCAAGAAGGCAGCTTCGGAACGTGCCAGCGGTGCGATGAAGACATCCACCCGAAGCGGCTCGCGGCAGTGCCATGGGCCCCATTTTGTATCCTGTGCCAGGAAGCCTTAGACCGTAATCCTAACGAGATGGAGACGCCAACTCGCGACTTCCTCGCCAACGCCGCCTGAGGGCACCGATGGGACACGTTTGCTTGGGAAGCAGTATGAACAGCTCCGCACATCTCGCTCCGCGTTATGAAGCGCTCTTCCGCGTCTCCGATTGCCTGAGGGCACATCAGGATATTGAGGGGCTGTTTCGGGTCCTTCCACTCCAGCTTCACCCTGTGTTGGATTTCAATTACATGAGCGTCTTCTTAGACACTGAATCCGCCGACGGAGCGTCTTGGTATGTGCTCGACGACGATGATCAGTCGGCACTGACTGTAGCGCGAGACATTCCCATCGAACAAGCGCACGTCTCCTGGGCGTTCGAACATCAACAACCCGCCATTATCCGTAAATTGGACCAGGAGGCTCGGTTTTCAGGTTCGAAGCGGTTGCTGACCGAGCGCGGTCTCCAGTCCGGTTGTGCGGTTCCCATTTCGACCGAAAACCGGCGGCTTGGAGCGATGTTTCTAGGAAGTGAACGATCTTATCCCTGTTCCGACGAGGAGGTGCGGTTTCTTTCTTTCGTTGCGGATCGAGTCGCTCTAGCTGTCGATGATGTGCTCAGTCAAGAGTCGCAGGACGACCAGCGTTGTCCGAGTGACAACCTTGACAACGAGAACCTCGCGCTCCGTGAAGAAGTCACTTCGACGTCCATGTTCGAGGAAATCGTTGGCTCCTCGGAAGCGCTCTATCGCGTTTTGGAGCATACGTCGAAAGTGGCTCCGACGGATTCCACAGTTCTAATTACTGGCGAGAGCGGGACCGGCAAAGAATTGATCGCGCATGCCATCCATAAACGGTCCCACCGTTCTCACCGCCCCTTTGTGCGAGTAAATTGCGCGGCGATCCCACCTTCCCTGATCGCCTCCGAGCTTTTCGGCTATGAAAAAGGCGCCTTCACCGGGGCTACTCAACGGCATATAGGTCGTTTTGAACTGGCAAATGGCGGAACGATCTTCCTGGATGAGATAGGCGAAATTCCAGCGGAGACGCAAATCGCTTTATTGCGCGTGCTTCAAGAGCGCGAATTTGAGCGGGTAGGGGGCACGCAGCCCATCCCTATAAATGTCCGTGTGCTCGCCGCGACAAACCGCGATCTGGGCGCAGCGGTGAACGCCGGCGCATTCCGGCTGGACTTGTTCTATAGGCTGAACGTCTTTCCGATTGAGATGCCGTCACTGCGCGAGCGGCCGGAAGATATTCTCTTATTGGCTACATATTTCATTGAGCGTTACGCGAGCAAGGCTGGGAAGAAGATTAGAAACATCGAACGGAAAACGCTGGACTGGCTACAAGCTTACGATTGGCCAGGCAACATTCGCGAGCTGCAGAATGTGGTGGAGCGGGCCGTGATCCTCTGTGATCGAGAAACCTTCTCGATTGACAAAACGTGGCTGCAGCCTGAAACGCGGGGGACAAAGCCGGCCGTTGCTCTCACCGCGACACTCGCGAATCAGGAAAGGGAAATCATTGAAGCTGCTCTAGAGGAGAGCCGGGGTCGAATATCAGGCCCATCGGGGGCAGCTGGGAGGCTCGGCATGCCGCGAACAACGCTCGAGTCAAAGATTAAAAGCTTGCGGATCAACAAGCACCAGTTTAAGTGTGCGTAGAGGGCACGTCACAACGACAACTACCGGATTTAAGTTTGGAAGGAGCTGGCAATGCATAGCGAATGGCTGGCGGCGGAACACTATCGAATCCATGTAATGGAGCTTTGGCCCGATGGACCCCGGAAGGAAGCGGGGCTCGCTTCGGCCCGGTCGGCTCTTGAGGGCTTGGCCCTGACCATGCCCAAAGGATCCTCGTTCGCGTGCGTGACTTGCGCCAGCAGGCCACAGACCGTGACCGTGATTCCGTGCGCTCCGCGGGTTCACAGGCTGCCCTCTGGCCTAGCCGCTTGATTCTAGGAGCCAGGCATTGCCCCAGATTGGAGGCGCCACGCAAGCTCTTGCAGTCACACGAGCCGCCGTGCCTCGCAATCTGAAGACCTTACAGCATGAGCAGAGCCACGCCACCGGCTACCAAGGTTGCTCCGGTCCACCGGTGCCAGTCGACATGCTCCCTAAGCAAATATTTCGCGAGAATCACTTCCAGCACATAGGTGGTGGCCGTAGCCGGAACAGCGAAGCTCAGCTCAGAAACCGAAATGAGAGCCACAAAGGCAAAGAACGATACGGCCAGTGAGGCCACTGCGACCAACATATTGCGATTGCGTACCAGGCGGGCCAAATGCCCAGCGACTGCCTGCGGTCGAAAATCCTGGATTTCGCCGTGGTCCTTCATGCCGGCAGACTGAAGCACGTCCGCCAGCGCCGAGCTAGCCGAGATCACGGCCACCAGTGCCCATTTCATTGACGACCTCCATAGCACTCTCCGCCGGTCGTGGACGGCGGTGTTCTGCTTACGAGAGTCACTCCAGCCGTGATGAGAAGAATGGCTGCCCAACGCGGTGTGGAGAACGGCTCGTGAAGGAACACCTTGCCGGCCAGAGCGGTCAGCACATATCCAATTGACGTCACAGGAGCGACATAGCTGAGGTCTGCCCAACTCAACAACGCGAGTTGAGCTGCAACCCCTACGATCAGTAGCAGTACACCAACCAAGACCCACGGATACAGCAGAGCGTACACATAATTCGTGGGAGCCAGGGCGGGTAGTGCTGTTGACCTGCGCATGCCGGCCCGCAGTAATACGTTACCGACAAGGTTGCCGCAAACGACGATGGCCACAAACAGAGCGGTCCGCAGATTCTGCTTTAAGCGGAGTTTGTTTTCCAAAGCCTCTGCCTGCCCTTCCGTCTTGGTGGGATCTAATAATGCGAGCCTCGGCATTTTACTTTCTCTTCCGGCGACCTCAGGCAGCCGCGCGCGTAATGTTTTTGGACTGGAACGCTGAGGCCGGACGGAGGCAGCCCTTGACCTCGCCGGGCTCCCTCCCTCGGACGTGATCCGCCAGATCAGCTTCCACAGCGTAATGTCGGACCTGAAGCCATGACGCGTTGATTCGCTACTCTCCCCCGAATCGAAAGACCACGCCGGCCGAGTACCGGACATCGTTCTGATGGTTGCCAAAAGCTTTAGTGGCTCCGCCAAGTTTGGCGCTGTCGAACTGAGTCATGACGTACTCCACCTGAATCGGCTTGATGGCGATGCGTTTGGTCAAGTTATAGTCCAGACCGCCGCCGGCCGCGGTAGCGAAAGCGTTCTGCGTTGTGGACGTTGGGCCACTCCACGCGTATCCTCCCCCGAAAAGGAACTGCACGTAGGGCGACAGACGCGAATGTCGCCAGTTAAACCGCGGGCCAAACAGGTAAGTCAGGGCCTTTTCGTCGATTCCCGTCCTCGTATTAGCGTAACCACCGAAGTCCGCAACCAGACCCACCAGACTATTCAGGTTGTACTCGAAATATCCCGAACCGCCGTTTCCCGTCCGCTGGAAATCATAATTGGCGGAGTTCACATGCAACCAGGAGTAATTCAAGCCGGCCTCATATTTCGGCGTTGTCTCCTGAGCGCTCATGACTGCGCCGGACACCAGAAAGACGCCCAAAACGAATTTGCATGCTTTCATACTTTCCCTCTTTTCTCCTTTTAAATTGGGCACCAGGTCTGCCCTGTTTGGTTCATCGACCCCTCACGGATCAAACCACCGAACATCTGGCGTGGTCGGCCAAAGCCCGGTTGGTAAGATCGTCGCATCTGAGGAGAGCTTCATTCCCGCAAATTTTGTTTGCGCTCGGCACTTTTTAATTTCCTATCCACAGAAGATCTGGTAACCCGATATCGATCGCAGCCCGTAGGTTCGCATCCTGCGAAATCGGGTCGAAAGTTCGTAAGTGCTGGTGCAGCGTGCAATCCGCCGCTGTTGCTCGTTGTCACCCCTGGTGTTTTGTGGATATGCATGCCTTCTCGTGCCTGAGTTCGAATCAGGTTCGACAGGCTCGCGAGCCCAGCAACCTGGAATCACGAAAATTCACGAAGTTATGCAGGGCGAAGTTGCGACATCTCCGGCAATTTCCGACATGAGAGAAGTTGTCAGGCCGTCCATACCGCGAAGTAAGGTGATGAACGATCGTGCGCGGCCGGCGGGTAACTGTACGGACTTGTTACCCTGGCTTGCTTCTACCGTCTTGTTTAGAAGTTCGTGAGACTCTTCGACGCTACGGGTTGCCGGAGCCGCGTTGCCCTCGATCCGGTCAGCCATTTCCTCCAGCATCCCTGCTGAATGATCGTCGTACGCTTGGAGTCGAAGGCGAACAGTCTCGGGCAATTCGAAGCCTGGCAACTGTAGACGGTATCTCAAAAACGCAATCCGCATCACAAAGAGGGTCCGAAGTTGCGGTTGCCATCGACGAATACAAGCGCGTAATTCGAGATTCCTCCGCCGTAAGGGACCGAACTCGAAGAGCACGCTGTCAGCGAGCGAGCGGACGCGGTCGAAAAGAGTATTAATAGTTTCCTGAAGCACGTAGCTGCCTTCGATGGCTGCCCGGACGTCCTTTGAAACTGGTCCCCGCGCAAGTTGAGCGAGCAGTCGCAAGGCGGAAATGAATGTCCTCTTCATCTCCACACCAGCCGGTCTGCTCCAGAGTTGATCGAAGAACAGCCACATCATGAGCAGCCCAAGCAGTACGCCGATGACACGATCCCTTGCCACCGTGAGCGAGGTTTGTAACGTGAATTCCTGCAAGTTGATCAAGCAGAAGGCGACCGCCACCTGCACGCCAAGATAAGAAAGCCGCGGAGTCGAGGTTGCGATCCATGCCGCGGCGGCGGTTGCGCCTATGAACAGCACTGTGAACCCCGCAATCGAGTCGATGTAGGGAAGAATGAATACCTGCGCGCCCATCCCGATGCCGAAGCCACCGATTAGGGCGCCGGCGAAGCGTAGAACCTGCTTCTGGCGGGATGCTCCAATCGTGGTTAGAGCAGTCAGAAAGCAAGTGGTAACCGCAGTCGAAATTTCCGGCCAAAACAAAGCGCTGAAGATCACATAACAGCTAGTTGATGCCAGACACCCTCGCAGCGCGAATTTGAGATGTTCAGAATCCAGCAATGCGCCCGAGACGAATGATCTCGCCGATGCGGTGCCGCTGGTCGGCGGAGGTGAGAATACAAGCAGAGATGGAGACCCCGCAAATGCATGGGGAATCAGAGAGACGGTTTGTTCAATCTCGCCAAGAAGGGGAAGACTTGGTGGAGTCTCGCTTTCTGCGGCGAGTTCAGGAAGCTTTGGAACTGAACCTCTGGTAAGGTCGTCGCGGATTTCCCTTAGCCGTTTCGCCACTCGGCCAATGCGCTCGCGATCGCTCTCAGGGCCACTGCTGCTAGTGAACTGCGGCAGATTGGCGGCGAGATCTACGAGCCGGCCGGTTAGGCCCACTAAAGCGCCCATCTCTGCGGCATACTGCGGGTCAAAGCCTGAGCGCCGCACCATTCGCCGCATCGGCGACGTGCCAGTCATCGCTAGCCGCGCCAACGTTGTCCGGGTGGCAGCGTTCGCGGGATCGCCGAGTAGGTAGTGCATCAACAATTCTTCCACACAGGTCAGCCGTTTTGCGATGGCATCGATCAGATCATTCGATTGTTTGAGCCCCGCAAAGACGATCTCGACCAACAGCGTGATGAGGCTTGCGAGCGTAATGACTCCCACAGCCCAGAGGGTGCTCTCAACCTTCGACGCCGAAGTGACATGCTTGTCCCACAAAGTAATCGTGATCGCTATCAGATAGCCGAATCGAACCGAGGCTGCATAATTCCTGAATGCGCTCATCGCCCAGAAACCAGCCCAGAAACCTGCGGTAATCCAGAGGAACCGCAGGATAGGGTCACCCAGCACAAGCATCAGCCCAAAGATGATGTATGCACCCGCGAGCACAAAGCCGATGACGACCATCCGAACGGCGCTCGCCGTTGCTTCCAGACTCTCCCGAGAAAGGATCAACGCATAGATCGCCCCATATGCGCCGTAGGGAAGCCGGAAGGTCATGCTAATGATCATGACTAGCGTCGCCGCGGTAACCATCCGTGCGATCAAAAGGGCTCTGCCAGGATATGGGGTAAGCTCGTCTTTGAGCCATTCCCACAGCCACGTGTGCTGGTCACTCGCGCGAGGCAAGGGGTGAGCAATTGACACCATCTCAGTGCCCGCGAATCATGACGACTGCCGACTCGCTCACCCGAAACAGCTCGAGAGGAGGATTCTCGACGCGCACCCGAACCGGGTAGCGGGACGCCA
>Ga0335079_10010137_pt1 | contig 10730 bp, 8 predicted proteins | sample Lox_Sample_33_FD_206719 | JGI IMG/M metagenome (GOLD analysis project Ga0335079, IMG submission 206719) | Soil microbial communities from Loxahatchee National Wildlife Refuge, Florida, United States - Lox_Sample_3.3 | ecosystem: Environmental > Terrestrial > Soil > Wetlands | place: USA: Florida... | reverse complement strand
GGACATGCGGGGGCGCCTCGCATCGCTCTCGGAGGGTTCCACTCGCAGGCCGGTTGGATCGCGTTTACGACGGTCACGATCGGTATTTGTCTCGTGGCGCGGCGTTTTCGAGGGCTCACCCAGTCAGCCGAATCCGCCGAATCGAGTACCGTCCCTCAGAACCCCGCGACCCCGTATCTTATACCGTTTCTGATCATTCTGGCAGCAACCTTAGTCTCTCGTAGCGTTACGGCCGATTTCGAATGGTTCTACCCACTGCGGGTCCTGACCGCCGCCGTGGCGCTGTGGCTTTTCCGGTCCACCTATCAGAAGCTGGACTGGCGCGCCGGATGGCCGGCATTGGCGATTGGTAGTTTGGTTTTTGGCGCCTGGATAGCGCTGGACTACATGAGCCGCGGGATTCAGGGCAGTCCGATCCCAAAGGCGCTTGCCGAGAGTTCCCAGGCAGTGCGGTTCACATGGCTAGCGTTTCGCGTTGCCGGAGCGGTGGTCACGGTCCCTATAGCGGAAGAGCTGGCGTATCGAGGCTTTCTGATGCGCCGCCTGACCTCGCGCCATTTCGAATCCGTGGACTGGCGGAATTTCGCATGGGCGCCATTTCTGATCTCATCGATCGCCTTTGGCGTCCTGCATGGAGAACGATGGCTGGGTGGGACAATTGCTGGATTGTCCTATGCCTTCGCGCTCGTTCGCAGAGGCAGAATCGGAGAGGCAGTTGCTGCGCACGCGACAACCAATGCCTTAATTGCGGCTTGGGTCCTGGTGTCTGGGAATTGGCAGATGTGGGAGCCGTGAACAGCACTGAGCCCCGTAAGGACCGTGGGGATCATCAGACATCGCGAGGCGGTACGTCCCCGAATCTACCACAGGTTTTACGGACGCATCACGCCGTTTGTGATAACCGCCTGTTCGCGATACCCAGTTTTTTCATCTTGTAGAGAAGCGTCTTGTAGTCCGTGCTGAGGAGCGTGGCCGCTTGTTTCCGGTTCCACTGAGTAGCGTTCAAAGCCGTGATAATTGCTTCCGACTCGACCTGATTCTTTGCTTGGTTGCCTTTCTGCAGCAGGGGTAACTCTCCCGGCAATTGCGGCAAAAACTCATCCCGCGTCTGGCTAACAACTCTCGGGCGGCGCTGCGCCTGTGAGGCAAGATCCCTCAGCAATAGATCTTCTCGACCCAGCGCGAGCAACCTGCGCATCATGTTTTCCAATTCACGAACGTTGCCGGGCCAATGATGATCCAGCATGGCGCGTCGCAAGGAGTGACCTAGCTTCGGCAGCCGGATACCTGGAGATGAGTGCTTGGTTAGGAAATGATCCGCCAGCCACAGAATCTCTTCTCGGCGGTCGCGAAGCGGCGGAATTTGAATATTGATGACGTTGAGCCTGTAGTAGAGATCCTCTCGGAACCGGCCCTTAGCTATGGCATCCTGAAGATCGCAATGCGTAGCGGCTATAATCCGCACGTCTACTTTTACTGTCCCGTTGCTTCCCAGCCGAAGGAACTCTCCGTCTTGGAGTACCTGCAACAGCTTGGCTTGGAGGCGGATATCCATGTCACCAATCTCATCCAGCAGCACAGTGCCCTGGTGAGCCATTTCGAACTTGCCTGGCCGGTGTTCGAAAGCGCCGGTAAAGGCCCCTCGCGCGAAGCCGAACAGCTCACTCTCCACCAGATCTGCGGGGAAGGCAGCACAGTTCAGCTTGAGGAAAGGTTTTCCAGCGCGTCGCGAACACCCATGGATCCGCTTGGCAAGTAACTCTTTGCCGACGCCAGTCTCACCTTGGACCAGAACAGGAGCGTCGGAGAGGCCCACTTGTTCCAAGGCCTGCTCGATTTCGTACATGCGAGGGCTAAGTGGGGTGCACGCGCTGCCACCCTCACCGCCTGCGGTTGCGACCCGCAGCGCTGAATGAGGCGGGAAGCCGCCTTCGTAGGTTGAATCAGCGGATTCCGGCCACGGCGCAGGAGCGGCCATATCTACCTCCGCCGTATCAGTCTCTCCCTGGGAACCATTCTCCATAATGTTTTTCGATGGCCCAGGGCCCGACATCCAATGAAACCCCTGCCCTCTACAGAGAGAGAAGGATATACCCAGGGGGCTCCTGAATCAACGCTTAATTTGGGTTGCGGCCATTTTGAAGCCATTTTGCCTGCAGGCTTGTACTAGTACGGACCACTTTTTGGGACGACTCAATTGGTCGGGGACTAGCTGTGCACCCAGGCAAAGACGCCACCGAGAGTTCCGGCGCCCGTAACGTGGCGAGTCTGTTGCACAGTTTTGGCATCCCAAGGAACGGCCGGCGACAGCTTAACCGCACCAAGCTGCCGAAGGGAGGGCGATCTAACGATTTGGAGAGTAATGTCAACAGATTGGGTTTTCTGGCGGTTTCTTGCCTCTCCCCATCCTCGAACTTTCCGGCCTCCGTCCCGCTAAGTCGCCGTCAGCGTTGCTGATGTGCTGGTTGTTGCCTGCTAGCCGCACGTGCGGCATAAGTTCGGTACGCCAATTGCCATGCGTTGTCGGTTGTCGCGTTAACGAACCATGGTCCGAATTTTCAACCAATTCGTGTCGGCGAAGGTCTTTGTACTGATGCAGGCGGAGGCAGTGCTCATTTTATTTTGCTTTCTATCCGCAGCAAGACTCTGGTTTTGGAACGACCCGGCTGGTCTGGCTCAGCACGCCAGGTGGCCAGACTTTTTCGTACAGTGCCTGGTCCTCACGGTTTTGTTACAGGTTTGCTTCTATTGCAACGACTTGTACACGGCCCCCGGTTCGGGCACCTGGACGGAACAACTGGTGGGGCTGATGCGGGCAATCGTAACGCTATGCATCATTTCGTCAGCACTCTCCTACTTAGCGCCGTTGTTAATGATTGGACGAGGCGTGTTGATTTTGGCGCTTGCGCTTACCCTAGTTGTAGCGTTCCTCGCACGGCTCTTACTAGATAAAGCGTGGCAGGCGACCGCGCCGTTGCGGAACCTCATGGTGCTGGGCACCGGTCCGCTGGCCACGGAAGTGGCTGCCGAGATTCGCCGACGTAACGACCTGAACCTGAGCATCTCGGCGTTCGCAGCTAAAGATCCACCGTGCGATCAAACCAACGGAGGATTCATGGGCCGGCCGGTCATTTCGCTGCTGAACCTGGAGCAAGATGTGCCGAGACTCGGGATCTCCCAGATTGTTGTTGCCCTGGATGACCGCCGAGGAGCCCTGCCGTTGGCAGATTTGGTAAGACTCCGTGTTCGCGGAATGAGGATAGTTGATGCACGCGACCTCCTTACCGCTCTGAGCGGCCGAGTGCAATTGGACGCCGTGGCTCCAAGCGGCTTCATTTTTGGGGACGGCTTTCGACGGTCCAGAATGACGCTGACGTGGAAGCGCGCCTCGGACCTAATGCTTAGCCTGTTGGCGTTGCTGTTGACTGCCCCTGTCATGCTCCTGACCGCGATCGCCGTGGCCATTGATTCTGGGTGGCCCATTCTCTACAAGCAGACGAGAGTTGGGTTGAAAGGCAGGGAGTTTCGATTGTTAAAGTTCCGCTCGATGCGGGTCGACGCTGAGTCCAATGGAGAGGCGCAGTGGGCCCGGATTCGAGACCCCAGGATGACGCGGGTGGGCTCCATCCTTCGCGCGTACCACCTGGATGAACTGCCGCAATTCATCAACGTTGTTCGCGGGGAGATGAGCTTCGTCGGTCCGCGCCCCGAGCGTCCTTGTTTTGTAGACCAGTTGCGCACAGCGATCCCGTACTATGAGGAGCGTCACGTTGTGCGGCCTGGCGTTACCGGATGGGCCCAAGTCCAATATCCCTACGGGGCGACGGTTGCCGATGCCGCCCGGAAGTTGGAGTACGATCTTTTTTACCTCAAAAACATGTCGTTTGCGTTCGATTGTGCGATCGCTGTTAAAACGCTCCGAATCGTGTTCTTGGGCTCGGGTAGTCGATGAAACGCCTAGTCCGCAACGGCGATCCGTTCTGGCGAGGCCGGCAAATCAGACCATTTTATTTCCCATGTCTTGGAGTTTTTTCCCAATCCTCTCGCCCCACTTGTGGGCCGGTTCTGGATTAGCATCCTCGACGGTGTTGGCTTTTGCAGCATTGGAGGCACGCTGGACTTCGGCATTCGTCGTGCTCGACGTAACTGACGCGAAATCGTACGACGCATTCGGAGGGGGGTATCAGCTTGTCCACGCTTGAGTACGGCGGCACATTTCTTCTCCCGGGGGCGGCATTGATGTGCTGCTCGAGGCTGCTCCGCCTTCATCTCCGCCGTGGATGATTTTGCGCGCGCCACCAGTTTATCTGAGGTTCTTCCGGCTTCTATGAGTAGGTCACACAATATCGCCGTTTGGCACATGGCCGTTCACCCACTGTCCCTTGTGCGGGCGTTGTGGGAGCAGAAATGGCTGGTCACTGTGGCTTGGCTGCTCATAACGGTCGGCGTGATCGTGTTTGTCGCCCGCATGCCTGGCGTTTACCGCGCCGAGACACTAATTCTCGTGGACTCTCAAAAGATCCCGGAGAAATTCGTCAGCCCCACGGTTTCCGCCGATCTTCGTGACCGGCTGGCCAGTCTCAGCCAGGAGATTCTGAGCAGTTCACGCCTGCTGAAGATCATCGAAACCTATGATCTCTATCGCCAGGAACGTCGCGTCCTCCCAATCGAAGAAGTCCTGGAAAGAATGCGTGGAGAAGTCCAAATTCGGGTGGAAAAGGGTTGGACCGACGAGCATCCCGGAGCGTTTCGCGTGACCTTCGAAGGTAAGGACCCAGCGGTCCTGGCCCAAGTTACCAACCAACTCGGGAATCTCTTTGTGGATGAGAATCTCCGCACGCGGGAGGTGCATGCCGCCGGCACCTCGGAGTTCTTCCAAAGCCAACTCGAGCAGGCGAAAAAGAACCTGGATGAGCAGGAAAGCCGTGTCAGCAAGTACAAGGTCGAGCACAACGGCGAATTACCTGAACAGCAATCCGCTCTGACCGGGGCTCTGAGCCAGCTAGGAATCCAACTTCAGGGCAACCAGGACGCCCTCAACCGATGCTACGCCAATCAGGTGATGCTGCAAAGCGAACTCCGGCTGGCCCAGACCGTTGCGGAAGCCTCTGAGCGCTTGAGCAAACGCCCAGAAACAACGGCTCAGGACGGTGAACTTTCGGAACCTTTGAACGAAAGGCCGGAAAAAATCGTGGAAGGGATGGAGGCCGAACTGGCGTCCTTGCTGAAACGATTCACAGAAGCCCACCCGCGGGTTCGGCTGCTGCGAGCCAGTATCGCTCGATTGAAGGCGCTCGAAGAGAAGGAGAAAGTTGCCGCCGAGGTGGACCCACAACACACCGAAAGCCTAAAGGCGCAACTGGCCGCAGTGGACCGGGAACTCAAAGAGCGCCAACAGGAGCAGCAGCAGATCGTGCGCCAGATTCAGGAGATTCAGGCGCAGCTTCGCCGGATTCCCATCCGTGAGCAGGAAATGGCGGGTTTGACCCGCGATTACGAGATGTCCAAGGACAACTACAAATCCCTGCTGGACAAGCTTTACGCGGCGGATATGGCAGCCGACATGGAACGCCGTCAGAAGGCGGAGCGGTTTACAGTTCTGGAACCTGCGCGTGTGCCGGAGCGACCGGTAAGGCCCAACCGCCCGGCAGCTGCAGCCATCGGCAGCTTGCTGGGGCTGGCAGGCGGCTTGTTGCTGGGCTTCGTCCGTGAAATCAGGAGGAACACGGTTTTGGGAGAGTGGGAGGTTCCCGCCAGCATCCCGGTCCAGGGAAGAGTTCCGACGATCGTCCTACCAGAGGCGCGAACGTCCTCTGTCCGCGTGCGCGTCCGGGCTGAGGGACGCGTGGGACGGTTGATGCGGCCGGTGATGAACAGTGCGCGAGACGCAGGAAGCCGTGGTGGCTTGTTAGCGGCCCCGCCTGTCCAGACACCCGATGCATGGATCCAGCAACTCCCCATGGCCGCGGCTCCTGCGACAGCTAAGTCTTTGAACAAGGCGGATGGGCGGTCGGTGAAGAGCATTACGGGCACTTCGCCTGCAGTCTGTCTGTTTAACGCCGACCCCTACGCGCTGGAACAATACAGGATGGTGCGCACGAAGATTGCCTATCATCCCCTGCAGCCCAAAGTGATTGTCGTCACAAGCGCCTGTTCGGGAGATGGTAAGACGGTCAGCGCCATTAACCTGGCAACTGTATTCGCGCTCCGAACCGATGTTCAGGTGCTGCTAGTAGAAGCAGATTTTCGTCGCTCCGGCTTGGCCGAGCTGCTCGGCGTACCTCAGAAACCCGGAATAGCCGAGGTACTAAGCGGTGAGTGTAACCTGAGTGAAGCCCTGATCGCAGTAGAGCAACTGCCGAACCTATCGGTGTTACCCGCCGGCAAGTGCACGGTGAATCCGGCCGAACTGCTTGAGACCGAGGGATGGCAGACGATGTGCGCGTCGCTTCGACACCAGTTCGCATATACCGTGGTAGACGCACCGCCGGTGGCGGCGGTGGCAGACTATGAGCTCATCGAAAAGGACTGTGACGGAGTGATGATGGTTGTGCGGCCCGACCACACAGATCGGGGCCTTTTTTGCGCCGCACTTGAATTGGTTTCCACGCATAAGATGCTTGGCGTTTTGGTAAACGGCGCCGACGACTGGTTCCTGTGGAAGAATTCGTCTTCGTCGTACAGTTACTCGGGGGTCCCTTACGTGTGAGGCGGTTGGGCGCGCTGGGCGGTATCCGCGACACGGACATGAGAGCTTCGACACCGCTAAATAGTGATCCGTCGCAGAGTTCGGTCAGGCGAACGCGGCGGGGTCAGATGCAGCGATCCTAGAGAGTAGTTTGTGAATCGGGAATTTCAGAGTGAGTGGGAGCCTCAGTAGTGAATCAGGCTGCCACTCGTCTCGACCTGCCAGCAAACCAACTCCGCCAGGTTTGGGCCCACATTCCGGAGCTCGGCGGTATGCGGGGACTGGCCATCCTGGCAGTGGTGATCCACCACTTTGCGGAGTTCCGTCCGGTAGGTGGCTTGCAGACGGCAGTGCGGACCATCTATAACCCGGGATGGTGCGGAGTAGACCTGTTCTTCGTGCTCTCCGGGTTTCTGATCACCGGCATTCTGCTCGAACACTCAGGCCGATTGCTTGTTAGGCGTTGTGGACAATTTGCGGTCTTTGTCCATGCGAACGGTGTGAGACCAGAGCTTCTGGGCGATACACTTTTCACATGCGCCTCGGAGTCGCGGACTTCACTGGTAGGCGCGAACTCTCACCAGGCCAATCAGTCCCAACACCATCACCACCAGATAACCAATCGCTTGCGCAACTATCATGAAACCCAAGGCAGCGCTGCGGTCGACGCCAAAAGCGGGCAGGACGGTCACTGCCACAAACTGGTAAATTCCGACGTAACCCGGCATCGAGGGCACGGAGCTCCCCAGTCCCAGGCCCGTCAGCAACAGCAGCGCCACCGGGAAGGAGACGCCCAACCCAAAGCCATGCGCCGAGGTCATTACGCTCAGAGAGTCCCCAACCCAAATAAGAGCAGTTAGAAGCAGAAAATTCAGAAGGCGGCCAAGGTGATGTAACACGCGTAACCCGAGCAACACCTGTGCTGTGTAAGACGCGATTCGATGCCGGAGGCTCGGAGGCGCAGGCATGCGCCGCGCCAGGCTAATGATCGGGCGTTCAGCATATGGCGCCATCAGGATGAGAAATAGTCCGACAATGGCGGCCACCGCCGTGGCGCGGGAAAGCTGCCCCATCCACCACGGTTTGGGATTCACGCGCAGCAGGATTACCGAACCGCATAAGCCCAGCGTGACCGCGTCCATCATCCGCTCGGTAAGCGCCGTGGTTAACACGAAGGTCTTGCTTAATGACGATCGGCCGCTGATGAGGAGGCTCCGGACCAGTTCTCCTCCGCGAGCGGGAAGGAAATTGTTGCCCAGGTAACCCGCCATGGTAGCCCAAAAGACCGTGCCTACACCCAAGTGCCCCTCCGTGTTGAGCAGAACACGCCACCGTAGTGAGCGGAGAAAATAGGTTCCCACCGAAATCGCTGCTCCCGCCGCGAGATACTGCCATTGAGCTCCGCTCACAGTTCGCCAGACGCGGGGCCAATCGATGCCTCGCAGCGAGAGAAAGAGCAGGACTGCAGCCAGCGCGCCGGCAAAAATCCACGTCCAGAGGCTGCGCCGCTTCGAGGCCGCGTCAGGCATCCCGGAACCGGCGATACCGGGCTTGCGCGGGAATCAGGTTGCACGGGCAATGCTCGTGCCAAACCCATTGTCCCGGGTGTAGCGCGCCCTCTACGTAACGTACAGACTCATCCGGCGGCGGTCCGGCCGAGCAGAACCAGTAAACCAGCGAGACGAAATGTCCTCGCTTGCGTCGGCGAGGTTCGATGGTCTGTTCGATGGCAGCCACCGGTTGCTTGTGGTGATCCGCCGTCATGGAATGCTTACTCGGCCGCTGTCGGGCGCTCCGTTTTGGGCAGACCCGGTTCGAATTCGAAATTCACGCGCTCGAGCTCCACCACGTAAGGCCGTTTCTGGACCTGGGTATGGATGGAGCCGATATATTCTCCGAGCAGCCCGACCGAGATCAACTGCACTGAGATGAAAAAGAAGATTCCGATTACCAGGGGCGCGATTCCGACCGAGAAGCGATTCCAGTACAGAAGCTTATAGAACAAATAAGCGAGCGCCACCAAGACGCATAATGCCGCGCACACGAAGCCCGAAAAGGTCACGACACGCAGCGGCACTTTCGAGAGATTGATGATACCGAGCATCGCCATATCGTAGAGCGTATAAAGGTTATTCTTGGTGACGCCGCGCCTGCGGGCCGGTTGGTCGTAGTAGAGCTCCTTGTGCGGAAGGCCGATCTCCGCGATCATGCCTCGAAAGTAAGGGTAGGGATCGTTGAACGATTTGACCAGATCGACTACCCGCCGATCGAAGAGCCCGAACCCGGTGAAGTTTTCAAAGGTTTGAAGTGAAGAAAGTCGGTTGACCAGGCGGTAATATTTCTGTCGGACCCAGAACATCAGCGGGTTCTCTCCGCTGGTCCTTTTAATGCCAAGAACCATCAAATAGCCGTTCTCCCATTCGCGAACGAACTCAGCAATCATCTCCGGCGGATCCTGGAGGTCGGCCACAATACCAATCACGGCATCACCGCAAGTCTGGTGCAGCGCATGCATCGGTGAGCGGACATGGCCGAAGTTCCGCGTATTCACAATGATCTTGACGTTGGTGTCGTCGGCGGCAATCCGCTTGAGAATCTCCACGGTACGGTCGGTGGAGCAATTATCAATGAAGAGATGTTCATACCGGTACCTCCCGAGACCGGCCATGACACGTTGGACCAGAGAATACAACTCCGCAACGTTATCCTCCTCGTTGTAGCAAGGGGTAAGAATACTGATAATCTTCACAGGAATAACGTTAGCGGCATAAGCGCCCGAAACGGTTTCTCCTCGATATTCTCCCAAATTTAGGCGTAAGGGCGAAATCCCAGGGAGCACTTTTCCGCCCGGCACGAAATCTGCGGCACCCTCCCCGCGGCGAGTGAAACCGGATCTGATCGTCCATTGCGACTGGAGCATGGATGCCGGCAAGCGGTGGGCAGCCGATGTACGGTCTCACGGAACCGGCGGCAGGTAGATCGTGGCGTCGTCGAAGTTCATGACCCGCATGAGGCCGCAGCGCACCGCCAGATCGGGACCGGAGATCATGATCGGCAGCCTCATGGTTTCACCCAGAAAGTAGACCGCCGCGGCATTTCCGGAATGTGCCTGCCGCGTGACTTCTGAAACCGCCGAATCGATCACGGCGGCCGTCAGGACTGCGCCGGTCGCCGCATTCTCGACTGCCGGCAGGAAACGGGCTCTCCGGCCCGTAATCAGAGAGACCGGCTCCGGGAGATTGGTGTAGATGATCGTGGCCGCTGGCAGGCTTTGAATAAATGCGAGCGTGGGCGATTCGCGCCAGGGGCGGTCACCGAAGCCGTGTCCATTCCGGGCAGCGTCGGTCGCCCATTGGGACATGACCGGAAAATTCGGCAGCGCGATCGCGGCGCATACAGCAGTTACTACACCCAGCCGGGCTGCCCGTGTGCAGAGCAGGCGGGAGCCGGCTATGGCGGCGATAAGAACCAGAAATGGGAACATGGGCTCCATTCCGCGGCGCGCGTCCAGCGGGGCGTCGGCGACGAAACCAGCCGCGATCAGAAAGCCAACGTAAAGGAGGACCAGGAAGGTGAGGTATTGCGTGCGAAAGTCCGGCCGCCGGGCCACATATACCGCTACGAAAGGAGCCAATACGAGGGATCCGGCTACCATAAACCAATTGCGGTGGGGGAGCGACTCCGGCAGAATACACTCCGTCATCCCGGATAACATTCGAATGAAAAACGTTTTGTTTTGTGGATGCCACCACAGTACGCCATTCGCCAGGGTTCCGGTGTTCCGCACATTCCATACAGCCACCAGCAACTCAGGCGCTGCCGCCACTACTGTCCAAACGGCGGCGCTGATCCGCGATTTCTTCGCAGACGGTTGCCTCAGGAAAATGATCAGTGCTCCGCCGACGATGAAGGGGACCCCGGCGTAGCGGGTCACGGCGGAAAGCCCCGCCGCGGTGGCCGCAGCCATCAGGGGCGCGGTTTTCGCGGTGCCGAGGTGTTCATCCAGAAAATATATGCAGATCAGGGCGAAAGTAATAAACAG
>Ga0335079_10010136_pt1 | contig 10731 bp, 7 predicted proteins | sample Lox_Sample_33_FD_206719 | JGI IMG/M metagenome (GOLD analysis project Ga0335079, IMG submission 206719) | Soil microbial communities from Loxahatchee National Wildlife Refuge, Florida, United States - Lox_Sample_3.3 | ecosystem: Environmental > Terrestrial > Soil > Wetlands | place: USA: Florida... | reverse complement strand
CGACGATTGATCGACGACTGGTGGTCGCGCGACGGCAAAAACGGCGCTCTGCGCTTCTTTTCCGGAATCAACTGCCCAATGTCGTCCTTTTTCGAATTGCAATTCATTTGGAACCGAAGCTGCGTTAGCAGTCGCGAGGTCAGCCCGCGGGTTGCAAGCTGGTGGGCTCCTACATCAAAAAGGTGGGTAAGAAAAATGTTAAACAAGCGTTATTTGTCTATTGCGATTCTTAGCGGTGTGCTGGCATCGGTACCCGCGGTTGCGCAGGAGGGTGGCAGGTCCGAGGTGAGCGTACAGGCTTTCGGCAGTTTCGTGACGAGCACGACGAGCAACGGGGTTCAACAGAGCGCCACGAACAGCGGGGGCGTGCTAGCGACTTACCGGTTCCTCTTTACCGAGCATCACGGGATGGAGGTTAACTACGGTTACTCGCTCAATACGCAGTCGTACGGTTTGGCGGCGGGGTCGGCGGGCTTCAAGGCCAACCAACACGAAGTCACGGCAGCATATGTCTACCGTCAACATCTTTGGGGCTTCACCCCATTCGTTGAGGCCGGTGTGGGCGGTTTGGTGTTCGACCCGACGGGTGGCGCTTCGGGAGCGTCCACCCAAACTCGAGCCGCGTTCGTATACGGCGCGGGTGGCGATTTCAAGCTGACCAAGCGCGTTTTCCTCCGCGCGGAGTACCGGGGCCTGATCTACAACAGTCCGACGTTCGACTTTGGTCCGGCGCAAGGCTTCGATCGTGTGACACATCGGGCGGAGCCATCGATCGGATTTGGCTATCGCTTCTAACCGCCGCTCGTATGTGCCCGCCATCCCCGGAACGGGTGAACTCCGGCATGCGTCACGTGTCGCCCGGATACCGCCGAGTCGTCCGGTCGACACGTGTCGCCTTCGGGTTATGCCGACGCTCGAGCGGAACACGCTGTAAATGAAAGTATCAGTAGGTGCGCGGACGCATCCGAGCGTGGTCGAGAAAGTGCCCATTGTCTATGCGTGGGGTAGGCCTCGGGCTTGCCGACGGGCTTTGCGCTAAAGAGGAGACACGATGAGCGATTTCCATTCCGACGCCCTCGTCTTTTTCGGGGCAACCGGCGATCTGGCCTATAAGAAGATCTTTCCCGCGCTGCACGCCATGGTGAAGCGGGGCAGCCTCAATGCGCCCGTCATCGGCGTCGCCCGCTCCGGTTGGAGTCTGGATCAATTGCGTGCTCGGGCGCTAGACAGCATCGAGAAACACGGCGGGCTCGACCGCACCGCTTTCGAGAAGCTATCTGGGCTGTTGCGCTACGTCGGCGGCGGCGAGTACAACGACCCCGCCACCTTCAACAGAATTCGGCAGGAACTCGGCCCGAGTGAACACCCGGCGTACTACCTGGCCATCCCACCCGCGCTGTTCGGCCCGGTTATCGAACAGATGGAGAAATCAGGCTGTTCGAAGGGCGCCCGGGTGATTGTCGAAAAGCCATTCGGCACAGACCGGGTGTCCGCTCGCGCGCTCAACCGCATTGTGCTTAGCGCGTTCGAAGAGAGCTCGATTTTTCGCATCGATCATTATCTGGCGAAGCGCCCGGTTTACAGTATGTTTTACATGCGTTTCGCGAATGCGTTCCTGGAACCCTTGTGGAACAGAACGCATGTCGAAAGTATCCAGATCACCATGGCGGAAAATTTTGGAGTTCAGGGCCGCGGCGCGTTTTACGATCAGACTGGCGCGGTCCGCGACGTAGTACAGAATCATCTGTTTCAAATCCTGTCGAATCTGACCATGGATGCTCCGGCCCGGATGGATAGCGAATCGATCCGCGACAAAAAGGTCGAAGTCCTGAAGTCGATCGCCACGCTGACCCCGAAGGATATCATTCGGGGCCAATTTCGCGGGTACAAGTCGGAAAAGGGAGTGGTGCCGGGATCGAATACGGAGACATTTGCGGCGTTGCGGTTAGAGATCAACTCGTGGCGTTGGCAGGGCGTTCCAATCTATATCCGGGCCGGCAAGTGCCTGCCGGAAACTTGCACCGAGGTATTGATCCGTCTCCGTCGGCCGCCCAGATTATTCGACTGTCCGACTGAGCCAAACACGTTTCGTTTACGAATCAGTCCGGATGTCACTACAGCGCTGGGGATGATGGTAAAGTCGCCTTGTGACGAGATGCTCGGTGACCCGATGGAACTGGTTGCGCTGCAGGATCCGCAGGCGGAGGAAATGGATGCCTACGAACGGGTACTGCACGACGCGATGGCCGGCGATGGGACGCTGTTCGCTCGGCAGGACTACGTGGAAGAGGCTTGGCGCATCGTTGATCCGGTCCTGAACGGGAGTACACCTGTTTACGACTACGAGCAAGGCACCTGGGGTCCGACTCAGGCGGAGGAATATATGGCCCCGGCGGACGGGTGGGACAACCCGGTGACGAAGACATCGGTAGGCGTCGGGGCCCGTGCCGCGTGAATGGTAAACGACCTTGAGACTCCTGGGTACGCAGTAAATCATGACGAACGAGGAACGACGCCTAACGGCATCACGTGAACGCAAAGAACACTGGAAGCGCTGGGGCCCCTACCTGAGCGAACGCGCATGGGGAACAGTTCGGGAAGACTACAGCGAGTATGGGACGGCTTGGGAGTTTCTTTCCCACGATTGGGCGCGCTCTCACGCTTACCGCTGGAATGAAGATGGGATCGCTGGCATTTGCGATCGTCATCAGAAAATCTGTTTTGCAGTCGCGCTCTGGAATGGAAAAGATCCAATCCTCAAAGAGCGCCTCTTCGGCCTTACCGGAAACGAGGGTAATCACGGAGAGGACGTGAAGGAGTGCTATTACTACTTGGACAGCACGCCCACGCACTCCTACATGAAATACCTCTACAAGTATCCGCAGGCTGCATTTCCGTATTCGCAACTGGTGGCCGAGAACCGGAGGCGCGGCAAATCCGACCCCGAGTTCGAGCTCCTGGATACAGGCGTGTTCCGGGAGGGGCGGTACTTCGATGTATTCGTGGAATACGCGAAAGCAGATGTCGAAGATATTTTGATTCGCATTACGGTCCACAATCGCGGACCCGAGCCGGCCGATCTTCACGTGCTGCCCACGGTCTGGTTTCGAAATACATGGTCTTGGGGGCGCGGCAATCCGAAACCTTCGCTGAAGCGTTGCGGAAGCACTGAAGCGGTGATGGAGTTATCGGAGCCGGATTATGGCAAACGGTGGATGGTATTCGATGGCGGTCCTAAGCTTTTCTTCACAGAAAACGAAACCAATACGAGACGCCTTTTTCATTACGATAACGGAGCGCGGTATACAAAGGACGCCATCAACGATTGCGTGGTGGATGGAAGGACCGACGCCGTTAATCCGGCAGAGACAGGTACGAAAGCGGCCGCCCATTACGCATTCACTGTTCCAGCGGGCGCGAGTGTCACGATCAAAGCGCGTCTGACGAACATGGCCGCGAGTTCCGGCGTGGCCGGACCGCAGTTCGATGAATGGTTCGCCGAACGTCAACGCGAGACCGAGGAGTTTTATTCCACCATCATCCCTTCGCAGCTTTCCCGGGACGCACAGAACGTGATGCGGCAAGCGTTTGCTGGTTTACTGTGGTCGAAGCAGTTTTACCACTACGTTGTTTCGGAGTGGCTGGAGGGCGACCCGGCCGGTCCTCCCCCTTCGGAAGGGCATAAGCACGGCCGTAATCGCGAATGGAGTCACCTTTACAATGCCGACGTCATCTCGATGCCGGACAAGTGGGAGTATCCGTGGTACGCCTCGTGGGACCTGGCATTTCACTGTGTAGCCCTCGCCATAGTGGATCCGGAGTTCGCCAAGGAACAGCTGATGCTGATGGTGAGGGAGTGGTATATGCATCCGAACGGACAGCTCCCGGCATACGAGTGGGCGCTGGCGGACGTAAACCCCCCTGTGCATGCCTGGGCGGCGTGGCGCGTTTACAAAATCGAAAAGAAGCGTTGCGGCGTCGGCGATCGCGTGTTCCTCGAACGCATCTTTCACAAGTTGCTGCTGAACTTCACCTGGTGGGTCAATCGGAAAGACACGGAAGGCCGCAACGTGTTTCAGGGCGGATTTCTCGGGCTTGACAATATCGGCGTGTTCGACCGGAGCAGACCGCTGCCGACCGCCGGATATATCGAACAAGCCGATGGCACCGGCTGGATGGCCATGTATTGTCTGAATCTGCTGGCCATCGCGCTCGAGCTCGCACACGAAGACCCGGCATATGAAGATGTGGCGAGCAAATTCTGGGAACACTTCCTGTACATCGCGGCCGCGATGAACAACCTGGGCCAGAGCGGCTCGACCATGTGGAACGAGGAGGACGGCTTCTTCTACGACGTCCTGCATCTCGCCGATGACGGGCATGTTCCGATGCGGCTTCGTTCGATGGTTGGCCTGATTCCGTTGTACGCTGTGCAGACGCTGGAGCCTCAAATTGTCGACCGTCTCCCTGGCTTCAAACGCAGGATGGAGTGGTTTATTCAGAACCGCAAGGATCTGACGAAACATGTCGCCTGCATGGAGACCGAGGGTGATTGCTCCCGGCGGCTGCTCTCAATCGTGGATCGAGACCAATTGAGGCGCGTTCTTCGGTTTATGCTCGACGAATCCGAGTTTCTGTCGCCATACGGAATCAGGTCGATGTCCCGCCGCTATCACGACCAGCCCTATGTTTTGCCCATGAATGGCTCGGCATATCGTGTCGCCTACGATCCCGGCGACGCCACGGCGAGCCTGTTTGGAGGCAATTCGAACTGGCGCGGCCCGATCTGGTTCCCAGTGAATTTCCTTCTCATCGAATCCTTGCAGCGGCTGCATCGTTACTACGGGTCCGAATTCACCGTAGAATGCCCCACCGGATCCGGCGTTTTAATGACTCTAGACGAGGTCGCGACGGAGCTGTCTCGCCGGTTGACGAAGCTCTTTCTGACCAAGCCTGATGATGGCAAGCGCCCGGTGAATGGGGCGAATTCCATCTATTCGGACGACCCGCACTGGCGCGATCTCATCCTGTTTTACGAATGCTTCCATGGCGACAACGGCTTGGGAGTAGGCTCCAGTCACCAGACCGGCTGGACCGGGCTAGTCGCCAAGCTCTTTCAGCAGTCTGGAAATTGATCGGAAGACACAAGGGGACGAACGTCATGGGCAAGCTAGGCGGTAAAGTGGCAGTCGTAACCGGAGCTTCAAAGGGAATTGGAGCTTCCATTGCGGAATACCTCGCCGCGGGAGGTGCGTCGGTAGTGGTGAACTACGCGAACAGCAAGACGAGCGCGGAATCGGTTGTCGACAGAATCAAGAAAAATGGCGGCGCTGCTATCGCCGTACAAGGCGACGTTTCACGAAGGCAAGATGTGCAACGGCTATTCGCCGAGACCAAGAAGGCTTACGGGAAAGTCGATATTTTGGTGAACAATGCCGGGCTTTATGAGTTTGCTCCGCTCGAAGCCATCACTCCGGAACATATCGAGAAGCAGATGAATCTCAACGTGGTCGGGCTGATATTCACGACGCAGGAGGCCGTGAAGCTAATGGGTCCGGAAGGCGGCTCGATCGTCAACATCGGTTCCATTGTCGGTCCGATGCCGGCCCCGCAGGCCAGCGTCTATAGCGCCTCAAAAGCTGCCGTAGACGCCATCTCAGTGTCTCTTTCGCAGGAACTGGGGCCGCGCAAAATCCGCGTGAACTCGCTGGACCCTGGCATGGTCGAAACCGAAGGCCTCCGTGCCTCCGGTCTTCACGAAGGCGCATTCCGCGAGCAGCAAGAACGCGAGACTCCGCTGCGGCGCATTGGGAAGCCGGACGATATTGCGCCAGCTGTCGGTTTTCTAGCAAGCGACGATGCGCGATGGATTACCGGGCAGGTGATCGTCGCGGCAGGCGGCAGGCGGATGTAACTTGTGGCCGTCCCTGAAGCGATCGAGTTTGGACGCGAAATACTGGCAAGCGAGGAGGGCTCGCTTAACCGCGAATGGCTCGAAACCAACGGCATCGGCGGATTTGCCTCTTCGACGATCTGGGGCGTGAATACGCGCCGGTATCACGGCCTCCTGACGGCGGCAACCAAGCCGCCAGTCGGCCGCATGGTGCTGCTCTCAAAGCTGGAAGAGACGGTAATTTTGGATGGTACCCGCATCGAGCTTGGCACGAATCGTTACCCTGGTGTCTTACATCCGCATGGCTTCGAGTACCTGGTAAACTTCCGGCTCGATCCGTTTCCAACCTTCCGTTTTGATCTCGACGGAATTGAGATCGAGAAAGCCGTCTTCATGGTTCACGGCGAGAACACGACCGTCGTGCAGTACACGGTGCTGGGCAGCCGCTCGTGCACGCTGGAACTTCGCCCGCTGATGGCTTTTCGCGACTATCACAACCTCACACATCGGAATGATGCCTTGCGAAGCGCGTTCGGGGTGGCGGGAGATCGAATCCTGTGCCGGCCGTATGATGGAGTCCCGGAGCTGTCTCTGAATCATGAAGGCGCCGCGATTGAGAAGACGGGTGATTGGTACCGCAATTTCGAATACGATACCGAGCGGGCGCGCGGCCTCTATTTCACCGAAGACCTGTTCAACCCGTTCTTGATGCGTGTCGAACTGGCGCCGGGGAAGACGTTCAGCGTCGTGGCTACGACTTCGGCGCGCGGGCAGGACGCCGGCGCGATGCGGGATGCAGAATTACGGCGACGCCGCGAGATCTCCTCACGCACACCGGCACAGGATCCGCTCATCCGGCGCTTGGTCCGAGCCGCGGACGACTACATCGTGGACCGCGGCGACGGCAAAACGATCATCGCCGGGTACCACTGGTTCGGCGATTGGGGCCGAGACACCATGATCGCGTTGCCGGGGTTGACTCTGGTGACGGGACGATACGATACAGCGCGGTCCATTCTCGCCCAGTTTGCGAAGCATGTCAGTCGAGGCATGCTGCCCAACCGGTTCCCGGATGCCGGCGAGAGCCCCGAGTACAACTCCGCGGACGCAGCATTGTGGTTCTTCCAGGCGGCCCGCGCTTACCTCGCATATACGCACGATGAACCGTTCGTTATGCAAGAGCTGTATCCGAAGTTGAAGGAGATCCTGGAGTGCTACCTTGCGGGCACGCGTCACGGAATTCGCGTCGAAGATGACGGCTTGGTCCATGCAGGGGAGCTTGGAACACAATTGACGTGGATGGACGCAAAGATCGGCGATTGGGTTGTGACGCCACGAGTCGGCAAGCCGGTTGAGATTCAAGCCCTCTGGTACAACGCGCTGCGAATTCAACAAGAGCTCGCGCGAAAAGCGGGCGACACTAGCGCGGAGACGTTTTTGCGAGAGATGGCGGAATACGTCCGCTTCAATTTCAACCGGCTCTTCTGGAATGACAAAGATGAATGCTTATGCGACGTGGTGAACGGCGATACGCAAGATGCGTCGATCCGTCCCAACCAGGTACTGGCCGTGAGCCTCCCGCATCCCATCGTCAATAACGAACGAGGTCGAAGAATCCTGAACGCCGTAGAGAAGCATCTGCTAACCCCAATGGGGCTTCGAACTCTGGCGCCCTCGGACGCGGCGTACCGGTCCCGGTATGAAGGCGGCGTCACTAGCCGGGATTCGGCCTATCATCAGGGAACGGTTTGGCCTTGGCTGATGGGGCCGTTTGTGACGGCTTACATGCGGGTACATGCGGATTCACCCGAAGCTCGCGAGAAGCCGAAGCAGTGGCTTAAGGGCTTGGAAGAACACTTGCGAACCGCTGGCCTAGGTCACATCTCTGAGGTCGCCGACGCCAATGCGCCCCATAATCCGGGTGGGTGCATCGCGCAGGCGTGGAGCGTCGGCGAAATTCTACGAGCGATGAGCGAGGACATCTTGCAGGTCGTGCCGGAGCGCACGTTCGAGGCGCAGTCAGTGTGAATCTGGCCGGCGATCGGTGCTGTGACTGCATCCAATAGGAGTCTCCTCCGCGAGATAATCACTGGGCTGGCCGGGAATGGAACCGGGCGAATCGCGTCCTGAGTGTTCAGGAGGCAAGACGATCGAGCCGTCCCGGCACGTCGCGAGACGCTGCATGGCTCTTGCTAATTTCTTCGCAACGTGCCACGGGAACCCGCTTTCGTTGTTCACACAGAACGGCAACAAGGGAGGCGACTGCCGCGCCGCACATGGCATCGGCCAGGTAGTGATACCGCCCATATACCGTCGAGACGGCAATCAGCACCGCCGCCGTGAAGAAAATTCGGAACACCCATTTACGTCGTGGTATCGCCAGCCGTAGTCCGAATGCACTCGATAGTGCGCCAGCCACATGCGCGCTTGGAAAGACACTCGTGTGAATGCCGTAATTGCCAAGCATCCACAAATTGAAGCGGCGGAGAGCGGTATCAAAGGACGGAAGGTCTTGCCCGAAGAACACCGCGCGCGGGGGCTCCGACGGCCAGAATGGGAATTGCGCATAGCAGAGCAGGACGCTCAGTAATAAGACCGTGAGGAATCGGTCCGCCCTGTCTCTGCCGCCAAAAAAGTAAACTGCCGCTAGAGCAGCCGGCGGAAGCGCATACACCAGTGCATATGAGATCTCAAGTATTGAAGGCAAAACCGGCCCGAGAAACTCGATAACTGCGCGCCCGCCATGATGCAGAACCAGGCGATCCCAAACGACCCAACGCGATTCGATTGAATGGCCCTGATGCGGCAGGGCGAACCAGCCCATTTCGCGATAAGCAACCAGAATTAATCCAAGCGGCAACCAGTCGCGCGCAACCTCCAAGGCTAGTCGCGGCTTTGTATAACTGAGACAAACCACACCGGCATATGTCAGGATCACGGTGAAATTGAGCAGTGCCAACCGCGTCCTTAGCCCGGGCGGCGTGGGCAACAAGAATGTCAGCAAGGGCGCATACGCGAAAAATGCAAAGATGATCCACTCCGTTTGCCGTACTGCCTTTGGCACCGCGCCGGGTGAAGTGCGAAGCCCTACGAGTGCCAGAGGGGACGCCGCGGGCACGGTTTGCGCTTCATGCCCCGATAATCCGTGCGTCCTGCTCATTGCTGCGATTGCTCCGCGATGGCAGGCAACACCGAGCTTGCCTGCACGCCACACCCGGAATCGCAGTGATTTTCTCGGCTTTGCACGCTGAATTTCCCCCTCACGCTGTAGTCGCGATGATCGATAGTGAGCACCTTTTTTCCGTAGAGCCGGACGACGACCTCGGTTTCGTCCTTGTAAGGTAACCAGAATCCAGCAACTTTTTCATAGTCCCGAACGAAGTCCGCGCGCTTAATCCAGAACGACAAGTGGGCGGCCGGACTGCCTTCAATCCGGACCACTGCAAAATCCTGCATGTCGATCCATAACTGGCCCTCAAACAAGTATTTGTCGGCTCGCTTCGGGATCGCGCGCAGGACGTAGCAGCGGTGCCCCCGGACGTCCTGCTCGCCGATAAACTCAAGGTCGTAATTGGCGGGGGAGATCGCGCTATCATGGCGGTCCTTGCCGTGCGCTGCCTTCACTTCACTCGCAATTAGTGGATTCAAGGCGAGGCGCCGGACGATACCAGACCCTTGCTCCGACGTAATCGTAAACTTCTTGATATCGGGCGCATGGAACTCCATACGTCCTTCCTCCTGAGCGTGCGTCTTTCCATTCGGATCGCTGACCCGGTAGACCCTCATGGCACTGTATTCGACTAGGGCGTCGCTCCGCACGCGGTCGTGATCGATCAACTCCGCGAAAATGCGTTGTTCGGTGATCGCACCGGATCCACGGGCAAGTCGATCTTGCGGCTCGGTTTGAGCAACGACGGCACACGCCGCCAATATCACCGCCGCTAAACGCAATGGGATTGAAGCCGTCATGGGAGCCGCTCCCTCAGTCCTCAAATGAGCGCACGCCGCCCTGGAACTTGTTCTTGATAACATTCGACCAAAGCCACTTCATCACGCGAGCATCGTTGTAGCAATAGGCGAGGTTATGGTTTAGGGTCGAAAAGCAGTGCTGCTGGCACGTTTTCTTCATCGAGGCCAGTTGTTGCTCATCGAATCGTGGCCGATCGATGTTGCCCCAGTCATAGGTCGCGCCATACATCGGAAAACAGGGAGCCACCGTGCCGTCGGTCCGGATGATCACGTTGTTCTGGCCAGCCCGGCAGTTCCACTCCGAAAATTGAAGCTCGCCGTCGGGCCGCTGCTCGATTCCCTGAATTCCCGAAAGCAGCTTGGCCTCGGTACCGTCCCCGTTCGTGCCATCCCCATTCCAACCATGCTCTTTGAGGTCGAGTCCGGAGGACATGCGAACGAAGGCCTTGATCTCCTGCAGCCGTTGCACCGAATTGACCATCTGGTAGCCGGCCCGGTTCTTCTCGATCAGCCAGTCCACCAGTTGATCGACAGCCCGCCAGTCTTCCGGCCGGATGTACGTCGGGTTGTCGTACAGGTGCTTGAAATGGTCATCCTGTGCGAGCATCGGCGTTTCGTTGATGTGGTAGTCCGTCGCCACCCGTTGGTCGTGGGCATACTCTGTCAACTGCCGGACATCGTCCATGTTGTTACGGCAGATATTAATATTGAAGAAGACGACGTAGCCGTTGGCGTATTGTCTGTGGAGGATATACTCGAGATTTTTCCTCGCAGGCACCAGCGCCTTCGGGAGACCCGGTTTCAGGTCCCAGGCGTCCATCGCGAAATTGAACGCCGAAACGCCCGCGTCGCCTAACCGGTCCGCAACT
>Ga0335079_10010134_pt1 | contig 10732 bp, 8 predicted proteins | sample Lox_Sample_33_FD_206719 | JGI IMG/M metagenome (GOLD analysis project Ga0335079, IMG submission 206719) | Soil microbial communities from Loxahatchee National Wildlife Refuge, Florida, United States - Lox_Sample_3.3 | ecosystem: Environmental > Terrestrial > Soil > Wetlands | place: USA: Florida... | reverse complement strand
GGGAGGACGTCGTGATGGTGGCGACCAAGAGCCAGGACACGGCCGGTGCGCTCGAGGCGCTCCGCGGCTCGGCCCCCGCAAGCATTCCCGTGGTGTGCCTGCAGAACGGCGTCGAGAACGAGCGGCTCGCGCTGCGCCTGTTCGCCAACGTGTACGGGGCGGTCGTGATGTCGCCGACCGCGCACCTCGAGCCCGGGATCGTTCAGGCGTATGGGACCCGCGGAACCGGCGTCATCGACGTCGGGCGGTATCCGAGCGGGCTCGATGCGCTCTCCGAGGAGATCACGACCGCACTCGGCGCCTCGGATTTCAGCTCGATGGCGCGTCCGGACATCATGCGCTTCAAGTACGCGAAGCTGCTCTCGAACCTGGGCAACGCCGTCGATGCGATCTGCGAGCCTGGCCCCGACGCGGACGAGCTCAACCAGGTCGCGCGAGAAGAGGGCACCGCGGTCCTGGGCGCCGCCGGGATCGAGTTCGTGGCGCCGGAGGTGAACGACGTCGAGGCACGCTGGGCGCGCCTCGAGCTGAAGCCGATCGCCGGGCGCGAACGCGCCGGCTCCTCGACCCGGCAGAGCGTCGCGCGCGGCACGCCGACCGTCGAAACCGATTATTTGAACGGCGAGGTCTCGCTGCTCGGCCGCCTGCACCGAGTGGCGACGCCGATCAACGACGCCCTGTGTGCGCTGTCAGCCCGGCACGTTCGCGAACGATTGGCTCCCCAGACGGTGCACGCCCGCGAGGTGCTGGCCCTCGCCCGCTCGGCAGACTACGCGGATGGACCAGTTCGTCGCTGACGGCGCCGCCGAGATCGCCGCCCGGGCCACGCGGGAGCTCGAGGCCCTCGTGGCGGTCTCGTCGCCCTCGGGTGACGTCGACGGCGCCGAGGAGGCGATCGCGCTGTGCGCGGCGTTCCTGCCGCCGAAAGCCGAGATCGAGCGCGTCCCGTGCTCGACACCCGGCAGCGCCGCCGATCTGGTAGCGCGGATCGTCGGCCGAGGCTCTCGGCGGCTGCTGTTGCTCGGCCATCTCGACACGGTCATCGAGCACTCCTCGCACGCGCCGCTGCGGCGCGACGGCGACCGGCTGTACGGGCCGGGCACGGTCGACATGAAGGGCGGCGTCGTGCTCGCGCTGGGGGTGGCGCGGGCACTCGCGCCGCGCCCGGAGACTTTCGCCGAGGTGGCGGTGCTCCTGGTCACCGACGAGGAGTGGCGCCGGCACCCGTTCGTGCACGTTCGGACGTTCGCCTCCTACGACGCGTGCCTGTGCTTCGAGGGCGGCCAGCTCACGGCCGACGGGGACGAGGGCGTGGTCGTCCACCGCAAGGCGGCGGGGACGATGCGGGTGGTCGCCCGCGGCCGTGCGGCCCATTCCGGCAGCTCCCCCGACCAGGGCCGGAACGCCCTGCTCGCGCTGGCCTCAACGTCGATCGAGATCGCCAAGCACCACGACCCGAACGGCCCCGAGCGGCTCAGCGTGGTTCCGACCGTGGTCCGCTCGGGCGAGGCGTTCAACGTCGTCCCCGCCGACGGGGAGTTGCTGTGCGACATGCGCGCCGATCGCAGCGAGGCATTCGACGCCGTGTGCGCGTCGGTGCCCGACGAGCTCAAGGGCGTCGGCCTTGAGACGAACATGCTGCGGATCTGGCCCGGAATGGACTCGCGCGCGGCGACGCGTGGGTTGCTCGAGCAGGCGGGTGCGAGGCTCGGGCGCCCGATCATCGGCAGTCCTCGCGGAGGGGCAAGCGACGCCAGCCACCTTGCCCCGCACATCCCACTGACCGTCGACGGCCTCGGCCCCCGCGGCGGCGGGGCTCACACCCCCGACGAGTTCGTGCTCGCGCCGTCGCTCCGCACGCGCGCGGAGGTTGCGCTGGCGGTCGCTGCGACAGTGCTCGATTCTTAACGAGCGCTTCATTGCACCTGCGAGGCACCTGCGATCCTTTAGTGGCGTGAGCACGACGGTTCCAAGTCAGCGGCCTCGGCCCCCGGTTCGTCGAGGTCAGACGCAGCTGGAAGGCGTCGCGGTCCTGGCTGGGGTCGTCGTGCTCATGTGGTTCATCGAGCTCGTCAACACGCTCGACTCGAACCACCTCGACAGCGACGGAATCCTGCCGCGCAGCATCGATCACATCTGGGGCATCTTCACCGCGCCGTTCATCCACGCGAGCTGGCAGCACCTGATCGCGAACACGGTCCCGTTCGTGTTCATGGGGCTGATCATCGCGCTCCAGGGAGCCAAGCGGTTCGCGCTGGTGACCCTGATCGTGATCGTCGTCGGCGGGATAGGGACCTGGCTCGTCTCGCCGGCCCACACGTCGACGGGGATACCCGAGTACACGATCGGGGCCAGCGGCGTCGTGTTCGGGTACGCCACCTACCTCTTCACCCGAGGGTTCTTCAACCGGAACATCCTCGAGCTGCTGATCGGGCTCGTTGTCGGGGTGATCTGGGGCGGGGCGCTGTGGTCGAGCGTCGTGCCGCACACCGGGATCTCCTGGCAGGGCCATGTGTGCGGAGCGATTGGCGGCGTGGTTGCGGCCTACCTGCTCCGCAACGAGAGGACGCAAGCGCCGGCGCCCGCCAAAGCGCAGACGCCGCTCGACCGCTTGCTTGCCGATCCGTAGCCGCACGTCGCCGTCTTGGCCTGACTCTGGGTAGCCTGACGGGCGATGCGCATCTTCTCGGGCATCCAGCCGACCGGGCGCAAGCACCTCGGCAACTACATCGGCGCGATCGTGCAATACGTGGCCGGGCAGGACCGCGGCGAGGCGATCTATTGCGTCGTCGACCTGCACGCGATCACGGTCCAGTACGAGCCTGCGGCGTTGCGCGACGCGGTCTACGACACGGCCGCGACGCTGCTCGCGGCCGGCCTCGATCCGGACCGGTGCATCTTCTTCCGCCAGGGCGACGTCCAGGAGCACTCGGAGTTGTGCTGGCTGCTGTCGAGTGTGACCTCGTTCGGCGAGCTGGGCCGGATGACCCAGTTCAAGGACAAGGCGGGCGCCCAGCGCGACCTCGTCTCGGCCGGGCTTTTCTTCTATCCGGTTCTGCAGGCGGCCGACGTGCTGGCCTACCGGGCCAACGAGGTGCCCGTGGGGGAGGATCAACGCCAGCACGTCGAGCTGATGCGGGACGTCGCCGAGCGCTTCAACACCCGCTTCGGCGAAACGCTGGTCGTGCCCGAACTTCGCGTTCCCGAGGTCGGCGCCCGGATCATGGACCTCCAGTTCCCCGACAAGAAGATGTCGACGACCGGCGGCAGCCCCCAGGGCACTGTGCTCGTGCTCGACGAGCCCGACACGATCGTCAAGAAGTTCCGCTCGGCGGTGACCGACTCGGGGAGCGAGGTGGTCCGCGGCCCCGACAAGGCCGGGATCTCCAACCTGATCGACATCCTCGCGGCGGTTCGGGGCATCGCTCCCGAGGAGATCGAACATTCGTTCGATGGGTCCGGATACGGGGCGTTCAAACAGGCCGTGGCGGACGCCGTCGTCGAGTACCTGGCGCCGGTCCGCCAGCGCTACAAGGAGCTCCGCGCCGACGAGGCGGCGCTCGAGCGGATCCTCGGCGAAGGCGCCGAGAAGGCCCACGCGATCGCCGCGGACACCCTGCTCGACGTCCGCCAGGCGATGGGCGTCGGACCGGTCCGGGCCCGACAGTAGCCTGCGAGTCGATGCGAATCGCCGACCTCGAGCTCGACCTCGACGTTTTCGCCGGACCGTTCGATCTGCTCCTGACGCTGATCCTGCGCGAGGAGATCGACCTGCTCGAGGTGGACCTGGCCGAGGTCGTGATCGCCTACATCGACCATCTCGAGAGCCGCGGCGAGCTCGAGCTCGAGGCCGCCACCGAGTTCCTCGTGCTGATCGCGGCGCTGCTCGAGCTGAAGTCGCGGCTGCTGTTGCCGGGCGAGGATTTGCAGGAGCTGATCGAACTCGATCCTGGCGAGGCCGCCGAGGAGCTGCTCGCACGGCTGCTCGACGCCCAGCGCTACCGGGCGGCGTCGGCGCAACTGCGCGAGCTACTTGCCGCGCAGGAGGGGCATCGTTTCCGCTCAGCGCCGCTGCCGGCGTCGCTCCGGCGCGCGTCGATGTCCGAGGCGAGCGCCGCGTACGACCCGGCGACGCTCGCGGCCGCGATCGGCGGCCTGCTCGAGATGCCCGAACGCGTCGATATTCGCCACATGGTCGGGTCGCGCGTCACCGTGGCCGAGCGCCTCGCTCACCTGCGCGAGCTGCTGCGTCGCGGCAGCTTCTCGTTCGAGGAGGCGGTGACCCAGGCCGACCGCGTGACGATTGCGGTGACGCTATATGCGGTACTCGAGCTGCACAAGCAGGGCGAGCTGACCTGGACCCAGGACGAGCCGTTCGGCGAGATCACGATCGCGGCCAACGGCGTCCGCGCTGCGCCCGAGAGGTTGACCGCGTGAGTCTTCCGCTCGAGAGCAGGGTCGAGGCGCTGCTGTTCCTGAGCGCCGAGCCGGTCGATGCCGACGCGCTCGCCGACGCGTGCGGCGCCGAGTTGCACGAGGTGGTCTCGGCGCTCGAGCGGCTGCGCGAGTACTACGAGTTCGAGCGCCGCGGCCTGGTACTGCGCGAGCTCGCGGGCGGCTGGGTGCTGTCCACCCACGCGGACGCCGAGCCCGCGGCGCGGCGGCTGCTGGCACGCCCGCGGACGCCGACGCTCACGCCGGCGCAGGCTGAGACGCTGGCGATCGTCGCGTATCTCCAGCCGGTCTCGCGTCCTGAGATAGCCCGGATCCGGGGGGTCAACGCCGAATCGGCCGCGTCGACGCTGCTCGAGCGCGGCCTCGTCGAGGAGGCGGGCCGCTCGCAGTTCGGAGCGGTGCTGTACAGGACCACCGAGCTGTTCCTGAAGTTGTTCGGCCTGAGCTCGCTCGAAGAGCTTCCGGGAATCGAGACGTTCGATCCCTCGCCCGAGTTCGAGGCCGAATTGCGCGAGCGGCTGCTCCAGGCCGGCGAGGCCCGCGCGGCGAGCTGATCAGTTGACGGCGCCGGCGACCGGCGCAGCGCGGGCCGCGAGCTGGCCGCAGGCGGCGTCGATGTCGCGACCCCGGGTGAGCCGGACGGTGGCGTCGAGTCCACGCCGCACGAGCTCGTCTCGGAACGCCACGATCCCCTTGCGGCTCGAGCCGGTGAATCCGGACTCCGTCGGGTTGTATGGGATCAGATTCACCTTGAATATCCGTGGGTCGAGGATGTCCGCGAGCTGCGCGGCCTGCGCGAACGAGTCGTTGACGCCGGCGAGCATCACGTACTCGACGAACACCTTGCGGCGCTTACGCGCGTAGTAGGCCTCGCACGCCGCGATCACATCTCCGAGTCGATACCGCTCGTTGACCGGCATCAGCTCGCTCCGGAGCGCCTCGTCGGCGGCGTGGAGCGACAGCGCAAGGCGGATCGGCATCGGGTTCTCGGCCAGGCACTCGATCCCGGGGATCCAGCCGATCGTCGAGATCGCGGTATGGCGATGACCGATCCCGATTTGGGGGAGGCGCTCGCACGCGGCGAGCACGTTGTCGAGGTTCATCATTGGCTCGCCCATTCCCATGAACACCGCGTGGTCGACCTCGCCCACGCGCCGGAAGTGCAGCGCCTGGTCGAGGATCTCCGATGCGGTGAGGTTGCGGCCGAACTTCATCTGCCCGGTGGCGCAGAACGTGCATGTGAGCGGGCAGCCCGACTGTGAGGACAGGCAGATCGACCGGCGCCCGTCGCGGTAGCGCATCAACACTGCCTCGACCGGCCGCCCGTCGCTGGTCGCGAACAGCGCCTTGACCGTGCCGTCGACGGCGTGGGCCTGGCGCTCAACCGTCAGGCTGCTGAACGGCATGGTCTCAGCGAGCGTCTCGCGCAGGCTGAGCGGCAGGTCGGACATGTCGTCGAAGCCGCCGGCCCCGCGCGCGGCCCACCGCCAGACCTGGCCCGCGCGGTACCGCGGTTCGCCGAGCTCGGCGAGGGTGCTGTCGAGCAGCTTCAGATCCACGCCGACTATGGTGGCAGCAATATGCGGCTAGCCAAGTACCTGGCGAACTCCGGTGTCGCCTCGCGACGGGCGTGCGATCCGATCATCCGCGCCGGCAGGGTGAGCGTAAACGGCTCGCCGGTAACCGATCCGGCCCGGGACGTAGGCTCCGACGACGCGGTGGCAGTCGACGGCCGGCCCGTATCACCGGTTCACGAGCGGGTGGTGTACGCGCTCAACAAACCGGCGGGCGTCGTGTCGAGCGCTCGCGATCCGCAGGGACGCCCGACGGTGGTCACGATGGTGCCGCAGACCGAGCGCCTGTACCCGGTCGGACGCCTCGACATCGACACCACCGGGCTGATCCTCCTCACCAACGAGGGCGACTTGGCGCACCGGCTGACGCACCCTCGCTTCGAGGTCCCGAAGACCTACCGGGCGGTCATCTCAGGCCCGCCGATGCGCGAGCCCGAGCTCCAGGCGCTGCGCCACGGGGTCGAGCTCGACGACGGCCGCACCGCGCCCGCGCGGGTGCGGCGGATCGGCGCGGACACGCTCGAAATCACAATCCACGAAGGGCGCAAGCGCCAGGTCAAGCGCATGTGCGAGGCGGTCGGCCACCCCGTCAAGCGGCTCGAGCGGATCGCGTTCGGACCGCTCACGCTGACCGGGCTGGCGGCCGGGAGGTGGCGCAAGCTGAGCGCCGTCGAGGTCGACGCGCTGCTCGAATGGGCGTCCGATTGGGCTCCCTGATACTGCAGTCGGCCGCTCGCTTCGCGCCTGCCTACGAGGTAACGTCCGCGGCATGAGGAGTCGTCGCATAACGGCGCTGCTCGTCGGAATCCTGGTCCTGTTCGCGGTCGTCCCCGCAACAGCGCTGGCCGACCACGAGTATGTCCCCATTTTCAACGCCACAACACAGGGCGACATCACGATGACGGGCAACACCTTGGTGACCTGCTTCGACGCGGACCCTCTCTGTGCAAAGGCCCGCGCCGGCACGGCCTCGGGTGCCGATAACAACAACAACAACCGGCCGGTGACTTGGGTCAATGTCGTCCGCAACGACCCGTCGATTTTCGATTCCAGCACCGCGCCGCTGGTCCTGCCGTCGGGCGCGCGGGTGCTGAAGGCCGTGCTGCTGTACACCGGGCGCCTGCAGGCGGGCGCGGACTCCGCGTACGGCAGAGGCCAGCCCGCCCCCAACCCGGCAGCGCGCAACCACGTGATGGTGCGCCCTCCCGGCGCGAGCAGCTTCATCGACCTGACCGCGAACGTCGACGACGCGTTCGACCCGTCCACGGGTGTCGCGCGCCTGTACTCAGGCGAGGTCGACGTCACCGGCATCGTGGCCGCAGCCGGAGCGGGCAATTACACGGTCGCCAACGTTCAGATAGGCACGGGCCTCAACGCCGACCAGTCCGGCGGCTGGTCGCTCGTCGTCGCCTACGGGGATGCCAGCCTGCCGCCGAAGGCCATGACGATCTTCGAGGGTCAGCGGTTCGTGCTCGCAGACGGCCCGCCGGTTGACATCCCGCTGAGCGGGTTCACGACGCCCCCCGCGGGACAGGTGCACACGAACGTCGGCGTGGTCGCCACAGAGGGCGACCTCGGCACCACCGGCGACTCCGCCACGCTGAATTACGGACGCTCGAATGCGTGGGTGATGAACAATGCCGACGCCCCGGCGAACAACTTCTTCAACTCCGTCATCGCCGGCCCGGTTCCGGCGGTTAACACGATGCGCGACCCGAACTACAGGAACCAGCTGGGGTTCGACGTCCACACCATCAACGCCGACGGGCATCTCGACAACAGGCAGACTTCCACCACCATCAGGCTGCAGACCAATGGCGACGGGTTCGCGCCCAACATCGTTTGGTTCTCCACCGGTGTTTACGCGCCGACGCTGTCGGTCGATAAGACGGTCGCGCCCGCCGGGCCGGTGGCGGTCGGGGAGGAGCTCACCTACACCGTCAAGGTGTCCAACGTCGCAGGTTCGCTGGACGACGCCAGCAACGTCGTGCTCACCGACGATATCCCGGGCGGGACCACCTACGTGCCGGGCAGCCTCGTCGTGACCAATGGGGCGAACGAAGGAGCGAAAACCGATCCGTCGGGTGACGACCAGGCCGAATACGACGCCGCCGAGAAGGATGTGACGTTCCGACTTGGCAGCGGTGCCAACGCGACAGCCGGCGGCGGACTCCCGATCGGGCAGAGCACTAGCGTCAGCTTCAAGGTCCGCGTCAACGCCGACCTGCCCGCCGGCTTCCAGGTGGTCAACAGCGCGGACGTCAACTTGCGCTCCGCATCGACCGGGGACCCGAGCGAGGTCAGCTCGCCGGACGTGGTGACCCCCGTGCTGGTCCCCGACCTCACGATTCAGAAAACCCACACGGGCAGGTATCAGGCCGGCAGGGTCGTCCCGTTCACGCTCAAGGTGTCGAACGTCGGACAGGCGCCGACCCTCGGGCCGGTCAGCGTCACCGATCCGCTTGGGAGCGGCCGGACGTTCGCCACACGACCGCACGGCGACGGCTGGGACTGCGGCGCCAGCACGTCGAGCAAGCTCGTCTGCACCCGCTCGGACGTCCTGGCCCCGTCTGACTCCTACCCGCCGATCCTGTACAGCGCCTCCATTGCTGGGAACGTCACGGTCGATGAACTGCAAAACACGGCCACCGTTGACGCCGAATCGGACGGCGACCGGTCCAACAACACATCGACCGACGCCGGGAGCCCGCTCGCCGACCTGGCGGTCGGGAAGCGGGCGCTGACCCCGACCGTCGACCCCGGAACCCCCGTGCGCTTCGTCGTCCGTGTGACCAACACCGGGCCTGACACCGCAACGAATGTGAAGCTGCGCGATGTCGTCGGTCCCGGGCTGATCTTCATAAAGGCCCGGCCGAGCCAGGGCTCCTGCCAGGGGAAGGTCTGCATGCTCGGCGACATGGCCGCCGGCGCCAGAGTGCAGGTGCGCGTCCTCGCGGTCGCCCGCGACGACACTGCCGGCAAACGACTGGTCAACAAGGTGGCGGTGTTCACCCGCACCCGAGAGGCCGCATACAGGAACAACTTCAGCCGCGCCTCCGTGCAAGTCAACCCGCAGGTGAACCTGCAGGTGCAGAAGCTGCCGGCGACCCAGACGCTGCCCGCCGGCGACACCGTCAGCTGGGCGGTGATCGTCACCAATCAGGGACCAAGCTCGGCGACCAACGTGACGCTCGAGGACTTACTGCCGCCCGGCCTCACACTCCTCTCCGCCGCCCCAGAACTCCCGGGAACATGCCGGGGGGCGACATGCGCATTGGGAACCCTCGACGCCGGCGCGAGCACCCAGGTCGTGATCCGGGCCAGCTCCAGCCCCGCGCTCGCCGGTCAGACCCTGACTAACACCGCGACGGTCAGCGCGGCTGAAGAGGAAACCAACCCGGATGACAACACTGCCACCGCACACGTCACGTTCGGGCCGCCTGTGGCTCCGCCGGGCGAGCCGGATGTGGCAGTGACCAAGACATCGGACTCGAACCTGGTCACCGTCGGCGACGAGGTGACCTACACGAACACGGCGACGAACCGCGGCACCGCCACCGCCCCATCGGTCATCCTCGCCGACAATCCCGATCCGGGACTGCGGATCATCTCGGTCACGCCGAGCCAGGGCACATGCAGCGACACGGTGCCAATCGTCTGCAACCTCGGGCCCCTCGCGCCGGGCGCGCACGCCACCGTCATCGTCGTCGCCCAGCCGCTGGCGCCCGGGCTTGTGTCGAACGGGGTAGTGGCGCTGCCGGCGGCCGAGCCGCCCCTGAACCCGGATGAGGATCACATCATCGCGGTCACCGGTCCCATCGTCCGCCTCAAGAAGACCGCCAGCGTCTCGACGGTGAGCACAGGTGGCCGGGTGACGTTCTTCATGAGAGCGACTGCGCGCGGCCGCGGGGTGGCCCACGATGTCCAGGTTTGCGACGACGTGCCCGCGGGCTTCGCCGTGGTGGACGCCCATGGCGGCCGCCACGTCAGCGGCCGCCGCTGGTGCTGGACGATTGTGAGACTGGCCGGGGGCCGGTCACAAACTCTCCGGCTCGGCGTCCGCGCGCTGGCGACCACGCAACCCAGGACGCTCGTCAACGTGGCACTGCTGAACTTCGCCAACCGGCCGCAGCAGAGAGCGACCGCTCCTGTGCGCGTGCTGCCGGCATCCCGGTTCACCGGGTAGCGCCGGGCAGGAGTCGACCACGGCCAACCCCCATCGATTCGTCGGCGCTCGGCCTCCCGGAGCCCGGCTGCTCGTCCTCGCGGCCTCCCTCGCGGTCGCGCTTCTCGCCTGCGCAACGGCGAGAGGCGCGGTCGCGGCCTACCAGCGCACCGCCACTCTGAGCTACTCCAAGGTCGCCTGGGCACTCCCGTCCTGGCACGCGCGGAAGCTGGGGCTCGTGTCGACCACCCGCCCCCTGACCGGCTCGCCGACCGTGCTGCCCATCATTGGGCAGGCGGAGCGCCGGGGTCGACGCTGGCTGCGAGTACGCCTGCCACAACGCCCGGACGGCTCAAAGGGCTGGATTACCGCAGGCGGCGTGACGCTCGGCGAAGACCCGTGGCATGTCGCGATTGACCGTGCCGAGCGCACCGCCACGATCTATTACAGGGGGCGGGTGGTGCGCACGTTCAGGGTCGTGGTCGGCAAGCCCTCGACGCCAACCCCCGCCGGCGAGTTCTTCCTCGCCGAGATCGTC
>Ga0335079_10010133_pt1 | contig 10733 bp, 7 predicted proteins | sample Lox_Sample_33_FD_206719 | JGI IMG/M metagenome (GOLD analysis project Ga0335079, IMG submission 206719) | Soil microbial communities from Loxahatchee National Wildlife Refuge, Florida, United States - Lox_Sample_3.3 | ecosystem: Environmental > Terrestrial > Soil > Wetlands | place: USA: Florida... | reverse complement strand
GAGCTGTCCGACCTTGCCGCTGCACAGGAGCAGCTGCTGCTGCAGGTAGGCGCGCTCGAACTGCTCGCGCGCCTCGCGCAGCGGCAGCGCCAGCAGGTCCTGCTTGACGAGCGGCTCATCCGGGGGCGTCTGCACGGCGAGCTCGCGCTCGATCTCCTCCAGGCGGATCTCCTCACCACCGCCGTGAATCAGCAGCCGGTGCACCAGGTGACGCAGCTCACGCACGTTGTCCGGCCAGGGGTAGTTGCGCAGGCGGTTCTGCGCTGCGACGCTGAAGCGCCGGAACGGCAGGCCATCGACGTCCACCATGCGATCGACCTGGTGGCGCAGCAGCTCCGGCACGTCCTCGGCGTACTCGCGCAGCGGCGGTACGCGCACGATGAGCACGTTGAGGTGCGCCAGCAGGTCGCGCCGCAGTGCCTCGCTCCCGGCGCGCTGCTCGATTCCCGGCTGCGCCGAGGACAGCAGGCGGGCGCGAAACGCCACCGGCTCGCGTCCGCCGAGGCGGGTGAACTGTCCGGACTCGAACACCCCGACCAGCAGACGCTGCACGCCGGGGGGCAGGTCCTCGACTTCGTGAATGAAGAGCGTGCCGTTGCCGGCTTCCTCGAGCACCCCGTGGACCTTGGTGCCATCGCTCTCCTCGCGCCCGAACAGGCGCGCCTCCGCGTCGGAGTCGCGCAGGCTGCTCGCCACGAGCGGCACGAACGGTGCGTTGGAGCGCGGGCCGTGCTCGTGCAGGTAGCGGGCGAAGGCCTCGCGCCCGGAGCCGGGCTCACCGATCAGGAGCACTGGCGAGGGATTGATGGCGATCTGCTGCAGCTCGGCACGCAGCTGCTGCATGACGCGGCTCTTGCCGACCGGGATCGCCAGCGGGGCGCCGAGGAACTTGCCCGACTGACGGTGGCGGCGGCCGGCATCCAGGGCACGCTCGACCGTGCGCAGCAGCTTGGCGAGCGACAGCGGCTTCTCCACGAAATCGAAGGCGCCCAGGCGTGTCGCCTCGACGGCGGTCTCGACCGTGCTGTGGCCGGACATCATGACCACCGGACAGCCATCGGTGGCGCCGACCGACCACTCGCGCAGCAACGTGATGCCGTCGACATCGGGCATCCAGATGTCGAGCAGCACCAGGTCCGGCACCTGCCGGGCGCGCGAGGCGCGCGCCTGCGCGGCGTTGGCCGCCACGTCGACCTCGTAGCCCTCCTCGGAGAGGATCTCCTTCAGCAGGCCGCGGATGTCCGCTTCGTCATCAACCACGAGAATGTGTGAACCTGTCATGCCCGTTCCCTCCGCAACTGCTCCCGGCGTTCGCGCGCGGCCCCGGTCGCGGACCGGGTGCTGTCCTTCACGGGCAGCACGACGCGCACGCGTGCTCCGCCCTCGGGCCGGTTATCGGCGTCGATCCGCCCGCCATGCTCCTCGATGATCTTTTTCACGATCGCGAGCCCGAGCCCGGTCCCCTTCGGCTTGCTGGTGACGTAGGGGTCGAACACGCGTCCCAGCAGCTCGCGCTGAAAGCCCGGGCCATTGTCACACACGCTCACCGCCGCGTATTCGGCATCGCCGGCCGATTCCAGCCTTGTCGTGATCTCGAGCGTTGGTGAGCCCACACCCTCGAGGGCTTCCAGCGCATTGGTGATCAGATTGTTCAGGATCTGGCGCACCCGGCCACGGTCGGCCTCGATCGCCTCGATGCGCGGGTCCAGCTCCAGTGTGATCTGGGTGCGCGGATCCTGCGAGCGGTACAGGTCCGCGACTTCCGCGACCAGCTGGTTGAGACTGAAGCGCGTGATCTGCATCTCCGGCGCGCGCGCGTACTCGGAGAAGGCGTTGACCATCTTCTGCATGGTCTCCACCTGCTGCACGATGGTGCGCGTGCCGCGCTCAAGGATGTCGGCGTCGCGCTCGCTCATGCCGGTGAGCAGGCGCCGCCGCAAGCGCTCGGCGGACAGCTGGATCGGCGTAAGCGGGTTCTTGATCTCGTGCGCAAGGCGTCGCGCCACCTCACCCCAAGCGGCGTCGCGCTGCGCCTGCAGCAGCGCGGTGATGTCATCGAACACGATGACGAAGCCGACGCCCGAGTTCTCCCCGGGCAGTGGTGTGCAGGCGCACATGAGCGTGCGCCGGCCGCCGGCGCCGTCGAGGTCGAGCTGCTCGCGCCACTCCTCGCGCCCGGCCGCGAAGCGCACCGCGAGCGCGGCCACGAACTGCCCGAGCCGCTCGTTGCCCGCCGCCAGTTCCGGGAGCGAGCGCCCGGTGGCTGCGGAAAGATCCGTGCCGAGAATCGCACCGGCGGCCTCATTCGCGGTGCGCACGGTCATCGAGTGATCGATGGCGAGCACGCCGGTGGACAGGCGCGCCAGAATGATGGCGAGGCGCGTGCGCTCGCGCTCCACGGCCTGCTGGCTGTGCGTCGCCTCGGCGCGCGCGCGCCGCAGCCGCTTGGTCATGTCGTTGAAGGAGTGCACGAGGAAACCCATCTCGTCACGCGAGGGCAGCGGCAGGCGCGTGGCGAAGTCGCCCTTGCCCACCGCACGCGTGCCCTCGATGAGGTCCTGCACCGGGCGCACCAGGCGCTGCGCGGAGTAGATCGCCAGGTACACCGCGGCCAGCATGGCGAGCAGCACCACCAGCGTGAGCGTCAGGCGGAAGCTGTACTTGAGTGGCTCGCGCATGGCGGCGAGGTTGCCGTACTCGTTGTAGGAGTCCTGCACGGCCTCCGAGAGCGCCGCGAGCTGCGCTGGCACCGGGTAGATCGCCACCACGTAGCGCGGCTCGCCGCGTACCGCGCCGTGCGGCAGCGCGGCGGCGGTGCGGATCAGGTAGCGCCCGCCGGACTGCGGTTCGAGGCTCACGTAGGGCTGCTGCTGCTCCACCTGGCGCAGCAGGTCCGGGGGCGGCTGCGAGGGCAGCGTCTCGAGCGCGTTCTCCAGGCTCGCGGCGATGATGCGGCCGTGCCGGCCAAAGAGCGTGATCTCGAGCGCCTGGCTGATGCGGCGCTCGGCGTTCAGGCGCGCCGGCAGCTCGGCGGGGTCGGTGGTGGCGAGCGTATCGGCGAGTGCCACCGTGCGCAGGGAGTACTCGCGCATGCGCAGGTCGAGCGCGGCGCGCGACAGTCCGAGCGCATCATTCAGGCCCTCCTTCACCTCGACCTTGAACCAGCTGTCGATCCCCTGGTTGATGAACTCGAGCGAGGACATGTAGACGATCAGCAGCGGTGCGATGACCAGCGCACCGAAGATGCCGACGGTGCGCGCGGTCAGCCGCGAGCCCGGAACGTGCGCGCGGTAGTCGCGCACCAGGCGCCACAGCTGGCGCGCCAGCAGCACACTGAGCGCGACGACGCCGCAGATGTCGACCAGCAGGATCCACAGCTGCATGCGGCCGAATTCGGCCGAGTTCTGCACGCTCTTCGCCAGCAGCAGAAACGCTCCGAGGCCGATCGCGCTCCACAGCAGCATCTGGCCGACGGCGACCCAGCGCAGTCCCCGCGGCGGGCGCGCGGCTACACCGGGAGTGACCATGTGTACCACTCCGAGACGCGCGCCCAGTCATCGGTCCAGAAGAGGATCGCGCGCATGGACGAGGGCAGATTGCCGCGCCGCACTCCGGCGCGCACGCTGATGTTGTAGTTGCCGCCATCGAGCTGCGGCTCGACCAGGATGGGCCAGGCATCCACGCGGCCGAGGAAGGTGAGTGCCTCATCGAGCGTGGCAAAGGTGGTCTGGTCACCGCTGCGGGTGTCGCGTACCACGTAGCGGTCGCTGACCGCGTGGTAGGTCAGCTCCCGGCGCAGTGTCAGATCGACGATCGCCGCGTTGAACCAGAAGCGCCGGTCGCGCTCGACGCGCGCATCCAGGTCAAAGGTCAGCGTGATGCCATCGCGCAGCGCATCCGCGATGGCGGGACTCTCGGGGTACTCGATGCGGGCGTACAAGAGGAACACCCCCTTGTCGACGTTCACGTAGGCCGAGCGCACCTCGAGCACGCCCTCGAGGGCATTGCCCCAGGCCACGCCCCACAGCCCCAGCAGCGCGACCCACCACACCGTGAGCTGCCTGCCCGGGATCAAACCAGTCCTTGTGGGATCGCGGCGTAGCATGGATGCCTGCGACGGCAGGCTCAGGTTCCGGCCGTTGTGTTTTCGAGACAAGCATAATAGAAGCCGTCTGTCCCTGCCTCTGCTCCGGGCAGCAACTGCACGCCCACGGCCCGCTCGATCGCACCCGGGGCCAGGGCGTGGCCCCGGGGCATCACGGCGGGACGCAACTGCGGGGCCTGTTCCAGCAACCGGGCGATGACCTGCTCATTCTCCTCCGGCATCAGCGAGCAGGTGCAGTAGAGGAGCCGCCCGCCGGGGGCGAGCAGCGTCGTGGCGGCGCGCAGCAGCGCCAGCTGCGCGGCGGCAAGCGGCGCGATATCACTGGCGCGTCGCAACAGCTTGATGTCCGGATGGCGCCGGATCACGCCCGTGGAGGAGCACGGCGCATCCACCAGAATCCGCTCGAACGGCCGCCCGTCCCAGAAGGACTGCGGCGTGCCGAGGTCGCCCACCCGGGTGCGGGCGGTGCGTCGCAGCCGCTCGAGGTTCTGGTTGATCAGCCCGACGCGCTCGGGGCTGACATCGAGCGCCGTCAGGTCGAGCACGCCCCCGGCAGCCTCGAGGAGATGACCGGTCTTGCCCCCGGGCGCGGCGCAGCCATCGAGCACGCGCATCCCGGGCTGAAGCTGCAGCAGCCCGGCCGCCAGCTGGGCGCCACTGTCCTGGACCGATACCAGGCCCTCATCGAATCCTGGAAGCTGGCTGACAGCCCTAGGCTGATCCAAAATAACCCCAGATGGCAGCCACTGTATCTCCCGCGCGCCAATGTCGGCCGCCTGCAGTCGGGCAAGGTACTGCGGCACGCTCAGGCGTGACAGGTCCACCCGCAGTGTCATCGGAGGATGGGCGTTGTCGGCGTCCAGGAGCTGCAGGGCCTGGTGCGGCCAGTCCTGCTGCACCCGCTCGACCAGCCAGGCCGGGTGCGCGGTGCGCGTGGCGAGGGTGCGGTCGAGCCGCGCAAACAGTGTGGTGCGCTCGCGGACGAAGCGCCGCAGCACGGCATTGGCCAGGCCCGCCGCCCCCGGGTGTCCGAGGAGCCGCACGGCATCGACGGCCGCGTTCACCGTCGGCTCGGCGGCGTTGCGGGAGTACTCGATCTGATGCGCCGCGCAGGCGAGCAGCGCCCGCACCGGGCTCGCGAGCCGGCGCGGCTGCGCCAGAAGCCGCTCGAGGGCCGGCGCCAGGCGCAGGTACCATCGCACCGTGCCCAGGGTGATCGCGCGAATGGCGGCGCGCTCGCGGGAATGTTCGGCGGCCGCGAGTGCCTCATCCGCGGTGCGACCGGCGCTGATGACCGCCTCTACCGCCCGCGCCGCCCCCACGAGCGCGGGGGCCGCGGGCGAGGAGGATCCTCTATACAAGGCGCTGCCCCGCCAGCTCCCGGCTGTGGGAGAGCTCACGGGCGCCCACCCGGCGGCGTCCCGGGAGCTGGACCTCACGGACCGCCAGCAGTCCCTGTCCGCACCGGACGAGCATGAAATCGTCCTGAACAGCGAGGATCATGCCATTTTCGTGACTTTTAGCGCCGGATGGCGGCTCATTCGCTACCGCGCTAGCGGTATAGATGCGCAACTGCTCCCCACCCAGCGTCGTCTCGGCGACCGGCCAGGGGTTGAAGGCGCGCACCTGGCGCTCGATCGCAGGCGCGGCAGCGCTCCAGTGGATGCGGGCCTCGGATTTCTCGATCTTGGCGGCATACGTCACGCCCTCGGCGGGCTGGGCACGCGCCTTCAGCGTCCCGGCGGCCACGCCCCGCAGCGCCTCGAGGATGGCCTGTGCGCCGAGCGCGGCGAGGGCGTCGTGGAGCGAGCCGCCGGTTTCTTCGGGCGCGAGGGCATAGGGTTGCCGCAGCAGCACCGGGCCGGTGTCGAGGCCTGCGTCCATCTGCATCACGCTGACGCCGCTTTGCGCATCCCCGGCGAGAATCGCGCGCTGGATGGGGGCGGCCCCGCGCCAGCGCGGCAGGAGTGAGGCGTGCACGTTCAGGCACCCGTGGCGCGGCAGGCGCAGGACCTCGGGGGGCAGGAGCAGCCCGTACGCGACGACCACCAGGACATCGGGTGCCCAGGCCTCCAGCGCGGCGCGCCCCGCGGGACTCCTAAGGGTGGGCGGCTGAGCGAGCGGCAGCCCGCGCGCGAGCGCGGCGCTCTTCACCGCCCCGAAGGCGAGCTTGCGCCCGCGGCCCCTGGGCCGATCCGGCTGGGTGAGGACGCCGATGAGCTCGTGGTGGGCACACAGCGCCTCCAGCACGGGCAGCGCGAACTCCGGCGTGCCGGCGAAGGCGACGCGCAACGTCAGTACGCGCGGCGTGCGCGGCCGCTCTTGGCCGGCGCCTGGGCGGCGCGCTCCTTGCGGTCCTTGTCGAGCTTTTTACGGATGCGCTCGCGCTTCATCTCCGAGAGGTAGTCGACGAAGAGCTTGCCCTCGAGGTGATCCATCTCGTGCTGCACGCACACGGCGAGGATGCTCTCGTACTCGCGCTCACTCAGGTTGCCGTCGCGATCGTGCGAGCGCACGCGGATCTTCGCCGCGCGCTTCACCTCGTCGAAAATCCCGGGAACCGAGAGGCAGCCCTCCTCGGTCTTCTCCTCGCCCTCGCGCTCGAGTATCTCGGGGTTGATCAGGACGAGCGGTTCATTGCGCCCCTCGGAGATGTCGATCACGATCACGCGCTCGTGCACGTCGACCTGCGTCGCGGCCAGCCCGATGCCGGGGGCCTGGTACATCGTCTCGAGCATGTCATCGATCAGCTGACCCAGTGAGGCATCAAAACGCGTCACCGGCCGCGCACGGGTGCGCAGCCGGGGGTCGGGAAATTCCAGGATGGTTCGTAGGGCCATGGCCTTACTGATATGGGGGCGCCTGCAAGGGTGATCCAGCGCACAAAGTTGACATTAATTCGTATGCCCCGGGCCTCCGTGCCAGTATAACGAACTGGAATTCCCGCGCAGGTCGTGTGGTTGCACCTCGCGCAATGAGGAGTGGAGGATGGTCTCAAATCAAGTACTTGGGGCTCGCGCGGTCGCGGGCTTGCTGGCTGTGTTCCTGGCCGTTTCGGGCTGCTCGCACTTCGGACATCACGATAGCGCGCCCGCACCCACGGCGATGGCTAACCCCGCGCCTCTGCCCTCGCCCGGCGCGGCCGCGTCTGCGCCCGAGGACATGACGGCCACCCAGGCCGCCATCGCCGCCGGCGACGTCGAGCGCGCCCCGGCGAGCACGCCGGCGGACACCCGCGACGCGGTCAACCCCTCGGCACCGATGCACTACACGGTGAAGAAGGGTGACACCCTCTGGGGCATCGCCTCGATGTACCTGAAGGACCCGTGGCTGTGGCCGGAGGTCTGGATTATCAACCCCCAGATCCCCAACCCGCATCTGATCTATCCGGGCGATCAGCTGGCACTCGCCTACGGCGCCGACGGTCGGCCGCACGTGAGCGTCTCGCAGGCCGGCACGGTGCGGCTGGATCCGCGCCTGCGCAGCGAACCGCTCAACGGGGCCATCCCCACGATCGCCTATTCCTCGATCGCCGCCTTCCTGTCGAAGCCGACCATCGTCAGCGAGGACCAGATCAGGCACGCCCCCTACGTGCTCGCCTTCCGCGACGAGCACCAGACCGGCGGCACGGGCAACGAGATCTACGTGCAACACCTGCCCGGGGCGCAGAACTCTCGCTACACGGTGGTGCACATCGCCGGCCCGCTGCGCGATCCGGATGACCACAAGCTCCTCGGCTATGAGGCGATCTACACCGCGACCGCGCTGGTGCAGCGCGCCGGCGACCCCGCCAAGGCGGTACTCATCGACCCGGCGCGCGAGACGCTGGCCGGGGACCGGCTGCTGGCCTCCGAAGATACCCAGGCCATGCTGAACTTCACCCCGCACCCCCCCAGCAGCGACACCCGCGGCCACATTCTGGATGTCGTCGGCGGCACCGATCTGGTGGGCCTGTACCAGGTGGTGGTCATCAACCGCGGCCGCAGCCAGGGCGTCGACCCCGGCACGGTGCTGGCGATCGACCACAGGGGCGCCGTCGCTGCGGATGTCTACCGCGGCGGGCGCAACATCGGTTCTGAAGGCAGCCGGACGTTCGCGCCGAAGGTGCAGCTGCCGAGTGAGCGCAATGGCACGCTGCTGGTCTTCAAGTCCTTCGATCGCGCCAGCTACGGCCTCATCGTCGGCGCCTCCGACATCATCGAGATCGGGGACGTCGTTCGCAATCCGTAGCCGCATATCGCGCGCGGCTGCGCACCAGCTCAATTCCCGCACGCTCACGACGCCGGTGGCGCCGTGAGCGTGCGGTGCCTCCTGACAGCGCGCCCGGTCACCGAAAAATCGTAATCCGCAGAGGGGCTTAGGCGTGCCCTTGGCCACGCCGCCGCGGCGTCGGTATTGGACAAGCCCCGGGAAATGCTGTTAGATGCCCCCGCATTTGAAGTCCGCGACCGTTGAATTTCCGTCACATGCACGCACGCACCCGGGTGCCCACGGCGGCCGCTTTGGGCCGGTTTACCTCGCATGATCACTAGCAGCGTTCTCGACATCCTGATCTACGTCTTCGACCGCTACATGATGAATGAGCCGCCCGACGTACCCGAGCGCGAGCATCTGGCGCGCGACCTCGAGCGCGCAGGCTTCGCGGCGGCCAACGTCGAGCGCGCGCTCGACTGGCTCACCGACCTCGCCTTCGGCCACGAGCAGGCGGCGCAGAATGCCCAGCGTGAGGGCGCCCCGCGCGGCGTGCGCGTGTTCAGCGACAGCGAGCTGGCACGCCTCTCGACCGAGTGCCGCGGGCTGCTGCTGAAGCTCGAGGCTGCGCAGGTCCTCACGTCGCAGCAGCGCGAGCTCGTGATCGAGCGCCTGCTGGCCCTGGACAGCGACGATGCCGACGCCGAGACGCTCAAGTGGGTGGTGCTGATGGTGCTCTCCAGCCAGCCGGGGCAAGAGCTCGCGGTGGAACAGCTGGGCGGGCTCATTACCGACGTGCGCCCCAGTGCGCCACATTGAACGCGCCGCGCACACTGAGGTGGCTTGAGAGCTCCGCGGCTTGTCCGCGGTTTTTCGTTTTAGGAACGAGCGTTTTTTAGGTCATGGCAGAGAACCTAGTCATCGTCGAGTCGCCCGCCAAGGCGAAGACCATCAAGAAATACCTGGGGCGCGATTTCGACGTGCTGGCCTCCTATGGCCACGTGCGCGATCTGATTCCCAAGGAAGGCGCCGTCGATCCGGAGGACGGCTACGCCATGAAGTACCGTGTGCTCGAGAAGAACGAGCGGCACGTGGAAGCGATCGCGCGCAGCCTGCGCAAGTCCAAGGCGCTGTATCTGGCGACCGACCCGGACCGCGAAGGCGAGGCGATCGCGTGGCATCTGAAGGAGATCCTGAAGGAGCGCGGCGAGCTCGACGGCAAGCACGTGCACCGCGTGGTGTTTTACGAGATCACCAAGAACGCCATCCGCGAGGCCGTGGGTCAGCCGCGCGGCCTGTCGCTCGAGCTGGTCAACGCGCAGCAGGCGCGCCGCGCGCTCGATTACCTCGTCGGCTTCAACCTCTCGCCGCTTCTGTGGAAGAAGGTGCGTCAGGGCCTCTCCGCCGGGCGCGTGCAGAGCCCGGCGCTGCGCATGATCTGCGAACGCGAGGAGGAGATCGAGGCCTTCAAGGCGCAGGAATACTGGACCATCGAAGGCGAGGGCGCCCACAGCGGGCAGCCCTTCCCGCTGAAGCTGCTCGAGTACCGCGGCGCCAAGGTCGAGCAGTTCAGCTTCACCACCGAGGCGCAGGCGCGCGAGGTCGAGCGCACCATCCTGGCGGCCGCCGGCGCGGGCGCGGCCCAGGCCGGCACGCTGCGCGTGATCGGCATCGATCGCAAGCAGCGCCGCCGCAACCCCGCGCCGCCCTTCACCACCTCCACACTGCAGCAGGAAGCGGCCCGCAAGCTCGGCTTCAATGCGCGCCGCACCATGCGTCTTGCGCAGCAGCTGTATGAGGGCCAGGACATCGGCGAGGGCAGCGTCGGACTCATTACTTATATGCGCACCGACTCGGTGTCGCTCGCCGCCGAAGCGGTGGCGGAGATCCGCGAGGTCGCCGCACGCCTGTACGGCAAGGCCGAGGTCGCCGACGAGCCGCGCGTCTACAAGACCAAATCCAAGAACGCCCAGGAGGCACACGAGGCCATCCGGCCGACCTCGGCGGCCATCACGCCCGCAGATGTCGAGGGCAAGATCGACGATGACCTTTACCGGCTGTACGCGCTCATCTGGAAGCGCGCGGTCGCCTCGCAGATGAGCCACGCGCTGTATGACACGGTCGCGGTCGACCTGCTCGCCGGCGCCGACGGAGCGCAGCGCCACCTGCTGCGCGCCAACGGCTCGACGCTGATCAAGTCCGGCTACATCTCGGTGTACCAGGAGGGCACGGACGACGGCAAGAGCGAGGACGGCGATCACGTGCTGCCGCCGATGCACGAAGGCGACACCGTGAGCCTCAACGCGCTGCGCGCCGAGCAGCACTTCACCGAACCGCCGCCGCGCTACAGCGAGGCCTCGCTGGTGAAGGCGCTGGAGGAGCACGGCATCGGCCGGCCCTCCACCTACGCCACTATCATCTCCACGCTCCAGGACCG
>Ga0335079_10010132_pt1 | contig 10733 bp, 14 predicted proteins | sample Lox_Sample_33_FD_206719 | JGI IMG/M metagenome (GOLD analysis project Ga0335079, IMG submission 206719) | Soil microbial communities from Loxahatchee National Wildlife Refuge, Florida, United States - Lox_Sample_3.3 | ecosystem: Environmental > Terrestrial > Soil > Wetlands | place: USA... | reverse complement strand
CCGGACGGCGCCATCGTGCTGCCGCCGTCACGGAGAAGGTTCCACCCGGATGGACCACCTTCGGGTGACGCCGATCCCATCCCGGGTTCGTAGGGTGCAGATTCACGGACCTGAACCGAAGGACGGTACCTGGGCGTGAACTCGCGCTACGAGATCCGGGTCAAGGGCATCCTCGACGGGCGGTGGACCGCCTGGTTCGAGGACCTCCAGGTCACCAGCGACGAGGAGGAAACCGTCACCTCCGGCCCGGTCGCCGATCAGGCCGCCCTGCACGGGTTGCTGACCAAGGTACGCGACCTCGGGCTGTTCCTGATCTCGGTACGCCACCTCGATCCGGATTGACCATCGCGCGTCTGGCCTTCCTGGAAAGCCTGTGACTATGCCGAGCAGCGCAACCCCGGCTACTCCCAGAAGGCCGCCCCATCAAGCACGTCACGGCGGTCCGCGAGGCGACCGGCTACCTATGATCGCTGAATTGCTCCCTCTCAGCATCCAGGGGTCGCGATGAACACATAACGACGTGCGGCATGCCGACTTGTCGTTGTGGCTGAACGCCACTGGCGCACCTGGCAAGATCGCCGCTCGGCGGGAACTGCGTGCGCGTGCTGCATCGACGGACGGAAAGCCCTATCGGCCAGCAGATCGAAGACGCGCTCCGGCACCCCACCATATCGTCGTTGGTAGTCGGAGCTTTTTGAACTTTTATTCAGTTATACTACGTGGGGCGGGTGGGGCTCGAACTCACGACCGGCGGATCATGAGAAGCACGGCCCGACGCTCCGAACGCGCTACCTGCACAGATACCACGGAGCCGTGCCACCGATGGCGCTGATTACACCGTTTGCACAGGTGACTCGGTCCACGAACCGGTCCACGCCTTACTATGGCGACCACCACACGCCGGTCACAGAACGTTACCGCAGCTGGGGCTCGATAAGTGAGAGCTACGGCAGGCGGGCGACGTGGTCGATCTGGACTGCCCGCCGTTCTTCATCGATCGTGTAGAAGACGCGGTAGCGTCCGGCCCGCAGGCGCAGCAGATCTGGCGACCCGTAAGAGAACGACTCGGGCGGCCGCGGCTCATCGGCAAGCCGGCTAACAGAGTCCCAGAGTGCAGCGACACCGATGGGATCGTCGCGGAGGAAACCCGCCGCCTGGTCCAGAGCCTGAATCTCCCAGTCGACCTGATAGCTCACCGGGACGGCATGCCCAGGCGTCGGCCCGCATCCTCGTGAGACACGTAGCGGATCGCCCCGGCCTCACGGCGGGCCAGGTACCTGGCCCGGGCAGCATCGAACTCCTCGTTGACCTGCTGCTCCTGCATTGCCTGGCGCAGCTGCTGGTACTCCCCGATCGGCACGACCACCGCTACCACCTGGCCGCCATGGTGAATCACATCGTGGGTGTCACCGGCGGGCATCTCGCTCATGAGAATCATGGTAACGAAGCGGACCGACAGTCTGACGTCACAACACGGCGCCTCTGGCTCGCCGGTCCAACGGCGAGCTCGCCGCGCTTGCCAGGGAGGCCGTCGGTCCTTGTCAGCAAGGACGGTTCGAACTTGTATGAGAATATGACTACGTGAGGCGGGTGGAGCTCGAACTCACGACCGGCGGATTATAAGAAGTATGACCCGAACATCGTACGCACTACCTGCACGGATACCACGACGCAGCGCCGCCGATGGCCCTGATCGCACTGTTTGCACCGATGGTTCGGTCCACGAACCGGTCCACAGCCAGGCGCCGACCTCCTCCCGTCCTGCTCGACACGCTGCCACCTGCCGTCCTGGCAGCGATCCGTCAGACGGTACGCCCGGCGCGCTCGCAGGTCACGGCCGCTGCTCCCAGAGTTCTGCCATTTGTTGTGCCTGATCAGCGAAGACCCGCCACCGCTTGATCTCGGTCGGATAGTCGATGCGCGTCGGCTGGCCGAACAGGCCTGCCCGGCGCTCCAGCAGCGCAGCGGTATCGGCCGCGGCGAAGTGCAGCGCATGTGCCGTTTGCGCCACGCGCTGCCGCAGCGATGCCGCGCGGTTCCTGGCCAGCGCCGAACGCCCCAGCACGTCCGGCGGGGGCTTCCAGGCGCTACCGGGCCGGATACCCTCGCTGCAGTCGGCCAGCACGTGATCGCGGAACTCCCCGACCACATCATCCAGCCGACCCAGAGCCTCGGCGATGCGATCCGCGGCGTCGTCGCGGGGCAGGCCGAGAGCGGCCTCTAGCATGAGGCCCACGATGAAGATGTTGTGCGCTACCGAGTCCAGCAACTCCCCGGCGTGGGCCACCTGACCGGCGATCACCGCAGTTCCCGGCTGGCCATCTGCCTCCGCGCGCTCAGCTCCTACGGCGATAGCACAGTCCAGGTCCGGGTAGACAGGGACAAGGCGATCAAGCCCGCTGAGGGCAAGCACGCGGCGGACCACATCAGCGATGACCACCAGCCGCAGCTCGGTCCCGTTCGCAACGGTACGCTGCTGGGCGCGCGCCAGGGCCTCCGCGCCGGAGTAATCGCAGGAGACAGTCCCGGTCAGATCCACGATGAGCACGCGGGCGCCGCGGTTGATGATCCACAGCAGCCGCTCACGGATCCGGTCGGCATTGGAGCTGTCGATGTCCTGCGGAAGGGTCACCACCGCCTGTTGCCCCGTCCACTGCACCAGGCAGATGTCTTCAGGCATATCCACATCTACTCCAAAACACCGCGATCGCCGCAGCGCAGGTCGAAATACCAGCAGACTGGCGTATACCGGCCGTCCGGCCCCAAACAGCTAGCCCACTAACCTGGAGGCTACTAGGGTCAGCCCGCTGCGACCAGAGGCGAACCTGGCCCGGGAAGTCGTCTGAGACCTAGCCGTCGAGTCCGGCATCGCCTAACTATCAGGTCGCTGATCACAAGGCCGCGCCCCTCGCATGCCCGATGAAGTGATCGACCAGGGGTTATCAGGGTCGCTCCCGGCACTAAGACACGCTGACATGTGATCGCCGTAGTCGTCCCAGAAGGGCCTGAAGGACCGTGCTGGGACGGCTCCCAGCCGGGTCCCTCTGCCTTTCACAGCCCTCGCAGATGCGCTACAGGTTCGCAAGCCCGCAGTCCCACGCTCTGTAATCGGCGTGCGGATGACCATGGAGACCGGCCCGGCAAGGCGAGTACAGACGTCAGGCCGTGAATTTGCGTATGACCTCGCGGGCCCTGCGTGCGTTCACGCGTGCCTGTTCTGCGGTGTGCCGGTATTCCTCCCGGCGCTCCGGGCTCCTGGCGGCCAGTTCCTCGTGCAGACGGGCGATTTCCTCCTCGTTGGCGGCGATGGCCTCCATCACTGCCCTCGCCTGCTCGCTCAACGCCCTGGCCCGCGCGATGACCTCAGTGGGGTCAGGCAGCGCGGCCGCGTGTTCCCGTTTGCTTTGCGCCAGCGTCCTGCTGAGCTCCGCTTGCTGCCGCTCCTGGTGCGCCTGCGCCCGCTCGGCCGCAGTCTCATGGCGGTTGAGACGCTGTCTGCTCAGGGCCAGCAACGCACGCGACCGCTCGACGGTCTCCAGCGCGCGCTGCTGCAAGGACTCGACAACCACGCCCAGCTCCCGCCCGCGCTCATTCAGTTCCCGTTCGCGCTCATCGATCCCCCACTGACGCTCGTTTAGCGCGGCCTCTCGCCGGTCAGCCTCCCGCTCCCGCTCGTCAGCCTTGCGCTCCCGCTCATCCGCCAGGGCCTCGCGCTTGTCAGCCTTGCGCTCCCGCTGCCCGGCCACGCGCTCCCGCTCGTCCGCCACGCGCCCGCGCTCGTCCGCCACGCGCTCCCGCTCGTCCGCCACGCGCTCCCGCTCAGTCATGTCCTCTTGCTGAGCCGACGCGGCATTCCCCGGCCCGGTCGCTGCCTTCTTGCTTTCCACACCCCTAGGATGCACCGTTCCAGCCTGGCTCCTCGCCGCGAGTTGGATTCCTGGGCACATAGCTGAGTCTGTCTTCAAAGCCGTGAGTTCAGTTGCGCCCGCTACGTGCCCGACTAGAGGAGAGCGCCCGCGGATAGTCACGAGCTTGTCGAGGGGATGAGCGCCGGATGTGCCAGCGGCGAGGAGGCGTACTCGCTGGCCATAGCGTTCGCCGAGGCCCTGGGGGCCGATGAAACCGCGAAACGAGTCAAGATCTACGGGACTGACGTAGACGACGATGCCTTGCGTGACGCCCGGACGGGCGTTTATGCCGCGAAGAACCTCGCATTGATGCCGCCCGAGCTGCGCGATAAGTATTTCGAGAAGACCGGGACCCAGTTCGCCTTCCGGCCGGAGCTGAGGCGCCGGGTGATCTTCGGCCGGCACGACATCACGCGTGACGCCCCGATCTCGCGGCTGGACCTGCTGGTATGCCGGAACACGCTGATGTACTTCAATGTCGATACCCAGGCTCAGGTCATCGACAGGTTTCACTTCGCCCTGCGCGAGGGGGGGTATCTGTTCCTCGGCAAGGCCGAGATGCTGCTATCGGACAGTGAGCGGTTTGAAGTCGTCAACATGCGACAGCGGATCTTCCGGCGCCGACGCGGGGCGGCCCTGTCCCGGTACCAGTCGGTGGCGATGCGGCTCGACGTTATCGGGGCCCCGGAAATGCGAGATGTCACCAGGAAGCGCCAGCTGCGGGATCTCGCGCTGGAGGCCGCTCCATACGCGACCATCGGCGTTGACACCGACGGCAACGTCGTCCTGATCAATACGCAGATGCGGAACATGTTCGGAATGACGGCCCGCGACATCGGCCGCCCGTTTCACGAGCTGGAGATCTCTTACCGGCCGGTCGAGCTGCGCTCGCTGATCGAGCGGGCCTACGCCGAGCACCGGGTGATCCGGGTGAGCTCTATCGAACGGCAGGTCGCCCCGGACGAGACCCAGTACCTGGACATCCAGATTCAGCCGCTGTGGGGCAGCGACAGGCTCAGCGCGGGGGTCATGGTGATCTTCATCGATACCTCGAGCACCACCCGGCTGCAGCTGGAGGTCAAGCGCAACCGCGAGGACCTGGACACGGCGCACGAGGAACTCCAGTCGACCAACGAGGAGCTCGAGACCACCAACGAGGAACTCCAGTCCAGTATCGAGGAGCTCGAGACCACCAACGAGGAACTCCAGTCGACCAACGAGGAGCTCGAGACCACCAACGAGGAACTCCAGTCCGGCAACGAAGAGCTCGAGACCATGAACGAGGAGATGCAAGTCCGGACCGCCGAGCTGGACGAAGCGCGGACGTTCCTCGAGGGCGTGCTGTCAAGCGTGGCCGCCGGCGTGGTCGTCCTCGATTCAGATCTGCAGGTCAGGAGCTGGAACAAGGGGGCAGAGGAGCTGTGGGGGCTGCGGGCCGACGAGGTGCGGCATCAGCCGTTCTTTGACCTCGTCTTCGGGTTGCCAACCGGGGAGGTCCGCGAGTTCGTTCATCAGTGCCTCACCTCTGGCCGACGGACCGGCCCGGTCCAGGTGGCCGCCATCAACCGCATCGGCCGCGGCATCATCTGCACAGTGACCTGCTCGCCGCTGAAGGGCGACGGCGACGGCGAGGGAGCGGTGTTGCTGATGGAAGAGGTCTACAAAGACTGATAGGCGCTCGAGTCCATGCAGCTAGATAGCGCAAATCCGCTAGATTGCAGAGACGGCCTCATGAGCCGTGACCGCTCCAGCTCCTCCGAGATCGTCGTGCAATCAACGTGCAATTAGCCAGGATGACGGCCTTGCGGGGCACCCGCGGACCTGGGTTCCGCAGTTGATGTAGCGGCCTAGTCGGTGAAACTTGGGGTTGACGGGCGGAAACGCGCTGTCGGCTGGTCGGGCGGCGTGTATCTAGGCGAGCGGGTCCCCGCCTGGTCAGGGCTCCACAGCGGGTTTCAGCTGGTAGATCCGGGATGGCGCATCGATTTTCAGGGCCCGGAGAATGTCGCGCTGGGCCTTGGTGATCTCGGTGCGCTGCCGGAACGTGCCGGCCGGGCCAGCGAAGGTCCCGACGTGGATCTTGTCCAGCTCGCGGCGCAGTTCCGGCCAGGATGACATGGGCGCGGATCCGTTCTTCCTTCCTGTGGTAGACGGGGCGCAGATCGATGACCTGCTTCATGTCCCGCCAGCCGCGCTCGACTTCCAGCAGCTGCTTGCAGCCGACGGCGATATCTTCCGCGGAGAGTTTCGGGTCGGCGGTCCGCAGCAGGTACCCCGGCGGCGGCTGGGCACCGGCGGTCAAGGTGGGCACGGGCACCGGGTCGACACCCACGCTGATGGGGTTCGGGCCAGGCGCCGACCATCTGGTCGTCATCACCGACGGCCAGGACCGCATGCACCTGACCGCATTCTGGCGAGACGACCTGCCGGCCGGAGCCACCTCACGTATCGCCGGCACCATCCCAGTGACCTGCGGACTGCCCCGCGACGTGGCCTGGATCCAGTCCGAGCAGTCGGTGGCCACCCTGGACTGGGGCGCGCTGGTGGTCAACAACGTGACCACCGAGGGCGAGGCGGACCGGCTCATCGACGTGCTGGCCTCCGGCCCGCTCACCAGACCCGCCTACGGCGTCGAACGGTTCGAATGGGACCCGGCTCGCCATGCCTGGACCGGCGCCTGGACCAGGCCCGACCTGGCCTCGATATCCCAGGTGCCCGTCGTGTCGGTCGCGTCCAGGGCCGCGGCCGTCAACACCTTCGGCCCGCAAGACGGGTGGGAGGTCACCGGTGTGGACTGGGATACCGGCCGCACCGTGCACCGCACCGTGTTCGGCAAGATCACGGCGGGCAACGGAGCCTACGCACTGGTCCAGATCCTCCCGGACGGCGACATGATCTTCACCTCGGTCACCGGACCGGTCCGCGTCCCGCTCTCCCGTCTCGACCCCAAGCCGATCGAACCGGCACTGGCCCGGCCGGGAAGCTGACTAGCTCGGCTCGCGGCCCCGGCGAAGCCCTGGTGCCGGGCGCTGGGTCTGGTTCATCGTGCTCCCGCGGCGCCTGTCCGAGCTGAACCAAGATGCAAGTCCAGCTCCCCGACGGTAAGCCAGAACCGGTACGGATCATCGACCTCGACCACCGTGCCATCCGGATAGGACACCTCCAGGCGGTAGTCGGGGATATCCGGTCCCTCCAGCGTCCCGGCAAATAGTCCGGCGGGATGCACGCGGCGCATCTGGATCCGCTGCCCCCCGGCGAGGATGACCATGTCGGCCGCGTCGGGGCGCCACCCGCAAACGGCTTTGGTCCTTGATTTGCCCAGGGCGGTGAGGTCTGTGCGCATCATCCGGGCCCGGTCATCAGGGCATCAGCCCGTGCCAGGGGAAGACCGCGTTGCGGGTGGCCATGATCTCCCGGTCAACCGGATCGCCCAGGTCGTACCCAGACTTGAATGGCACGAACACCGCGGGTACCCCTCGGTCATGCGCTCGGGGTGCGGTCATGCCGGTTCGCCGCGCGACGTAGTCCCGCCACGAGGCGGGTGTCGGCGTGCCCGGGTCGATCGGCTGGCCCGCGGCCTCGGCGAACAGGAGTGTCCACGTGCGCGGGACGACGTGGACCGGCTCATATCCTCCGCCACCGGTGAGCAGCCAGCGCCCGCAGCCTGCACCCGTCGCCGTGGTGGGCGTCGATGTCCACGTAAGCGATGCGCTCGGCGCCATGTCGCAGCAGCCAGGCGATCGCGACCGCTACATCGTTGTAGACCTCGAAACCACCGGCGCGGGCGGCCATCGCGTGACGCATCCCGCCCGCGATGCTAGCTGCGTGCCGGGCCAGGCCAGGCCAGATCGCGCGGGCCGCGGCCAGGCCGCACGTAGTGCGGTCAGTTCGTCGAGCACGTCAGCGTGGGCGATACCAGCACGCTTGGAGACTGTCGTTGAAAAGCTCGGGGTGATGACAGTGGAGCACGTCGTCAATCCAGGCTCCGAGCAGGCTCAGGGCCGCTGCGCGTTTCTGCCCTGCGGGCAAGTCCGGCCACCAGATGGCCCGCTCGCCCCGGTCTCGGCCGCTTGCCGCTGAGTCAGCTCACGGACCAGCGCCGTGAGGTCATCGAGGCCGGTTCGGACTTCAGCAACAGCGTGCCGTTGGGCCTTGACGTCCTGGCCGAGAGCGTCCAGGCGCCGGTCAACCCGCTCATTCTCGTCGAGCTGGCCCTCCCCGTCCCGGCCGAGGTCAGCCACGAGCTGAGCCACCTCGCCTACCTGTCCTTCGAGCCGTTTGAAGTCGCCAGTACAGCGGCTGAGGGTTTCATCAAGGTCGCCTAGCCGGCCCCCTACCGTGGCGATCTCCTGGGCTAGCGCCGCCATCTTCTCCCGCCAAGGCGGCCGCTTTGCTTCGCTCATGGGCTGGTCCTCACCTGCCAGGCGTTATCTGTGGCTCGGTCATGGGGCCGGTCCTCATCACCCGCTGCTTCTGCTTGCTCTCAACGGCGCCGCGCCGCGCCAGGCCGGCCGAGACGATTATGCTGCCGACAGGGGGATGACGGGGCTGAGCCTGGTAGCTGCGTTGGGCCATGCCTGCTGGCCAGCCTGCGTTGTCCCTGCCGCGCGCGGTCCCAGCGCCGCGCCTCGTTCTAGGTCATTGCTGACTGCGGGGACGGCAACGTCCCAGCCTGGATAATCGGGAGAGGGTGACGATTGGATGGCTGCCGCATCGTGGCAAGCTCGCATTCCATCTTCTCGATTTCAGCTGACATTGCCTGCGTCATGATCGTTTCCTTCAGAACTGGAACCAAGTTCGTAGCCCTAGCGTGCCCGGGCGGGCTGAGGGGCCGGAAGAGATGTAGGTCACAGGCTCAGATGCCTAACGTCCCTGACCTTGGGCCCGGAATCGGGCCGCCCGCGATATGCTGCCGGGCCATCTCTTGGCCCGCCACATCGACGATTTCCTCACCGACCTGGCGAACGCGAACAAGCCGCGGAACACGATCCGCGCCTACCGCGGCGACCTGATCGGGTTCGCCGCCCGCCACGACGGCGAGATCGGAGAGCTGACCACGGCGCCGGTCCGGGCGTTTCTCGGCGAGATCACCGTGCAGGCCGCGGCTACCCGCAAGCGCAAGCGCGCCGCGGTCGCATCGTTCTGAGGTCTGGCGCCTAGCGCGATGCCCTGTCAGATGTCGGTCTTGGCGCCGCATATGTGACTGCACTATGCAGTCAATGATGATAGTATGCATTCATGACCGCACTTACCATCCGAGACGTGTCCGACGACGCCGTCCGCACGATGAAGATTCGCGCGGCCCAGGCCGGCCAGTCATTGCAGGCTTACCTCCGCAGCTTGATTGAGCGCGAGGCTGCCAGGCCCACCGTGGCGGAGGCTGTGGAGCAGGCCCGCAGGCAGGCGACCGCCGACATCAGCACCACCGACATCCTCGCCGCAATCGATGAGGGACGAACCGGACGTTGACCGTCATCGACTGCTCAGCCATGATCGAACTGCTGGCAGCGAAAACGCAGACAGGGGATGCCATCGCTCGCCGGGTGACCGCAGCTCAGATCCTGTATGCGCCATACGTGCTCGACGCAGAGGTCATCTCAGCGCTTCTCGGGCTCATGCGCGGACAGAAAATCTCGGAACGAGAAGCCAACGCCGCGCTTTCCAGCTACCGCGCGTTCCCCGTCGAACGGCAAGATGTACTGCCCTTGTGGCCTCGCCTGAAGAGCCTTCATGCCAACCTGTCCGCCTACGACGCTCAGTATGTCGCCTTGGCCGAAGCCCTCCACGTCCCCTTGATCACCGCCGACGCGCGAGTCAAGCGCAGCGGTGTAGCACGATGCGAGATCGAAGTCTTCGACGCGCACACCTGACCTGCTGGCGCCTAGGCCGCACAAGATGGCGGAGTTGGCCGGGCGGCGGTTTGCCACGGTGCGCGGCGCCTCCGCGACTGAACGAAGCGACGTTGCCGCACGTGGGCCGCTCACGAGTGTTCCGCACGTGTGTCTCGTCGCCAGGAGGTTCCGGAACTGGAGCACCCGGCGAGATCGCCGCTCGCGTGGGCGACCCGGACACCTGCATCCCACCATATTGTCGGTATGCTAGGCGAACTTTTCGAACTTTTATTCAGGTTACACTACGTGGGGCGAGTGGGACTCGAACCCACGACCGGCGGATTATGAGAAGTACGGCCCGACGCTCCGGGCGCGCTGCCTGGACGGAGACCACGGAGTCGTACCACCGATGGCGCTAATTGCACAGCTTGCGCGGGTGGCTCGGTCCACGAACCGGTCCACGACCACTATAGCGAGCGCGTGGCGCCAACTACGGAGCGTTACCACGCATCCTGCGAAGTCCTGCCGTTCTGGCTGCCTCGACGGGTGCCGCGGTGGGTTTCGGGTGGCGCGCCGAACTGGTCGATCTGTCGTTCCAGGACCTGGGTCCTTTGGGTGCGGGCCAGATTGCCCTGGACTGGCCGAGCAGCGGTGGAAGCCTGAGATTAGGGTCAGCCCGAACTGGCCTGGGCGATCATGACCGAAGGCGGCGTGCTAAGTCAGGTGCGAATCTAGCGTGGAGAAGCGGCCTGCCGGGCGCCGTGCCAGTCCGGCGTGATCTGGCACACGGCGGACCAGGGAGGTGGCAAAGATGCCAGCTGAGGACGCAGCAACAACAGAGCGAGCACCCAAACGGAGGGTGCTGGTCTCGGCGGCCTCGCGACACGGGGCGACGGTCGAGATTGCGCAGGCAATCGGGCAAGCGCTGTCGGAGCAGGGCCTCACCGTGACGGTAGTCCCGCCCGGGGAAGTCCGTAGCCTCGACGGCTATGAC
>Ga0335079_10010130_pt1 | contig 10734 bp, 3 predicted proteins | sample Lox_Sample_33_FD_206719 | JGI IMG/M metagenome (GOLD analysis project Ga0335079, IMG submission 206719) | Soil microbial communities from Loxahatchee National Wildlife Refuge, Florida, United States - Lox_Sample_3.3 | ecosystem: Environmental > Terrestrial > Soil > Wetlands | place: USA: Florida... | reverse complement strand
GGGCATCAGGGAATTATTACGTTTTCGTACACGTCCGACATGCTTCTCCCTCGACCCTGACCGATCCAAATTCAGGTAATGATTATACAATGCGGGTGGGGCAGATCTCTGTAATTTCTCCACCTACCCCATCCATGACTTGGCATGATAAAGTGCTTCTGCAAACCAAACCGATAATTGTTGCTGAGAAGGTAGCGTTTGTCAATATCGGTGGAAATTCAAATGATGGTGCAATTAGTTTTTCCTTTCCTGCCTTCACATCGGGAAACCCTGGTGTGAATGTGATTTTTGCGAGTTCGCACGCAATTGGCGTGAATTTTTATAAGGCGGGACAAACTATTCACGATGCAAACGGTAACTCGATGACGGCAAAATACCTGCTAGTCGAATTGGAGGACCCAAGTTGGACGAGCGGAGTAACGGACACGTTGATTTTGCAAATTACTCTCCAAGACACAAACCCAAACCCCTTTCTCATTTACTATCGGTCGGCCATGGGTCAAGGTGGAAGATATTTTGGCGATCCTATTTCATCAGCTAATCATGATCAACAAGGTTGGCCCGTCTTTGTGGAGACAATCGCAGGGGTTCGCGATATCGCAGGAACAGTGCCGACTCAGTATGCTATCTCTCAAAATTTCCCCAACCCCTTCAATCCGACAACCTTTATAAGTTTCTTTCTGCCGAAAGAAAGTCACGTGGCCCTTGATATATATGATGAATTGGGAAACGAGATTACTAGCTTGATCAAAAGTTCAAATTTTCGGCCCGGCGAATTCCAAACATCCTGGAACGGAATGAATAATGTCGGCAATCAAGTATCGAGCGGAATCTACTTCTATAAACTGGTTGCAATTCCAATGGACGGAGGTCATCCGTTCGTCGAGACAAAGAAGATGTTGCTCTTAAGATGAGATTGCTTAGAGTGCAATCACGGGGTGGTGGGAAGGCGAAGGGCCCCGGCTGGAAACGGCCGGGGCCTTATTGTGTGTTGCACTGCAACCCATCATCGGATTAGTTATATCCCAAGATCTGAATTGAGGATCTCAAACTCCTTTCCCAAAATCCAGAACGCGCGGTGCGAAGGTGTGGAAGCCTAACATCTGAGTCATGAGCTCTGCCGAGCTCGGGCATTTCCTAAAATGATGGACAGTTGTCCAGCTCCCAGAGATGCTGTTAACACACCTGCTATCCCCAACTCGTCTTAGCTGAATTTTGGAAATGCGCTGACTGCCGAGGTGAGGTTCCGATCCTCTGTGTGTGTATAGATGTCCGTCATAAGTAGGGAGGAGTGTCCGGCGATTCTCTGGACAAATACTTGTGGGACACCTCGGTTTATCAAAAGCGAGATCCCGGTGTGTCGAAGGGTATGGAAATGTACTGCATTGCTAAGTTCAGCTCGCTTGACAAATCGTTTAAATCTGTGCGAGATACTTCCTCCCACAAGTTGCACTCCAGATGGGCTCTTGAACACTAATCCCGTGTTCGTTTCCTTAGCTTTGAAATAGTCATAAATCCATTGGTTCATCGGAATAATCCTGGATTTCCCACCCTTTACCTGAAACCCCTTCTTACAGCGGACGTGAATTTGGCGTCGCGCCATGTCGATGTCGCTCCAATCAAGGTGGATCAATTCTCCAAGCCTCACCATAGTAAGGATCGCAAATATAATGAGCTTTTTGAACTCGATATCTTTTATCACAAAAAGAAGTTTTCGGATATCCTCTTCATCCAGACAAATCGAATCAGTAGTCTCCACGCGAGCTAGTTTCACCGCTTCGAATGGGTTTTCGTTGAGGAGCCGGAGTCTACGGGCATGATTGAACGCAGCTCGCAATATCCGGAGGTCAATATTGACGGTTACCGGTTTAACTTCCTTGGAACGTATGAGTTTGAAACGTTCGATGTCCAATGGGGAGACAGATTTCAGTAAGTTGTCGCCATTTATGCGCAAGAAGTTAGAAAGCGCTGCACGGTACATTGCAACTGTCGGTTTGGCGACGCTTAGGTACGATTCGGAAATGAAATCATCCGCAAAGGTTGATACAGCGAGGAATCGGCGTTTGCTGATCGTCCGAGTATGTTCAGTGAAGACGAGCTCTGCTTCGCGTATATCGCGGGTCTTCAAGCTAAGCCATCTACGCGCTCCTTTGCAGCAACTGACGATATAAAAGACACCATTAGACCGACGAATGAAGGTTGCCATCGTACTCACTATAATTATATTTGTAATATTTTTATAAGTGTTGAGATTTAGATCTCTTTGGATAACAGCTTATGGAACTGATGTGTGCGCAAATCGCGGTAACCGAAGACCCGTTGCTCATCTAAAGTGATTGAGAACTTTCCTGATGATTGTCAAGCGGCTACGTTATTCCATTTTCGAATTGCTAGCATTAAGTTGTTGGCGCTTCGATGAAATACGCGCTTTGAGGATATGTCCCTGAATATTGAAGCGGCGGAATTTTCTCCGAAATAATCTCATTGTCGACTTGATAATGAATATAGATTATGTAAATTAAGGACATAATCCATCTGCTAACAGTCTGCTAACACTGTTGGTCATAGATGGCAGAAAAAGTGGGCAAAATATTTTGAATTCGTTCTGAATTCGCACACCGTCAGGCCTGAAAAGCCGTGTGTCGCCAGTTCGATTCTGGCCCTGTCCACTTCGAAAATGACATGACTTAGCGAACGGAGTGAAGCTAAGTCATGTGTCATTTTCAGAATCCCGCTGAACGAAGTGAAGCGCGGTTCGAACCAGTTTTCTCATGTTTAGTGTTGGCAGCTGCTAATAATTGCTGCTGACACTTTTTTGTTTTTGGGAGTTCATAAGGCCTTCTCCAGCAGTCTTTCCATCGGAATGATCCTACGTCTGATGGATGCAACAAACGCGGATTGCATTCGTACGAGAAACAGTGCCTGCTAAGACGCATGGCACTGAGAATCACGTATCAGTCTTCCATTTTAGGATCAACATCATGAAAGTCCCTGTTCTCTGTGTACTCGCTACATTCTCCGCCTCTGTGGCGTTCTCAGGATCGGGCAAGCCTGAGTTTTACCCCGCCGATACGACTCACTGGAATCTCTATGGAGATGTCAAAACCGGGATTTTTGAGGGAAGACCCGCATTTTCCCTCCGCGGAATGGCCGAGCTCAAGGATGTCGAAATGCGCGATGGAGTTCTCGATGTCGATGTCTATACAGAGCGCAGACGTACGTTCTTCGGGTTCGACTTTCGCATTGACAGCGCAAATTTCGAAGAATTATACCTCAGGACGCATAAGACCGGATTACCTGATGCAATCCAATATACTCCGGTTCTGAACACGGGAAGAAACTGGCAGCTGTTCAACGGCCCCGGATTTACCGGTGGCATGAATATCCCCGTCGATACCTGGTTCCACCTGCGTCTTGTTGTGACCGGCGCTCAGGCCAAATTATATGCCGGCGACACCACAACTCCTGTGCTGGTCATGAGTGACCTGAAAAGCGGGGTGCAAAAGGGGGGAATCGCACTGATGGCCCTCGGCGGGCCGGCATACTTTTCCAACTTCAGCTTCACGCCGACTGCGGATGTTCCATGGGTGAGACACCTGACTCCGATGCTGCCGAACACGATCACGAAGTGGTCTCTTTCTCCATCGTACGATGCACTTGCCCGGGATGTGGAACGCCCGCTCGGCGAGCAGGAGGCAGATACCATGCGATGGGAGAATGCCGAGGCCGAGCCGCCGGGGATCGTCCTCATACAACGATATCGCGATGCGCCACACCCCGTCGTTACATACCAAACAGATTTTTCAACGCGGCTTCAGCCCCAGCCGGGGACAAGAGTCGTCTATGCGCGAACAGTAATCACGGCAGATCGCGATCAGGTGCGAAAGCTCTGCTTCGGCTACAGCGACGAGGTGACGTTGTTTCTCAACGGAAAACCTCTCTTTCGCGGCAGGAGCAGCCAGAGTTTCCGTGATCCGGGATTTCTCGGAATCGTCAGCGCTGACAACGATGCCGTGTATCTTCCTCTGAAGAAAGGGAAAAATGAACTGATGCTTGCCGTGAGTGAGCTGGGAGGAGGATGGGGGTTTATTTGTTGCTGGGGGGACAGCAAGCCGTAATACGCGGTCTCACCGGGAGCTAGCAACGGTCTCGGCTGCCAGCGCGTATCTGGCTGTAAAGCTGTTACCGGGAGACAGCTCGCCGATTCGATACCTCTGCCGAGGAAAACCGCAGACGGAGCTTTTCATCAGGCCACAACGATTTTGCCCCTCCATTCTTTCATTGCAAAAGCGTCGAAATCAATCTTGCCGTGACTGGAAGATCGCATGGCGGAAATATTGCAATGAGAACTGCTTTTGTTAAATTGGGATGCAGCTCATTTGCTACTATTTCCTTGTTGTGGCTTCGGGCAGATGTTAAGAAAAGAATATACACACTGGGTTGAGCTTATCACGGCTGAGTCAGCTGCCTCGCGATATGTCCGCTATCGCCGCATCATCCGGTTTCCGCAGCTAACAATGCCGCTCCTTGCGGCATATACACCTCCGCACTGGCGAGTCACACATACCGACGAGATCGTCCAGCGGGTACGTTTTGATCGTCCGTTCTCGCTGGTCGCGATTACCGCAAACACAGCCGCGGCTCCTCATGCGTACCAACTGGCAGCGCGATATCGTGAGCAGGGGATCCCGGTCGTCATCGGGGGACCGCACGCAACGCTGATGCCTGACGAGGTTGCAATTCATGCTAATGCAGTGGCCGTCGGCGAAGGTGAACTTGTATGGCCCATGATCCTCCGCGACTGTGAGGAGGGGCGCCTCTCCGGAATTTACCGCAGCGAGCGACTTCCTGACCTTGAGCACATGCCCGCTCCGCGCTGGGATCTCATTAAAGGTCGTGTCTATGGGAAAGGGGTGTCGATCGCCACTCGTGGGTGTCCGTTCGCATGTGATTATTGCTCGATTCCGGCGATGTATCAGCGGCGAATGCGTTATCGGCCAATCGGTCAGGTTGTGGATGAGATCAGACGAATGCCCGGTCGAGCACTTGTCTTTTGGGATGACAACATTGGAGCAAATCCCGCCTACGCAATGGAATTATTTGAAGCGATCATACCGTTGAAACGGTGGTGGACGAGCCAGGTGACCCTCGAAGCCGTTCTTGATGGTGAATTCCTGGATCTGGCAGCTCGGAGCGGATGCAAAGCCATGTTCATCGGACTGGAATCAATCTCACAGGCGAGCTTGAATGGTGCCAACAAAAAGCATAATCATGTTACATCGTATCGAGAGCTCACCGATCAGCTTCATCGGCACGGCATCGCGATCCAGGCGGGAACAATATTCGGTTTTGATCATGATGACAGGTCGATATTCCGGAATACGGTAGAGTATTTCCAGGAAATCGCCATCGATTCGGCAACGATCGGGATACTTGTTCCGTATCCAAACACGCCGCTCTTCAAGCGACTGGATGCGGAAGGGAGAATACTCACTCGGGACTGGTCAAAATATGACGGTAAGAGGCATGTCGTCTTTCAGCCGGCGCTGATGTCTGCCGATGAGCTGCTTATCGGTACTGAGTGGGCGGCCCGTCGGTTCTATTCAATCAGTTCCATCATGAATCGGATGCGAAAGTCGCAGACAGGGCTCTGGTGGAATGTCGTTCGCAATCTGGGTTATCATCTTGCACTTCGAAAATTCGGTGATGTCGGCTCATTGCCGGAAGGGAGGGCAATGCCGGAGTTGGTTGTCCAACCGTGAGAGGCCGCGTCAAGTGAAAGAGTAATTCGGATCTACCCCATAGTTCAGCACGCCAACAATTCTTCCACGATGTAACTGCATTGCAAATTGATCATCCTAGCCCATATGAACTGAGCGCCCAAATCGCGATGTAACGTCGAATGGCGGACTTAATGAGGTTGCAGTATCATCCACTCAATTTTCCTGAAAATAATTTTCGGCGAAATAAAGATTTCGAAAACGAACTATCGCAGATTTTTATTTTTGAGAAAGTCGGGGCACTGTTTCGAATCCTTTTTGATGCTCAATGCGGTTGATTCTCATCCATAAGATTTTCTCCAAGAAACTTTTTTTCGAATTCAATATTCACGGAAAATCATCTTGACAGTTCTGTAGCTTTGTACTATATTCCTTTTAGATTTCGCCTGCGTTCATTCACTTTCTCTGACTATCGTGCTCGCTCAGAGCATGATCAGTCCTGTCCTCAAGTAAATCAATATTCTGGTCTTGGTTGTCGAAGCGGACGTTCCTTCGTGCGCTCTCGTGACCTGTTAGGCGGAGAATAGCACGCTCTGATATTGCTCCATCCCTCTATTTCCCTACCAAGCCACCCCGCGCTTAACTGGAAGGCACCCGAAAGATCCTCAAGTATTGATGAGGATGAGCGTTTCTGTCATTCAGGGTCGCTGATATACGCGTCGTCTTAAAGTTGGAGGCAACACCTCAATAAGGTTTGCATCCGAAGGCTCCGGTGAACCTGCGTTGTTAAGCTGCCGTTCACCTGAACCTGCTGTTGAGTAACACTCACTTTTTTAAATGAATCTGTCGGGAGAGTGAGCTGCTTTCTCAAGAGTGGAGGATGCTTTTCATTTCGATGAAGAACACTTTTCACATACCAATGATTTCACAGATCATCACGCCTCAAGGAGCCACACATGCATAAACCAACTTTCCAATTGTCGGATATCTGCCGGCTGGGATGGTTCAAAGACATCTCTTCCCCGGGCAGTCTCTGCGCACAATGCGTAATCATTCTCACTCTTACTGCACTGTTCGTCCTGACGTTGAATTCGGAAGCATCTTCTTCGACAACCTCGTTGCAGTCGTTCCAGGTTTCCGCAAACACGGGCGAAAAACCCCAGTCAAAGGTCTGGACATACGACGGCAACTGGTGGTGTGTACTCGCTACCAGTACCGGAGGAACGAACGTCTACCGCCTGGATGGGTCAGTCTGGTCGAATGTTTTGCATCTGTCGGACGCTACAGATTCCCATGCCGATGTAAAGGTAGTTGGCAGTGTGGTACATGTACTCCTTTACCGTGGTGTCAATTCCAGCCTGGTTTCGATTGAATACCTCCCCGGGTCGCATACTTACCAGCTCTGGTCCCTGCGTCCTGCCGCAACCTCGGTAACACTGGATAATGGTGTCGAAACCGCCACAATCGATGTCGACGGCACGGGACGAATGTGGCTGGCGTCTGATGGCCAGACGACCGTCAGCGTTCGCTGGAGCGACTCACCCTATTCGAATTTCAGCTCCCCGATCACCATAGCCACTGGAATATCGACAGATGATATCAGCGTCGTGACTGCGTTACCGGCGCTCGGAAAAGTCGGAGTCCTTTGGGCAAATCAGAATACTCAACGCTTCGGATTCAGAATGCATGCAGATGGCACGGATCCGTCTCTGTGGTCGACGGATGAGGTTCCTGCCTCACAGTCGGCTCTGAACGTAGGAGCCGGAATGGCTGATGACCATCTCCATGTGGCAGTCGCCTCCGACGGCACACTCTATGCCGCCGTGAAAACGAGCTACGATACGCAGGGTTATCCGAAGATAGCGTTGCTTGTACGCCGTCCCGCCGGAATATGGGATAACTTGTACGAAGTTGATGAGGTAGGAACCCGCGGTATCGTGCTATTGAACGAAGTCAGAAATGAACTGACCGTTTGCTATACACTTTCCGAGGGACAGAACGATATCGTCTACAAACGGACATCACTCTCTCCGATATCGTTTGGTTCCCGTCAGACACTGATTAGCGGGGGTACATTCAATGAACCTTCCAGCACCAAGCAAAATTACACCAATGATGTCGTGATTCTTGCGACGAACGTGCCATCGAGCACAGTCGTCGGTGTTCTCATGTCGACGATCGCCACCGATCCGTCCCTTGTGGCTTATTATATGATGAACGAGGGAAGTGGCACGCTTCTGCGCGATACATCCGGACTCGGAAATAACGGAACGATTGTCAACGGTCCGTCGTGGGTTTCGGGGATGAAAGGTCAGGCCATTTCATTCAATGGTACGTCACAATATGCTGCAGTTCCGAATTCATCTAGTCTCGACATCACGTCTGCAATCACGCTGAGCGCATGGATTGCGCCCGGTAAAACTGGGACCCAGCGGATTGTGGCGAAAGCATTCATGGGATCAACGGATGGGTTTGAACTTTCCCTTTCAAATGCGGGTAAAGTGTTCGCGCGATTTAATCAGAAGTCGTATGCCGATGTGTACAGGGTGAACTCTGCGTCTTCCTACCCGACCAGTGGAACAACCTGGATGCACGCGGCCGCGACGTATGCCGGCGATTCGATCCGGTTGTATATCAACGGGGTAGAGGAAGGCGCGGTCGCGATGACTGCATCGATCGGAAGTAATACCGATTCAGTCTTCATTGGCAGACAGAAGGATCCATCGAATCCCTATTACTACCAGGGGATGATGGACGAAGTGCACATATACAATCGTGCACTCAGCCAGGCTGAAATTCAGGCATTGGCAAGCCACACAATTCTCGCGACAACTGAAGTCGGTGGCGTTATCAGTCCGGCCGGATCGGTCATTGTGAATCATAATGGATCGGAGGGATTTACGATCACGCCGGATCCGGGATATTCGATCGCAACCGTGTCCGTGGATGGGGTATCGCAGGGTGCGACATCAGCCTACACGTTCACAAATGTCATCTCGGACCATACGATCAACGCAACGTTTCTGGCGAACGCCTCACACACGATTACCGCAACTGCCGGCCCGAACGGTTCGATCAGCCCTTCCGGCAGCGTTGGAGTACCTGACGGCGGCAGCCAGGCGTTCACGATTTTGCCGAACTCCGGCTACCAGGTCGATAGTGTCATCGTTAACGGCCTGTACCGTGGCTCTCTGACGAGCTTTACCTTTACCAACGTTCGGGGTGATTCAACGATCCGTGCAACGTTTGCCGCAAGCGCCTTTACCCTGAACGTGTCAATTTCGGGAAGCGGTAGCGTGGCAAAAGTTCCGGATCAGTCCAGCTACAGCGCCGGTACAATTGTTCAGCTGACTGCGACGCCTGCCGGAGGCTGGACCTTTGGCGGCTGGTCCGGTGATGCAGGCGGCACGTCAAATCCGCTGTCCGTCACAATGAACGGGAACAAGAATATCACCGCGATTTTTACTAATCCGAACGGGCTGGTAGGATACTGGCCGATGAATGAAGGGAGCGGGTCCACGCTCAACGACTTCTCGACATTTGGCAATACGGCCAATATTGTTGGAAGTCCTTCGTGGGTCGATGGAATAAAAGGGCAGGCGTTGAACTTCGTCGGCGGACAATACGCCGCAGTCCGTGATACACCGAGCTTACGGATTTCAAGCGCCATTACACTCGCGGCATGGATCGCGCCGACCATCCACAACACAACCCAACGAGTAATCTGTAAAGCATATATGGGATCCGATGACGGTTACGAACTGTCGCTTTCCAGTACCGGAGTGGTGTTCTTCCGTTTGAACGAGCATACAAATTCTCATCGGCTGGACGGATCGACACAGTACCCGACCACCGGAACCAGCTGGATGCACGCAGCCGCGACCTACGACGGTGATTCGATGCGGCTGTACATCAACGGAGTCAGAGAAGCAGTGGGAAAGATGGGTGTTCCCATCAACATCAACTACGACTCTCTCTTCATCGGGAAGCAGGCAAATCCGGCGACACCCTATTACTATTATGGCAAAATGGATGAACCACGTGTGTACAACCGTGCTCTCACTCCGGCAGAGATCCAGCTGCTTGCAAGCCACACGATGAACGCGTCTGCGGGGACAGGAGGAACCATCAGTCCTGCCGGGTCAGTCAGCGTGCTCCATTACACAGATCAGACATTTACGATTTCCGCAAACCCCGGATATGCCATCTCCGCAGTGACCGTTGACGGTGTCTCGCAGGGAACCATTTCAACGTACACGTTCACCCGGGATTCAACGGATCACACAATCACGGCGACATTTGCTTCTACGGGCCCTCCTCATACGATCACAGCAACTGCCGGACTGAATGGCACCATTAGTCCTTCGGGTGCGGTCAGCGTTGCCGATGGAGGAAGCCAGACTTTCACGATGTCTCCGTCAAGCGGTTACGTCATTGACAGTGTCATCGTGAACGGAACGTATCGCGGAACGATGACCAGCTACACCTTCACGAATGTCCAGGGAGACTCCACGATTCGAGCGACGTTTGCGGTCAACAACTTGAGCGACCTCATTGCACATTGGTCGATGGACGAGGGAAGCGGGCCTATTCTTGTCGATTCATCCACCTATCTGAATAATGGTACTCTGATCGGAAGTCCGGCGTGGGTAACGGGTGTGCGCGGAAAAGCGATCGCTTTCAACGGCAGCACTCAGTACGCCACCTCTCCCGCGAATTCGAGCTTTGATATCACAAACGCCATTACACTTGCACTCTGGATAAGGCCGGAGGTGTATAACACTCAGGATTTGATGAAGAAAGCGATTAACGGCTCAACTGACGGTTATGAGCTGTCATTGGCGGCCTCAACCGGCAATCCCCCGAACAGGCCCTTCGTTCGGTTCAATCAGGTCAGCAGTGGAGATAATCTTCGTCTGAGTGCACGATCAGTGAGTGTTTATCCGACGGATGGTACTTGGATGCATCTGGCAGCAACTTACGACGGTACAACAATCCGATTGTACATCAACGG
>Ga0335079_10010129_pt1 | contig 10736 bp, 6 predicted proteins | sample Lox_Sample_33_FD_206719 | JGI IMG/M metagenome (GOLD analysis project Ga0335079, IMG submission 206719) | Soil microbial communities from Loxahatchee National Wildlife Refuge, Florida, United States - Lox_Sample_3.3 | ecosystem: Environmental > Terrestrial > Soil > Wetlands | place: USA: Florida... | reverse complement strand
GTCGAGGACTGGGCGCCCCGCTTGCGCGTATTCAGGGAAGGTGTCCTCCCAAGCTCGTTCCGTCCAAGTCCCTCCCCCAATGCCAACGAATTCTCTGTATCGACCTGAGTTGTCGCGAATGAGAGGTGTATCCAAAGGTACAAGCGTGACGCTGGCAATCTGGCGTGCCGCGCCATCCTCAAATAGGCGGAAATCCCTGGAGTTCAGATCGCGGACCGCAATCCCTTCCCACACGGTGGAAGATCCAGCGGCCATTTGACTGCCGAAGGCGGCATAACTCATGGCCTGAAGCTCGGCAACTCGCTTCTTGTCTAGCACTACGACGGGAACCAGCACTTCGTTTGACTCGACTCGAATCGCTCCACCGTTTCCCATCTGAGCGAAGGCTGGAGTGACAGAACAAAGGACTACGCTGCTCAGCAACAGAGTTGAACTCAGGCGTTGCGATCGGCATAACACAGTGCAGCCTTAATGTGCAAATCAGAAGCGCGCCAGCGGTCTGCAGGATGGAATGCCCAACGATTCACACCGCGCCTACCGTCAACGGCCTATCGTACTTCGCTCTTGCGGTACGAAAGGGTTGACATAGAAATCCACCAGCACATCGTCTCCGTCAGCACGCCGCCCGAAATAAGTTCGACCTCTGAGACCGCCTCATCTCCGACTCCGGCTGCACCAGAGAGTTGCTGCCCGGTGAAACTTAGCAGCACATGAAATGCGTTTCCAGGGGGGCTTAGAGTGCCTTCGACGTGTCTTATCCCTATGCCCATGGTCGCCGTTGGCAGCGTCGGTCTGGATACGGACGTGATGGACAACTTCTTCGGCAAAGAGGCGAAGTCCACGGGCGAAGAAGGCTTGCGCGAGCTATTGCGCCGCTTCAATAATCGCGAGTTTGATCTGATCTCCGTCGGGCGCAGCCTGATTGGCGACGCCGAATGGGTGAACAAGGTGCGCGACGGCCGATTGTCGGAAATCCGCATGTTCACGAAGAAAGATGTGATCGGCGATTTGGAAGTGGAGGGTTTCGTCGCCGACGCCCATGTGCGAGATGAAAAATAAGTGGCGCGCCCGGAGAGAGTCGAACTCCCGACCTTCTGGTTCGTAGCCAGACGCTCTATCCAGCTGAGCTACGGGCGCACTCGATGAACCGCGGAGCTTACGAAACAGCTCGTTGATTTTACCACAGCTCCCGACTCACGAAGACTGCGCCGGTGCGGCGGGGTGGGCGCTCGCAGCTCGTGACGCCGCGGATTACGTTCCCCGTTCTTCACGCCAGAGTGCGAGCTTTTCCTGTGCGGCGCGATCGGAAAAACTGAAGAGAACGGATTCGGCCGCAGCCGAATGGCGTTGCTCCGCCCAGCTCGGCGCGACGAACACATCGTTCTCGGTCCAGTCGAACCGCGCGCCGCCAATCTCGCTGCTTCCTCGTCCCTCGACCACCACGAACACAGTTCCGTCGGTCGAGCGATAGGGCGCGGTCCGGAATCCGGCGGCTAGCAATTGAACCGCTGCGCTCATCGTTGGCATCGCCGATCCGCCCGTCGCCGGATTCACATAGCGCAGCTTCACGCCGTGGCACGGATCGATCGGGCCGTTGTGCTGCATCGCCGCCAGCGCCTCGCGCGCTCGCGCGTAGCGATAATTCAGCAGCGGCGACGAAGCCGACTCCGGCTTGTGGCCTTCCGGCAGCATGGCGCCGCCATAGCGCGCCTCGCAGTCCGCGGCGGGCGGCCCATTCAACCCGTCGTTCGCGTCATTGGATTCCGAAAAACTCGCCTTGAAGAGATTCACCATCGGCACGTCGAGGCCGTCGAGCCAGATCACGGGACCGTCGCCGTCGTTGCCGTGCGCATGCCAGGTCCAGCTGGGCGTAATGACGAAATCTCCGCGCTCCATGTTCGTGCGTTCGCCGTTGACCGCCGTGTAGGCTCCTGCGCCTTCGAGAAACAATCGCAGCGCACCTGCCGCATGACGATGCGCGTGCGCCCGCTCACGCGACATCAACAGCTGCAGCCCGGAAAAGAGCGAATCGGTGATCTGCGATCGCCCCGGCAGGCCTGGATTCTCGAAGATCAGCACCCGCCGCTCAGCTTCCTCGGCCGTCAGCAGCCGGCCCGCCTCCAGCAGGCTTGCCCGAACGGTTTCGTATCGCCAATGGGCGGGCACTGCGGCCGGCTGCGGAGAGCGCGTAACGAGTCCGGCGACGCGCTCCCACAGCGGCGCAAGACTCTGCTGCGCGATCTCGGCGTAGAAAGTCTTTCGGGCGTTCACTTGTTCGGCGGGTATCGTTCGAGAAGAGGTCATGGCCGCCTTCCGGTTCTATCGCTCCCGCGCTCCGACGGACGCGTTCGCCGGCCCAGAGTGTACACCTGCGCCTTGATCAGCGGTCCGCGAAAAAATCGGTGCACGAATCGCAACCGGTGTGACAGATCATCAGCTTCAGCGAACTCATTCGCCTGTGGGGGAAGGTGCTGGGGGCGGAGAGTTGGGTGCTCTCCGCGCCCGGCTCCAGGGTGGTATGGGGGTAGTACACTCGCTGCGCCGGCGGGACCGGACCGAAGCCCGGTCCGCTGGCGCAATCTGTTTTCACCGCGGCCGATTCGCCGCGGGCTGTCGTCTAGAACGTGAAGTGCAACCCGAACTGAATCAGGCGCGGGTTCACGTTCGTGTGGAGAATCTGGCCGTAGGCCGGCGTTGCGATGTTCTCAAAGCCGACGCTGCCGAACTGCGTGCCGCCCGGATCGGCGAACTGCGGGTGATTGAACGCGTTGTAAAAGTCCGTGCGGAACTGCATCTTGACGCGTTCGGTCAGCGATGTGTTCTTCAGGATCGAGATGTCCCAGTTGAACTGACCGGGACCCAGCACGATCCCTACGCCCGAGTTTCCGTAGCCAAGTGCGGAGGCGTCTCCGTACGGAACCGGATCCGGCTTGCATTCAAACGTGTCGAATGCCCCTGGATTGAAGTATTGGCCGCTGATGACGCGTGACTTCACGCTGCCGGACCCCAGCACGTTGCCGTTCCCCATACCCGGGCAAAACTCCGCCGTGCCGACTCCCTGCAAAATGCCGGTCGTCGACGTGCCGTAGGCCGAGCCGGCTCCCGCCGGATCGCCTGGGGTGCCGGTACCCGGATCGATGAACGTCAGCGGATCGCCCGACTGCGCGATGGTGATACCCGATACGTTCCAGCCGTTGATCAGCTTCTTTGTGAGCCCTTGCGAGCCTTTCCCGAACGGCAGGTCGTAACTGTAGTTGATCACAAATCGCTGCGGACGGTCGTAGGAGACGCGGCCGTACTGCGACTTCACATCCAGCGCGCTGTTGATGTTGGCGGCGTTGCCGAAGAACACGTCGGAAAGGTTCTTGTCCCACGTGTAGGCGGCTTGTATGGATAGGCCGTGCGAGAAGTTGTGACGCACGGTGACTTGGAGGCTGTTGTAGTTGGAGTAGCCATCCCAGTCCGAGCCCTGCAATCCGCCCGCCTCGTAGCCCACCACCGGTGTCCGGAACGGCACGTTGGTCGCCGTGTTGCAGATCACGGGATCGCCACCGCACAGGCCGTACTCCTGATCGATTGCATCCCCGGGCGTCACCAGCACTGCCTGGTTGTGATTGTGATTGTAGTCGAGCAGGTTGATGCCGTTTGATCCCACGTATCCGACTTCGAGAACCCACTGGGGCGCAAATTCATACTGGACGCCCAAGCTGTACTCTCGAACGAGCGGCGTGTGGACACTCTGCGGGTCAAAGGGTGTGTTCAAGCCCGACGTGGCTCCGCTGTCGGGGTCTGCCCACCGCGCCGCGAAGCCGAGGCCGAAGTCCGAGTTGCAGTTCGGGTCCGACGGCAAGCAGACGAGCGCGATTTGCGGATACGGCTTGGCCAGCGTCGCCTCAAACCAGCGCGGGCTCAGGAAGCCGAAGTCGTACGTCGCTGCGTATGGATAGCCCTGCTCGAACGCGTGAACAACACGGTCCAGACCAACGCGATCGTAGAAGAGTCCGGCGCCGCCTCGCACCACCAACTTTCCTCCCACCAGCGGTTGCCACGCGAAGCCGATTCGCGGAGCAAAGTTGCTGTACGGCGCGTGCCCCGTGATGGAGTGCCGGTTCGACGATATGCCGATTCCTGTTGGAGGCGGGCCGAAGTGAGCGATGAAATTGCTCGGCACCACATACTGCTGGACGCCGGCGGGATCGGTCGCCGAAAACGCCGTTGGAACGTTTTGATTGGCCACCATTCGGTCTAGCGACACCTGAGTGAGCCGACCGAACTTGTCGCTAAGCAGGCCGTCGTATTCCCAGCGCAGGCCCATGTTGATGGTCAGCTTGGAGCTTACCTTCCAGTCGTCCAGCACATACGTGCTCTGGTTGTTGAGCTGATAGAAGTGGGTGATCCCGTTCTCACCCGTGATGCCCTTTACGCAGAACAGGCAACCTACGTTCCAGAATGGCCCGGCCTGTCCGCCGCCGGCCAGACCGCCCGTGCCTAGCAGCAGCAGGAGCCCTTGCTGGAGCCCCTGATCGGCCAGGGGCCAGTTTGTCCATTCATATTCGTAGCCCGCCCGGATGCTGTGCCGCCCGTGCAGCCACGAAATCTGATCTGCTCCCTGCAGTTGGTTCGTCGGGCCGCTGAACGGCAGCAGGCCTCCAAACAAGCTGAAGTTATCCAGGACGTCGATGATCGTCGGCGGTTCGAAGAACCCCGGAACCAGCGGCTGCATTCCGAGTTCGGCCGGTGTCCCGCCCGGCGGAACCACTACTGTCGCCGAGCCGTTGTTGCGCTGGAAGGAGACGCGCGCCTCGTTGATGAAGTTGTTCGTCAGGTTCGACGTCAGCTTCAGGACCGCCGCGTGATTGCCCCACGGCGTCTTTTCCGGAGTGCCCGGCAAATCGCCGCCGCCCTGCCCTACGAGCAGTGTTTGCGGATTCGCTGTATAGAAATACTTCGTGACCAATGTGTGCTTGTTGTTGATGATCCAGTCGCCGTTCGCGACGTACTGGTTTTCGCTGTAGATGGCCGGAAGGTCAAAGTTGCATACGCCGCTCTCCGCATCGCAATACTTCGGGTCGGACGACGGAGCCGGAATGTAGTAATTCGTTGCCACGCCGGATCCCGGCCCTGTCTGAAGCTGGAAAATTCGGAGGCCGGTGATATTGGCGTTCGGAATTCCCATCGCCGTGGCAAAGGTCTGCGCCGTGGCATCGCAATCCGCGACGGTGAAGTCCGCCGCGGTCGTCGGTGCGCCGGCGGGAGGGGCAGGGCACGTCCCTCGCGATCCAAGTGCCGCGTAAGGATTCAGAGACGTCGGCAACAGTGCCCCGAACGTCTGCCCTTGTGGAGCCACCCCGTTCTTGCCCCGCGTGCCGCGGTAGCTGAAGAAGAAGAAGAGCTTGTCCTTCACGATCGGTCCGCCGATCGTCGCGCCAAATTGATTCTGGTTCAGCACTTGCCGCGTGTTGGCTGTGTCCGCTCGCTCTTGATCCAACTTCACGATGAAGTCGTTCGCGTTCAGCACCGTGTTGCGGAAGAATTCAAAGGCTGAGCCATGAAAACCGTTTGTGCCCGACTTCGTGCTGACCGTGACGTTTGCTCCGGGGTTGCGGCCGTAGCTCGCGTCGTAGGTTGACGTCTGCACCTTGAACTCGCCGATCGCGTCCGTGCTCGGAATCGGGATGCCGGTATAGATCGTGCCGTCGTTCGCGCTTCCGGAGTTCGCGATGTTGTTCACCGCCACGCCGTCCATCTGGAAGTTATTCGATCCCGGATCGACGCCGTTTGCGCTGATATTCTGCGTGCCCTTGCCGACCGACGTTGCGTTGTCGACCGCAACGCTCGTGCCGGCCGAAAGGCTCAGGATTTCGGTGTAGTTGCCATTCGCCATCGGCAGAGCGTTGATCTGGCTTCCGGTGACGGTGGTGCCGAGAGTGGAGCTCTCGGTCTGCAGCGTCTCAACCGTCGCCTCGACGGTTACGCTCTCGGTTACCGCGCCGACCTGGAGGGTCTGATTCACGCTGGTCGTTTCGGTGACGTTCACGGCTACGGTTTCGATGTCGGCTGCCTTGAAGCCCGCCGCCGCGAATTTCAGGCGATAGTCACCGGGATTCAGCAGCGTGAACTTATAGACGCCATCCGCGCCTGTCTTTGCTTCGCGCGACTGGTTCGTGCCTTTGTTGGTCGCCGTCACCGTGGCATTCGCAACCGCGCCGCCCGATGGATCGGTTACCGTGCCGGTAATGGCACCCGTACCGGCCGACTGCGCGAAAGCTGGCGAAACGCTTAGCAACAGCATCGCGAAGGCTGCCAACAGCCAGAGTGTGAAGCTCCGTTCCGCAGACCGTGTTTTCATTACTTTCCCCCTAGTTCGGTTTTCAACCGCCGGCAGCCGCGAATGCGCCGCCTTACCCAATGCAAGGCTTTCCCAAAGAATTCCAGGGCCCGGTATGAAATCCCGCACGATCCATGCGCGCCGCAGAGACACCTTTAACGCACCCGCCTAGGGTTGGGACCGCGCGCCGATACTGGTTGAGAGCCCACCCCAAGTTATGGAGAAGCAACTACCACCCAGACGAATGGCCCACTAATACCAACTTGGTAGAGATTGTCTATTGCTTATTTTGATTGCTTCTTTTACCGATTCGGAATATACAGAGTCCAACTCTGGCCGTGGGGTGGGAGTTCTGCATGGAACTTCGCCAGCTGAAGTATTTCATCGCCGTAGCGGAACGTCTCAGTTTCTCTCGGGCCGCGCGGGATTTGCACGTCACCGTGCCGCCTCTCAGCCGGCAGATCCGCCAACTGGAGGACGAGTTCGGGGTGCCTCTCTTCGTTCGCGACCGCAGGCATGTCGCCTTGACCGACGCGGGTCACACGCTGCTGCGCGAAGCGCGCACCCTCGTCGCGCAATCGGAGCATGTCTCCGATTGCGTTCGCCAGTCGCAGTTCGGAGAGACCGGTCTGATCAGGATCGGCATGGCGCCCGGGCTGGGAGAAAAGCTCAGCCGTGTGATGATCGAGCATTCGAAACAGTTTCCCGCCGTCGAACTCCAGTACAAGGAAATGTTCTCAGGCTGGCATGGCCAGGCGCTCCTCGAAGGCGAAATCGACATCGCGTTCTTCCGGTGTTCGGAAGATCTCGTGCAACTGGCATCGGACGTCTTGTTCGAGGAAAAGTTCGTGGTTCACGTGAGCAAATCGAGCCCGCTGGCGAAGCGGCGAACGCTGCGGATGAAGGATCTGGCGGGCGAAACGCTTCTGCTTCCCAATCGTCACCTCTGCCCGCCGATGCACGACAAAACGCTGCAGCTCTACGCCGAAGCGGGAGTTTCTCCGAACGTGCAGCACGTGCCCTTGAGTCCTTCGCCGACCAGCGATGCGCAAATCGTGCTCGTGGCCTGCCGCAAGGGGATTTTCATCATGCCGGATGAAGCGCCGCGCCGGCCCAATCCCATGGGCGAAATCGTGGCCGTTCCGCTGGACGAGCCGAACGCGAAGATCGAAGTCAGAATGGTGTGGCGGAAGGAAGAAAAGTCGCCCGCCCTGTTTTCGTTCCTGGCGACTGCGAGGCGGGTCCTGCGCTGTCCGAACAGGTATTCTTTCGCTGCGCGCGTGTAGGCGGGAACGGTCCCACAACGCGAATGCAGAAAAGAAAACGGGCGCTTCACGAATCTTTCCGCGAAACGCCCGCTTGCCGTCTCAGCTTATTGCTTGTCGTACACGCTGGTGAGGTCGAAGTTCCCCATGCCCGATTCGATATGCAGAACGTCCGTGAGGGTTTTCCCGTCGCCGCTTACCGTGTAGGTTTCCTTGATCTTCATGTCTGTGCCCTGCATGCTGGCCTTCGAGTCGACCACCAGCGCGGCGCCTTGCCAGTGGGCCGTGCTCAGCACATCCATGCCGTTCCCCCCGTTTTTCGTTTCTTTTCCGCTGGTATCGAGGGTTGATGTAGTGACGGAGTCGCCCATCATCCCGCCCTTCTGATCCACGGTGATCTTGATGGTCGGCTCGCTGTCGTCGATCGTATCGACCTGGCTCGCCGGCGGCGGGATCTGGCCGTAGTTGCTCTTGGCCACGTTCAGCTTCCACGTACCGCTCAGACTCGGAGGATCGCCGCCGCCCGTGTGAATCATGGCCGCCGCGCCGGGCGTGGGGGCCATGGACGACGCAGCCGCGGCCGCCGCGGCGCCCGCCGAACCATCGCTCTTGTCGAAGACGTACTTGCGGTCTCCGTTGATCGCCGGGACGGGCGACTCGATGTGCCCGGCTATGGTAATCGTCGAGCCGTCGTCGGAAGGAATGAACGTGATCTTGTCCGTCAGCACGCCGCCCTGCATGTTCACCGTTTCCAGGAACACCACCGCTTTCCCGTCCCACGAACACTGCATCTTCGCCAGTTTGATCGCGCCGCCCAGGTTCACCTGGCTCGAGTCGGGATTTTCCACTTCCTTGCCGTCCACGGTGCAGGAACGCAAGACGTTCTGCGTGCCCCGCGAGGTTACGGTAACGTATTCTTGCCGGAACGAGTTGCCTTTGACCGTAATCGTGTCGTTCTCGCTCGCGGGCGGCGGAAGCTGGCCGAAATTGCTCTTCGAGAGGTTCAGCGTCCACTGGCCGTTCAACTTCGAATCTTGGGCCATTCCCGGCAGGGCGAAAGCCGCGACGGCGACTGCACTCAGGAAAATCTTTCGGTACATGGATTCCTCCTCCTCGCTAATACGCGCACTCGAATCGGATTGTTTCAGTCGGGAGCGGGGGGGATTATACACCCCCGCCGGCTCGAATCAGGAGCCGAGGTGCCGCCGGAGAATGCCGAGCATTCGGCGCAGAGGCTCGGCCGCGCCCCAGAGCAGTTGGTCGCCGACCGTGAACGCGCCCAGATACTCCGGGCCGAGGTTCAGCTTGTGCAGGCGGCCGATCGGGACGTTGAGCGTGCCGGACACCGCCGTGGGCGTGAGGCAGCGGGCCGACGAATCCTTCGTATTGGGGACCACCCGGACCCATTCATTCGCGCCCGCCAGAAGCTGTTCAATTTCAGGCAGGGGAACATCGCGCTTGAGCTTGATGCAAAGCCCCTGGCTGTGGCAGCGCATCGTGCCGATGCGCACGCAGATGCCGTCGACGGGCACCTGCGGATTCAGGCCAAGGATCTTGTTCGTCTCCGCCATGCCTTTCCACTCTTCCTTGGTTTGGCCCCCGGGCATTTCCTTGTCGATCCAAGGAATCAGGCTGCCGGCCAGCGGCACGCCGAATTCCGCGGTCGGCAGAGCACTGCCTCGCTGCGCGCCGATCACCATGCGATCGACTTCGAGCGCGTTCTCCGACGGAGTCTTACGGGTCGGTTCGGTGAGACACTCCATCTGCTTCACCAGCTCGAGCATCTTCGCGGCGCCGGCGCCGGAGGCGGCCTGATAGGTCATCGTGGTCATCCATTCGACCAGTCCGGCTTTGAAGAGACCCGCCGCAGCCATCAGCATTAAGCTGACCGTGCAATTGCCGCCGGCGAAGGTCCGCAGTCCACGCGCGAGACCGCTCTGGATCACGTCCGCGTTCACCGGGTCGAGGATGATCAAGGCGTCGTCGCTCATGCGCAGCGTTGACGCGGCGTCGATCCAATATCCCTTCCATCCGTTCTTGCGCAGCGGCGCGTACACTTCGGTGGTGTATTCACCGCCCTGGCAACTGATCAGAACGTCGCACGCGCCAAGGTCTTTCAGATTGGACGCGTCCCGCAGCGGAGCGCCTGCGCTTTCCTTCGGAGCCGCACCGCCTGCGTTGGAAGTCGAAAAGAAGAGAGGCTCGACGCCGGTGAAGTCGCCCTCCTCCCGCATCCTTTGGAGGAGAACGCTACCGACCATTCCTCGCCATCCGATCAGTCCGACGCGCAACATGGCTGCTCCCAGATTCGTTTGCCCGGCCTCGATTTTTTGGCGATTAGCCGGGAAGACTTTTCTTTGTTTTCAGCGAGATAGGGCCAATTCTAATTCCGGGAGTGGCGATTAGAAAGTGGCTCCAACCATAACCCCGCTCCCACCGGATTTAGGATGGCACGACGCGCAGCGAATTTCAAACGGTGGTTGGTGTAAGCACTCGATGCTGCCAGCACCTCGAAGGCGAACTGCGGAGGAAACTTTCCTGGAGTCCTGACCGCAGTCCAGCTAGTATCTCCCGCCGAATCCCGCCAAGGAGAGAATATGAGCTTCACCCGCAATCCAGGGAGAGTGGCCGGCCTGTGGTATTTGCTTCTGACCATCGTCGGGCCGGTCCGCCTCATAATCATTCCGAGCAAGCTAATCGTATCCGGCAATGCAGCCGCGACGGCCGCCAATATCGCGGCTCACGAGAGACTGTTTCGCGTTGGAATTGCTTCGGAATTGATTTCTGCGATGGTGCTGATCTTCCTGACGCTCGCCTTCTACCGATTGTTCCGGGGAGTGGACCCACAGCTCGCCGCGCTGGTGGTGATTCTCGGCGGCGTGATGCCGGCGATGATGTATCTCGTCAACGTGGTCAACGATCTTGGGGCGCTGACCGCCGCACAGGGAGGCGGATTCCTTTCCGCATTCGACAGGCCGCAGCAGGAAGCGCTGGCGAGTCTGTTCCTCCGGCTGTTTGACCACACCAACACGAGCGCCGAAATTCTCTGGGGAGCGTGGCTCCTTCCTTTGGGAGTCGTGGTGTACAAATCGCGGTTTCTGCCGCGCTTCCTGGGCGTCTGGCTGATTGCCGCCGGTCTGGGC
>Ga0335079_10010128_pt1 | contig 10736 bp, 7 predicted proteins | sample Lox_Sample_33_FD_206719 | JGI IMG/M metagenome (GOLD analysis project Ga0335079, IMG submission 206719) | Soil microbial communities from Loxahatchee National Wildlife Refuge, Florida, United States - Lox_Sample_3.3 | ecosystem: Environmental > Terrestrial > Soil > Wetlands | place: USA: Florida... | reverse complement strand
CGCGTTTCATTGAACCACTTCCCGAGCATGCCGGACCAACTGAGTGCGTCATCGAGATTATCGCTACGCACCAGAACATTGGCCAGCACGGAATACGGCGGATAGTGCATCCAGCTGCGAAAACGCAGTTCCTTTTCGTAGAAGCCAATGAAGTCGTGGTGGGCGGCGTATTGAACGGCGTAGTGGTCCTGGAAGTACGTTTGAAGAATCACTTTCCCCGGAGATTCGCCGCGGCCAGCACGGCCAGCAACCTGGGTTAGCAACTGAAATGTGCGCTCGGCGGCGCGGAAATCTGGCAGGCCGAGGGCGACATCCGCAGCAACGACACCAACCAGAGTTACGCCGTGAATGTCGTGGCCCTTGGCGATCATTTGAGTCCCAACGAGAATGTCGAGTTCGCCTTCGTTGAGCCCCGCGAGAGTTCGTTCGAAATCCTCGTGGCCGCGCACGGTGTCGCGATCGAGTCGAGCGATGCGTGCCTGCGGGAACATTCCGTGCAGCAACTCTTCCAGTTTTTCTGACCCCGTGCCAAGAAAATAAACGTATTCGCTGCCGCAGTGAACACAGGCTTTTGGAACGGGCGCCGTGTATCCGCAGTAGTGACAGGCCATTTTGTGTTCGCGCTTGTGATGAGTGAGCGCGATGGCGCAGTTCTTGCATTCAAGCTTCTTGCCGCAGGTTCGACAGAGAACGACGGGGGAGTATCCGCGGCGATTGAGCAGGACCATGACCTGTTCTTTGCGGTCAAGACGCTCTTTGATCTCAGCGGCAAGCCTCCGGGAGATGACCTGATCGCGGCCGGTCTCCTGAAATTCCAAGCGCATGTCGACAATCTCGACTTCGGGCAGCGGACGTTGCTCGACGCGATCTGGGAGCTCGGTCAGCGCATATTTGTTCTTCTTCGCGTTGAAATAGGATTCGAGTGAGGGTGTAGCGGAGCCGAGCACGACAACTGAATCCGACATCTTCGCGCGCATGACCGCGACATCGCGCGCATGATAGCGAGGCGTTTCCTCCTGCTTGTAAGAAGAATCGTGCTCTTCGTCGACGATGATGAGGGCAAGATCGGCGACCGGAGCGAAGACGGCGGAGCGGGTTCCTACAACGATGCGGGCTTCTCCGCGCTTGATGCGGTGCCACTGTTCGGCGCGTTCGCGGTCCGAGAGCCCGGAGTGCAGGATCGCGACTTCATCTCCGAAGATCTGATGAAGGTCGGCTGCCACCGCGGGCGTGAGGCCGATTTCCGGGACCAGAAGGATGGCACATCGGCCGGCTTCGAGGACGGAGCGCATGGCGGCGAGATAAACCGCGGTTTTACCGGAGCCCGTGACTCCGTGCAGCAGTGTGCCGGAGAATTTGCGGTCGGAAACGGCGTCACGAAGCCGTGTGAGAGCCGCTTTTTGCGGCACATTGAGATCGAAGTCAAAGAGAACGGGACGCGGTTTCGTTCGCGACACGGTGAAGTCGGCGGGTTCGTCCTGGAGCTTAATCAGCCCGCGCTTGATTAGGGTGCTTAGAGTTGTGCGCGGAACATCGAGGGATCGCAGAGTTTCTACGGGGAGGCGTCCACGAGCAACTGCGAGCGTCTCAACAATCTTACGCTGATTCTCATTTAGTTTCCCCTCGGCGGGGATCAGCACGGCTACTTTCACGGTGCGCTTGGCATCTTGCGCGGCGGAGAGATCTTCGCGGGTGATCCACTTTTTTCGGACCATCCCTTCGAGAATTTTGCGGGAAGCGCCAGTGGCCGAGCGGAGTGTTGCTTCTCGAACGAGCCGGAACTGACCGGCTGAAGCCGTGCCCTCATGCGGAGGCATAGCGGAATCCACTTGCGTGGCGAGATCAAATTCTTCGGCCCGGACTGCAAGATAGTCGAGCACGCGGAATTCCGATGCCTGTTCTTCGGGAGTGCGTCGCGAGCGAGCGGACGAGCCGGACATGCCTGCGAGATGCAGTGCCATGTGGCCATGTTCGGTGATGCGGTATCCCACAATGCGTTTGAATTCCGCGCTGAGAGGCAGCATCGTACGGAAGACTTCACCGATGGGTGCGAGATAGTAATCCGCGATCCATCGGCCGAGACGAAGCAGTGTCTCATCGAGGACCGGCACGGGATCAAGGATGTTGATGAGAGTTTTTGTCGCAACGGAAGGCTTGCGGTCGTGGAGCTCGGTCACAACCCCGCTCATTCGTTGCTGGCGAAAAGGGACGAGCACTCTGCCTCCGGCAACCGGAGTGAGCCCGGCGGGCACACGGTAGGTAAAGACCATGTCCAGGGGAACGGCGAGGGCTACGTCGCAGAAGTTGGGCATTGAGTGAAAGGATAAACCACGTCGGACACAGGGAAGCGGCGTGAAGGCAGAGATCCTCGACCGCGTCAGTCGGTGGTTTCGGGGACTTCCTCTCACCTAGTCAAGGTCGAGCGAGGTTAGCCTTCCTGCTTTAGCGGCGGTGTCAGTCCCAGATACTTCATGACCATCTGCAAATCCTTCCATGCCTCGCCCTTCTGTCGCGGATCTCGGAGCAAAAATGCCGGGTGATACGTGACAGCCAGCTTTGCTCCCTGCCACGACGGATCGCTGCTGCGCGCACCGAAAGGCATGAAATCGTAGAAGCGTCCGCGGAGCTCCGACATCGCAGCGTTGATCGCGAGCAGATTCTTGGCCGCGACGGCGCCCAACGCCACAATTACTTTCGGCTTGATCACGGCGATCTGACGCATGAGAAAAGGAGAACAGGTATCGCATTCGTCCCGCTCTGGCGTGCGGTTCCCCGGCGGCCGACATTTCACGACATTTGCGATGTAGACGTCTTCGCGGCGAATACCCATGGCCTTGATCATGTTGTTAAGGAGTTGACCGGCGCGACCGACAAAGGGTTCACCTTGGGCGTCTTCGTCGGCGCCGGGACCCTCGCCGACAAACATCAATTCGGCCCTCGGATTGCCAACGCCAAATACAATCTGCTTCCGCCCCTGCTTGTGCAGTTTGCAGCGCGTGCAGTCGCCGAGATCTTCGCGGATGAGCTTCAGCGCAGCGACTGGATCGGTGACGCCCTGTTCGGGTTTGGGATTGAGAACTTCGAAGATCGATTCGTCCTTAGCTTTCGATGCGACGGCGGCTTTTTTTGCGGGCATTTCGTCTCGCGGGTTCAGTACGGAGGCAGATTCAGAAATCTCCGTTGCCGGTTCAATGGTTTCTGCTTGTTCTGGCACGCCTTCGCGGCGATAAAAATCGTATATCCCAAGCTCGTTGTAATAGCGGATGCGCTCGGCGAGCGCTCGCCGCAGTTCGGAATTTTGGATTGAGTGCACGGGAACTGTCGGAATTATACGTGAGGAAACGGCAGAGGTCCTTCGACTGCGTGTGCCAGTCGCTCCCTCCCGGCGAACTTCGCTCACGATGACAGTGGTCGATCTTACGTTTTCACCGGGGCTCTCCGCGGATGTCGCAGCATCACGATCTGATCCAGCACCCGCTGCGCGACTTCCCACTTGGTGGTCTCGGGGACGTCGACGACTTCGTCGTGGGTGATGATCGTTACCGCATTGCGTTCGGAGTCAAATCCTACGCCTTCGCGGGAAACATCGTTTACGACGATCGCATCGAGATTCTTGGAGACAAGCTTCTGGCGGGCGTTCTCGAGGACATTCTCGGTCTCGGCTGCGAAGCCGACAACGATCTGAGAGCCCTTCTTCAGGGAGAGATCTTTCAAGATGTCCGGAGTCGCTTCGAGTTCCAGCGTCATCGGTCCTTTGCGCTTGATCTTCTGGCCTGAGGTGTTCTTCGGGCGATAGTCGGAGACTGCAGCGGTCTTGATCACGATTGTCGAGTGTGGCAGCAGTTTTAACACAGCATCGCGCATCTCCTGCGCCGACTCAACTCGAGTCACTTCCGCCGCGGTGGGAGGGGTGAGGGACGTTGCGCCGCTTACAAGTAGTACGCGCGCGCCGCGGCGGAGAGCCGCCTCGGCAAGAGCGTATCCCATGCGTCCGCTGGAGCGGTTCGTGAGATATCGAACTGGATCGATCTTTTCGCGGGTAGGACCGGCGGTGATCAGAACGGTCTCGCCCCGCAGATCCTGCGATGCTCCCAGAGCTTCGAGGACCGCGGCGACGATATTTTCGTTTTCGGCAAGCCGGCCCTGGCCAGTCATGCCGCACGCGAGATATCCCGATCCAGGCTCGACAATCTTCACGCCTCGTTTGCGCAGGATCTCGAGATTCGCCTGAGTCGCCGCATGATTCCACATATTCACGTTCATGGCCGGCGCGAGGATCACAGGAGCAGTGGTCGCGAGGTACAACGTGGTCAGAAAATCGCCGGCAATGCCTTGCGCGAAGTGGGCGATAGCGTCAGCGGTAGCTGGAGCAACCACGAGTGCGTCGACCGATTGTGCGACAGCTATATGTTCGATCGCTGAATTGATATTTGGCTCGTTCTCCTCGCCGGACGAGAACATGCCGGTAATGACTTTCTCTCCCGAGAGCGCCGCGAAAGTGAGAGGCCTTACGAACTCCTGCGCCGCACGGGTCATGATGACCTGCACCCGGATGCCGCGGTCTTGCAGCAGGCGTACGATTTCGGCCGCTTTATAGGCCGCAATTCCACCGGTGACGCCGAGCGCGATCTTCATGGAATTTTGATTGTTGATGATTGATTGTTGATTCAAAAGCGCGCGTACGGTCATTCAACAATCGGCTATCGAGGCTAGCTCTGTCCGAGAGCCTTATCGAGGGACTCGGACGCCTGCTCGGCGGCCGAGCGGGTTTCTGGGATTTCCCACTTCACCTTGCCCGCGCGGATTTCATCCTGCGCGATGCGGCAGGGCTTGCGCGAGTTTGTGTCGACCACTGGGGGCGCACCCGACTGGAGTTGCCGTGCACGCCGTGCTGCCACCAAGATGTAGCGGTAGTTGCTGTCGAAACCTTCGATCAACTTCATTGGGAATCTCCATTCGAAGACAGGTTCGAAGTTAAATCAGTGCCGAGCGTCCATCGATGTATTCCGCAGAACATATCCAGCTTTCGGTCGTTCCGCTTCAGGCGATGCTTCCGGTTCCGACGCCGATCAAGCGTCATTGAAATGATACCGCGAAAACTAAGAGTCTGCCGAGCCCTGGGGGTCACTAAAGGACGCAAGGATGCGTTGCACCTTCTGCTTCATATTGGCTAGGCGTAAGCGTTCCGCGCGTTGCATGATCGCAGTCTCTTGCTCGGAAAATGTCTTCTGGTCGCGGCGGAGGCGCTCAGAGAGCACGATGGAGACAAGCCGGTCGGCAGATTCTTCCAGCCTATCGTTGATTAGAACGTAGTCGTATTTGTCGTACTCTGCGATCTCGCGGCTGGCGGCGAGCAAGCGGGGCTGGATTACATCCTCCGTGTCTTCACTGCGGTTGCGCAGGCGCCACTCCAGCGTTTTACGATCAGGAGGAAGGACGAAGATGCTGATAGCGTCGGTGAGGTTCCGCTTGATCTGAGCGGCACCCTGCACGTCAATATCGAGAAGAAGATCATTGCCCTCGCGGCCTGCATCGCGAAGAAACTGGCGTCCGGTTCCGTAAAAGTTGCCATGGACGCTGGCGTGCTCCAGCAGTTCGCCGGCCTGAATCATCCGCTCAAATTCATCGCGCGAAATGAAGAAGTAGTGCTTGCCATTCTGTTCACTGCCACGCGGCGCGCGCGTGGTATACGAAATGGAGAACACGAGATTAGGAACTAGCTTCAGAAGCTCGTTCGTTAATGTGGATTTTCCCGAACCAGATGGAGCAGAAATGATGTAGACGAGTGGCTTGCGATTTTCGCTCATTCCAGGTTCTGCACCTGCTCGCGCGATTTTTCGATCTCCGATTTCATGGCCAATCCCGCCTCTGTAATCTTAAGGGCCTCGCCGGCGAGGCCGGAAGTCTTCGAAAGTAGAGTGTTGGCCTCGCGGTTCATTTCCTGCAGGAGGAAGTCCAGTTTCTTGCCTATCTCTCCGCCTTCCTCGAGCAGCCCGAGGAAATGCTGGATGTGGGTATCGAGGCGAACGACTTCCTCCTGGATATCGCTGCGATCCACGAGCAGGGCGGCCTCTTGCAGGACGCGCTCACGATCCACTGCCGAACCGAGCAGCTCCTGGAGCCGCGAATTCAAGCGCTCGGTGTAATTCTGAAGGACAGCTCGCCGATGCTGCTGAACGCTCTTGCTGGCTTCGGAAAGGTGCTCCATGCGCCCGCGCAGTTCGCGCATGATGCCTCGGCCCTCCTCTTCGCGCATCTGATTGAGGCGGCCCAGGGCGTCGCCGACTCTCGCCATCACAGCAGCCTCAATTGCTCCATCGGTCTGATCGGTCGCAGAATCAAGCGCGCCGGGAATACGTAGCACCGCATTGAGATCAGGCTCGGTAGGCCTGGCAGCCGCCCGGGAAGCAGAGATATATCCGCCAACAATTTCGCGGTTCAAAGAAAAAGCTTCGCCGCTGTTTCGTTCAAGACTAAGAGAAACCTCGACATGACCACGCGCCATCTTCTCTTTGAGCAGGCGGCGAAGTTGCATCTCCAAGGAATCCGTGCCCGAGGGTAACCGAAAGTGCAGGTCGAGGAACCGGTGATTCACGGACTTCAGCGACAGCACGAATGCCAGCCTTCCATTGGTCGGCACTTTGTCGGCAGCGGAAGGCGCTTCGGGCGTAACTTCGCCGCGCACCTGCGCAAAGCCGGTCATCGAGCGAATTGGACTACTTGTTCGCATGTTCAGGATCCGGCCACCGCATTAGGTATGTCAGCATTGGCGAACTGCAATTCATAAAGGCGGCGATATGTACCAACCTGTTTCATCAGTTCTTCGTGTGCGCCCGTCTCCGCGATCCTGCCGTTTTCGAGGACCACGATCCGATCGGCACGGCGAACCGTCGATAACCTATGCGCGATCACAAATACTGTACGTCCACTCATCAGATTGTGCAGAGCCGATTGCACCAGAGCTTCTGATTCGCTATCGAGTGCCGACGTCGCCTCGTCGAGAATCAGAATGGGAGCATTCTTCAGAAGTGCACGCGCGATGGCCAGGCGTTGCCGCTCGCCTCCGGAAAGCCGCACGCCCCGTTCTCCGATGACAGTATCGTAACCCGAGGGCAGCGCCTGAATGAAATCGTGGGCAAGCGCAGCTCGGGACGCCGCCTCGACGTCTTTCATCGGCACGTGAGGCTGCCCGTAGGCGATGTTGTTTCGGACGGTATCGTTGAAGAGCACGGTCTCCTGTGTAACGATTCCGATCTGAGAGCGCAAGGAGGCAAGGGTCATGTCCCGTACGTCGTGCCCGTCGATGAGCAGGCGTCCTCCGGTCACGTCGAAAAATCGAGGAATAAGGTGAGCGAGCGTGCTCTTGCCCGCGCCGCTGGACCCGACAATGGCAAGGACTTCGCCCTTCCGCACTTCGAGGTCGATTTTGTGTAGCACCTCGTGCGTTTCGCCGATTCCCCCGTCATTCGCATAAGCGAAGCTGACCTGCTCAAAGCGGACGTTGTCAGAAAACCTCGGCAGAGCTTGGGCTCGCGCTTTCTGCTTCACATCATCTTCCACGTCCATGAACTTAAAAATTTCGGAGGAAGCGCCCAGAGCCTGCTGGAAATTGTTATAGAACAGCGCGAATTTTCGGACGGGATTATAAAGGCTAAAGACCGCGGCAATGAAGGCCACGAAAGCGCCGGGCGCCATCTGATTGTGCGCAACACGGTCGCGGCCGAGCAGGAGCAGCAGAGCGATCCCGATGGCTCCAAACACGTCCATCAATGGCGAACTGATCGCAGCTGCCGCCACGGATCTGAGGTTCGCGCGGAATAGGCGACGAGCCGCCCCGCGAAAGCGAGAAAGTTCCCAGTCTTCGGTATTGAATGCCTTCACAATGCGGTTGCCAGTGATCGTCTCGTGAAGGATGTTCTGAATCTCAGCCAATTTGTCCTGGCCGTAACGGGTCGTGTGCCGCACCCGAAATCCTATTTTCCGTGAGGAAAACACGACGATTGGGAGGAAGAGCAACAAGACCCACGCTAGGTTCCCGCCTAGGAGCGCCACAACGACAGCCACTGACAGGAAAGTGAAGAACTGTTGCAGAAGTTCTGAGAGCACCGTCGACATCGCATACTGCACGCGCTCGATGTCGTTGACGATCGTAGAGAGTAGGGTCCCCGTTGTGTGTTTGGAAAAGAAAGCGGCCGATCGACGTAACAGTGTTGTGTAGAGATGATCGCGAAGATCGGTGATCATGCCGAATCCCGCGTGGTTCACCAGGTACGTACCAGAATAATCGCAGATTCCCTTCAAGACAGTCGAAGCGACAAGTGCAAACGCGACAATTGTCCACGCATTCGTGAAGTGCGAGGGAACAAACCACTGCAGATATACGGGATGGTGTGTGCCCGGGATCTCGAACAACTTAATGTTTTTCGACCCGGTTGCAGGTTGGAGAACGCGGTCTAACACAGGTCCAACCAGCAGGAATTTAAACCCGTCGAGCGCGCCCACGGCGGCCATGAGCAGCACCGAGGAGACAATCTGCCACCAATACGGGAGCGCATATCGGATCAGCCGCATCAGTTGACGCATGAGTCTCCAGCGCGGTTCGGGCCGCGTCCGCTCGCCGCCGGTGAAATTGAGATGCCGTGCAAGGCTCTATTTTACTTGAGTCCGTCTCGTGATCGAGGCTTTAACGATGCTCGAAGCCTGCTGCGCAATTGTCGGCAGTATTGCCTAATTCGGGCTGTCGCGATGCACGACCTTGACTCGATATCCTGCCCGCCGCAGATGCTTCCCGACTTCCTCCGCCATCATGACCGAACGATGCTGTCCTCCGGTGCAGCCAAACGCAATCGTCAGGTAACTCTTCCCCTCATGCACGTAGTGGGGAAGCAGGTAGACGAGCAGCTTGGAAATCCGCTTGATGAACTCACGCGTCTGCGGGAACGACCGGATGTATTTCGCCACACGAGGATCGCGTCCAGAGAGCGGACGGAACTCCGGCACGAAATGCGGGTTCGGAAGGAATCGCACGTCGAAGACGAGATCCGCATCTTCCGGCACGCCCTGCCGGAAGCCGAAACTCACGGAAGACACCAGAATGCTCTTTTCAGAAGACTGCTCGAGGAAGCGTTCGTTGATGTAAGCGCGAAGTTCATGAACATTGAACTTCGACGTGTCGATCACATAATCGGCGAGCCGGCGAATCGAGCTGAGATGGCGCCGCTCTTCTTTGAGCGCGGATTTAACAGGAGAGTCTGTGCCCAGAGGATGGGGACGTCGCGTCTCGCTGAAACGCCGGAGCAGCACGGCATCCGAAGCCTCGAGGAAAACGACTTTCGCAGGGATCATCCCCCGAACGGATTTGAGAATTCCCGGCAGTTGCTCAAGCTTTGTTCCTTCCCGCACGTCCACGACCAGCGCCGTGCGCCGGATGCCTCTGGACCGAAGCGCCAGCTCCGCAAACTGCGGGATCAATTCCACCGGAAGATTGTCGACGCAGTAATAGCCCAGATCCTCGAACGCCTTCAGGACTGAAGCCTTCCCAGATCCGCTCATGCCGGTAATGATGACGAGTTCCGGCGTGCGCGGAGCGGGGCGCGAGGATTTCGTCGTCTTGTTCCGAGAACGACTCCCACTCGAGCGCGGAGATTTCCGGGAGGCCATGCACTGGATAGTAGCATCGAAGCCGACGCCTCGCTTTCTTCGGCGAGTGGCAACTGAGATACCGGCGGTGCTCCGAATTTCGGATCGTAGAAAATCGTAATTGCAGATTGTCGGATAACGCCGCGCACAGGTAATCTATTGCGTCATGAAAAAGTTCGAAGAGCTCACCGAGCGCGAAGTATTGGCACTGGCGATTGCACTAGAGGAAGAAGACGAGCGTGTCTACTCGGATTTCGCCGAGGGCCTCCGCTCGGATTATCCCGCAACGGCCTCGATGTTCGAGGGCATGCGTGAAGAAGAATCGGGCCATCGTCGGCGTTTGCTGGAGCTTTACCGGCAGAAGTTCGGCGAGCACATTCCTCTCATCCGGCGGCAGGACGTCCGCGGATTCGTCGAGCGGCCAGCGTTGTGGCTGGTGCGTCCTCTGCGCATTGAAGCCGTGCGCAAAGAGGCCTCGACTATGGAGGTTGAGACGCGGCGGTTTTATGAAAAAGCGGCTGCCAGAACTCAGGATGCGAGCATCCGGCAGCTATTGGATGATTTGGCGACCGAGGAGCGCGGACACGAAGTCCGGGCGCAGGAACTCGATAAGCAGAAATTGCCCGACAATGTGAAGCAAGACGAAGAGGTCGCTCAACGCCGGTTGTTCGTGCTACAGATTGTGCAGCCTGGCCTTGCCGGGCTGATGGATGGCTCGGTTTCCACACTGGCGCCGGTATTTGCAGCGGCGCTGGCTACGCAGAAAAGCTGGGACGCCTTCCTGGTCGGCGTGGCGGCATCGGCCGGAGCCGGCATCAGCATGGGATTCGCGGAGGCATTATCGGACGACGGGAGCTTGACTGGCAGAGGGCATCCCTGGGTGCGCGGATTGATCTGCGGCCTCATGACCGCCCTTGGAGGAATCGGACACACCTTGCCATTTTTGATCAAAGATTTCCGTCTCGCGCTGTGGGCCGCCGGCGCGGTCGTGCTCGCTGAACTGGGAGTGATTACGTGGATCCGACGCCGCTACATGGATACGCCGTGGGTTACAGCAGCACTGCAGGTAGGACTCGGCGGCGTGCTGGTATTTATTA
>Ga0335079_10010125_pt1 | contig 10736 bp, 8 predicted proteins | sample Lox_Sample_33_FD_206719 | JGI IMG/M metagenome (GOLD analysis project Ga0335079, IMG submission 206719) | Soil microbial communities from Loxahatchee National Wildlife Refuge, Florida, United States - Lox_Sample_3.3 | ecosystem: Environmental > Terrestrial > Soil > Wetlands | place: USA: Florida... | reverse complement strand
GCCGCATTTGGGGCATGGGACATTCAAGAAGTCGGCACGCTTGGTGAGCGGGTTGCCGCTTCCATCCGGCACGCAATCCTCGGGCAGCACGACGGGCAGGTCGGACTCCGGCACCGGTACGTCACCGCACGCCGGGCAGTGGATGATCGGGATCGGCGTGCCCCAATAGCGCTGCCGCGAGACGCCCCAGTCGCGCAGGCGATAGGTTGTGCGCTTCTCTCCCAGGCCCTTTGCTGCGAGATCCGCCGCGACGGCATCGACAGCCTCGCGATACGCGAGCCCGTCATATTTGCCCGAGTTGACGCACACACCGTGCTCCTTGTCCTCGTACCACGGCTGCAGGGCGTCGGTGGAGAAGGCCTTGCCGGGAACGGCGATCACCTGCTTGATCGGAAGGCCGTATTTCTTGGCGAACTCGAAGTCGCGCTCGTCGTGACCCGGCACGCCCATGAGCGCGCCGTCGCCGTAGGCCATGAGCACGTAGTTGGCTACCCACAGCTCGACCTTCTCGCCCGAAAGCGGATGCGTGACGAAGAGCCCGGTTGATACACCCTTCTTCTGCATCGTGGCGAGCTCCGCCTCGATAACCGTCCCGTGCTTGCACTCCTCGACGAACGCGGCGACCCCGGCGTTCGACCGCGCCGCGTGCGTCGCCAAGGGATGCTCGGCCGCGACGGCGCAGAAGGTCACGCCCATGATCGTGTCGGCGCGGGTGGTGAACACCCACAGCCTGCCGTCGCCGATGAGCTTGCCGTCCGTCCCGCGGATCTCGTGTGGGAAGGCGAAGCGCACGCCTTCGCTGCGCCCGATCCAGTTGGCCTGCATCGTGCGCACCCGCTCGGGCCACCCGGTCATCCTGGGCAGGTTGTCGAGCAGCTCGTCGGCGTAGTCGGTGATGCGCAGGTAATACATCGGGATCTCGCGCCTCTCCACCGGCGCGCTCGAGCGCCAACCCTTGCCGTCGATCACCTGCTCGTTGGCGAGCACCGTCTGATCGACCGGGTCCCAGTTCACGACGCCCGTCTTCTTGTAGGCGATGCCCTTCTCGAGCATTTTCAGGAAGAACCACTGGTTCCAGCGGTAATAGTCGGGCTTGCACGTCGCGAGTTCGCGTGACCAGTCGATCGCGAGACCCACCGCGTACATCTGCTTCTTCATGTAGGCGATGTTGTCGTAAGTCCACTTGGCAGGCGCCATACCTGCCTTCATCGCCGCGTTCTCCGCCGGCAGCCCGAACGCGTCCCAGCCCATCGGCGTCATGACGTTGTAGCCCTTCATCCGCAGGTAGCGGTACATCATGTCGGTGATGGTGTAGTTGCGCACATGCCCCATGTGCAGGACGCCCGACGGGTAGGGCAGCATCGATACGAGATAGAACTTGGGCCGCGCGGGGTCCTCGCCCGCGCGGAAGGCATCGACCGCGCGCCAGTGCGCCTGGGCGGCGGCATCGATCTCGGCGGGACGATAGGGCTGCATGTGCTGAGGAGGCTCGCTCTTTCGTGAAGCGTGCGATTATACCGGCAGCCCTCTGCGCGAGCGCTTCAGCGCGTGAGCAGAGCGACGAGCGCCAGCAGCAGGAAGAACGCCGCGCCGACGCCTCGCACGAGACGCATGGGAATGCGTGTCGCCGCCGCCTGGCCGAGGTACACGACCGGTGCGTCCGCCAGCAGCATGCCGAGCGTCGTGCCTGCGACGACAGCGACGAGCGAACCGAACTGCGCCGCGAGCACCACGGTAGCCACCTGCGTCTTGTCACCCATCTCGGCGATAAAGAAGGTCGTGGCCGTGATGGCGAAGACACTCAGGCCGCGCGCCGGCGCGGCGTCGGCTTCGAGCGGCGCCTCCGCCCGCAGGGTCCAGAGTGCCACCGCGACGAACGAGGCGGCCACCGTCGTGCGCAGCACCACGGGCGGCACGAGATCGCGCAGCCACGTGCCAAGCAGTCCGGCCAGCGCGTGATTGAAGAGCGTGGCGGCCAGGATGCCCAGAATGATCGGTCGCGGTTTGCGGTAACGCGCGGCGAGCATCAACGCGAGGAGCTGCGTCTTGTCACCGAGCTCGCTCACGGCGACAACCAGCGTCGATACGACGAAGGCTCCGAAGGGCATGGACGGGCGGCGGGAACTTGAAAGCAGTGTGGCGAAGCGCCTGGGACGAATCGCGTCCCGGAGCGGTCTTGCCGACCGCCCGTCGGGCGCCCGTCCACGCTTCGCGCTCGGGTACTCCGGGCTGGGGCGGGCGCCGGTCCCGGACTGCTAGAATTGTAGCAACGGGGAACCTCGCCGCGGCGGAATAACCCAATGCAGCAGCGGGTTCGCCAATCCATACGATTCGTTTGCCGACCGATGCGTCGCCTGCTTCGACTGTTCATCGCCGCTTCCGCCGCGCTCTGCGCGGCGGCCGCCGCCGCGCCCGTGCGCACCGCGCACGTGGAGGCCGAGCTCGTCGCGGCGCAGACCGCCATCGTGCCGGGGTCGGTTTCGACGGTCGCGCTCCGGCTCAAGATGGATCCTGGCTGGCACACCTACTGGCTCAATCCGGGCGATTCGGGACTGCCTACCACGATCGCGTGGAAGCTTCCAGCCGGGCTGACCGCCGGGCCGATCCTCTGGCCGGCGCCTCGAGCGCTGCCTGTGGGGCCGCTCGTCAACTACGGCTACGAGAACGAAGTGTTCTTGCTCACGGAGGTCAGTGCCGCGCAAACCCTTGCAGGGTCCGCTGCCTCGATCGCCGCTCGCGCCGACTGGCTTGTGTGCAGGGAGATCTGCATTCCCGAAGGCGCCGATCTCGCGCTGCAGCTGCCGGTCGTGCCGAGCGCCGCGCCGGACGCGCGCTGGAGCGGCGCGATCGCGAGCGCGCGCGCCTTGCTGCCGCAGCCTCTCGCCGGATGGAGCGTCAGCGCGGCGGGTCAGGGCGCGGAGGTGAGGCTTACGCTGCAACCCCGGGGCGCCGCGGCGGAGCTCGGCGAGGTTCATTTCTTCCCGTACAGCGAAGGCAAGATCGAGGCGGCAGGGCCCCAGACGATCTTGCGTGCCGACTCGGCGCTCACGCTCACGCTGCCGGTCGCGAGCCAGCGCGTCGGTGAATTCAACCGCGTCGCAGGCGTGCTGACCGCGAGCAGGGGAATCGACGGCCACGCCGCGGCGAGCATCGACGTTCCGCTTTCCGGCACGGTGATCGCCGGGGCCCGGCCTGCGGGCGCTGCGGCAGCGCTGGCGCTCGCGCCCGGAGCGCAGGGACAGCCGTCGCTTTCGCTCGGCCTGGCGCTCCTCTTCGCATTCGTCGGCGGCGTGCTGCTCAATCTGATGCCGTGCGTGTTCCCCGTGCTCTCGCTGAAGGTACTGGGCTTCGCATCGCACGGCGGCGGCACCGCGGGAATGCGCGCGCACGGCCTCGTGTTCGCGGGCGGCGTCGTGGCCTCGTTCGTGCTGCTTGCGGCGCTCCTGATCGGATTGCGAGAGGCGGGGCAGCAGCTCGGGTGGGGCTTCCAGTTGCAGTCGCCAGCGATCATCGTGGGGCTCGCCGTCCTCTTCTTCGTGCTGGCGCTCAACCTCTCCGGCGTGTTCGAGCTGGGACGGCTGCTCCCGTCCTCCTTGGCCGGCTGGACAGCACGCAACAGCTACGCCAACGACGCGCTCTCCGGCGTGCTCGCGGTCCTGGTCGCTTCGCCCTGCTCCGCTCCGTTCATGGGTGCTGCGCTCGGTTATGCGCTGGGCGAGAACAGCGTCTCGACCCTCACCGTCTTCGCTGCACTCGGCGTGGGCATGGCGCTGCCGTATTTGCTGCTCGCGTTCTTTCCTGCCTGGAGAAACAGGCTTCCCAAGCCGGGACCATGGATGCTGCGCCTGCGGCAGGTCCTCGCTTTTCCGCTGTACGGCACGGTGATCTGGCTCGCCTGGGTGCTTAGCATGCAGCTTGATGGCGACGCAGTCGCGCGCCTGCTCGCGACGCTCCTTGCGATCGCCTTCGCGCTCTGGGCGTGGCAGGCGATGCGCGAAGGCGGAGCGCGCCGGTGGGGTGCAGCGGCGCTCGGCGGCCTCCTTGCAGCGGCGCTGATCGGCTGGCCCGTGGCGGTCGCCGTGGTGGCGGGGAATGCGCCGGCGCCCAAGGCGCTCGCTGCGGAGAACGGGCCATGGCAAGCCTTCACGCCGGAGCGTCTGGGCGAGCTGACCGCCTCGGGCCGCGCAGTGTTCGTCGATTTCACGGCCGCGTGGTGTGTCACCTGCCAGGTCAACAAGCGCCTCGTGCTCAACACGGACTCCGTGCAACGCGCTTTCGCGCAGAGCAACGTGGCGCTCCTGCGCGCCGACTGGACGCGTCGCGACCCGGTCATCGGTCAGGCGCTCGCCGCGCTCGGCCGCAACGGCATCCCGGTCTACGTGCTGTACCGGCCGGGCCGCGAGCCGCTGCTGTTGCCCGAGGTCCTCCAGAAGAGCACGATTGCGGATGCGCTCGCCACATTGTAGGCATTGATCGAGGAGTCAGGTATGAAGTGGAAGCTTCTTCTCGCCGCGTTGCTGTCGGCCGCGGCGCTGCCCGCCCTGGGTGCCACCGCGGGGCAGCCGGCGCCCAATTTCACGCTCACCGACACCGAAGGCAGGCAGGTACAACTGTCGGACTTCAAGGGTCGCTACGTCGTGCTCGAATGGACGAATCCAAGCTGCCCGTTCGTGCGCAACCATTACGACACGCGCAACATGCAGACACTGCAGAGCGCGTGGGGGCCGCGCGGCGTGGTGTGGCTGTCGATCGACTCTTCGAACAAGTCGAGCTGGAGCTACATGGCCCCCGCCAAGCTCGACGCCTGGATGCGCAAGCAGGGAGCAGCGCAGCAAGCCGTGCTCGTCGACGGCGAGAGCGAAGTCGCGAAACTCTACCGCGCGAAGACGACGCCGCACATGTTCGTGATCAATCCGGAGGGGCAGATCGTCTATGCCGGTGCGATCGATGATCGTCCGTCGACGCGACCCGATGACCCGCCTGCGGCCAAGAACTACGTGCGCACCGCGCTGACGCAGGCAACGGCCGGAATGGCGATAACGACGGCCGACACGACGCCCTACGGCTGCTCGATCGATTATTGAGCGGACAGGCTACGCACCTGCGCTCGCAGCGAAAATCAGCCCAGGGGGGCTGCGAGGTGAATGGCTGATCGCCGGGGCGAGGCAATCGCGTTGGGCGCGGCGGCTCTGGCGCTGCTCGCCTCCGCTTGCGGCTCGTCTCGCGATCAGCTCCTGCAGGGCTACGTCGAGGGCGAATACGTGCGCGTCGGCGCGCCGTTCGCCGGGACGCTGCAGCGGCTGTCCGTGCAGCGCGGCGACCAGGTGGCGCTCGGCGCTCCGCTCTTCGCGCTCGAGCGCGAAAACGAGCTTGCAGCGCGGCGCCAGGCCGAGCAGGAGCTGCAGTCGGCCGAAGCGCGACTCGCCAATCTGAAGACGGGCAAGCGCGCGCCCGAGGTGGAAACAGTCTCCGAGCAGCTGAGGCAGGCGATCGCGGCGCGCGATCTCTCGGCCGCCAATCTCAAGCGCCAGGAGGCGCTCTTCGCGTCGAAGTTCGTCAGCAGCGCCGCGATCGACGATGCACGTACGCGTCTGCGCAGCGACGAAGCGCGTGTCGCCGAACTGCGCGCGACCGTGGCGAGTGCCAACCTGCCCGAGGGCCGGCCGGCCGAGATCCAGGCCGCGGAAGGGGATGCGAAAGCGGCGCGCGAGGCGCTGGCGCAGGCCGACTGGAAGCTCTCCCAGCGCGTTGTCGAAGCCACCGCGGCGGGGCGCGTCAACGATACGTACTACGTCGTCGGCGATTTCGTGCCGGCAGGCAGTCCCGTCGTGAGTCTCCTGCCGCCGGGCAACGTGAAGATCCGCTTCTACGCGCCGGAGCCGCTGCTCGGGCAGCTCAAGCCGGGGCAGTCCGTGAGCTTCAGCTGCGACGGCTGCGGCGCTCCCGTCAAGGCGACGATTTCCTTCATCGCCGACCGCGCCGAGTACACTCCGCCGGTGCTCTTCTCGCGCGAGAACCGCGCCAAGCTCGTCTTCCTCGTCGAAGCCCGGCCGGCGCAGGAGATCGCCGCGCGGCTCAACGTGGGCCAGCCGGTCGACGTCACGCTGCCACAATGATCCGCGCCGACAGCGACATCGTGATCGATGTGCGCGGGCTGAACAAGCACTTCGGCGACAACCACGCGGTCAAGGATCTCGCGCTCACCGTTCGCCGCGGCGAGATATTCGGCTTTCTCGGACCGAACGGCAGCGGCAAGACGACGTCGATCCGCATGCTCTGCGGGCTGCTCACTCCAGACAGCGGCGAAGGCACCTGCCTGGGCTACGACGTCGTGCGCGAGACCAAGGCCATCAAGCGCGAAGTGGGCTACATGACGCAACGCTTCTCGTTCTGGGAGGACCTGACGCTGCGCGAGAACCTGCGCTTCGTCGCCCGCATGTACGGCATGAAGGACGCGCGCACCCGGGTCGAGGCAGCGCTCGCGCGACTCGGTCTCAGCGAACGGGCGAACCAGCTGGCGGGAGCGCTCTCCGGCGGGTGGAAGCAGCGCCTCGCGCTGGCCGCCTGTCTGCTCCACGAACCGAAGCTGCTGCTGCTCGACGAGCCAACCGCCGGCGTCGATCCGCAGGCCCGCCGCGAATTCTGGGAGCAGCTCCACGACCTCGCGGCCCACGGGATCACCGTGCTCGTCAGCACGCATTACATGGACGAGGCCGAGCGCTGCAGCAAGCTGGGCTACATTCTCTACGGGCGCCTCCTCGCGCAGGGCACCGCGCAGGAGATCGTCTCCGGGCAATCGCTGTTCACCTGGGAGGTGACGGGCGAGCGGCTCGGCGAGCTCGCGCCGCAGCTGCGCGCGCTGCCGGCGATCGAGCAGGTAGCGCCGTTTGGCACCGCGCTGCACGTGACGGGTGTGGAGCGCGAGGCGCTGCGCCGGGCGCTCGCCCCCTTCATCGCCAAGCCGGGCCGCCGGTGGACGGAAATCGAGCCGGGTCTCGAGGACGTCTTCATTCATCTGATGCGCGGTGCGGAAGCGCCGGTCGTCGAGGGACGTCCGTGAGCGACTGGTTCTCCTTTTCGCGCTGGCTCGGGATCGTCGGCAAGGAATTCATCCAGCTCAAGCGCGACCGGCTGACCTTCGGGATGATCGTCGGGATCCCGATCATCCAGCTCATCCTGTTCGGCTTCGCGATCAACTCCGATCCGAAGCACCTGCCCACCGCAGCGCTGATCGCCGATCGCAGCGAGTTCTCGCGCAGCATTCTCGCGGGCCTGCGCAACAGCGAGTATTTCGCGTTCATCGGCGAGGCGCGCGACGAGGACGACGCCAACCGGATGCTCGCGACGGGCGAGGCGCAGTTCGTGGTCAGCATCCCGGCGGACTTCTCGAAGCGGCTCGTGCGCGGCGAGCGCCCGGCGCTGCTGGTCGAGGCCGATGCCACCGATCCGAGCGCGACCGGCAACGCCATAGCCGCGCTGAACCAGCTCGCGCAGACGGTGCTTGTGCACGATCTCACCGGCCCGCTCGCTCCGCTGGCCACATCCCCGAACGCCTTCGAGGTGCGCATCCACCCGCGCTACAACCCCGAGGCGCTGACGCAATACAACATCGTGCCCGGGCTCATGGGCGTCATCCTGACGATGACGATGGTGATGATGACCGGGCTCGCCATCACGCGCGAGCGCGAGCGGGGCACGATGGAGAATCTGCTCGCCACGCCGGCGACCGCCCTCGAGGTCATGACCGGGAAGATCGTCCCCTACATCCTGATCGGCCTGCTGCAGATAAGCATCGTGCTCACGCTCGCCAACTGGTTGTTCAACGTGCCGATGCTCGGCAACATCGCCATCCTTTACCTCGCCGTGCTGCTATTCATCGCGGCGAACCTGACGCTCGGGCTTACCTTCTCGGCGCTGGCGCAGAACCAGCTGCAGGCGGTGCAAATGACGTTCTTCTTCTTCCTTCCGTCGATACTGCTGTCGGGATTCATGTTTCCCTTCCGCGGCATGCCTCGGTGGGCGCAGTACATCGGCGAGGCGCTGCCGCTCACCCATTTCCTGCGCATCGTGCGCGGCGTACTGCTCAAGGGCAACGGCGTGGCCGAAGTGCTGCCGGAGTCCTGGCCGATTGCACTGTTCATGCTGGTGGGGATCGCCGTCGGCGTGCGATCCTTCCGCGGCACTCTCGATTAGCGACGCGTGGCAAGAAACTCCACCGCGATGCTCCCCAGCTCGCCGAAGCGCACGCGCAGCGCTGCGCTGAGGGGTACCTCGAGCGCGCCAGCGTACGAGCCCGTGGTCACGATCTGACCCGAGGCGAGCGGCTCGCCGCGTGAGGCGAGGAAGCTCGCGAGCCAGACGAGCGGCCGCAGCGGATGACCGTCGGGGTGTCGCCCGTCGCGCTCGTGAAGGGTGCGCGCGTCATCCTCGATCACGACACGAAAAGCTTCGAGCGGCGCAGCGAGACCGTCCGGGACCGCCGATCCCACGAAAAGCCCCTGGTTGCTGACCTGATCCGCCAGAAGCTCCGGGAAGGAAGCGACGCTCGGGTCCGCGTAGCGCGAGTCGAGCAGCTCGAGGACGAGCCGCGTCTCGACGATTGCGGCTCGGACTTCGCCCTCGCCGTAAGGCACGGCGCGCGGCGGCAAATCGCGACCGAGCACGAAAGCGATTTCCGGCTCGATCCTGACCGTCGGTCCGTGCGCCAGCACAGCGCAAGGCGAGTCGCGCCGGATGGTCGAGGCGAAGATCGGGGCGCAGGCGACGGGGCGCTCCGCTGTCGGCAGCGAGCACTTCCAACCACCCGTCTGCGCCTGGAGCGCGGCCTGGACGCGGCGCTGAATGGCCAGCGCATCTTCAGCCGTTTGCGGGCGGCAGGACTCGGGTAGCCGGCTTCCCGGTCGCCCGGAGCCGCGCGCCGCGAGCAGGAGCCGCGCGGCCTCGTCGCGTTGCAGCTCGGACAGGATGCTCATGGATGGGCGGGAGGTCAGAGGCTGCGCAGAGGCAGCCGATGATACGCGTGCCCCCATGCCTTGCCCAAGAAGACTCAGTGCGCGCGGGCGCCGTCGCCAGCCATTGCTAGAATGCGCGCGATAGGGCACGTCCACGAACGCGCGCATGAACGAGAATCTGACCCTCTCCGCCTGCATGCCCGAGGATCTCGACCGGGCGACCCTCGTCGGTCGCGTCTGGGTGTCGCCGTTGGACGGACCGGTGCTGGTGCAGGTGCGGCGCGACGGCCTGTACGATCTCTCCTCGTTTGCCGCCACGGCGAGCGGCCTGCTCGAGCTCGACGATCCCGCAGCTCTGCTGGGCGGAGGCTCATTGCCGCGGCTTGCAGGCCTGGAAGAGACGCTCGCCAACTCTCGCTGGAGCGCGCGCGACGAGAGCCTGCCGTGGTTTCTCGCGCCCTGCGACCTGCAGGCGATCAAAGCGAGCGGTGTCACGTTCGTTTCGAGCCTGCTCGAGCGCGTGATCGAGGAGCAGGCACGCGGCGATCCGGCGAAGGCGGAAGCCGTGCGGCGGGCGATCGTCGCGGTGATCGGCGAGGATCTGGCCGCGGTGCGCCCCGGCTCGCCCGAGGCCGCACGCCTCAAGGAGGTTCTCGTCCAGCAGGGCGCGTGGTCGCAGTACCTCGAGGTCGGCATCGGGCCGGACGCCGAGATCTTCAGCAAGTCGCAACCGATGTCCGCGGTCGGCATCGGCGCCGAGATTGGCATTCACCCCCGGTCGGAATGGAACAACCCCGAGCCCGAGATAGTTCTCGCCGTAGACAGCCGCGGCCGCTGCCTCGGTGCCACCCTCGGCAACGACGTCAATCTGCGCGATTTCGAGGGACGCAGCGCGCTCCTGCTGGGCAAGGCGAAGGACAACAACGCGTCCTGCGCAATCGGTCCACTGATACGGCTTTTCGACGACGCATTCACGATCGATGATGTGCGCGCCTGCGAGCTCAGCATGCGCATCGACGGCCCCGAGGGTTTCGTGCTCACCGGCGCGAGCTCAATGGCGTTGATCAGCCGCGACCCGCTGGAGCTGGTCGGACAGGCGATCGGTCCCAACCACCAGTATCCCGACGGCATGATGCTGTTCCTGGGTACGATGTTCGCGCCCACGCAGGACCGGTTCAAGCCGGGCCAGGGGTTCACCCATGCTATCGGCGACATCGTTACGGTGGCCACCCCGCGCCTCGGTGCGCTGGTCAATCGCGTCAACCGGTCGGATCGGATAGCACCGTGGACCTTCGGCACGCGGGCGCTGATGGAGAGCCTCGCGCGGCGCTCGCCGTAGCCATGTTGGTACAATCCGGGCCGTTTCGTCTGCTCGGACTCCCGTGACCGAACCCGCCAGCAGCGCCGCCGATGCGCTCGGCAGCGTCCATACACGCAGCTTCGCAACCCTGCTCGAGCAGGCCAAGAGCTCGCTGCTCGTCAGCACGACGGAACGGGCACGGGTTCTGTTCGTCGTGCACAGCGACGGCGAGGCGCTGCATACCGAGCACGTCGCGCTGAAGCGCCCGATGGGGATCGCGGCGGATGCGCGGCGCGTTCTCGTCGGCGCTTGGGACCGGGTCTACGATTTCCGCAACATGCCGACGCTCACCTCGCGATTGCCGGAACTCGACGGGCACGATGCCGTGTACCTGATGCGCAACGTGCACGTTACGGGCGCGATCGATATCCACGAGATGGCGTTTGCCGGCGACGAGTGCTGGTGCGTCAGCACGCGGTTTTCAT
>Ga0335079_10010124_pt1 | contig 10737 bp, 7 predicted proteins | sample Lox_Sample_33_FD_206719 | JGI IMG/M metagenome (GOLD analysis project Ga0335079, IMG submission 206719) | Soil microbial communities from Loxahatchee National Wildlife Refuge, Florida, United States - Lox_Sample_3.3 | ecosystem: Environmental > Terrestrial > Soil > Wetlands | place: USA: Florida... | reverse complement strand
CATTGTGTACGACCACTTCGGCATTCCCATCGTGAACAGCTTTGACCAGCACGGCTCCTTCGGCCTCTCCACCGATCTCGGGAATCCCGCAGGCGTGGTCAAGCCGGTAAATGCGCCGCGCTTTACCTGCCTCACTCCCACAGCGTCCGGCCAGTCCTGCTTGCCGCCGCCCTGCCCGAATTTAAATAACCCGGGCTGCTTGTTTGGCCCCCCGCCCGCGGGCGGTTTGCCGTATACGCCCAGCAATGGCGCCTTTGCAATCAACTGGGGACTCGACCAAAGTGTAAAGACCCCTTACGTGCAGGTCTTCAATTTCTCGGTGCAGCGCCAAATTACACCGCACTCCTCGCTCCAGATTGCCTATGTGGGCAGCATCGGCCGGCGACTCGGTTTACAGGCCGATATGGCCATGCCTACCAACTTAGCGGATCCTTCCTCCAAGATGAACTACTTTCAGGCCGGGACCATGCTCTCGAAGCAGGCAGCCACCAACACCCCCGTCAGTCAGATCAAGCCCGTACCATTCTTCGAGGATGTTTTTCCCGGTTGGGCCAGTATGACCCTCAACCAGCTCAGCAGCCAGAGTATCAATTGCGCACCCGGCAATTTCCCCGCTAAACCGAGTGCAACCCAGGCCATCTATGAGCTCTGGACCTGTTATCCGCATAACGAGACCTTTTCTCTCTTCCAGATGGATTTGCCCGGTTCCATTACCGGACTGAACGTGCCCAACAGCAGGTACGGTCCCTACGCCTTCTATCGCTCCCAGTTCAGTTCGCTCTATGCCTGGCGCAACATTGGCACCTCCGACTACAACGCGATGCAGGTGACCTACAACGTTCGCTGGGGAGCAAACCTGCAGGGGCAGTTTAACTACACGTTTTCGAAGTCGTTCGACGAGGCATCGGCAGCCGAGCGAGTTGGTCCTTATGAAGGAACCGGTGGAACCGGCAACGACTTGAATGGCGGCGGTATTGTGATCAATTCCTATGATCCGCTGTCTCTCCGGGGGCTCTCCGATTTCAACGCTTTCCACCAGTTCAACGCTAACCTGGTCTATCAACTTCCGTTCGGCAGAGGACAGAAGCTCGCAGGAAACGCAAGCTCGCTGCTCGACGCCATCATTGGTGGGTGGCACGCCTCCGGCGTGTTCCGCTGGACAAGCGGTTTCCCAATCAGCGTCGACAACGGTTTCACCTGGGCCACCAACTGGAACATCGAGGGCCTTGCCGAACCAAACGGGCCGCCTCCTGTCGCCTCTAATCCGAAGCACGCCTTCGTCGATGGCGTGGACATCGGCCCCAATATCTTCGCCGATCCGGCGGCGGCGGAGAAGGCATTCCGCCCTGAGTGGCCGGGCGAATCAGGCGTGCGCAACAATGTCATTGGCGACGGCATGTTCAACATCGATACTGGAGTCAGCAAGGATTGGTCTCTGGGTGAGCAGCGACGCCTGGAGTTCAGTTGGCAAGCGTTCAACGTGACCAACTCGGTGCGCTATGACGTGCGCGGCCCGGTAGGTTCGTCCGCTCAACCCTCGCTCTCCTATGACCCGACACAGTTCGGCAAATACCTCACAACGCTCACCACGCCCCGCTTCATGCAGTTCGCTTTGCGCTTCGAATTCTGAGGCATAGCACCGCGCAAGATTCCGGCTCGGTCTGTTCAGGGCGATGCGTTAAGGGGGGCGAAGAGCTTTATCCGACTGCTCAGTAACATTCCACTGTCCGCAGGTCGCCCCGAAGTCCGGTAGTGGCTCAGCTACGTGGAGCGGCAGAATGTGGGCGTGAGGATGGGAATTCGCCGTGGGGGATCAGCGAGCTGCTCGGTTTATTTTCAAATTGAGCCACTATCCACATTCCTCTAATGTCGCGAAAAAGATAGGAGCCCGCCACCGGAATCTCTGGAAGCTTGCGGGCGCTTAGGGATACACTAAAGCCATCGATCGTCGCCCGTCTTATGCGTTATCTGTATTTGATCTTGGTCGTAGGTTTACTCAGCCTGCCAACGCTCGTGTTCCCTCCGCGACTCTGCCCCCAGCAGTTCGCCAAACGCCTGATCCTCAAAGATGGCTCTTATCAGCTCGCAAGCCAATGGGAAGTGAAGGGTGACCGTGTGCGTTATCTCAGCACTGAGCGGAATGAATGGGAAGAGGTACCCAATGCTTTAGTGGACTGGGCCGCAACCGAAAAATTCGAGAAAGACCGGGCGACCCGGCCTCCCAGTCCCGAAGCCCAAGAAGTGGACCGGGAGCTCGAAGCCGAGCGCGCCCAGGAGGAAGCCAAAACGCCGCAGGTAGCTCCCGGGCTGCGCCTACCCGAAGACGGTTCGGTGATGCTGCTCGATACCTTTCAGACTCAGCCGCAGCTGGTGGAGCTTGAACAAAGCGGCGGGCAACTGGATCGCAACCGCAAAAACAACATTCTAAGGGCGGCGGTCAATCCGGCCGCCAGCAGCAAGCAGCCGATCGAACTGGATGGCTTGCACGCGAAGATTCAGGCGCACGCCAGCTTGCCGTCCGTCTACATCAATGTGCCTGCGCCCGAGACTGCTTCGGTAAGTCAGGGGCCTCGCCAAGAGCCCTCCGACCGATTTCGCATCGTGCGCATGAAGTCGAAGAACGGCAAACGCATCGTGGGAGAGATCAAAATCAGTTTCATTGGAAAAGTGAGCCAAGATGAAACCGTGGTTCCGACCACATCCGAAGAGCTGACCGGTGGATGGGTAAAAATCACTCCGACGACTGCCCTTCAGTCGGGGGAATACGCTGTAGTCGAGCTACTCGGCAGTAACGGCATCAATACCTTTGTCTGGGACTTCGGAGTCAATCCCTCGGCCCCAGCCAACCCCGGAGCCCTTGAACCCGTAACGGCGCCCGCCGCGAGCAAGCCCTAGAGCAGGGCCGCATCGCCCAAAAACAGAGTCAATTCAGCCCAGCGTTAACGCCGTGCAGGCGAGCCTTAACCACTGACGATCGAGAGACTTGCCAGCCGCAAGCCGGAGCGATGAACCCTGGGTTCAACCGCTCCGGCTGCGGCAAAGCAAGTTTCTTTCCACAGGGCTTTCTGGCATAATAGGTTGTGCACCCACCCTGCACAAAATTCCACATACAAGTTAAGGCGAGGAAGCGATGTCGGCGAAGTATATCTTCGTAACGGGCGGCGTGGTGTCTTCCCTGGGAAAGGGGCTGGCGGCCGCCTCCATCGGCTGCCTCCTCGAGACTCGCGGGATCAAAGTCAATCTGATGAAGATCGATCCCTACCTGAACGTGGACCCGGGGACGATGTCGCCCTTCCAACACGGCGAGGTCTTCGTCACCGATGATGGGGCCGAAACCGACCTCGACCTTGGACATTATGAGCGCTTCACCCACGCGAAACTCTCCCGCGACAACAACTGGACAACCGGCCGAATCTACGAGCAGATCATCGCCAAAGAACGGCGGGGAGACTATCTTGGCAAAACCGTCCAAGTGATTCCTCACGTCACCGATGAAATCAAAGCCGCCATGAAAAAAGTCGGGCAGGACGTGGAGGTGTTGATCGTCGAGATCGGCGGCACGGTGGGAGATATCGAGTCGCTGCCCTTTCTCGAGGCCATCCGCCAGATGCGCCTGGAACTTGGCCGGGAAGAGACGCTGTTCGTCCATGTCACCCTGGTGCCGTTTATTGCAGCCGCACAGGAACTTAAGACCAAGCCGACCCAGCACTCGGTCAAAGAACTGCTAAGTCTCGGAATTCAGCCCGACATCTTGCTATGCCGCACTGATCGCTTCCTCTCCCAGGAGATCAAGTCGAAGATCGCGCTGTTCTGCAACGTGCGGGAAGAAGCCGTGATCACGGCCAAGGACGTGAATTCGATTTACGAGGTGCCGTTAGTGTTCTCGCAGGAAGGCGTGGACACGCTGGCCCTTCGCTACCTGCGGCTGGATGCCAAAGAGCACGATTTGAAGCAATGGAAGGAGATCGTTCACCGGGTCTACAACCCCAAGGCAGAGGTCACCATCGGGATCGTGGGTAAGTACGTCGAGTACGAAGATTCTTACAAGTCTTTGAAAGAGGCGCTGGTGCATGGTGCTCTGGCGCACAATCTGAAGCTCAACGTGAACTGGATCGAGGCCGAAGGTCTGGAAACCGAGCCTCAACTCTATGAAGAGCAACTCCAGGATCAGGACGGAATCCTGGTGCCGGGCGGTTTCGGGAAGCGCGGCATCGAAGGCATGTTGAACGCGATTCGCTATGCCCGCCTGCAAAAGGTTCCCTACTTCGGAATCTGCCTAGGAATGCAGCTCGCCTCGATCGAGTTTGCCCGTGATGTCTGTGGCTTGACCGAGGCGAATTCGACCGAGTTCGATCCTGCCACCCCCCATCGTGTGATCTACAAATTGCGCGAACTACGGGGAGTTGAAGAACTGGGGGGAACGATGCGGCTGGGAGCCTGGATTTGTAAGCTCGTGCCCGGCACTCTGGCCCACCGCATCTATGACCAGCTCGAAATTAGCGAGCGCCATCGTCATCGCTATGAGTTTAATCGGGAATACGAAGACACGCTGGTCGCTGGCGGCATTAAGATCTCCGGCTCCACTCCGGACGGAACCTACGTCGAGATCATCGAACTTCCCGATCACCCACATTTTATCGGCTGCCAGTTCCATCCCGAATTTAAGTCGAAGCCCTTGGAGCCGCATCCCCTGTTTAAGGCCTTCGTTGGCGCCGCCTACAAACATAGAATCAAGCAGCGGGCAGACAAAGTTGCAGCAGAACTCGAAATGTTTCACCGGCCACAAAAGGTCAGCAGCCGATAGAATGGTCCCGACAGCATCCCTTTCATGATCCTTCGTGCCCTTGGCGGGAATGGGTCTTTCTTTCCAACTCGACGGCGTTCGCATTGGCTCGGGGGACTTGTTTTTGATCGCGGGACCCTGCGTCATCGAGAGCGAGGCGCACGCCCTGCGCATGGCCGAGATCATCAAGGGTGTAACGCGCTCCCTCAATCTTCCCTTCATCTTTAAGGCTTCCTACGACAAGGCCAACCGCACATCGATCCGCAGTTTTCGCGGTCCCGGCCTCAACGAAGGCCTGCGTATTCTCAAGAAAGTCAAAGACGAGGTGCACGTTCCCGTGCTGACCGATGTGCATGAGGCGCAAGACGTCGGAAAAGTAGCGGCCGTGGCCGATGTCGTGCAAATTCCGGCCTTGCTTTGCCGGCAAACGGATTTGATCGTAGCCGCAGCTATGAGCGAGCGGGTGGTGAATATCAAAAAGGGCCAGTTTGTTTCTCCCTGGGATATGAGGCATGCCGTCGACAAGTGCCGAGCGGCAGGCAACGATCGGGTGGTGGTGACGGAACGGGGATCGAGCTTCGGATATAACAACCTCGTAGTCGATATGCGCTCACTCGCCATTCTGCGGCGATTTTCTCCGGTGGTGTTCGATGCGACCCACTCGGTTCAACTGCCTTCGGCTTCCGCCGAGGATCGAGATCGGCCGGCGGAGAGCGGAGGCCAACCTGAATTCATTCCAGTCTTGGCACGGGCGGCGGCCGCCGCCGGCGTAGATGGCATCTTTCTCGAAGTCCACGATAATCCCAAAGAAGCGAAGTCCGATGGCGCCAACGCTCTGGAATCCACCAGGCTGCGAAGCGTGTTGAAGGAGGTGCTCGCCGTCCATCGGGCCGTCGCAGACGCCCACCTGGCACCGTGAAAACCTTGGAGCCCTCGAACCAGTCAACCCTCGAACCGGCAGAATCTGCTACGATCCCTGCTGATCGAACCGGATCCCTGCTTTGAACCCGCATGTCGCAGCCACGATTGCCGGCTCAGTTTTGATCCTCGCCGTCCTGCTCGATGCCTTCGAGGCGGTGGTTTTGCCCCGTCGGGTGGAGCGGCGATTTCGCATCACCACCTGGTTTTACCGCGGCGTCGGAGTTCCGTGGTTCAGGCTCGCCCGATACATCCGCTCCAGCAGTCGACGGGAGAATTTTCTCGCCTACTTCGGCCCTCTCTCGCTGATTGTGCTGCTGATTCTCTGGGCGCTCGCCTTGATTCTGGGATTCGCCTTGCTGCAATACGGTAGCGGCGAACATCTCCGCCTGACCGACGAACCCATCACCTTCGGCACTCTGCTCTACCTGAGCGGCGAGACCTTCTTCACCCTGGGATACGGCGACATCGTTCCAGCCTCGTCCGTCAGCCGCGTCTTGGCCGTGATGGAAGCGGGAATGGGGTTTGGCTTTCTCGGCACCGTGGTCGGATACCTGCCCACCATCTATTCCTCATTTTCACGACGCGAGGTGCAGATTTCCCTGCCCGACGTCTATGCAGGTTCCCCCCCGACGGCGACCGAGCTGTTGGCGAGAATCGGAACACAGCAACGGTTACTCGACCAGATTTTTCGCGATTGGGAGTATTCTGCCAGTGAAATGCTGGAGAGTCACATCTCGTATCCTCCGCTGGCTTTCTTTCGTTCGCAGCATCGGAATCAATCTTGGCTGACCGCTTTGACCGCCATTCTCGATGCCACCTCCCTGGTCATTGCCGGCGTCGAGGGTCTCGGAAGTGATCAGGCCAGGCTTACCTTTTCCATGACGCGCCATACCCTGGTCGACTTGGCCCAGTTGGTGCATGCCCGTTATGATCCGGAGTATCCCGATCGCCTAACGCCGGAAGAGTCCGAGCGACTGCGACAAGGCCTTTCCGAGCGCGGGCTCGAGTTGAACCAAGGGGCGGAATTTGAGGAAAAGCTGACGAAGTTGCGGGCCATGTACGAACCGTATGCCCATGCCGTAGGGGAGGCGCTGGTGATTGCCCTGCCCCCCTGGATCGCTACCGACCCCAAGCGCGACAACTGGCAGACGGGCCCGTGGGACCGCATCATCCAGGCCAGAGGCCTGGCCGGAGTGGGGCATCACGCGCATCCTCAACGGCCACCCGACGATCATTTTTGACTTGCGGTCTGAATGCGGGTGTTCGATGCGCGTCGCCGGCTTCAGCTGCTACCATTTCCTGGTTCATGAAACACGTGGGAGCAAAAGTGGTCCGCATCGAAGCCGAGGCCTTGCGCGCCCTGGCGGACCGCATCGCCGGACCGATGGCCGAAGGATTCGATCGCGCGGTCGCTCTGATCGAGGGTTGCCGCGGCCGGATCGTGGTCACCGGCATGGGTAAGAGCGGCATCATCGCCCGCAAGATCGCGGCCACGCTCAACTCGACCGGCACGCCGGCGCTCTTCATGCACCCGGTCGAGGCCGTGCATGGCGATTTGGGAATGGTCGTCGGCGGCGACGTGGTGCTGGCGCTTTCCGCCAGCGGGGAAACCGAAGAGATCCTGCGGCTGCTGGCAACCTTGAAGAGATTACAAATTCCTCTGATCGCGATGACTTCCAACCCGTCGCATGGGCGCTCCAACCCATCGGTTTCAACTCCGCCGGCCTCCGGAGGGAGGAAAGGCGTCAAGGGTTCTACCCTGGCCGCAGCTGCCGATATAGCTCTCGACTGTTCCGTGGCTCAGGAAGCGTGCACGTTGGGCTTGGCACCGACGGCGTCGACGACCGCGATGCTCGCTTTAGGTGACGCACTGGCCATGGCGCTGGCAGAGAAGCGGGGATTCAAAGAGGAGGATTTTGCCAACCTGCATCCCGGCGGAAAATTAGGCAAGCGACTGGCCCGGGTGGAGTCCTTGATGCATATCGGGGATGCCGTACCCCGGGTCACTCCGTCTACCCGGATGTCCGATGTGATTTACGAGATGTCGCGCAAGAAGCTGGGTGTGACGACCGTAGTCGAAGGCGACAAACTGGTCGGCGTAATCAGCGACGGGGATCTGCGGCGCTTGCTCGAAAAACACGGCAAGGACGCTCTGGATCTCTCGGCCGGCCAATGCATGACTAAGCATCCGCGAACCATCTCCCGGGCGGAATTTGCCGCCGCTGCCCTGGCCAAGATGGAAGCCAACAAGATCACGTCGCTGGCGGTCGTCGATGGCGAGGACCGGCTGGAAGGAATTGTCCATCTGCACGATTTGTGGGGAACGGAAATGATGTAGTGCTTGCTGCCGCTTTCCGCGAACCAAGCTTATCGCCGCGTAGATAAAAGTTCCATCCGCCACGTACAATAGCCAATTCCGACAATCTCGGATTTCAATCTATGTATCGTTGGTCACAACTGTTTATTCCTACGCTGCGGGAAGCACCGGCGGACGCCGAGGTCGCCAGCCATAAATTGCTGGTGCGGGCGGGCTACATCCGTCAACTGGGTGCCGGAATCTACTCCTATTTGTTCTTGGGACAGCGATCGTTCAACAAGATCATCGCCATCGTGCGCGAGGAGATGGACAAGATTGGGCAGGAGTTCCTGCTGCCGGCTCTGCATCCTCGCGAGCTCTGGGAAGCCAGCGGCCGCTGGGCGGTGATGGGTGACAATCTCTTCCGCCTCAAGGATCGCAAAGGCGCCGATCTCTGCCTGGGCATGACCGAAGAGGAGGTCATGACCGACATTGCGCGCAAAGAACTGCGCAGCTATAAGCAATTGCCCCAGGTCTGGTACCAGATTGCACCCAAGTTTCGCGACGAGCCGCGCCCCCGGTCCGGTTTGCTGCGGGTGCGCGAGTTCCTGATGAAGGATTCCTACTCCTTCGACCTCGATGCGGCCGGACTCGACGTTTCCTACCGGAAACATTACGACACCTACCGTAGGATCTTCGACCGCTGCGGTTTGCGGTACGTCGTCATCGAAGCCGATTCCGGAGCCATGGGCGGATCGGAATCGCACGAGTTCGCGGTGCGTACTCCGGCAGGCGAGGACGAGGTAGTAAGCTGCGCCAACTGCGACTATGCCGCCAACCTGGAAAAGGCAACCTCGAGACTTGAGCCGGTCGAGGACTTGCCCCCCGAGGGAAACGGGAAGCCGCTTCCCGTCCACACTCCGGGACAGAAGACCATTGAAGACGTCGCTCGCTACTTGGGGGTGTCGCCGAAGAATAAGATCAAGACCTTGGCCTACGTGGACGGCAAGAACGACAAGAGTGGCAAGGCGAAATCCCGCGCCATCGTGGTGCTCCTGCGCGGCGACCATCAACTCAATGAGGCGAAATTCGCCGCCGCTCGCGGGGGAGGCGAGGTCCGCCCCATGCAGGAGCAGGAGATTCAGCAGCTGTTCTCCTCTCCGGCGGGATTCCTGGGCCCGATCGGCGTCGCCTGGGCCAGGGAACGAAACGATCAAGATCTTCCGCTTCTGCTGGTGGACACAGCCCTGGAAGGCCGCAAGAATCTGATCGCCGGGGCCAATCGCGAGGACTATCACCTAAAGAATGTCACACCCGGCGTGGATTTTGAGCCCACCGCCTATATGGATCTGCGCAGCGTCACGGCCGGGGAGGCATGCCCCCAGTGCGGCTGCGCTCTCACCATCGATCACGCCGTCGAGGTTGGACATATCTTCAAGCTGGGCTACAAATACACCGAGTCGATGGGTGCCCGCGTTCTCGACCGCAACGGCCGAGAAGTCATGCCCATCATGGGGTGTTATGGCATCGGTATCGAGCGCATTCTCACGGCTGCGGTCGAGCAAAGCCACGACGAACAGGGTTTCTGGTTACCACCGCAGATCGCGCCCTTTGCCATCGTGGTGACCCCCACCAATGCTTCCGATGAGCGCTTGCTTAAAGTTGCCCAGGATGTGACCCAGCAGCTCGAGGCGGCCGGCTTCGACGTGTTACTCGACGACAGGGACGAACGGCCAGGGGTCAAATTCAAAGATGCCGACCTGGTGGGCATGCCCTTTCGTGTAACCGTTGGGAAAAAGGTTACTGAAGGTATGTTGGAAGTCGTAGATCGTTCGATCCGTGAAACCAAGGATGTTACCATCGCCGCCATAGGCGCATACTTCGAGGCTTTGCCGCTAGCGCGCTGAGTTCGAGCGGACGCGGCGGCGCAGGGGGGGCGATGGGTACCATCAAACTGGTGTTTGGACTGTTTGTGATCGCGGCCGCGATTTACGTGGGCGTCGAACTGGTTCCGGTCTATTACGCGAATTACGAGTTTCAGGACGTCATCAAGACGGAAGCCACGCTTCAAACCTATACCACCAAGCCGGAATCCGAGATTCAGGCGACCATCTACAAGAAGGCACAACAGCTCGAACTGCCCTTGACCCAGGACCAAATCCAAGTGCAACGCCACGGCAACACCGGTACCGGGTCCTTGACCATTCGCGCGGCCTACACCGTACGCGTGGACCTTCCCGGTTACCCCCTGGACCTGCACTTCGACCCATCGACCGAGAATAAGAGTCCCTTCTAGACCCGCCTGCGTTTCCGGTCATTTAAAATAGTCAGCGAGGAATTTGAAGTGGCGTGGAGGTCTGTCACGCCGATCCTTCGCTGCTACTTGGGAAACGGATTTAGCAGTCGCATCATCGAACTGGAAAGTAAGCTTTTGAGAGAATCCGCCAATTCAACGTGGCCATTAAAGTAAAGATTCCGAAAAGAAAGGGCAGTGCGAAGACCGGTCAACGCGATCCGGTGGTGCGCGGCGCTCTGTTTGTATTTGTCGTCCTGGCGATTGCCGTTTGTGCCTGGTTCTCCTATTACTACATCAAGTACGACCGCATCATCGAGCAACGCTTCCGGGGAACCGTCTTCAGCAGTTCCGCCCGCATTTATGCCATCCCGCGTTCGGTCAAAGTCGGTGCAAATTGGACCAGCCGCGAAATCGCGGCGCAACTGCAGCATGCCGGATACA
>Ga0335079_10010123_pt1 | contig 10737 bp, 4 predicted proteins | sample Lox_Sample_33_FD_206719 | JGI IMG/M metagenome (GOLD analysis project Ga0335079, IMG submission 206719) | Soil microbial communities from Loxahatchee National Wildlife Refuge, Florida, United States - Lox_Sample_3.3 | ecosystem: Environmental > Terrestrial > Soil > Wetlands | place: USA: Florida... | reverse complement strand
GCGCCAATTGCTCTTGCAGCGCACGCGCCGGCGAGCCAACCGCCTCGGAAATCTCTTCGGAGGCCTCCGCCTCGAACTCCTCCTCGGCGAGCACCGCTTCCTGCGGCGGCTCGGGTGCCGGCGGCGGGGTCGCGGAGCGCCGGGCGAAGCCGTTGATGGAGAGCGAGGCCGCCGCGGCCAGATTGGATTTGGCCACGGCGGGAGCCGGCGGGTCCGGCTCGTATTTGTACCAGTTGGTCGGCGCGTTCTCGTCGAGCTCGAAGAGCGCTGCCGCGGGCTTGGGTGCCGCGCCGTCGTATTTGTACCAGGAGCCGTCCGGCTCCTCCATGTCGGGCGAGCGGCCGGCCTCTGGCGGCTGCTCTACTTCGAGAATCTCCTTGTGATCGTATCTGCGGAAGGATCGCGCAAGGCCCTCCGCGCCAGCCGCGCCCTTCGCGGAGAGGATGTCTCCCGCCGTCAGGCCGCTCGCGCCGCGCGATGCTGCGGCAGCGCGCTGCGGCGCGCGCGCCGAAGGGCTCGCATTTCCCTTGCGGAAAAGCAGATCGCCGGTGTCGTCGCTCTCGGCCTGGGCAGGCTTCAGCACGCTCCACGCTCCTGTCATCCCGCTGCGTATCCTCGTCGTCCTCGCAAGCCGGGGACGAACTCCATGCGCGGCGGGCACCGGATCCCTCCGACGGGACACGGCCGCACCAATTTCTATGACATCCCAGTAAACAGCCCGTAAGCGAATTCGCTTTGATATTTAGCGAAAATGCCGTGGATTTCCGGGGCTTAGAAACAGCGGCGGGGCGGCATCGGGGCCGCCCCGCCGGCACGATCGGTCTCAGTAGCGTGAGCGGAATCAGCTCACTGCTTGTTGAGTTCCTTCCAGGGATCCTTGATCGCGGTGGCGACGGTCTCGATCTCGATGTTCTGCAGCGAGCCGTTCACCATGCGCACCTCGCGCAGATATTCGTTCTGGACGATGTCGCGCGTCGCGGGGTCGATCGAGATCGGCCCGCGCGGGCTGTTCGGGTTCGAGTAGTGCTTCAAAAGCTCCATCGTCTTGTCGGGATCGAGCTTCCCCTTCTGCTCGCGGATCGCATAGAAGATCGCGTCCATGCTGTCCCAGGAGCCCACCGCCTCGAAGTTCGGAATGGAATCGTTGCCGTAGGCCTTCTTCCACGCCGCAATGAACGCCTTGTTGGCGGGACGGTCCGCGGCAGCCGACCAATGGAAGACGGTGGTGACGCCGAGCGCCACGTCGCCCATCGTCGGGAGCTCCTCGTCGGTCGTGATGTCGCCGGGACCGATAAGCTTGACGCCCGCCGAACGCAAACCGAGATCTCCGAAGCTCTTCATCACAGCGGTGGCGAATTTGCCCGCGGGGACAAAGACCATGAGCGCGTCGGGCTTCGCATCCTTGACGCGCTGCATGAACGGCGCGAAGTCGGTATTGCTGAGCGGCACGCGGACGCTGCCGACGATCTCTCCGCCGCCGGCCTTGAAGGCTTTAGTGAAGGCCTCCTCGGCGTCCCAGCCGGGCCCGAAATCGCTCACCAGCGTGTAGGCGCGCTTATATTGCTTGGCGGCCCAGGTACCGAGCGGATAGGAGGACTGCCAGAGCGTGAAAGATACCCGCGCGATGTAGGGTGACTTCGTGGTGATGACCGAGGTGCCGGCATTGCTGATGACGAAGGGCACCTTAGCCTCCGTTGCGATCGGCGCGATTGCGAGCGCATTCGGCGTGAAGATCACACCCGTCAGGAACTGGACCTTGTCACGCACCACCAGATCCTGCGCGAGCTGCTTCGCCTTGTCGGGATTGGCCCCGGTGTCGTCGCGGACGACGAGCTCGACTTTCACTCCAGGCGGCAAATCCTTCTCGTGCTCCTGGATGTAAAGCCGCATCGCCTTCTCCATGTAGGGCCCGATATTCGCATTGGCCCCGGAGTAGCTGGTGATCAACCCCACCTTGATATCGTCCGCGCGCACCGGAACCGCCGCCAGCAGCGCCGCTGCGGCCGCGAGCGCCATCAAGCTCGTCCGCTTGAGATACATGCTTCCTCCTCCCTCTTTTCATTGCCTGCGGATCGGGTCGCGCCCGCCGCTTTCCATCGGCGCGATCTTATCGGCCGCTGGGCCCCGGTTCCACCCGAACCTTAGGACGCCCTTCCCGACGCCGGAATTTCCGATAAACCACGGAAATTGCTAGCACTTTTGAAACTGCTCGAGTGCCTTTGCGAGCCGTTCCACGACGGGCGGCCACTCACCCTGACGGTTTTGTCGGAACAGTCGGAGGCTCTTGTACCAAGGTGAATCCTCGCGCCGGAGGAGCCAGCGCCAATCCGCTTTTTCCGGAAGGAGGAGCCAAGCCGGACGGCCGAGCGCGCCCGCGAGATGAATGGGCGCGGTATCGACGCAGATCAAGAGATCGAGCGCAGCGAGCGCCGCTGCGGTCTCGGAGAAATCCGTGAGCTCGGCGCCGAGCTCGACGGCGGCGCCCGCCGGGAGTTCGCGTGCGCGCGGGCCCATTTGCATGCTGTACCAGGCGACCCCCGGATGTGCGACGAGGCTTGCGAGTATCTCCGCGGGGAGCGAACGATTGCGGTCGTCCCGGTGACGGGGATTGCCGGCCCAGACGAGCCCCACCTTCGGCCGACGCTCGCCGGCGAGACGCTGTCGCCAGCGCTCGCAAAGCGCGGCGTCGGGCTCGAGGTAACCCTCGGGCATCGGCACGGTCTCGAGACGCGTCCCGCAAATGCCCGGCAAATCCGCAAGCGTCGCCTGCAGGTCGAAGGGCGGCAACGGCCGGTCGACCGCAACCACCTGCTCGACCCGTGGGAGCTGGCGCAGGAGCGAGACGAGGCTCGGCTGCACTGCAAGCACGACCCGCGCGCCGCGCTCTGCGATCGAGGGGACATAGCGCGCGAACTGAATGGTGTCGCCCAGCCCTTGCTCGGATTGCAGGAGCAGCACCTTTCCGGAGGGATCCTCGCCGCGCCAGCGCCGGTCGTGAATGCGAACCTCCGCGTTGCGCAGCAACTCCGGAATGCGCCAGCGCCACTCGTAATCGCGCCAGGCAGGCGCGTAGTCGCCCATGGTCAACAGCGTGAGAGCGCGGTTCCAGTGGCCGATCGTGTAGTCGGGCGCGACGGCGAGCACGCGGTCCTGATAGCCGAGTGCCGCCGAGAGATCACCGCGCCCAAAGGCGAGCGAGCCCAGATTGGCGAGCGCGGGCACGAAATTGGGTACGAGCTCGAGCGCGCGATGGAAGCAGGCCTCGGCCGCGTCGTCCTTCGCTTGCGACTGCCGCAGCAGGCCGAGCGAGTTCCAGGCGGCAGGGAGACGAGGCTCCGCGGCGAGCGCGCGCTCGAGGAGCGACTCAGCCTCCTCGCGGGCACCGCTTTGCCGGAGCTTCTCGCCGAGCTCCCCGAGCTCCGCGGGCTTGCGCCCTGGCTGCTGAGCGAATGCCTCGAGTGCGTGGCGAGCTTCCTGCGGCTTGCCGGCCTCTCGCAGCACGAGGATCAGGGTCGAGGCGGTCTCGCTGGCGCGGGGCGCGAGCACCGAGGCTCGGCGTGCCGCCGCCTCCGCACCCAACGCGTCGCCCCGGCGGAGCGCAATCGATGCCAGGAGCAGCCACGCTTCGATCGCGTTCAGATCCTGTGCCAAGGCGCCGTGGCAGAGAGCCTCGGCTTCGGCGAGTTTTCCCGCTTCGGCGAGCGCCCGCGCCTGAGCAAGACCGGGCAGAGCCGCCATCCCTGTCTCAGCGCGGCGGCTGGTTCCTGGGCGGAACGAAGGTTACGCCGCGCTTGGCGAAGGCGTCGATGATCGCCTTCGCATCTGCGTCGCCCTGCCGCGAGAGATCCAATGTGCGGCTCACGATCGAATTGAACTGGCGGCGGATGTTCTCGGACTCCGTCAGGGGCCCGCTCTGCCCGTCGCGCGCGGCGTTCAGCGAGACGCGCGCCTGCACGTTCTCGGCCATCTGAAACGCCTGCCAGAGCACAAAGGCGGCAATCGCGATCAGGAGGGGAAGCTGCAGCGTGCGCTGGGGGGCGGAAGGCGGCTGGTTCTGCATGGGGATGCTCACTTCCGCAGCGGCGGCTTATCCGGCGGCGCCTCGGGCGCGGCGCCCGCACGAGGGCCGGCAGCGGGTGCGGGCGTCTGCCCGGGCGCAGGTGCCGGTGCGGGCGCCTGCGGCTGCTGCGCCGGCGGCTGGCCCTGCTGCGTTACCGTGACGGTGATGCCGCTTTGCGCCAGCAGATCCCGGATCGCGGCGTTGTTGTTGCGGCCGACGGCATTTGCGAGCGCGTTGATGAGCTCCTGGTTCACGCGCGAAAGTTGGATGCTCTCGTTGATGTATTGCTGGCGGACGCCGACATCGCTGCGGATCGACTGATTGCTCAATATGAGCCAGCTATTCACGAGCACCATCAGCAGAGCGAGCGACGCAAGAGCCGTGCTGGCGACGAAAACCGTGGACTGCCGAAGCTGCAACATTTGCTCCCAACTGTGATGTTCGGGTTAGCCCCCAGGCCGAGACTATAGGCTTATCGGGCCCAGGCGAAAAGCAAGCCCGGGCCCTCAAGCGAACCGCGGGCCCCGAGAGGCCCGCGGCTCAATCCGTCGATCCCGCAGCCCAATCTCAGGGCAGCAAGATCGTCGCGCGGCGGTTGCGAGCTTCGCGCACGCCATCCGCGGTCGGCACCGCGGGGTTGTCCTTGCCGTGCCATGCCTCGACGATCGCACTGGCGGGGATGCCGCCCTTGACGAGAGCCGCACGCACGGTGTCTGCGCGCTTGTGCGAGAGGTTGAGGTTGTAGGCCTGCGTTCCCGCGAGGTCGGTGTAGCCGTCGACCTTGACCTGCACGTTGCCGGTCTGCTTGAACGCCGCCACTGCCTCGTCCACCACCTTCTGGCCGTCCGTGGTCAGGTCAAACTTGTCGAAGTTGAAGTAGACCACGAACAGCCGCGCCGACGCTGGCGGCGGCACCGGCGTCGCCGGCGGCGCTGCCTTCGGCGGTAGCGGTGCGGGCGCTCCGAAGCTCAGCTTCAGACCCGCCATCACCGCTTCGGCGTTGTAGTTGCTCATATACTTGTAGTCGAAGTCCGCGAAGACCTTCAGGTCGGAGCGCACCTCGTAAGTGAGGCTCGCGCCAAACACGCCGGCGTCGCGGCCGAAGACCGTGCCCTGCTGCGAGAACACGCCTGTCGGAGAGAGAGCGAAGGAGTTGTTGATCGAGTGAGCCTGATCGCCGAACTCATGCTGCCAGGCCGCCCGCACCTCCGGCACGATGAACGAGCCCCCGAGCGGGAGGCGCGTCGAAATGCGCCCACCGAGGGTCGACTGGACCGAGTCGGCGCTGCTGTCGTGCACAGCCAAGTCGGCCGGGCCCGCACCGGTCTCGGTGAAGCTGTTGATCGCGCCATGCACCCAGCCGAACCCGACGAAGGGTGTGAGCTTCCAATTGTTCGTGAGGAAGTCCCAGCCGGTCTCGCCGTAGACGCCGTAGGTCTGGCCGTCATACGAGGAGTTCGCGGTCGCGACGATCGGCACGGTGATGTTTCGGCTGGTGTTGTACCAGTCCCAGCCGCCCTGGAAGGTGCCGTTCACGTACCACGGACCCTGGCGATACTGGCCGTAGATTCCGAGCAGGAGCGCTCCGACGTCGGTATTACCGGCGTTCTGGTTGAAGTTCATGTTGTTGTGCGAGTAGTTGATCGCACCACCCAGGAGCCAGTGCTCGTTGAAGGTATAGTCGGCACCGAAGATGCCGCCGCCGCGCTGCTCGTTATAGCCCGCGACGTGGTTCGGACTCGTCTGCGAATCCGCGTTGCCGAAGACGCCGTAGCCGCGACCCCAGAAGGTCCAGGGAGCGGCCGAAGGACCGACAGCACCGTCGCCTTGAGCGACTTGGTTCGAGCCCGCGTCGGTCACGATCTTGCCGGCCGCCGCAACCTGGATGCCGGAATTCGAGAGCCGCGCGCTCTGCACCATGCCGCCGCGGTTCGGGCCCGCGGCCAGCAAGGTTTGAATCTGCTCGCCGGTGTAGATCGGGATGCCCATCGAGAGGTTGAAGCCCTGGGCAATCTGATAACCGCCCAATTGATCGAGGGCCGTCTGGTAGGTCTGGGGGTTGGTGATCAGGAAGAGGCCGCCCAGCGACTGCGACGAGCTCGTACCGAAGGCAACGAGTCCGTTCGGCGAATGCGCGAGGGCATCGAGCCCGCGGCCCGCTTGAACCTCGTTCGGCGTGAGCCCGACTCCCAGCGGGTTCTCGAAGGGCCGCACGGTCAGGTTGATCTGGTCCGCGCCTCCCTCTGCCGTCAAATGGCCCGCGCAACTGGCGATGGCCACGGTGCAGGTGTCCGCCGTGAGCGTGAAGCTCATCAGGAGCGTTGACGGTACCGTCCCGCCGGGCAACACGATATCGACCAGCGCAGGCCGGATCGAGTCGCTGAACGTATTCACGCCGTTGATGACCTGGTGATAGACGGTGCCATTGAGATAGAGGTCGGGCATCGGCGTCACGGTGACGGCGGTGTTCGGCCCGAGGGTCGTGTTCTGCGCGATGATGTAGCCGTTGCGAGTCTCGATGCCGCCGCCGGTGAGCGTGTTGACGCCGACGCCAGTGAGCGGAACCGAAGGCGTTCCATCGATATCGAAATTGATGGTACCGCCCGTCGCGATGAAGTTCATGATCGGGGTCGTCCCCGTGCCCACGCTCTTCGTCTGACTGAGGTCGCGCGTTGTCTGGTCGGGCGGTCCCTGGAAGAAGGTGCGGTCGATCGGCACGGTCAGGACGCCGGTGCCGGAGAGATTGACCGTGCCCTCGGCGCCGAGAATGCTCGCCTCGACCCTGCCGCCGGTGATGTTGACGGTGTCGGCGAAGGTGTTCGAGAGATTGATGCCGCCGCCGACGAAGCCGGAACTGACGTTGATCGTGTTCTGGCCTTGCGACTGCGAGAGGTCGATCGCCCAATTCGTGCCGATGATCGTGCCGGTGTTGGTGATCGTCCCGATGACGGCGCTGGTGCTGAAGATGCCGACGCCCGAAGCGCCCGCCACCTTGGCGACGTCGGTCTTCGTGGTCAGCGCCTTGATCGTGCCGCTGTTGGTGATGCCGCCGTTGAAGACGGAGACATCGACATAGATGCCATAAGCGTGGAGCGGCACGCTGCCGATGAAGCGGTTCTCCGCGATGATCGTGCCGGCGTTGTTGATCCCGCCATTGAACTGGCTGATCTGGGTGATCACGATACCCGCGGCGCGGCCATTGCCCTCGCCGCCGGCGATCGCGTGGATGAGGCCGCCTGCGCTATTGACGATGCCGCCGTTGAACGTAGACGCCCCGGTCGCGAAGATGCCGGTCGCGTCGCCAGCAGCCGAGACACGGATCACGCCGCTGTTCGTGACGCCGCCATTGAACACGGTCGGGTCGATGCTGATGCCGACCGCATTTGTAAACGCCGACGCGATGATCGTGCCCGCGTTGCTGACGCCGCCATCGAAGAGCTCGCCGCCGCTGATGGCAATGCCCGCCGCGAACTGCCCGCCGCCTACGTTGATCAGACCGCCTGCCGTGTTGACGATGCCGCCGGAGAAGGTCTGGAATTCCTGCACGCGGATACCATACGCGCCATTTCCAGTCCCGCTGGTGCTGGCGATGATCGTGCCGCTGTTGGTGATCCCGCCGGAGAAAGTCGAGACACGGAAGAGGTTGATACCGACGGCGCTGGCGTCGGAGCCTACCGCGGTGGCGCTGATCCGGCCGGAGTTCGAGACGCCGCCCGAGAAGGTCGAGATGTTATAGAGGTAGATGCCGTAAGCCCTGGCGCCGACGGGATCCTCGCCGACAGGCTCGTCGGCGACGACGGTGATCGTGCCGCTGTTCTGAACGCCGCCCGAGAACGTCGAGATGCCAAAGGCGCCGATACCGACGGCGGTGAAGCTATCGGTCCCGTGTGCGGAAACCTGGATGAGGCCGCTGTTGCTGATGCCGCCCGAGAAGGTCTGCATCAACTGATCGCCTTCGTAGCTGCCGTTCGCCAGGATGCCGTAAGCGTTCCCAAAGGTCGCCGCAGCGATGATCGTGCCGCTGTTGCTGATGCCGCCCGAGAAGGTCGAGACGCCGCCGAATCCGGAATAACTGGTGGCGTGGCCGACGAGGATGCCGTAGGCGTTGCCCTCGAAGGCGGTCGCCTGGATGAACCCGCTGTTGCTGATCCCACCGTCAAAGGTCTGCACGCCGCGGAGCGAGCTTAGAGGCCCGTAACCAATAACCGAACCGGCGCCAATGCCGATCGCCGCCCCATCCGAGGCGGATGCGAAAATCGAGCCGGCATTGCTGATGCCGCCGGAGAAGGTGAAGATCCCAGTCTGTCCCTCACCGCCGCTGATTGCGCCGACGAAGATGCCGGCTGCGATACCGTCTTCGGATTGAACCGAGATCACTCCCGACGCGCTATTGACGATGCCGCCTGAGAAGGTCGAGATGCCCGCGAAGTTGTAGGTTCCCGACGGGCTGACGAAGCCGATGCCGCCCGCAAAGATGCCCACGGCATTTCCGCCGAACGCGGTCGCCATGATCGTGCCGCTGTTGGCGATACCGCCGCTGAAGGTCAGCACGCCGTTCGAGGCAAGGGCGCCCGAGGTGCCGGCAATGTTGCCGATGCCGCCTACGAAGATGCCGATGGCATTGGAGCCGGAAGCCCCGCTGAACTGCGCGGGCTCAACTAGCGGCACACTCGACTGCACGATGATGGTGCCGGAGTTCGAGATGCCGCCGTCGAAGGTCGAGATGCCGACCAGCGAGCCGGTGCCGGCAAAGATGCCGCCGACCGCGATGCCGAAGGCATTCCCGCCGGTCGTCGTGGCGACGATCGTGCCGGCATTCGTGATGCCGCCGCTGAAGGTGCTGATGCCGGTCATCGAGGAGGTATGGCTGCCGCCGATGCCGCCCGCGAAGATGCCGATCGCGTTGCCGGAGACGGCGCTCACACCGATGAAACCGGTGCTGGCATTAGCGATGCCGCCGGAGAAGTTCGAAATCCCGGTGAAGTGCCCGCTGCTGCCGTCGACGCCGCCCGCGAAAATGCCGATAGCCTGGCCGAAGCTCGCCGAGACGGTAATCGTGCCGGCGTTGGTGATGCCGCCGGAGAAATTTCCGATGAACGCATCCACGTCCGCGCCGCCGGATTGCTGCGCGCCCACTGCGATGCCGACCGCATTGCCGTCGAAGTTGGTGACGGAGATGAAGCCGGTGGAGCTGTTCGTGATCCCGCCGGAGAAGCGCTGGATGTTTGTGAAAGAGGAGGTTGGGTTGGTCGGACCGACGAGGATGCCGAAGGCACCGCCTGCGCCAACGCTGACAACGATGGCCCCACTGTTGGCGATACCGCCGTCGAAGCTGGTGACAGCCTGAACGAGGATGCCGTAGGCACCGCCGGTGTTGAGGCTCGCGTTGATGGACCCGCTGTTCGAAATTCCACCAGAAAATTGCGAGATGTTGAAGACGCCGATGCCCGTTGCAAATCCGTTCGAGGCTACCGCCGTGATGTTGCCGCTGCTGGCGATGCCGCCGGCGAATGTGCCGACGTTCTGAACAAAGATACCAGCCGCGGCGGTGGGAGCGCTCGCGAAGATGCTGCCGGAGTTGCTGATCCCGCCGGAGAAAGTGCCCATCGAGCCGACGGAGATGCCCGTCGCAACTCCGGAGAACGCGACGGCGGAAATGCCGCCCGCGTTGAGGATCCCGCCGGAGAAGGGGCCCATCTGGCCGACACCGATGCCGACCGCATTGCCTTCGCTCACCGCCGCGGTGATGAAACCGCCCTGCGCGTTGACGATGCCCCCGGAGAACGTCCCCATGTTGCCAACGGCAATGCCGACGGCCTGCCCACTCCCGACGCCCACGCTGATGGCGCCGGAGTTGCTGATCCCGCCCGCGAACGTGCCCATCGAGCCCACGGCGATGCCCGCCGCGGTTCCGCCGGTCAAGCTGACGGCGATCTGGCCGCTATTGGCGATGCCGCCGGAGAAAGTCCCCATGCGGGAGACGCGAATGCCGAATGCGCTCCCATCCGTCGCCGCGACACCAATCGAGCCGCTGTTGCTGATTCCGCCGGAGAAGGTCCCGACCCCCGCGCCCACGTCGATGCCGACCGCGGTTGCGTCGCCGGCGCCGACCGCGATCGAGCCAGCATTGTTTATGCCGCCGCTGAAGGTGCCGACACCGTGCACGCGAATGCCATAAGCCTGCGACGACGCCGTCGCGAGGATGAGGGCGTTCGAGCTATTGATGATGCCGCCGCTGAAGGACGCACCGTTGACGTTGATGCCAGTCGCGGCCTTGCTGCTTGCGAAAGCCTCGACGAAGCCGCTGTTCTGAACGCCACCGGAGAAATTGCTCACGGTGATGTTGAAGCCGCGACCGCCGCTATGCCCGGCGCCCGTGATGTCGCCGCTGTTGGAAACGCCGCCGCTGAAGGTCGGGCCGGAGAGCGCGATGCCAGTCCCGACGCCCACGCCGGTGGTCACCACGCTGGCGCCTTCGACCTGACCGCTGTTGGAGATCCCGCCGCCGAAGGTCGCCGCCGAGATCTTGATGCCGATGCCGTTCGCGCCGGCGGCCGTGCCTGTGCCGAAGATGCTTCCGGTGTTGACGATACCCGCCGAGAGCACTCCGGCGGCGCTGATGTTCATGCCGGCCGCGGTTCCAGCCGCAGCCACGCCGCTAATGACGCCGTGGTTTA
>Ga0335079_10010122_pt1 | contig 10737 bp, 6 predicted proteins | sample Lox_Sample_33_FD_206719 | JGI IMG/M metagenome (GOLD analysis project Ga0335079, IMG submission 206719) | Soil microbial communities from Loxahatchee National Wildlife Refuge, Florida, United States - Lox_Sample_3.3 | ecosystem: Environmental > Terrestrial > Soil > Wetlands | place: USA: Florida... | reverse complement strand
CACAGCCTCCGCGACGAAGTGCAGCGCCAGGCGCTCCTGCTGGCGGAAAGCCAGCAGCGCTCGGTGGAGCAGATTTTAGAAACTGGCTCCGCCCGCGATCTGCAAGGCTTTGTCGACCAGTTCGAAAACCATGAGAGGCTGGCCGGAGTCGGAGTCTATGACCCCACCGGCAAAACCATGGCGGTAACCGCGAGCATGGCGTCACACCTCGCGGAAACTCCGGCGGCGGTCTTGCGGTCTCTCGAGACCCATCACGTTCGCGGCGAGTTCTTCCGCGGGTCGGGCATGCCGATGTACGTGCTGGCGCTCCCGGTCAGCGCCGAATCACGTTTGATGGGCGCGATCGCCATCTTTAATAACGTCGGCTATACCGTGGCGCCCATCTGGCGGCACGCGCTGACCAGCGTGGCGCAGACTCTGCTGATCGTCGGCATCACGCTGCTGCTGATCCGTTGGAGTCTCGGAACTCGTCTGCGCCGCATGACGCAGTGGCTCCGCGACATGCGGGCCGGGAAAACGCTTCCGGACGACGAGCTACCCAACGATGTGCTCTTCGAGCCGCTCGCCAGCGAAGTCACCAGGCTGGCCACTAGTCTTCATCAGGCCCGGGCAGCCGCCGAGGAAGAAGCGCGCCTGCGCGACGCGGCCCAGGATTTGTGGACCGCCGAGCGTCTTCGCATTTCGATGCAGAGCAAGCTAAACGGCAGGCGCCTGTTCGCCGTATCAAACCGGGAGCCTTATGAACATAGCTATCAGGCCGGCTCGGTCATCTGGCGGGTGCCGCCGAGCGGACTGGTGACAGCCCTCGAGCCGGTGCTGCGCGCCTGTAACGGAACCTGGGTGGCGCAAGGCACTGGATCCGCCGACCGCCAGACCGCCGACGACTGCGGACGCCTGCGCGTCCCGCCGGACCACGCCCAATACACGCTTCGCCGCGTGTGGCTGACCGAGCAGGAAGAGAGCGGATTTTATTTCGGCTTTGCCAACGAAGGCCTTTGGCCGCTCTGCCATATCGCCCACACGCGACCGATCTTCCGCGCCGAAGACTGGGAGCAGTATCAGGCTGTCAACCGGAAATTCGCGGCCGCCCTGCTCGAAGAGATGAAGCACGAGAAAGACCCGGTGGTGCTGGTGCAGGACTATCACTTCGCGCTGCTGCCGCAACTCGTCAAGGAGCAGCGGCCGGATGCGCGCGTGGCCATTTTCTGGCATATTCCCTGGCCCAATCCCGAGGCCTTCGACATTTGCCCCTGGAAGCGCGAGCTGGTCACCGGGATGTTGGGCGCGGACCTGATCGGCTTCCACATCCAGGCCCACTGCAATAATTTCTTGGAAACCGTCGATCGGGTGCTGGAATCGCGCATCGATCGCGAGCACTTCGCCGTCAATCGTCAGGAGCACCTGACGGCCGTACGGCCGTTTCCCATCAGCGTCGAGTTCGGCGGCGATAGCCGGACCGCCGGAGCGAGGGCGCTGCATGCGGACCGGAAGGCCGCGCTCAAACACCTCGGCATCGATGCGATCTTCCTCGGTGTAGGAGTGGACCGCGTCGACTACACCAAAGGCATCCCGGAACGGTTCCGAGGCATCGAACGGCTTCTGGAGCTGTATCCGTCGTACCGCGGAAAGCTGACGTTCGTGCAGATCGGAGCGCCCAGCCGCACGCACATCCGGCGCTATCAGGAACTGCTCACAGAAGTCGAGCAAGAGGCCGAGCGCATCAACCGGCGGTTCCGGACGCGTTCGTGGAAACCTATTCTGTTCCTCAATCGCCACCACGACCGCGCCGAGATCCAGCAGTATTACCAGGCGGCGGACTTTTGCCTCGTCACCTCGCTGCACGACGGAATGAACCTCGTCGCGAAGGAATATGTGGCGGCACGGGACGATGAACAAGGGGTGCTGATCTTGAGCCGGTTCACCGGCGCGAGTCACGAATTACCCGACGCCCTCATCGTGAATCCGTACGACAGTGGCGAGCTGGCGAACAGCATTCATACGGCGTGCTGCATGTGCCCCGAAGAGCAATCCGCCAGAATGCGCCGGATGCGGCGCGCGGTGCAGGAGTACAACGTTTATCGCTGGGCGGGAAATCTGATCAGCGAACTGGCAGGGATACGGCTCGGAGTTTTGGAGCCGGATGTTCTCGCGGCGGCAGCCGCCGCAGCGCCGCGCCCGCTATCGGTGATCGACGGAATCGCGAGCTGAGGCACTGGCGCCGCGAGTTTTTGTCGCCGGCGTGATTTCACTAACACCTGCACTTATCGCCGAGGCTGCGGCAAAAAATACCGTCCGTAATCTCTCACTCCCGTCTTATCCGCCGTGTGTCTCAACCACTTAGCGGCCCTGGCACACGATATGCGAATAACTATTGCAGGAGGCCGCGAAATCGAGCGGCGCTCCGGAAAGGAAAGCGACTATGACGTTCTCTCGAATTCACGCCCGGCCGTTGCTTACGCTAGGTTGTTGCCTCGCGATGGCGGGCGGGATTGCGGGGTCTCGGGCCCAGGCAGACGAGTGGAACAACCGAACCGTTCTTACCGTGAACCAACCGATTCAGGTTACCGACAAAGTGCTCGACCCAGGCCAATACGTATTCATGCTTGATAATTCCAGCTCCGACCGCCATATCGTCCGAATCTTCAATGCCGATCAGAGCCGGCTGATTGAGACGGTGATGGCGGTGCCCGACTACCGGATCCGGCCCGCCGGAAATTCCCGCTTCGCGTTCTGGGAAACGCCTCCGGGAACCGCGCGCGCGCTGAGAGCCTGGTTCTATCCAGGTGACACGTTCGGCCAGGAGTTTCCGTATCCGAAGCATCCGCAGGTGCTGCAAACGAGCGCAACCGCTCCGAACACAGTAGCAGCCAACCGGGAACCGCTCACTTCCACCGCGGTGAACAACGGCGGCGAAGCGAATCGGGAAGTAGCGCCGGCCGGCTCGAAGCCTCCGGCGGTTACCAGCCAGACAGCGCCCGCGCAGGAAGATCAGGCGGCCATTGCGCAGCAAAACCAAGCCGCGAATGCGGCTGCGCCGGAACAGCAATCGGCAGGGGAAGCCGATCGAAGCCAGCCGGAAGAGCAAACGCAAATAGCGCAGAACAATCCTCCCCCGGCACCGGCTCAGGAGCAGACGCAGCAAAGCCAACAGCAGCACCAACGACCCGCGGAGCTGCCCAAAACCGCCAGCCCTTACGGGTTGATCGGGCTTTTCGGACTTGCTCTATTAAGTATGGGTGGGCTGCTTCATTTGAGACGCACTGCCTGAACACCCGAGGAGTCGAACACATGACCCGGCGCTCGGCAATCAGAACTCTGATGCTTGCCAGCGCCGGTTCGTGCGGTTCGAAGCTCATCGGTGACGATGAGCCGAATTACGTCATCCATAGCGAAGTGCGGCTCGTTTTGTTGGACGTGAGCGTTACCGACGTGCACGGCTCAACGATTTCGGGATTAGCGCAGCAGAGTTTCCACGTCCTCGAGAACGGGCAGCCGCAAACGATCACGGTCTTCGAGAATCACGACGTTCCCGTAACGGTGGGCATCCTGGTGGATGAAAGTTTCAGCATGATTCCGAAGCGCGGCCAAGTGCTCACGGCGGCAGGAATCTTCATCAAGCAAAGCAACCCGCGCGACCAGATGTTCGTCCTCAACTTTAACGATGTGGTCCAGCGCGGTCTTCCGGAGAACGAGCTGTTCTCCGACGACGTTCTGAAACTGCGCACGGCTCTTTATCGCGGAAAGCCCGAGGGCAGGACGGCGCTGAACGACGCACTTGTCGCGGGCCTCGAGCAGCTCGAAATGGGAAGACGCGACAAGAAGACACTCGTGGTGATCAGCGATGGCGGCGACAATGCCAGCACCCACTCGCGGCGGCAGACACTCGACCGAGTTGAAACCAGCCTGGCCACTGTATATACGATCGGGTTATTCGACGAAGACGATCCCGACCGCGATCCCGGGCTCTTACGGCGGCTGGCAGCGATCAGCGGCGGACAAGCGTACTTTCCGCCCAATGTTTCCGGAATGATTCCGGTGTGCGAGCGAATCGCCAAGGATATCCGGTCGCGCTATACAGTCGGCTACGCGCCCAGACCGGAAAACGGGAAGAGTTCGCTACGGCACGTGGACGTTCGGGTGACTGCGCCGAGCGGCGCGCGGCTCGACGCGCGGACGCGCACCCGGTATCGGTATTGACGATGAAACGCTGGCGACACATCGAGAGGGTTCTGCTCATCGCGGGCCTGGCGGCAGTGGACGTCTGGCTGCTTGCCAACGCGGATAAAGCGATCTATCAGGCGTGGCAGAGTTGGGCGTTTGAGCGCGAACTCCAGGGTCAGCAGGCCACGGCGGGCGCGTTCGTTCGCGACAAGACGCGGCAGTTGAGTGAGTCGTTGGGGATTCAACGGGAATCGCAGGGCAGTGCGGACCGCGTGGCCACTCCGCGACCCAGCCCAGTTCCCCCGACAACCGCTACCGACGGTATCATCGGGCGCCTTACGATTCCCCGCCTGCACCTCAGCGCCATGGTTCGTGAAGGCGCCGGCGAGGACACGCTTCGCGTCGCGCTGGGCCATATTCCGAATACGGCGCTGCCGGGCGAGCCGGGGAACGTCGGCATTGCCGGCCATCGCGACACGTTATTCCGGAAATTGCGCAGCATTCGCAAGAACGATGAGATTGTGTTTGAGACGCTCCGCGGCAAATACGTTTATCGCGTCCAGTCGACAGAAATCGTGAACCCGCGCGACGTGAGCGTGTTGGATCCGAAACCTTCGCGCGACCTGACATTGGTGACCTGCTATCCGTTCTACTATGTGGGCTCCGCGCCCGACCGCTTCATCGTCAGCGCACGCCAGATGGGGCCGCCGGCAAGCGTGCCCGACTAGCGCAGGCCGGAAATCAGGACTTCGACGCGCCGGTTATCTTTTGCGCTGTAGCCTCGAATATTGATCCGGTTCCCCGGCACCCCCGAGCCAACCAAGGCGTTGCGAACGGCTTGCGCACGCTCCCAGGATTGAAGTTCACTCCCGGTATTGTCGGTATAGGCCGAGATATTTACACGCAGATCGGACCTGGAGGCAAGCAATGGCGCCAGGGACGCGAACCGTTGAGATACATCGGGGAGCAGGTTCGACCCGTTGAAGGCATCGTCCGGGACGGTGAACATGGTTCCGTCCGGCGTGTTCGCTGTGAGAAAAGAGTTTGTGAGCATTTCGCGCACGCTGGCACGGAACTCGGACTCGCGAACTTCCCGATTCGCCTCATTGCGGATGGGCGGCGGGGCCGCTTCCGGTTGGGTTGCGGGGCGGCTGGGCGCGCCATGTTCGTCCTCCTGCTTGCGGCGCTCGGAAATGCTGCGCGCGTCATCGGCGTCCTGGGCGGCTTCGCGCGCGTTCTGGATGACCTCGCTCGATTTACCCTTTTTTCCCTGCAGCCGCTGCGCCTCGGCCAGCGCGCGCTCGGCGGCGGCGAGTGAGTCGGGCGCATAGCGCTCGGCTTTGGCGGCCCGAGCAATGTTGATCGCGTTCTGCGCCTGATAGACCTGGAGAATCGCCTCGTATTGATCCATCGAGACTTTCTTGGGCGGCTTGGCTCCAGCGGGCGCGGGCGCTGCCTCAGACGGAACCTGGAAGGTGTACTGACCGCGCGGCAGCAATTCCGCTTTCGGCTGGATCTGCCGAACCTGGCCGGCCGTATCCGCCCGCACGTGATTTTCGAGAACCACGACATCGCTCGGCTGCTGGACGTTGGAGTACGGCTCGGCAGTGACGATCATTCCGAACGTCTGGAGATCGGTGGTGACGCGCAACTGCGCGCGATTGGAGGTATCGGGTACGATCTCGCCCATATTGCGCGCCGCGCCCTCGGGGCTGATCGCCCAGAGCACATAAGTCAGATACTCGTGGCCGAAACGCGTGGGAGCCGGCATGTTTTCGAACTTGGCGTCCACTTCAGTACCGCCGCGCCGCGACTGGACTTTCGCCTCGCCCTTGCCGTCGCTCAACAGCACCGTGCCGCGGAAATCGATCTTGGTAGCCGGTGCGCCATACTGATAACTGATCGCATCGAGCCCGTGCTCGACGACGGTGACGCGATAGACCGGCACCGGCTGACTGCGAGAGGCTTCCTGGGTACCGGCAGGCTCCTGTGCGAGCATACTGGCGGCGAAAACGGGAAGAACCGCGAGAATCCTAATGCATATGGGGGCAATCGGCTGCATACGCCCCTTTTGTGCATGTGCCGGGCCGTTCCTATGTGCAATGAGAATGGGCCGAGTTGTACGCTGTCTCACACTCGCGAGATGGGAAGTGCGAAAACTTTACATCAGGGCGGTCAGATTGCCGTGGCGACGGTACCGAGTCCGGTTTCGCGGACCACTGCTTCGAGCTCGTGGTCGATGAACCCGTGAGCGATCTTCTGCGCCCAGCGCGGCCGGAAAGTATGGCCGGCGTTGGCGACGCGGAGACAGCGAATGCGGGAATTACCAGTGGGCGGCATTTGTCCTTCCTCCTCCATCTCGCCGAGGAGCGGCTCCCCTTCGGTGAAGATGAGCGTGAGTCTGGTGCCGTTGCGGGCGAGGGCTTTCCAGGCATCGGCCATATTGTGGGCTGGAATCTGGCGGCCCCGGCCGATGTGAATGGGGACGGAGGTGTCGAACAGGGCACGCGCGGCGCGCTTGACGAGCCGCAAACGCACACGGCCGCTGGCGATCCGGTACCAATCCCACCAGTTGACCAGCGCCTTGGTGGCGCGGCGGCGCATGCGGCGGCGGTCGACCTCGGGATCCCAGAAGAACAGACGCGGGTTCAGCAGAATGGCGGCACGAATACGCGGATCGCGGATGGCGGCGTGGAACGCCCAAAACGCACCGGAACAAAGGCCAATTGCGGCGAAGCGCTCGAAGCCGAAACGGGAACGGAGCGACTCCATGGCGAGGTCGACCTGCTCCACCAGGCGCTCCTGGTATAAGCCGGGGATGTCGAGGAGCTGTTCACCGTCGCTCTCGCCAATTCCGGCGAGATCGAGGCGCAGCGAGACCACCCCACGGCACGCCCAGCGGCGCGCCGCTTCCGCCCACATGCGATTCGGCCCGATATGGCGCACACCACCGGCGTTCAGAAAAAGCAGGCACCAGTCGGCGCGCGGGATGGAAGGCGCAGGCTCGGCGAGCACGCCGAAAATCGATCGACCCGCCGACTGGATGATATGAACGGTTTCAACCACCCCGCCGGCCGGCTCATGCAGGATGGCCGTCGCCGGCTCGGCTGCCGGATGGGCCGTTCGATCGCGCGGCCCGGCGCGAAGGAAATCGAGCATCACGCGCGCGGTACCTTCGGGAATAGGCGCGTCGTGCGTACCCACCATCAACGCCGCACAGCCGAAACCCTCGCCTTGCTCGACCGCACAGCCGGCCGATTCGAGGACGGTCACGAGCTTCGGATCGGGTTGAATGTGATCGCGCGACAGCAGCAGTACGCGGCGCGGACCGAGACTGGAGTCCGGAACCTCGAGAGCATCCAGATCGCGCTTGGTCTCGGGAGTAAGCAGAAAGCCGCCGACCTCGAAGCCCGGGTCCGGCTGCGGCGGAGTGGGCGCTGGGGTAGCGTACTCACGGCGCTCCATATTGGCAAAGGCCCGTAACTCGCGCAGCTCGGCGCGTCCGGAGGCCGGCGCGCCCCAGAGAATCAGATCCTGGATGTTGGCTCCGCGAGCCGCGGCGACAGTGGCCAGCAATCCACCGAGCCGAATGCCGAGGACCGCAACGTGCTCGACGCCAGAGATGGCGCGCAACTCGGCCGCCGCGTCCGCGATGGAATCAATCCATGCCTCGACGAGGCCCTTATCGAATGCGCAGCCAGAGCTATCGCCGGATCCGGGCAGGTCGAAGCGAAGCGCGGGAAACCCGTTCTCGGCCAGTTTTTTCAGAAGGAACCGCAGCGGCCGATAGAAGCAGATATCCTCCCAGCCAAACGGCGAGACGACGATCATCCCCACCCGGCCGAATGTTTCCGGGACATAGGTATGGCCCAGCAGCGAATACTGTCCGGATTGAAACCAGCGGTGGACCGTTCTCATGAGCGCGCACCGACGTCGATGAGCAAGCGGCCTTCTGCATTCACCGCAGTCAGGACCGGACGGGGAGGCAGATCTCCCGCCTGAACACGAGTCAACACGATCCGGCGCGTGATGCCAGGCTCCATGCCAAAGTAGGAGTCGTCTGGCCGAAAGGCGGGAGCGGCGACGCGCACGCCCCAGGCGAAGCGCCGGCAATTGAGGAGAATCTCGATCGCGCCGCCGGCGAGAGTCCTGCATTCGTACGTGATGCCCAGTTCCGCGATGGGCGCCCGTTGCACGGGACGGCCCGAAGGAAACCGAAACGACTGCGCGAATGGAATGTTGTCCGAAGGCGCGTGGAGGCTGGCGACGATCACATCATGTCCCGGAGGGCCGAAGCGATAGGCATAGCTGGCGTCGACAAAACGCCCCAGAATTTCCTCAACGCCGAAGGCCAGCGCGGTATGCGACGGGATTCGGACCGGCCGTTCGGATGCGGCAATCTGCTGGCCGGCGAAGCGGTACAAGGCGATCCGAAGAGAGGCGTCGACCGGCGCGTCCTGGTCATTCGCGAGATGGATATCGATACCGTTCAAGCCTTCGTCAGTCATCCAGACAGTGCATGGCGCGAGCGCACGCTTCAAGAACCAGTAGGCGGCTTTGGGCGCACCAGTGGAATCGAGAACGCCCCAGCCGGCGCCGGCCTCGAGATCCGCGCCCCACAGAATGATGCCGCCGCAACACGGAGAGTGGAGGCGCCGCCATTCGCCGAAGACCTCCGCCATGGTCTCACCGGAAACCATGCGAGAGAGTTCCCAATATCGCGCCAGATCGGAGTAGCGAAGCGGCATCGGATCGACGGAATAAAGCAACTTGAGATAGTGGTCGCGGACGTCTTCGAAGTCCCAACCAGCACCGGAATCACGCGGAACACCCCGTTTCCAAGCGGGATGAACCGGAGAGAGACCTCCGCGCTGCGCCAGCGCCATTTGTTCGAGCATCTCCGGTTCGGGAACGTTGGAGAAAGCAAGACACTCGGAGGCGAAGCGGACACCAGCGCGCCGGGCATCTTCAAGCGGGCGCAAATAGGCACCGACGCCGAAATAATTCGCCACGCCGATGCGCGCGCGGAACGGCAGATCGCCGCCACACGGAGCCGACGGGACGTAAGGGACGCCCGGACAATGGCGGGCCGCGAGCGAAGGCAACTCTTCTCCAAAGAAGGGCCCCCGCCCGAGCGCGGCATCGAGACCGAGCATACCGGCCTGCTGTTCAATCTCGGAATTCCCGCAGATCACGGCCGTGCTCGGATGACGAGACAAACGGGAGAGCTCGGATTCGGCTTCGGCAGCGACGGTTTGGTGAAAATCCGGATCCTGAAACGGATAATCCATGTTGGCGAACATCATGTCCTGCCACACGAGCAGTCCAAGCTCGTCGCAGAGACGATGGAAAACATCGGACTCGTAGAGCATGGTGCCGGCGAGGCGGACCATATTGAACCCACCATCGCGCAGCCGGCGTAGCCGGTCGGCCGTGACGTCCGGGGCGGCGGCCAATGAGACGACGTCGGGTGGAGTCCAGACGACCCCGCGGCAGAACACGGGCGTACCGTTGACTTTCAACTCCAGGTGGTCATCGCCGGATTCGATGGAACGAAACCCGGCGGGAACGTCTTCGAATTCGGCGAGCGTGCCATCCTCTAATTGCAACTGAACGCGAACGGGGTATAACGCAGGCGTGCCGTGCGTGTGGGGCAGCCAGGGGACGATGTCGGGGAGCCGAACGACAGCCCGCGCGCGGCAACCATTGTCCGATTCGACGAGATCGAGAGGCGTGCCGACCGAGTCGACCATCAGGCGGCCGGAGACTGGGATCGCACCGTCATCGAGAGCGCGCAATCGCAGGTCGATGGCGATGGTTCCGGTTGTTCCGTCGAGATCGATGCGACGCGACCAATCCTCAACAATGACACGGCGCCGGCGCAGGAGGGTGACCGGGCGCCACGGCCCGACCGGCTCGGGGTCGGAAGAGAATCCGGGAGCGCGGCCCAGCAACGTGGTGCGGAACCAGCGCAAGGATTGTTCACTCACGACGCGGGTCCGCCAGCGCGCCGAAGGCTTGCGGGCGCGCTGCGTACGGAGCGCGGCGGCAAGCGAACGGCAGACAATCAGCAGCTCGTTTTGGGGACGCACCAACCGGGTGACGTTCACCTCGTGCGAGGCAAACATCGAATGGCTCTCCAGAATCCGCTCGCCATTCAACCAAACCTCGGCAAGCGTGGCGAGGCCGCCGAAGCGCAAGACGAGTTCCTCCGCGCGGCCGGCAGGCTCCGTCTCGAAGCGGCAGCGAAACCAGTGCTCGGACGCGTCGAAGCGGACGTCATCGCCCAAACGCCAGGCTTTTTGCGCACGCAGCGCCGAAGCGACAGTACCAGGCACCTGAGCGGGACTGAAGCGCAAGCGACCGGGTTCCGATTCGGATTCCGGCGCGGACGCCAGTTCCCATCCGGCCGTAAGCGGGATAGCGATGGCCACGTCGTCACGCGCGGCTGGAGCGGGTGCGATCATGAAGCTCCCTGTGCGGCGCCGAGCGACAGCCGCTCCAAAGCGCCGATGGCCGTCTCCCAGTCGGCACCCAGTTCTTTGATGGCCGGCGCGGGATCGAAGGCCCGGCGGC
>Ga0335079_10010121_pt1 | contig 10738 bp, 7 predicted proteins | sample Lox_Sample_33_FD_206719 | JGI IMG/M metagenome (GOLD analysis project Ga0335079, IMG submission 206719) | Soil microbial communities from Loxahatchee National Wildlife Refuge, Florida, United States - Lox_Sample_3.3 | ecosystem: Environmental > Terrestrial > Soil > Wetlands | place: USA: Florida... | reverse complement strand
AATTGAGGGTCGGATCAATGATTGCGCCTTCGGGCAGGTTGCCACTCGGCATGCGGATCAGATCGCGCAACCCGCCAACATTTGTTGTGAGGTTGGCGCCCGTCGATTTCTCCACAAGCGCCTCGATCTCGCCCCCTGCATCGGGCAGAAGTATGAGGCGCACATTTTTATTCTCGAGCACCCAGTTCCTCGAGCCGGAGCGCTCGAAATCATATTCGTAACCGACCGGGTCATCCCCGTTTGCAAAGAGAAATGTGAGCGGCGACTTTTTATCGATGTTTTTATCGCCGGTGAAACTGAGCGTGCCCGGCAGAAGCGCCTTTGCATTTGGATCCGGCGGAGAACTTGGTGCGCTTGTTGGAGTCAGATTCACTGTTGCGAAATCCTCATCGTGTTCTTCGAGATGCAGGCGCTCCGATCCGCGCGCGGCGCCTTCCACCACGGCTTGCATAGTGATCCAGGAATCACTCTTGCTTTCCGCTTGGACCACAAGGCGGCCTGTTCCATCGGCGCCGAGCGCAATGAGCGGAGGCTCGGTGGCAAGCGAAGCGTGGCCGAGTGGAAGGCGCACGGCGTCCACAATCGAATATCGGAAATCATGCGCGCGATGTTTGGAGGCTTTTGGGCGCTCGGGAACATTGGGTGTGTAATCGAGATGCAACCGCAGGTCACGGATAAAATCCGGCGCCGCGCCCCTTGGCATCTCAACTCTGAAGACGTGAGTATCAAGATTAAAGTGGCCCTCGAGCGACCGCTCCGGGAAAAGAGGTTTGTCGTCTTGCGTTATCAGGATCTGCACCGGAAGTTCCACGCTCAGAGGTCTGGATTCGAGCTTGATCAGAACAGTCGCTTTCGCCGGCGCGTAAAAGAGCAGGTCGAGCGCGTTGCCGCTGCGCGTTGCGCCCAGGAATTCCGCACCGGCCGCGACAATCTTGTCGCTGCACGAATCCGCGGCGGCATTTTCAGGGCACAAGGGAATATTGATTGGAAGAAGAAGCGATTCGTGCGGCGGGATTTCCACGGGAAGCGAGATCAGGTCTTCATCCTTCGGCGTGCGAACACTTGAGGCAGGCGGAACGATAGCGAGTGTGTCCTGTATGGCGTCGTCGCCGCTCCAATTTGTAACGCTGACGAGCCCCGCGGCACAGCGCGGACGCTTTCCGCAGTTCGCAGTTGGCGCGCCTAATTCTCCCGCGGAGGGATTGGCCGCCAATTCGGAGACGAGCAGCGAACCGGGATGGTCCTTCAGAGAAACGATCGGCGCGAGGCTTCCTGCCGCCGCGATCACCCCTTGCAATTGTTGTGCCGCCGATTTCGCTTCCGGGCGCGCGATGCTTGCCGCGAAACTTTCGGTCACGCTGACCCAGGAAAAAATATCGGCTTCCAATTCGATGATCTTGCCGTCGCCGATCTTCGCCGCGCGCAATCCCTTTCCGATGTCTTCGAGTGTGACTCCGCCGAGCGCCTGGTCAAATACGGCGCCCGCCGGGATTACGGGCTCGCACACAAGAGTGCCGCCGCGACGGACGTAATCGAGCAACGCATTCTGCGCTTTCTCAGAAAGGAATTTCTGGCCTCGAATCCGAATAGGAATTGGCAGTAAGAGAAGCGGATCGCGCAGTAGAGATTCCACCGGTTGGTGTTCGGGATCCACCAATTCAGTGGAATAGCCGTTGATGGAAGTGACGCGTTCGATCTGGCGGAGGGTAAATAAGGACTGGCTCCCCATGTGCGCAGCGGCATCCAAAGGAACTTCAGCGTTCGCGGAGGCGTCGCGTACATCAACGATTCCGATTTCCGCGCGCGGATGCGATGTGGCGAGGAACTCGCCCCAGGTTGCAAGCATTCGCGCGTTGCGCTGAACCTCATGGGCGCGCGGCTGGCGCGTGCCGTTCAGGTTGAGCGCCGCGTCCCAGCGGAAGTCGCGATTCGCCGACTCGGATTGAAATCCCGGCGGAGTGAGCGTGTCTTGCAACGGTGAATATTCGATGCCAGTGATGCCCTGGCCAATTAGCCAGCGCGATGCGAGCAAAGTATTTTCGGGCGCGCTCGCGGGAGGACCGGTGTCGTCCGGCGGAGCATCCCAACCAGCCTGAAAGCTCCCGATCATTGGCGGGGATCCAGTTTGCATGCGAAGCGATTGCGCGAGGAGAGCGAGAGTGTCAGCCTCGAAATCGTCCAACCGATCACCCGCGGAATGCGGGCGGCTGTTGGGCTCGAGAAACCACTCGCCCGCGACAGTGGCCGCAAGGTCCGCACTTGGATAAACGAAGCCATTTTCGACATGCGGGGAAGAAACAACAAACGCGCCTTCAAATCCGGGCTTAATTCCTCCTGCGAGGAGCGCATCGCGGAATGCGCGATCCATTCTCAGCCCAACGGACGCAGGACAATATGTCGGGACCAAATCCGAGAGGTCGTCAAGAAAAACAAATAGGAGCGGCCCGGAAACCTTCTTGTCCTTGGGTTTGTCTTCACCAGGAGGCTCCAGAGAAATGGTGAAAGGATTCGAGGGATTGTATGGCGCCAGTTCATGCGCCACGACCAAAAGCCACTTTGCTTGCAAAGGAGTTTCCGTTTTGACAGTCACAGCATCGGTATCACCATCCAAGAGCGCACTCGGAGAGCATCCCGCTGCTATTTTTTGGAATCCGGGTCGGGGGCGGAACCGATCAGGATAGCCACCATCGCGCCATTCATGGCCGATGAATGGGCCGGGCCGGGCGATGAGGCGGAATCCCTTTTCGGCAATCATTTTCAGAAGGCCGCGAAGATCGCGGCGCGGATTTGAGTGTCCATCGAAATCGAAATTGCCTTCGATGGGCTCGTGCCAGTTCCAGGGGATGCGGATGTCAATCGTGTTGATGCCGAGATCGCGGTAGCGGTCGAGCGAATCGCTCCACAGGTCGCGGGGAATGCGGTAGTAATCGAATTCAGCGGCGTGAACGAAGAAAGGGTGGCCATCCACATGAATTTCAGGGTAGCCATTCACGATTTCGAGCTGGACGCCCAGTGTAGGCGGTGGCTCTTCCTTCGCCTGTTTTTTTTCTTTGCGGGATTGCGCCCCGCCGATTGTTGTGAGCAATGCGAGAAGAACCGTGGCCGCACACGGAAGAAGAATTCGTGAACGCGTGAGTGAGTTGGACCCGGGGCGCAAGGTTTTCCTATTCCTGCGGAGCATATTACATGACGCGTCTCACTCGCGCGACGCTCGCCGCGAATCTTTTGAAGTGAGCTTGAAGATGCGCAAGCTCTGATAGAATGCCACGCTGGCCGTGGCGGATTCACTCGAAGCAAAGCGGTTTTACCTTTCCGGTAGCGTGCAGGGCGTGGGCTACCGGTTCTTCGCGCAGCTTGTTGCTGCGGAGATCGGAGTGAACGGTTACGTGAAGAACTTGCGTGACGGGCGCGTGGAGGTTTACGCGATTGGGACCGGCGAGCAACTTCGCACGCTGCTAAGCGAATTGAGGCGCGGGCCGCGGGGAGCGAGCGTCGAAGGGGTTGCGCAAGACGCCGCGGAAATTCTTCCGGAATTCGCAAAAGGGTTTTCGATTGAGTATGAGGATTAGCGTGGCGGAATATGGCGGCTGTGCAGATTCGTAACAATCGGCTCGCGAGGTAAAGGGGCGGCGAGTCGCCCCGATAAAATTCGATGCGGGGCAAGCCGCACTCCAAGGGGGATGCATGGATGGATTGAAGAAATTGATCCGCGAGGTGCCGGACTATCCGAAGCCGGGGATACTTTTCTACGACCTGACGACGCTGCTGAAGGATAAGCAGGGATTCCATGCGCTTGTGGATGCGCTGTGCAATCACTACGCGAAAGCGCACGTCGATATCGTCGCAGGCATCGAGGCGCGCGGATTTATTTTTGCCCCGGCGCTGGCGTACCGCCTCGGCGCGGGATTTGTGCCCATCCGCAAACCGAAGAAGCTGCCTGCGAAAACAGCCAAAGTGACATACGATCTTGAGTATGGAACCGACACGCTCGAAATCCATGAGGACGCCGTGCAACCGAAGCAGCGCGTACTTGTGTGCGACGATTTGCTCGCAACGGGCGGGACCGCATCGGCGTCCGTGAAGCTCATCCGGCAATTGGGCGGAGAGGTGATGGGCGCGGCGTTCGCGGTGGAGCTCAAATTCTTGAAAGGGCGCGCGAAATTGCCGGGACTTGATATTTTTTCGCTGATTCAATACGACAGTTAGGATTTTGCGCGGCGCTGGCGCACGGCCTCGAAGAGTACGATTCCCGCGGCGACGCTCACGTTGAGCGAGCGAACGGGGCCGGTGGTGGGAATGGAGACGAGAAAGTCGCAGCGCTTGCGGACGAGTTCGTGAAGTCCCGCGCCTTCGCCGCCGAGCACGAGTCCGATAGAGCCGGTAAGATCCACCTGCGTGTAATTTTTTTCGGCGCGCTCATCGAGTCCCACCAGCCAATAACCCGCTTCCTTTAATTCTTCCATTGCGCGCGCGATATTCACGACGCGCGCGACGGGCAAATGTTCGAGCGCGCCCGCGGCGGCCCGAGCGACTGTGGCATTCAAGCCCGACGCGCGGCGATCCGGAAGCACCACGCCTTCGGCTCCCGCGGCAAGCGCGCTGCGGACAACCGCACCGAGATTGTGCGGGTCCTCGATTCCGTCGAGCAGAACGATGAGTCCGGCGCGCGATTTTTCCGCGGCGCCACCTACTGATGCGCGATGGCGCAAGAGTTCTTCAAGGCTGATGGACTGCCGCGCGGCGGCGAGCGCGACGACTCCCTGATGCTGCGGCGTTCCTGCGAGACGATCAACCTGCGCGCGGCCCTCAAAACGCACAGGCACGCCGCGTTCGCGCGCGAGGGCGACGATCTCCTCGATGCGGTCGCCATGGCGTCCGCGGGCAATGACGATGCGCTCGAGCGGGCGCCCGCCTTCAAGCGCCTCATGCACCGAATGAATTCCGGTGAGGCGGTCCATCTCTGCGCTTGTGTGGGGCTTTTTCATTCGAGTGCGGCGGAGCAACGATTCTCCCGCAGTTCGGTGGAAATGATTGGAGTGTCCATACTCATCGGCGCAATCCTAGCCTGCAATGGTCGCAACCGCGTAGGCCGCAATGGCTTCGCCGCGGCCGATGGCATCCACGCCTTCATTGGTCTTGGCTTTCAGATTGATCTGATCCGGTTGCATGCCCAGCGCCTTCGCGATGGCTTCGCGCATCGCGGGGAAGTGCGGGCCGAGCTTGGGGCGCTCAAGAATCACGACGGCGTCGATATGAAAGATATAGATATTTTTTTCGTCCAGCACCTTGCTCAAATGAGTGAGGAAATCCAGGCTCTTCGCACCTTTCCACTTGGGATCGGTATCGGGAAAGTGTGCGCCAATGTCGCCGAGGGCTGCAGAGCCAAGCAAAGCGTCGCAAATCGCATGGATGAGGACATCACCATCGGAGTGTCCTACGGACCCCTTGTCGAATGGGATTTCGACACCGCCGACGATGAGCTTCCGGCCTGGTTCGAGGCGGTGAAGGTCGTAACCGATCCCAGTCCGCGGCGCAATTCCAGCACTGAAGAAATTTTCAAACTTCCTGCTCAGATCCCCGACTTGCATTCTCCTGGAGAAATCCTTAACACTCTCGAGGACGGTCGATTCCGTTATTCCCAGCTTGCCCAACTCCTCGCGAACTTGTGTTGATTCAATTGTCGCTGCGAGCAAGAGATGTTCCGGCCCCACATGTCTCTGCCCAAACTTATCCGCTTCATCGGCCGCCTTCTGAAGGATACGTTTGCTTTCCGCAGAGAGCGGCACCTCGACGGAAGTAGCGATTGGAGGATTCCTCTCGGGGTAAAGCCGCTCATATAGCTCGCTCAGTTTTTGAAGATCGGTTTTGAATTTGCGGAACAACACGCGATCCTCGCGCGCTAGACCGAGAATAATGTGGAAGCTCTCGATGGACGGGCATCCGTAATGACTGGCTTCGTAGCGCGCGAAGAAAATCACTCGGCGAGCGTGCTCTGTGAATCGTTCCAGCATGGCTATTTCCCGCGGCGCTCCTCTGCGAGATAGAACCGCGCCAATTCCATATCGCCGGGACGCGTGATTTTCAAGTTGCGCGGCGAACCCGCAACCACATACACATCATGGCCCAAGTTCTCGACGAGTACAGCTTCATCGGAAGCGCTAATGCCGTCGCGGCCTGCCTTTGCGTAAGCATCGCGAAGCAATTGCGCGCGAAACACCTGCGGCGTCTGCGCGAGCACGATGCGTTCGCGCGGAATCGTGGCGGTGATGAGCGCGACATCTCCGGGCAGGCTGGTGCGCTTCACTTCTTTCACGGTATCGAGCGCGGGGATGCCGACAATAGCGGCGCCAAGTTCGCGTGCAACGGCAATGGCGCGCTCGGTCTGCTCGCGGGTGACGAGCGGGCGAACAGCATCATGCACAAGAACGATTTCGACGTCGCTCACCACTTGCGCCAGTGCGTTGCCCACGGATTCCTGCCGCGTCACGCCGCCGCGGACAACTCGAACCGGGCGGCCGATTTTTTCGTGCGCGATGCGTTCCTTTAGCGATGATTCCTCATCGGCCAGCGTGGCAATTAGGAATTCCGAAATCTCCGGGCAAGCGGCCAGGCGACGCAGGGAGAAAATGACGAGCGGCACGCCATCCAGTTCCAGGAATTGCTTGGGCGTCTCCGCACCCATACGGGTGCCGAGACCTGCGGCGGGAAGAATGGCGGCAACGCGGCTCATTGGGGACCCAAGTTCCCCTGCCGGAACAGCCTACGGGCAGGGGGAAAGAGTCTATCCCAATCGCGGGGGGAGATAAACCGCGCCCCGTTTGCGGGCCCGCTATTCGCGGGTCAGATTGGGGAATACAGGCCGAGGTGCGCGCTCCGAAATGGTGACAGGCGGCTCGGGCGATCGCGCCGGAGGTTCCTGGCGTGCGGTTTCCGTGTGAGCAGCGGGAACGGCGCGTGGACCTTCGGAACGGTCGTCCAGGCGACCGAAAATCATTTTGCCGGCGGTGGTCTGGTGGACGGAGGTCACCGTGATGTCCACGGTCTTGTTGATACTTTTGCGCGCGCCATCCACAACGACCATCGTGCCGTCATCCAAATAGGCAACGCCCTGGTTATATTCCTTGCCCTCGCGAAGGATGAAAACGCGCATGCTCTCGCCGGGAAGAACCACGGGCTTGAGCGCGTTGGCGAGCTGATTGACGTTGAGCACTTCGAGGCCGTGGACGGTGGCGACTTTATTCAAATTGAAATCATTGGTGATGATCTTACTGTCAAAGCGTTTGGCCAGTTCAATGAGCTTCAAATCGACTTCAGCGATCTGCGGGAAATCATCTTCGACGACCTGCACATCAATGTGGCTCATTTTCTGGAGGCGCTGGAGAACTTCGAGTCCGCGGCGTCCTCGCTGACGTTTCAGGGGATCGGCGGAATCGGCGACCATCTGCAATTCGCGCAAAACGAAATTGGGGACGATGAGCGTGCCGTCCAGAAAATGGGCTTCGCAGATATCGGCGATGCGGCCGTCAATGATGACGCTGGTGTCCACGACCTTGACGAGGACGCGCGTGCTTTTTTCGCTTCCGAAAACGCCGCCGAAAGCCTGGAGGTTCAACATCTCACCTTTGTTTGCTCCGATGACGAGACCGATGTAGGTCATCACCAGCAGCAGCGCCATGCCGACGAATGACCGGCTCGCTTCGGGCATCGAGGTGTGCGAGAGGACGATGTTCATCAGGTACGCGCCGAGAATTCCGAGGATGGAGCCGACCGACGCGCCAATCAGGCGGCGAAGGCTTGCGCGGCGGAGGCGCCATTCGGCGACGAAAACCAGCAAGGAAAATGCGAGTCCCGCGAGCGCGGCTCCATAAGGGACCAAGCCGAAGGGATGAAAGTGAAAGCCGATTCCGACACAGCACGCCGCGAAGGCGGTGCGGATCAGAATCCATTCCCAGCGGCTGCCACCGAAAGAATCGCTATTCGGCGCGTGCGGCTGCAATTTACGGGAAGCGTTATCAAAAGATGATGCAGATTCGGCCCGGACGGGCCGGAAAGAATTGCGTTCCATAAGTGTTCCTCAAATAAAAAGAATATGAATCTCCGAACCTATGAAAATAAAAGCTCCACCGGCGCATGTGAGCGTGAGGACTTGAGTACCTGAGTGGAGCGACCTGTTTCCTGAGATTTTTATACACCGCTAAGTTGTGACGGTCAATAGCAGAAAAAGTGGTCACAAAAGGCAGTGGTGAGTTGAGGGAAAAAGCACGGGAAAACTATCGCCGCTCGTAGATGCGCGGAACACGCCAGCCGAGGCCGACAAGCACCTGCGCGGTGACCAGGCCCAACTGGCGCGCGACGTCAAAAGCGCGCTGCGTTGTCACACCGTCCGTGCCGTAGATCGTCGCGACGTCACCAAGGTGAGCATTCGGGATGCCGGTCAGGTCCACGGCGGTCAAATCCATCGAGACGGAGCCTACGACGGACGCGAATTCTCCGCTGACAATTACTTTGCCGCGGTTGCCCATATCGCGCGGGATTCCATCGGCATAACCGGCGGCAAGAATTCCAATGCGCGAGGGCTTCGTTGCGTGGAATTTCGCGTTGTAGCCGACGCCCGCCCCTGCGGGGACGTCGCGAATGGAAATGATGCGCGCGCGGAAGCTCATCGCAGGATCGAGCGCGACTTTTTGATTGGCGATCGCGTTTCGTTCGGGCGGATCGTAATTCTGGTGGTATCCGTAAAGGATCGCGCCGGGGCGAACGCCGCCAGCCCAGGTTTCCGGGCGCGAAATGATTGCGGCGCTGTTTGCCATGTGAACGATGCCGGGGTCCAGGCCTAGCTGCCGCATGTGTGCGACCGCGGCGAGGAACACGCGGGTCTGGTCGGGCGTCTCGGTGGTGGTAAAAACTTCAGAAGAGGCGAAATGCGTCATCGTGCCTGCGAGACGGAGATGAGGGCAATCCGCCAGCGCGCGCGCAAAACATTCGACGGAAGAAGGCGACGCGCCAAGACGATTCATTCCGCTGTCAATTTTCCAATGAAATTCGAGCGGGCCTCGAAGCTTGCGTGCACCACGCGCGGCGGCGCGTTCGAGAAGCTTGAGCTGGCCGCAATCGGTGACTGCGGGCGTGAGGCGATGCTCGATGATGCGCTTCTCTTCGCCGGGCCAGAACCCAGTAAGCAGGAGGATCGGCTGCTTGATGCCGGATTCGCGAAGCTCAATGCCCTCGGCGGAACAGGTAACGCAGAAGCTATCTGCTCCCGCGCGGGCGAGCGCCTTCGCTGTGGCCACGGCGCCGTGGCCATACGCGTTTCCCTTTACGACGGCGAGGATTCTTACGCGCTGCGCGGATTTGCCTTCCGCTGCGCGGCCTGCATCCAAGTGCGCACGGATGGCTCGCAGGTTGTGCTCGAGCGCGCCGAGGCGGACTTCCGCCCAAACGGGGCGCCCTTCGATTTTTGGAGTGCGAGTCACGGCTTCATTTTCGATCAAGGATTCCGCGGGACTTTCGGTTGCGCATTCGAGCATAGTCGAAATCCTCCGCGCGCAAAACTGGCGGCGTGATTCGCGCGCGCCGTTTAGTCAACAGCAATCATTCGCCGTAGAAATGAGAAGCACGCGCGCTGCCATGCGGATCCGCGCAGTGACCCCGTGAACCGGCGTGTATCTTATTGAAAATAAAGGAGATTTGGCCGGTGCCTATCGGGTGATTCGACCCGCGAGGGCAGGGCGACACGGGTTGTGGCTGGGAGGGGACGCAAAAAGCTCAAATAAACTGCGACATTACATACCCTGACTTTCGCGGGCGGCTTCTTCAAAGCGCGTGAACCGCTGCAGGAAAACGTAATTCAGGGTGTCGGTTGGGCCGTTGCGCTGCTTGGCGATTACGAGCTTCGTTTCGCCGCGTTCTTCGGGAGTGGCGTCCTGCTTAAACATTTTGGGACGGTGAATGAAGATGACGACGTCGGCGTCCTGCTCGATGGCGCCAGAATCGCGCAGGTCGGAGAGAACCGGACCGCGGTCTTCCTTTTCAGGCGCGCGTGTCAGCTGGCTTAGGACCAGAACGGGGACATTCAATTCCTTGGCCATGGCTTTTAGGCCGCGCGTGATGCTGGCGACTTCTTCGTTCCGGGTGTTGAAGCGGCCTCGGGCGGAAACGAGTTGCAGGTAGTCCACGACTACAAGCGAGAGACCTTTGTCGCGCTTCAGACGGCGGCACTTCGCGCCCATTTCGACGACGGTCGCGGCGCCCGAATCGTCGATCCACAACGGCAAATCGGAAAGTGAGCGCAGCTTGTCAATAATGTTTGCGCGATCCGCACCGGAAAGCTGGCCCGTGCGGAATTTGTGCGCGTCAATGCGGGCCTGATCGGAAAGCAGGCGCATCAAAAGCGAGCCTTTGGACATTTCCAAGCTGAAGACTGCGACTGGCAGGCTGCTGCGGACAGCGATGTTCATGGAGATGTTCAGCGCGAACGCCGTTTTTCCGACGGAAGGGCGCGCGGCGAGAACAATCAGCTCGGAAGGTTGAAGCCCTGAAGTAAGGTCATCCAGCTGGTGATAGCCCGTGCCGACGCCGGTGATGCGCTTGCCGCCGTCGAAGAGCTGGGAGATTCGTTCGTAGTTCTCCTTGACGACTTCGGCCATGCCCATGAAACCGGCGCGGATGCGCGTTTCGGCCAATGCGAAAATACTGGATTCTGCTCCATCCAGAATGGAGTCAGCGTCATCTTCCCCTT
>Ga0335079_10010119_pt1 | contig 10738 bp, 8 predicted proteins | sample Lox_Sample_33_FD_206719 | JGI IMG/M metagenome (GOLD analysis project Ga0335079, IMG submission 206719) | Soil microbial communities from Loxahatchee National Wildlife Refuge, Florida, United States - Lox_Sample_3.3 | ecosystem: Environmental > Terrestrial > Soil > Wetlands | place: USA: Florida... | reverse complement strand
ATCAGAGCACACCCGACTTTCGCCAGGGAGCCGCAGAGCCCATCCAAATGCTTTCGAAAGAACATCATGGCTGATCCGCCTTTCAAAAAAGCACAATCTATAGAATGGGATTCGTGAAGTCAATGATGTTGTAACATTGTGTTACATGTGTCACATTCCATTACACGATACTTGGATTTACCCCTGTTTTTGAGTACCATGGCTCAGTTTCGAAAACGTGCAAGGTATACATCACGATGCAACTCGTTCAAGTAGAGAATCTTGAAGTTCGAGCCGACGGGGGGATGAAGGAGCGCATCCTTCTCAAAGATATCTCATTCGATATTGCGACCGGCGAACGAATTGCAATTGTCGGTGAGAGCGGCGCGGGAAAGACGACGCTGCTTCGTGCCATGACGAACCTGTTCCCATCAGGGACTGGCATGAAGACGAGCGGGAGGATTTTCATCGGGGGAAAAAATCTGCTCGATGCAACTAAGCTCTTGCCACGGCAGGCACGACAAACCTCCGGGATCCGATATATTTTCCAGGAACCTGCTCATGCATTCAATCCGGTGCTGCGCATCAGGTCGCAGATCAGGTACCTCCTGGCAGAGGATCATTACAACGAGGACGCATTTCTCCATCTTCTCGCCGAAGTGGGAATTGAACATCCCCTCCGGACCATCCGGCAGTACCCCCATCAGGTGAGCGTCGGCATGCTTCAGCGGATAATTATTGCGCTCGCCTTGTCGGGGTCTCCGGCGCTTCTTCTCGCAGATGAGCCTCTCAGCGCCATCGATGCAATCCACCGAAACCGTATCATGTCGATACTGCTCGAGCAATGCGCCTCAAGGGACATCGCCCTCCTGTTTGCAACCCACGACCTGCGCATCGCTCGAGACCACTCTCAGGTGACGCTTGTTCTCTACGGAGGACGCCTCGTGGAAAAATCCTTGAGCGAGGAATTATTTTCCAATCCGTTGCATCCCTATTCGAAGGCACTCTTGAGCCGTGCATCTGACCACAGTTCTCCCGCGGACCGCACTGTACAAACCGACCGATGCACTATCGGGACCGGATGCACATACTATTCCCGATGCCCGATATCCTCTCCGAGTTGCAAAGACGAAGAGCCTGGAGCGGTGATCCTGAATGCAACTCACGAGGTACGATGTCCCTACTCGAAATAGAAGATCTTTCCGTTTTCATTCGCCGGCGAAAGCTATTTTCTTTTTCCGATTCCAGGCACATTCTCCGGAACGTGAATCTTTCGGTTAACGAGGGCTCAGTGATTGGTCTGATCGGGGAAAGCGGCGCCGGTAAGACCACACTCGCACGATGCATTGCCGGTCTCTGCGATCCGACATCCGGCAAAATTCTCTATGGGGGCATCGAGATCTATCCTGCAATCAAGAATCGGGATCGAATCAGAAAAGAGATCCAACTGCTTTTTCAAAATCACACGGCTTCTCTCGATCCACAGATGACCATCCGTCAATCACTGCTTGAAGGGGTGGATGCGAGGGCAGCAGAAACGGGTATGCAATTGCGCTGGCTCCTCTCCGTGGCCGAATTGCCGACGGATGTCCTGCCGAGACGGCCGAGGGAACTGAGCGGCGGACAGCGGCAACGGATTGCCCTTGCTCGCGCACTCTCCGTATCCCCGCGTCTGCTCATTCTGGATGAACCGACTTCAGCTGCCGATGCGCTTACGCAGGAGCAGATCCTCTCCACACTCAAGCTCATCCGGAAGGAATCGAAGCTCACGATCATATACATTTCGCACGACCTGCGATCGACTTCAGCAATTGCTGATGCCATCGCCGTGATGAAGAGTGGAACTATCGTCGAATTTGCGCCGAAGGAGGAATTGTTGAGTCACCCGAAGCATGAATACACGAAAGAGCTTCTTCGGACCGGGAGGATGGAATGAATATATGCTGGCACTCGTCAGAATTTGCTGGTTGCCCGCCGCAACATGTGCCCTCGGTCCAAGACTCCTTGCGACCATCCGCTTCCATTCCCTCTTCGACAGAGACATCTCCCAGAGGATCGAGTAACGAATTTCTCCATAAGCGGAACCAGATCAGGAAGTGGGACGGATTTCGTTGAGTTGAGCGTTTGTGATCTGTCTGAAATTGCGAATTCAGAATATTCATGCAGTTCGGATTGACTGAACTACGTCACTGGCACGCCGGAGTTACGTGCCATTTGGATATCACTCCGGATCTTCCTACAATATCGGCAGAGATGATTGATCCATGCCGCTGGTATACTCTTGCTTCACAGCAGAGAATCGGCACTCCAGCGCTGAGGTCACTCGCAATTCGTGATGCGTTCTTGTTCTTCATGATTCCGGTTGCCACTTTTCCCGACCGAATATCCGGGAGGGCGAATAGTGGATTGGGGAACCGCACACGTTGTTCCAAGAATACCCGGGTACAGCGTCGACGGGGACGAAAGGATTGGACACTATTCGCAAACTTCGGATCGGCATCATCGACCTCATCACCAAAGGGCCAACCAAGGCGCTCTTTGCCCGCGTCATGAACGCGAACCTCGCAAGCATCATGCCTCAGGTTGTCGGCGTGTGGTGCGAGGAAGAGGGACACCGGGTAACGTTCGTCACCTACACAGGATTTGAAGATCTGCTGGATGAACTTCCAACGGACGTCGACATTGTCTTTATCGGCGCCTTCACGGAATCCGCCCAGACCGCTTATGCCATCAGCAACATCTTCCGTTCTCGCGGTGCTCTCACCGTTCTCGGCGGTCCTCACGCCCGGTGCTATCCGCAGGATGCGATGCTCTATTTCGATTATGTCGTCGGATTCACGGATAAATCAGTCATCTGCGAAATCCTGCAAGACCATTCTCCCCACAGACCTGTCGGCCGCTACATTGCGTCGGGAAAACAGCCCGCTTCCCTTCCCGGCGTACGCGAGCGCTGGAAATTCATTGAGCCGACTCTTCGCAAAGCTCCTCTCATAAAAATGGTCCCAATGCTGGGCAGTCTGGGATGTCCGTATACGTGCAGTTTTTGTATCGATTCGGTGGTACCCTATCAACCACTCGATTTCGATGTAATGAAGGAAGATCTCACGTTTCTGATGGGAAAGTTCAAGCGCCCTCTTGTCGGTTGGCACGATCCGAATTTCGGCGTACGGTTCGAAGACTACATGGATGCAATCGAGGCGACTGTTCCTGCCGGCCGCATCGATTTCATTGCCGAGAGCAGTTTGTCGCTTCTCACGGAACCGCACGTAAAGAGATTGAAGCGCAACGGCTTCAAGGCCGTCCTCCCCGGGATTGAATCATGGTATGATCTGGGCGAGAAATCGAGGGCGGGAAGGATGACGGGAATCGAAAAAGTCAGAAAGGTGTCGGAACAGGTAAATATGATCCTGAGACACATTCCGTACATCCAGACAAATTTTGTTCTGGGCATGGACACCGACGAGGGATCCGAGCCCTTTGAGCTTACCAAGAAATTTGTGGATATGACTCCTGGCGCATTTCCGGGATATTCCCTCTTGTCCGCGTTCGGACAGGCGGCCCCTCTCAATCTTGGACTCCAGCGAGCCGGAAGAGTTCTTCCCTTCCCGTTTCATTTCCTCGACAACAACCGAGCCATGAACGTAAAACCGATGAATTATACCTGGCCCGAGTTTTATGCCCATGTCGTCGATCTCGTGGAACACACATTCTCTTCCCGAATGATGCTGAAGCGCCTCATTGCAAACAAGGGTATTGTTCCGCGATGGATGAATCTTGTGCGGGCGGCATCATCAGAAGGTTCGGGACGGAAAAAGTATTACATGCGGGTTCACGAAATGCTCGAAACCGACGTTCCTTTCCGGTCCTACTTCGAAAAAGAAACGACCGTACTCCCGAAGTTCTTCCAGCGTCAGATGATGAACGACCTGGGAACGCTTTGGAACTGGCTTCCCGAGGGATCGATCCATCATGATCCGAACGCCTATCTCAGGTCCGTGGACCCCTCGGCGATGTCTACGCCACCCGTTGGATGGAAGAGTGGATCCGAAATCCCTGAACCCGCCGTTGAACCACAACCGGCATTTGGAGCACTCTAGGGGGCCGGCATCTCGCCGCTCCGGCAATTTGACTTCATCGCCGGGACGATCTTCTCGATTATCCCACTCACCAGCGGTTGCTGCTTCGTCCGCCCCCGCGATTCGGCCGCGAAGGTTTGGGTCGTGCCTCATTGACGTCCAGTGATCGCCCTTTCAATTCCTTCCCCGCCAATTCTGCAATTGCTTTTTGTGCTTCGCCCTGCACCGGCATTTCAATAAATGCAAAGCCCTTCGGCAATCCGTTGAACTTGTCTTTGACAACAGTGACTTCTTCGACCTGCCCAAACGCCTCAAACGCCTGACGCAAGTCCGCTTCGGTCACTTCGCGTGCTATGTTACCTACATACAGTCTCATGAAGAATCCTTCGATTGTTGATTGTGATTTGATGACTTTTGACCCCCATCATGGCAGCCAAACCGAAATGATGCCCGGGGTCGTCTTACATATTCTGGAGAGATTACGGCGACCGTTGTAGAGCAACCCTGTTGCAGTCGCGACCTCTTCTCTGCCCTGCTTCTCCGCAAGGAAACGGTATGTCACTGCAGAAATACTGTTATGATCTGTCATTCCGGTGTCGGCGAGGCGGTCGGGATGATCGACCGTGGTTGTGCCACGGCCGTTGGGTCGATTTGACGACGGACTGTTGTGCGGGTGCCGCCGCCAATTCAGGAAGATCCGTTGCGACTACCGGCTTCAGGGTAATTCGTCCGCTGTAGGCAAACAGTACCTGCTTAAAGAACTGCTTCTCCTCATCCGTGGCAACAAGCGATATCGCCTCGCCGCGCTTTCCCGCCCGTGCGGTTCTCCCTACCCGGTGTGTGTAGGTATCGACATCCCGTGGTATCTCGTAGTTATACACATGCGTAATGTCGTCGATGTGCAATCCGCGTGCGGCGACGTCGGTAGCAACAAGGACTTTGAATTTCTTCTGACGGAAGTCTACCGTAACCCGTTCGCGCTGATTCTGCGACATGTCGCCATGAAGACACTTTGCCTGGACGCCATTATTGGTGAGTTTCCTCGCCAGCTTCGACGTAATATGTTTTCGATTGCAGAATACGAGCGAAAGATCCCGTTCTGATTTCAGCAAATGCATGAGCAATGGTAATTTCTGCTCACTGTGTGTTTGATAATACGTTTGCTGGAGAAACTCCGGCTTCACTGCGGCGGCGAATTCCAGCCGCTCAGGATTCGTCAGGTACTTGTGGCTGACGCGGATGATTTCCTTCGGGAGTGTCGCACTCAGGAGAAGCGTCTGCCGTTGCTTCGGCACGTGCCGAAGAATGCGCTCGATGTCCGGCAGGAATCCCATGTCAAGCATCCGATCCGCTTCATCGAAGACAAGGTGACGGATCGTCGCCAGCGCCAGTGCACCCCGCTGAATCAGATCCAGCAGCCGGCCCGGTGTACCAACGATAATATTCGTTTGCCGTAATTGCTTAACCTGTTCGTTGACGGAAACACCGCCGTATACCGGCGTAATACCCAGGTGTTTCCCGTGTGAAAATTTGATGAACTCCTGAGCAATTTGCATAGCAAGTTCACGTGTCGGCGCCAGAATCAGCGCGGCGATGCCATCACGCCTTTGAATCTTTTCGATGAGCGGCAACGCGAAGCCCAGTGTCTTCCCGGACCCCGTTTCCGATTGGGCAACAACATCCCGGCCGTCGGTAACGAGCGGTATGAGTCCTCTCTGAATTGGAGTTGGAGCCGTGATGGCATGCTTCGCGAGCAATGCTATCGTGGATTTGTGAAGAGGGAGAGAATCAAATGTTATCATAAGTATCAGGCTTGTAAAGGTGTGGTTCTCCTGTTGGATCGGAACTAATGAGGCCTCTCACGACATCACACGCATCTGCCAGCCCATCACGCAGGAAAATCACGAATACGGAGGTCTCGGATGTTCGATCACGTGAATCAGCTGACAGGTAGGATCGATGATGTCTCAATCCAACAGCGATAATCAGGGTCTTAACGTAAGGTTAATTCCGGCTAATTCCTAACGCTTATTAATTCGTATTCATTGCCGACCGGAATATCATTCAGTCTGGTTCAGAATGGCCTATTCGGGATACTCATTGAGGGAAGTTCAAGATCAACCGCGTTTTTGCGGGGAGACCCGCGGAATAATTGCAGAGACGGTCCGGGCGTATGCCTCGAACTTCTCGCCGAATGCATCCTTGAGCAACTTCTCTTCGACGCGAATGCGGATAGTTGTGCCGATTAGGTACACAACAACCCCGAGAATTATTGCCCACCATTCGCTGAGCGCCAGCCCGGTTGCAATCAGCATGCCCAGCATCCCCGTGTAAATGGGGTTGCGAACAATCGCATAGGGACCGTCGGTGATGAGTTCGTGCTGCTCCAATACCCGCGCAGCCACGGCCCACTGCTTGCCGAGATGTCGTACAGCGGCTCCGGTCAACCAGACGGAGCTCAATGCAAGAATGAGAGCGACCAGTGAGAGGAGTGCTCCAACCGCAGTACCGGCCTGGGGGAGGAGAAGGAATTCTTTCCGTCGAACTGACCAGACGATCGCGTATCCCACCATGGCGATCAGCACCCCGAGTACAGCCCGTCTGTCCCGCTTTCGTTCTTTCGATGCGTGTGGTCTACGGGAAAGAAAGAAAACTGCTGCAAATCCGATCCAGCAGCAAAACACCCCTATTTGAGTGAAGTGATATATGAACTCGTTTGAAAACACCGTCCACCTGCGTCTTCTCTATTTTCAGAAGCTCGTCGAATATACGACAAAAGAACGAAGAATGTTACGAATGAAATCCGCGTATGGCGATCACAGGCATTCCCATTTTGGCCGGCTTGACTCGACTGCGCCGAGTTCGTATGTTGAAGCTGCTCTTCATATTCCATAACCTATCCTACGCTCACGCATTTGCTGGCCGTGGATATTTTCTATCTAAATTCAAATTCGTTTTTTTGAACTGATTATTTCATTCATCCCCCACCACACTCAGTAAAACTCATATGGCCACCATCATACAAAAAGTCGTCTTCAAGAATGCCACAACACGGCAACTCTACAATCTTTACATGGATCCAAAACTCCACGCACGCATTTCCGGCGGACCCGTGAAGATTTCCGAAAAGGTCGGCAGCAGGATGGAAGCCCACGGTGGCTATATAACGGGAAAGATGCTTCAGAGGGTAAAGAACAAGCTCATCGTGCACACATGGCGCGGATCCAACTGGTCTGCTCAGGACGGAGATTCCGTATTCGTTGTCTCATTCGGCCGGAAAGGAAGGGACGCGGTACTGCATATGACTCATGCCAATGTTCCGGATGAACACGCCGGGCATCTTGATAAAGGGTGGCGCGATCATTACTGGAAACCGTGGAAGCAGTATCTCAGCGGAAAGAAGATTACACGTCCAAGGATGTGACCCGCGGTCGGAGTAGTTCTGAGGGATATGTAGTTTTTACTTTTGATGGAATACGATCCCGAGGAGTCACGAGTTCCCGGAAAGAAACGCCAACCATAAGTTGATAATAGACGGCATTATCATTACTTTAGTGCCGTCATGATCGGTTCAGTTATTTCCCATTACAAGATCCTCGAAAAGCTTGGTGAAGGAGGCATGGGTGTGGTCTACAAAGCCCAGGACACCAAGCTTGACCGTATTGTTGCGCTTAAATTTCTCCCCGTTGCGCTTACCTCCGACCCGACCGAACGCGAGCGATTTCATCAGGAAGCAAAAGCAGCTTCCCAGCTCATGCACCCCAACGTCACAGCCATTTTTGAGATCAACGAATCTGAGGGGCAAATCTATCTCGCGATGGAGCACGTCGATGGAAGCACACTCAAGACGATCATCCTCAAAGAAGAGCCCTTATCAACAAGGAAGGCTCTCGACCTCGCCATTCAACTCTGTTCGGGACTTTCAGCGGCACACGAGAAGGGAATTGTTCACAGGGATATCAAGTCCGAAAATATCCTGGTCAATACTAAGGGCGAACTCAAGATCACGGATTTTGGCCTTGCCAAACTGAAGGGCGCATCAAAGCTCACAAAGACCGGGAGTACACTCGGCACCGCCGCGTACATGTCACCGGAGCAAGCTCAGGGCGACGATGTGGATGCAAGGAGTGATATCTTTTCCGCAGGTGTCGTGCTGTACGAGCTCCTGACGGGAAAGCTGCCATTCCGCGGCGAGCATCAGGCCGCCATCCTCTATTCTCTCATCAACGAGGAGCCACTGCCACTCACTCGGTTCGACGAGAAAATCACTCCAGAAATACAGCGAATCGTCTCGAAGGCACTCGCAAAAGACAGAGAAGACCGCTACCAGCATGCCGACGAGATGCTTGCCGATCTCAAGCGGGAACGGAAGGCGATGGAGTACGCGCGGACCGGATACATTACGCAACAGTTCACGGCATCGTCCTCGGACAAAGCCGCGGAATCGGGTTCTCCGACACCGCCGGGACGACTTAAGAACATGATTCTCATCTCCGCGGGCGTTGTGATCGTTCTGCTTGCTGTCCGGATCTACCTGTTTCTCGAGCGAATGACTAAGGGTGATTCAACGGGCAGATTAACGGTCAGCAAGATCGCCGTCCTCCCTTTCGAAAATTTCGGTCCTGCCGATCGCGAATATTTTGCCGATGGACTCACCGATGAGATCCGCACGAAACTGAGCGGGCTTTCCGGGCTTGCAGTGATCGCTCGCGCGAGCTCAGTGCAGTACAAGAAAACGACAAAACCAGTTGCCGACATTGGGAACGAACTCTCGGTGGGATATCTCCTTCAGGGAACGATACGATGGGAAGAAGGTGACAGCTCGCATCGCAGCACGGAGCGCCTCCTGGTCAATCCCACGCTCGTGAAGGTTGCCGACGGCACACAAGTCTGGTCGCAATCGTTCGAAGGTACTCTCTCAAGTGTCTTTGAGATACAGTCGGACATTGCCCAGCAGGTCACACACGCACTCGAAGTGGTCTTGAATCCCGCAGACAAAAAAACGATCGAAGCCAGGCCCACGGATAATGCAGAAGCATACGATTACTTTCTCCGGGGTCAACAAGTCTTCTCCGTTCGGACACCGGAGAACCTCAAGCAGGCGATCGATCTCTTCCGGAAGGCCGTCGAGCATGACCCGAAGTTTGTTGAGGCATATGAATATATGTGCCGGACCTATTCGTTCATCATATTTCTGGGACAGGGCTCGGACAGTCTCATGCTTCTTTCGAAGAACTCGCTGAATGAGGTCTTGGACCTTGCGCCGAATTCTTTTCATGCTTATTTGACAGAAGGGTACTATTGCTATTATGCTCTACGAAATTATGACCAGGCGATCAAGTATTTCACAGATGCATTCCAGCTCCAGCCGAACAACGCGGAAGTGATATCATCGATCGGGTACGTGAAGCGCAGACAGGGAAAATTTCCCGAAGCGCTGACCCTCCTCTCCAGGGGGAGTGAGCTTGATCCTCAGGACTGGGACAAGTGGATTGAGCTGGCGTTTCTCGAGCTGGCGATGCGGAACTATAGCTCCTCAGACGAGCACTTTCGTCGCGCATTTCTGATACGTGGGAAGGGCTCCACGCCATATGCGGCAATGCATGCGATCGCCGTCCTTTCGATGAGCGGAAATCTTGACACAGCATTTGAACTGTTCCGCAAGGAATCGGATGACACCGATTCCTGGACGTATAGGGAGCGGAGTTATTCGTTCCACGTCGCCAAGGGTGATTTTCGAGCTGCGAGTCTTGATCTCGATCGATCCGTTCTTACAGAGCCGGACATCAATCAGGTAAGTTTTTACTCGGCGATGGGTTATCTCCTCGACAAATCGTCGCGGCATACCGAGGCTCGGGCATGCTACGACACCGCCAGAGTTTTCGCCGAGAACGCAGTGAAGACCTATCCCACTGATTGGTCGACCCACTCCGGTCTCGGGATGGCTCTTGCTCATCTTGGTGAAAGTGCCAGAGCTATCGAAGAAGGTCGGAAGGCCGTCGAGCTCATGCCATTGGAAAAAGATGCACTCAATGGCGGGCCCGACGCAATCTACGCATTGGCTCAGATCTATGCTGTCGTAGGCGAAAATAATCTCGCTATCGACAAGCTCGAACAGATCCTGAACATTCCCGACATCTATTCAGTCTCATACATCCAGTTTGATCCCGATCTGGCAACTCTGAGAAACCAGCCCCGATTTCAAAGTCTTATGGAAAAATTCAAGTCACCGCAAATGTGAAAATGTTTTTCCGTTAACGCCACTGCTGTGCAATGAGAAAATGTTTAAACGATATGATGAATAAATAACGCCATGGTTGGTCAGACCATATCGCACTATAAGATCCTCGAAAAGCTCGGCGAGGGAGGAATGGGAGTCGTGTTCAAGGCCCAGGATACCACACTCGACCGTCTCGTCGCGCTCAAATTCCTGCCCGACCGACTTCAGGCCTCCGGTCCGGACAAAGCGCGGTTCATCCAGGAGGCGAAAGCCGCTGCTGCGTTGAACCACCCGAATATCTGCACCATTTACGGAATCGATGAGCACGACGGCCAGATGTTCATCGCAATGGAATTTGTCGACGGGCAGACCTTACGCCAAAAACTCCCCTCCATTACCCCGGCGAAAGCAATTGACATTGGAGTCCAGATTGCGGAAGGACTTTCTGCGGCACATGAAAAAG
>Ga0335079_10010117_pt1 | contig 10739 bp, 4 predicted proteins | sample Lox_Sample_33_FD_206719 | JGI IMG/M metagenome (GOLD analysis project Ga0335079, IMG submission 206719) | Soil microbial communities from Loxahatchee National Wildlife Refuge, Florida, United States - Lox_Sample_3.3 | ecosystem: Environmental > Terrestrial > Soil > Wetlands | place: USA: Florida... | reverse complement strand
AAGGAAGACAAGAAGAAGGACATCGATTCTCTGCGCGGCGATTTGGCTGACTTGAAGAACCTTTTCGTCACCAGCTACGAGAAACTGCGGGTGTCGCAGGATTTCGAGCTGCGCAAAGCCATTCGCGGCGCGGGCGCGAAGTACCGCGTCGTAAAGAACAATCTGGCCGAGAAGGCCAGCCAGGGAACGCCGTCCGAACCGGTGCTGAAGGGCCTGCGGGGGATGACCTCGATGGCGTATACCTCCGGGGATCCGGTGGCGCTGGCGAAAGCGCTGACGGCTTATGCCAAAGCCAATCCGGCATTCACGTTCAAAGCGGGGCTGGTGGAAGGCCGGGCGATCGATGTGAAGTCGATCAATGACCTGGCGTCGATGCCTTCCAAGGAAGAGATTTTTGCCAAGCTGCTGTACCTGATCAATGCTCCGGCACAGCGGTTGATGGGGACCATCAACGCGGTCGGGCGCAATCTGGCTGTCGTGGTTGATCAGGGTGTGAAGGAAAACAAATTCAAAAGCTAGGAACCTCGGGCTGAAAGCTGATCGCTGACAGCCGAGAGCTAAATTTCAGGAGTCAAGAGAGAAATGGCGGACATCAACGCAATTGCGGAACAGATTCAAGGGCTGACGCTGCTGGAGGCCTCCCAGCTCGTCAAGATGCTCGAAGAGAAGTTGGGTGTTTCAGCGGCAGCTGCGGCCCCGGTCGCAGTAGCAGCGGCGGGCGGTGCGGCGGCGGCAGCTCCGGCAGCCGAAGAAAAGACCGAGTTCGCGGTGGTTTTGACCGCGGCCGGTGCCAACAAGATCAACGTTATCAAGGTGGTACGCGAAGTCACCCAGCTTGGCCTGAAGGAAGCCAAGGATCTGGTGGACGGCGCGCCGAAGCCGGTCAAAGAAGGCGTCAGCAAGGACGAAGCCGAGGCCATCAAAAAGAAGTTCGTCGACGCCGGCGCATCCGTCGAAGTGAAATAAGCTGTCAGCTCTCAGCTGTCAGGCATCAGCTAAGGCGCCGCGCCTCCGGCGGCGGGTGGTCTTGGCTGAGCGCTGATAGCTGAATGCTGAAAGCTTCAATTTGACGCAGGGCAAAGGTCCTGTTAGCATAAGTAGTTGGGCTTTCGATTCAGCCGGATTCGATCCCAATTGGTGACTGTGATTCCCAGATCCTGGAACTTCAATTGCAGGCTTCGCGAGACTGCAGAGAGGGGATCTCTATGCCTTTGCATCTCCTCGGTGAACCAACAGGATTCCTGCGCCCGTCGTTCCTGCAAACCGGACCTCAATCCCCGCAGTCTCCCGGCGCCTTTGCGATTTCCAATCTGGTTTGATCTCTCGACGCACCTGGTGGGCGCGACGGCGATTCCCGGCCGCCGCATTCTCACCAGCGGTGCGCCGTTGGCTTTGTGCTGTTGAGCCCAGGCAACAACGTTTAGCTGGTCTGCCGTCAGGAGCTTTTAACGAATGGATACACAAACTAACACCGCCGTACGTGAGCGAGTGGATTTTTCCAAAATCAAAACTTCCATTCCCATTCCGAACCTGATCGAGGTACAGAAAAAGTCGTACGAACGATTTCTGCAGATGGATCTTCTGCCGAATGAACGCGAAGATATCGGTCTGCAGACGGTGTTCAATTCGGTCTTTCCGATTTCCGATTTTCGCGGCGTAAGCGAACTCGAGTTCGTCGACTACTCGATCGGCAACTGGGAATGCAAGTGCGGCAACTTGAAAGGGCTGCATCACCTGCGTTCGACCTGCCGTAATTGCGGCGCCACCATCCGCACCGATCCCTTCCACGCGGGTGAAGTGCTCTGCGCCCATTGCGGCACGTTCAACAAGAACGTCGTCACGTTCTGCAATAAGTGCGGCGACCCGGTCGGACTGCAACTGAAATACGACATGCAGGAGTGCCAGGAGCGCGGCATGACGTATGCCGCTCCGCTGAAGGTCACCATCCGCCTGACCGTGTATTCGAAGGATCCGGAAACGCAGAAGAAAAGCGTCCGCGATATCAAGGAGCAGGAAGTCTTCTTCGGCGAAATTCCTCTGATGACCGACAACGGCACCTTCATCATCAACGGTACCGAGCGCGTCATCGTGTCGCAGTTGCACCGTTCACCCGGCGTCTTCTTCGAAAAGACTCCGTCGCTCGGCTACTACCTCGGCAAAATCATTCCCTACCGTGGAAGCTGGGTGGAATTCGAATACGACAACAAGAACATCCTGTACGTGCGTATCGACCGGAAACGCAAATTCTACGGCTCGGTCTTCCTGCGCGCGCTTGGCCTGAAAACCGACGAACAGATTCTCCGCGCCTTCTATCGCGTCAGCAAGATCAACATCAAAGACAAAAAGCTGCTTTGGAACGTCGATGAAGGTCTCACCGGCCTGAAGCTCACCTACGCCATCAACACCAAGAGCGGCGAAACCGTCGTGGGGCAGGGAAAGAAGATCACCTCCACGCTGTTCAAGGAAATTCAGAAGGCCAAGATCGCGCAAGTGGAAGTGGCGCCCAACGATATTGAAGGCGCCTTTGTGGTCGCCGACGTGGTCGACATGACCACCGGCGAAGTTCTCATCGACGCCAACAGCGAACTGACCCCGGTGGCCCTGGGCAAGCTGATGGAATCGGGCATCGAGGAATTTGAAATCTTCTTTCCCGAGCGCGACGATGTCGGCACGGTAATTTCCGCCACCATCCGCAAGGATGCGGTGAAGACGCAGAACGAAGCGCTCATCGAAATCTATCGCAAACTGCGGCCCGGCGATCCACCCACGCTGGATACCGCGACCCAGCTCTTCCAGGGCATGTTCTTCGACCCGCGCAAGTACGACTTTTCGCGCGTGGGCCGCATGAAGTTCAACATCAAGCTGCACGACCGGGCCGACGCCACATCGCTCGACAAGCGCACGCTGGATGGCGACGATTTCAAGGCCACCATCAAGTACCTGTTGAAACTGCGCAAAGGCATCGGCGCGGTCGACGATATCGACCACCTGGGCAACCGCCGCGTACGCGCCGTCGGCGAACTGCTGGAAAACCAGTTCCGCATCGGCCTGGTCCGCATGGAGCGCGCCATCAAGGAGAAGATGTCGGTCTACCAGGAAATGTCGACGGCTATGCCGCACGACCTGGTGAACGCCAAGCCGGTAATGGCGGCCATCCGCGAGTTCTTCGGATCGAGCCAGCTCTCGCAGTTCATGGATCAGACCAATCCGCTCTCGGAAATCACCCACAAGCGCCGCCTCTCGGCCCTGGGACCAGGCGGATTGAGCCGCGAACGCGCCGGGTTCGAAGTCCGCGACGTGCACCCCACGCACTACGGCCGCATCTGCCCGATCGAAACGCCGGAAGGTCCGAATATCGGGTTGATCTCGTCGCTCTCCTGCTTTGCGCGCATCAACGAATACGGCTTCATCGAAAGCCCGTACCGCAAGGTCGTCAAAGGCGTGGTGATCGACGAAGTCAAGATCCTCAACCCGGGCGACACCGACTATAAAGTCGGCGACATCGTGCCGCGGCAGCAGGCCGAGGACGCCAACCGAAAACTCAGCGTCAAGAAGCAGGCGGCCGAGTACGAAGCCCACTGCGAATACCTCTCGGCATGGGAGGAAGACAAGTGGATCGTGGCTCAGGCCAACGTGGGTCTCGACGAAAAGGGCCGCATCGTCCCCGATCTTTCGAACGCCCGCCAGGCCGGCAACTTCGTGCTGAAGCCTCGCGAGGAAATCCAGTATATCGACGTCAGTCCCAAACAGCTCGTGTCGGTGGCCGCCAGCCTGATCCCGTTCCTGGAAAACGACGACGCCAACCGCGCGCTCATGGGATCGAACATGCAACGCCAGGCGGTTCCGCTGCTGCGCGCCGACGCGCCGTATGTCGGCACCGGCATGGAGTACGTGACCGCTCGCGATTCGGGCGCGGTGGTGCTCTGCAAGCGCTCCGGCGTGGTGGATTCGGTCGATAGCGAACGCATCATCGTGCGCGTGGAAGGCGCGGCCCACGAAGGCCAGCTCTCGCGTGAAGTGGGCGCCGATATCTACACGCTCACCAAATTCAAACGCTCCAACCAGAACACCTGCATCAACCAGAAGCCCATCGTGCAGGTGGGACAGCGCGTTCCCAAGGGGACGGTCCTGGCCGATGGTCCGTGCACCGACAAGGGCGAACTGGCGCTGGGCCGCAACGTCCTGGTGGCGTTCATGCCCTGGCGCGGCTACAACTTCGAAGACGCCATCCTGGTCAGCGAAAAGCTGGTCAAGGAAGACTACTACACTTCGATTCACATCGAAGAATTCGAAATCGAAGCCCGCGATACCAAGCTGGGGCCGGAAGAAATCACCCGCGACATCCCCAATATCGCCGATTCGTTCCTGCGCAACCTGGACGAAAGCGGCATCATCCGCATCGGCGCCACGGTCAAGCCAGGCGATATTCTTGTCGGTAAAGTGACGCCCAAAGGCGAAACCCAGCTCACTCCCGAAGAGAAGCTGCTGCGCGCGATCTTCGGCGAGAAGGCCGGCGACGTGAAGGACGCGTCACTGTATTGCCCGCCGGGCATCGAAGGCACCATCGTCGATTGCAAGATCTTCTCGCGCAAGGGTCAGGAGAAGGACGAGCGGTCGAAATCCATCGAGGAATCGCAGATCCAGCGCCTGCAGCGCAACCTGCAGGATGAAATCCGAATCCTCACCGACGAGCGCGCCAAGCGTCTGGGCTCGCTGCTCGAAGGCAAGAAGCTGCTGGCCGACCTGCACGACGAAAAGACCAACAAGCGCCTGCTCTCGAAAGACACCGAGCTGACGCGCGACGTCATCGAGAAGATGAAATCGCGCGACCTGAAGCGCATGCGCCTCACCAACAAGGACCCGCGGCTGAACGAGCAAATCGACGAAATCGAAGAGATGACCTCGCGCCAGATCGCGGTCCTGGAGAAGATCACCGACGAAAAGGTCGCCAAGCTGCGCAAGGGCGACGAACTGCCGCCGGGCGTGATCAAACTGGTGAAGGTCTACATCGCCATGAAACGCAAGCTGTCGGTTGGCGACAAGATGGCCGGCCGGCACGGCAACAAGGGTGTGATCGCGCGCATTCTTCCCGAGGAGGACATGCCGTATCTGCCCAACGGGACTCCCGTGGAGATTGTGCTCAATCCGCTGGGCGTGCCTTCGCGCATGAACGTGGGACAGATTCTGGAAACGCACCTCGGGTGGGCGGCCAAAGCCTTGGGCGTGAAGTTCGCAACCCCGGTGTTCGACGGCGCCACCGAGCGCGAAATCAAGAAAGCGCTCACGGATTCGGAATTGCCGACGTCAGGTAAGACCAAGCTATTCGACGGCATGACGGGCACGGAATTCGAACAACCGGTGACGGTGGGCTACATCTACATGCTCAAGCTCTCGCACCTGGTCGACGACAAGATCCACGCCCGCTCCATCGGACCGTACTCGCTGATTACGCAGCAGCCGCTGGGCGGCAAGGCGCAGTTCGGCGGACAGCGCTTCGGCGAAATGGAAGTCTGGGCGCTCGAAGCCTACGGCGCTGCATACATTCTGCAGGAACTCTTGACGGCGAAGTCGGACGACGTGTACGGCCGCGCCAAGATCTACGAAGCGATTGTGAAGGGCGAAGCGGCCATCGAGCCGGGTGTGCCCGAATCGTTCAACGTGCTGATTCGCGAATTGCAGTCGCTGTGTCTGGATGTGGAATTGATGAGGCGCCGCGAAGTGCCGGATACGGCAATTGCGGCGGATTAAGGTTGCTGTCAGCGGTCAGCCGTCAGCGATCAGCAAAAGCCCAGCAGTGCATCGGGACCTGATCGCTTCAACCTGAACGCCGAAAGCCGATAGCTGAAAGCTTTTCTTGGAGGCCATTTTGAGATCGTCACCTTATGATCGAGCAAATCTGATCGCGGACTTCGATTCCATCCGCATCTCCCTGGCTTCTCCGGAAAAAATCCGGAGCTGGTCGCACGGCGAAGTCACCAAGCCGGAGACCATCAATTACCGGACCTTCAAACCCGAGCGCGACGGGCTCTTCTGCGCGCGGATTTTCGGCCCCACCCAGGACTGGGAATGCCTCTGCGGAAAATACAAGCGGATGAAGCACCGCGGCGTGGTTTGCGACAAGTGCGGCGTGGAAGTCACGCTGGCGCGCGTCCGCCGCGAACGGCTGGGACACATCGAACTGGCCAGCCCCTGTTCTCATGTCTGGTTCTTTAAGGGACTGCCTTCGCGTATCGGCCACCTGCTCGATATCACGCTGCGCGAACTCGAGCGCGTGCTCTATTTCGAAGCGTATGTCGTCGTCGACCCCGGCGATACCGGATCGCTGTCCGCCGGCGAAGTGATTACCGACGAACGCAAGCGTCAGCTCGACCAGGAATTCCCCGGCCGGTTCATCGCCATGATGGGCGCCGAGGGAATCAAGGAACTGCTGAAGAAGGTCGACGTGGAACAGCTCAGCGAAGAAATTCGCGAGCGCATGAAGACCGAGCAGTCGGTGCAGAAGAAGCTGAAATTCGCCAAGCGGCTGCGCGTGGTGGAGAGCTTCCGCAAGTCGGGAAACAAGCCCGAGTGGATGATTCTCGACGTGATCCCGGTGATCCCGCCGGAACTGCGTCCGCTGGTGCCGCTGGATGGCGGCCGTTTCGCCACCTCCGATCTGAACGACCTCTACCGCCGCGTCATCAACCGCAACAACCGGTTGAAGAAGCTCATCGAACTGCACGCTCCCGACGTCATCGTGCGCAACGAAAAGCGCATGCTGCAGGAAGCCGTCGACGCGCTCTTCGATAACGGCCGCCGCGGCCGCGTGCTGCGCGGCGCCAACAACCGCCCGCTGAAGTCCCTGTCCGATACCTTGAAAGGCAAGCAGGGCCGCTTCCGCCAGAATCTGCTGGGCAAGCGCGTGGATTACTCCGGCCGTTCGGTGATCGTGGTGGGTCCGGACCTGCGGCTGCATCAGTGCGGATTGCCCAAGAAGATGGCGCTCGAGCTGTTCAAGCCGTTCATCTATCACCGCCTGGAACAGCGCGGCCATTGCACCACCATCAAGCAGGCTAAAGAACTCGTCGAGCAGCAGGACCCGGTGGTGTGGGACATCCTGGAAGAGGTCATCAAGGACCATCCGATTCTGCTCAACCGCGCTCCCACCCTGCACCGCCTCGGCATCCAGGCCTTCGAACCGGTGCTGGTGGAAGGAAAAGCCATCAAGATTCATCCGCTGGTCTGCACCGCCTTCAACGCCGATTTCGACGGCGACCAGATGGCCGTTCACATTCCGCTCTCTCCCGAGGCGCAGATCGAAGCCTCGACCCTGATGCTCTCGGCCAACAACATTTTGTCGCCGGCGCACGGCGGACCCATCGCCATTCCCACGCAGGACATGGTGCTGGGCTGCTACTACCTGACCAAAGCCCGTCCCGGCGCCAGGGGCGAAGGCCGCACGTTCGCTTCCACCGACGATGTGCTGATCGCGCTCGAAATGGGCGAAGTGGAAACGCTCACGCCCATCAAATTGCGCTATACCGGCCGCGTCATCGACCTGGTGCACGCCTTCGACAGCCAGAACATTCTCCACACCGAGCCGATCGAGTTCAACAAGCAGTACATGGAGACGACCGTCGGCCGCGTGATCCTCAACGACAGCCTTCCGCAGGACATGCCGTTCGTCAACGGCCTGCTCAAGAAGAAGGGTCTCGGGCAACTGGTGCAATACTGCTACCTGAAGTTCGGCCTGCACATCACCGTGCAGATGCTGGATGAAGTGAAAGCTCTGGGCTTCCTGTACGCCACGCGCGCCGGCATCTCCATCGGCATCGACGACATGGTCGTGCCCGGCGAAAAGAAGAGCCTGGTGGCGGAAGCCGACAAGGAAGTCGTGGCCGTCGAAAATCAGTATCAGGACGGCGCCATCACCCACGGCGAGCGCTACAACAAGATCATCGAAATCTGGAGCAAGGTCACCGAGAAGGTTTCCGACGAAATGTTCCAGGCGATGGAAGAGGACGACCGCACCGGCCGCTACCTCAACCCGATTTACATCATGGCCGACTCGGGCGCCCGCGGATCGAAGCAGCAAATCCGTCAGCTCTCCGGTATGCGCGGTTTGATGGCCAAGCCTTCGGGCGAAATCATCGAGACCCCGATTACGGCCAACTTCCGCGAAGGGCTCAACGTGCTGGAATACTTCATCTCCACGCACGGCGCCCGTAAGGGATTGGCCGATACCGCGCTCAAGACCGCCGACTCCGGCTACCTCACCCGCCGCCTGGTCGACGTGGCGCAGGACGTGATCGTCACCGAAACCGATTGCGGAACTTCCGAAGGCATCTACGTCGAGCCCATCATCGAATCCGGCGAAATTATCGAGCCGTTGCGCGACCGCATCGTGGGCCGCGTGGCGCTGGAAGACCAGAAGGATTACGAAGGCAATATCATCGTCGGCATCAACCAGGAGATCACCGAAGATCTGGCCGCGGCCATTCAGGCGGCCGGCATCGAGCGCGTGAAGATCCGCTCGGTGCTAACCTGCGAATCGAAGCGCGGCGTCTGCGTCGCCTGCTACGGACGCAACCTGGCGACGGGGCGGCTGGTGGAGCGCGGCGAAGCGGTCGGCGTGATCGCGGCGCAGTCCATCGGCGAACCTGGAACGCAGCTCACCATGCGTACCTTCCACATCGGCGGTACCGCCACCCGCGTCAGTGAGCAATCCACCCAGGACGCCAAGTCCGATGGGTTCGCCCGCTACATCGGCATCCAGACGGTCCGCAGCAAGGCCGGCGAACTGATCGCCATGAACCGCAATGGCATCATGGCGGTGGTCGACGATAAGGGCCGCGAAAAAGAACGCTACCCGGTGGTTTACGGCGCGCGCGTCATGGTCGAGGACGGCGCTCCCGTGAAGAGCAACCAGATCCTGCTGTCCTGGGATCCGTACACCTTCTCGATCCTGACTGAAGTTTCCGGCGTCGTGCACTTTAAGGATCTGCTCGACGGCCTGACGCTGCAGGAGCAGGTGGACGAAGTGACCGGTATGTCGCAACTCGTGGTAATGGATTCTCCCGACGAGAAGCGGCAGCCGCAGATCATCGTGCGGCCGGAAGGGTCGCGGTCGGAGGCGAAGAAGTACCTGATGCCGACGCACGCGCACCTGATGGTCCACGACGGCGAGGAAGCTCACGCCGGCGACGTGATCGCCAAGATCCCGCGCGAAACCACCAAGACCAAGGACATCACCGGCGGTCTGCCGCGCGTGGTGGAACTGTTCGAAGCGCGCAAGCCGCGCGAGACGGCCATCATCGCGGAGATCAACGGCCAGGTGAAATACGGCGAAATCACCAAGGGCCAGCGCAAAATCTATGTGGTGGGCGACGACGGCGAGCAGCGCGAATATTCGCTGCCGCGCGGCGTGCACATCAACGTCCAGGAAGGCGAGCGGGTGAAGGCGGGCGAACCGCTGATGGATGGTCCGCGTGACCCGCACGATATTCTGGCTGTGCTCGGCGAAAAGGAACTGCAGAAGTACCTGGTCAACGAAATCCAGGAAGTCTATCGTCTGCAAGGCGTGAACATCAACGATAAGCATCTTGAGACCATCAGCCGCCAGATGATGCGGTGGGTCGAGGTGGAAGATATCGGCGACACCGAATTCCTGCCCAGCGAAATTGTGGATAAGTTCAAGTTCCGGGCCGAAAATCAGCGCGTGATCGAGGCTGGCGGCCGGCCGGCGCAGGGCAAGGCGAAGCTGATGGGCATCACCAAGGCGTCGCTTTCCACCGATTCGTTCATTTCCGCGGCGTCGTTCCAGGAGACCACGCGCGTGCTCACCGAAGCCGCCATTAACGGCAAGGTGGACTACCTGCGCGGTCTGAAGGAGAACGTGATCATGGGCCGTCTGGTTCCGGCTGGCACCGGCATGGAGTATTACCGCCAGGTGAAGATCGCGGGCGAGGACGTGGTGGAAGAAGCGCCCGCCGAGGTGCCGCTCGAAGCTGTCCCGGGTTACGACGAGGAGACACGGTTGCAATATACCGGCGGACTTCCGGAGGACACCGGGGAAGACTCGCTGGCGGAGTAAGAGACGAGTACAATATGGGCAGGATCGGGGCATCGCAGCCAGCGGTGCCCCGTTTCTTTAGTTAGGCAGCTTTATGTCGACCACGGCCGTTACGGTCGAAGAGTATCTTAAGACTGTCTACCACCCCGATTGTGATTACGTGGACGGTGAGGTCCAGGAGCGCAACTTGGGTGAGTACGATCATGCGCGACTGCAGGCGAAGCTGGTCGCGTATTCTTATTCGCGGGAGAAGGTGTGGGGAATCAGCGTCGTTCCGGGGCAGCGCGTTCAAGTGTCGCCGACACGGTTCCGCATTCCGGACGTCTGTGTGGTTCTAGGCGAACCGCGCGAACAGATTTTTTGCACTCCTCCTTTTATATGCATCGAGATTCTGTCATCGGAAGACCGGATTGCCCGCATGAACGATCGGTTGGCCGATTATTTCAGCTTCGGCGTCGCATACGTGTTCCTCATTGATCCAGGCGCTCGCAGGGCATGGAGCTGCACGTGGCGGAACTCTTCGACTGATCACTTGCCGGACTTGCCGACCGGCTTCACGCCCCTCGATCCATAACCGAGCACCGCAATCCCGATTACGTCGGCGCGATGGATAAATCCGGAGTAGCGGCTGTCCAAAGCATCGTCGCGATTATCGCCCATCACGAAGTAGCAATCCTTTCAGGCCAAA
>Ga0335079_10010115_pt1 | contig 10741 bp, 10 predicted proteins | sample Lox_Sample_33_FD_206719 | JGI IMG/M metagenome (GOLD analysis project Ga0335079, IMG submission 206719) | Soil microbial communities from Loxahatchee National Wildlife Refuge, Florida, United States - Lox_Sample_3.3 | ecosystem: Environmental > Terrestrial > Soil > Wetlands | place: USA... | reverse complement strand
GTCGCCCAGGTCTTATGCCGGAAAAGCTCGACGAGCACCTCGTTCATCCTGTTATCCGGCCCTTCTGAGGGTTCGTTATCTCGGCCGGCCCTTCCACTGCCAGTCGCGAGCTGACCACGGGCGATGCACGCCGCCGGGCCCGCCAACCGCACCGTAGGCATCAGCGTGGCCGGCGCGCACCTGAATATCCCGCCTGGTCATTCGCTGCCGGGCGCGGTGACGAAGTCGATCAGTTCCTCGACCCGGCCGAGGAACTCGGGTTCCAGGTCGGCGAAGCCGGTTACGCCGCGCAGGATCCCCTGCCAGGCGGCGCCGGTGTCCGGCCGCCAGCCGAGCGCGGCCAGCACGCCTTCCTTCCACGGCCGGCCCGGAGGCACCCGCGGCCAGGCCGGGATGCCGAGCACCGACGGCTTGACCGCCGCCCAGACGTCGATGAACGGATGCCCGACGATCAGCACGTGCGGCGAGCGCACACTCGCGGCGATTCTGGTCTCCTTCGACCCGTCCACCAGGTGGTCGACGAGGACGCCCAGCCGGCGGCCCGGCGCGGGGCCGAACGCCGCGACGATCGCGGGCAGGTCATCGATGCCCTCCAGGTACTCCACGACGACACCGGCGTCGCGCAGGTCGTCGCCCCAGATCTTCTCGACCAGTTCGGCGTCATGCCGGCCCTCGACGTAGATCCGGCTCGCCCGCGCGACCTTGGCCCGGCTCGGCGGGGCCGCGATCGATCCAGAGGCCGTTCGCGCCGGGGCCCGGCCGGAGCGGCCCGGGCCGGCCGGGGGAGCCGGCCGGACCAGCATCACCGGCTTGCCTTCCAGCAGGAAGGCGCCCGGGCTGAGCGGGAACACCCGGCGCCGGCCGTGCCGGTCTTCCAGCGTGACGGCGTCCTTCTCGCAGAAGACCACGGCGCCGCAGAACTCGCCGGCCGAGTCCTCCACGACCAGGCCGCGATCGGCGGGCACCCGCGGAAGCTGGCGCGGTACCGGCCGCCGCGATGCCGCGAGCACGTCGTGGCCGTATTGCCTGCTGCGCACTGGCTTTCCTCCTCGCCGGGCTGGCGCGGCGCCGCGCAATCCCTGACGTACCGTACTGAGCCCGCCGCCGGTGACGCTCGGCGCCACGCGGCAGCAGGCTGACGGGCCGGCGCCGGCTCAGGCGGGTGGCTGTCCGGACGGCACCTCGACCACGGCGCTCGCGGCCGGCGAGGTGCCGATCGGGGTGTGCGAGGGGAGCGGCAGCAGCGTGACGTCAAGGCTGGCGGTCCCGCGCGTGACCTGCGCGCTGGTGGCCGGGCTCAGAGCCACCCGGTACTCGAAGGTCGCCACGCCGCCGGGCGGAAGCTCCTGGATGCCGCCGGGCTCGGTGACGTTGAGGTAATCGGTGCCGAAGCCTTCCACGTCGTACGGGATGGTCTGCCACACGTTGGTCGTGCTCTCCCGCTCCTGCAGCGTGCCCGCCGGGAACAGGCTGTTCGCCGTGCAGGAGCAGTGCCCCAGCGACACCAGGGGCAGGATATTCCCGTACGGATGGGTGGACGAGTTCGTCACCGTGACCACGAGCCGCAGCGGGGCACCGCCCGGCACCAGAGCCCGCGAGGGGCCGAGAATCTCGATCTTGGTCGTGAGCCCGCCATGGAAGGGAGGCGCCGGGGGCGGTGTCTCGGGGGACGGCGATGGGGACGGCGCCGGCGATGCGGCCACGGTCGCCGGGGGCGCTGGGGTGGCGGCCGGAGCCGGCTGACTCGGGGTGGCGACCGGCGTCGCGGCGTGGGCGCTGGGCGCCGACGGCGCGGACGGCGCCGACGGCGCCGACGAGCAGCCGCTGACCGCGGCGATCGCGGCGAAGGCGAGGCCAGCCGGGATCAGCACGCGACCGGACGCGCTCCGCAGGCTGCTGGCGATGGCGGATGACTTGGCGACGACGTTCATGTCGTGATCCCTTCCGGGGCGCGGGTGTGACACCGGTAGGAGTCACAAGGGATCGCGGCGCCAACGACTTTTCCGCCGTCATTTCGCGGGCGGTTCCCGGCCGGATGCCGGGGCCGGCCGGGCCGCCTGGTGGCGGCGGGCCGCAGGGCCGGTCCCGGCCGCGGAGAGGCGGCTGAGCACGGGGAAGGGGCCATGCTCTGGCCGGCCGGCCCTGCGGGCGAGGACTCAGGTGGTCGAACTGTGGCCGTGCGCGAACAGGGTGATGACCAGGATGAGCCCGAGCGCATCGAACACCGTCGAGACGATGGCCCAGGTCAGTGCCCGGCGGGACGCCTTGGCTGCCCGCTGCCAGTCTCCGACCTGCCACGAGGACTGCACCCGGCGCGAGTTGGCCAGGGCCACCAGCCCGCACGGCAGGCCGATGATCAGGCTGAACAGCACGCCACAGATGCAGCAGGTGATCACCCACGCGCGATACGTGGACGGCCGGTTACCGCCGTACGGGAGCTGACCGTACCCGGGTGCCGGCGGGACGCCGTATGGCCCCGGCGGGGGCGGCGGAGGCATGGCCCCTCCGGGCGGGCCTCCGGATGTGTCGTAACTCATGCCTCTGCGCCTCTCCGGGAGTGGTGGTAAGCGGCAGTCTTCCACAAACCCAGTACATGCTCACATACTGCCGACTTTCGTGCTCGTCGGCCTGGCTAATGGTTTCGAGCCGGACCCAGTATGCCCTCATGGCCCGCGGCGCCGGGCCGTCCCGTGCTCCGCAGCGTCATCTCGGCCTCGCCGCCACGGCGGCCGCAGGGATGCTGCCGTGGCCGACCCCCGGCGGCGCGCCGCTGGCGGTCCGCGACAATGGTCAGTCTCAGCCACGGCACGGCCGGCCGGCGGCCTCGGCGGAAGGCTCACTCAGCGCGATGACCACGGACAGCCGCACCAGGCAGCACAGTGAGGGCCGCTGGCACGGCCCGGTGCGGGACTGGCGCGTGGTGCTCCTGACCTTCACCGCCGGCGCGGTCAATGCCGTCTCGTTCCTGGCCCTGGGCAAGGTGTTCAGCAGCGTCATCACCGGCAACATGGTGCTGCTCGGGGTCGCGGCGACCACCCGCAACTCGAGCGAGGCGATCCACGGCGCCGCGGCGCTCGCGGGGTACTCGGCCGGCGTCCTCGCGGGCGCTCCCATCGCCGCCCGCGGCAGTGACCACCGCGGGACCTGGCCGGCCAGCGTGACCGCCACGCTGGCCGCCGAACTGTGCGTGCTGGCCGCGTTCTGCGTCGGGTGGGAACTGGGCGGGGGAACCCCGCGTGACGGCGCGCAGCTAGCGCTGCTGGTCGTGCTCGCCGCGGCCATGGGCATGCAGAGCGCGGCGGTCCGCCGGCTGGGCCAGATGTCGAGCACCTACCTGACCAGCACCCTGACCGGCGTCCTGGCCGGCCTGGTCACCCGCAGCAAGCCGGATGGGCTCGGCCGCAGCATCGGCGTGCTGGCGGCCATCGTCGCGGGCGCGCTGGCGGGCGGCCTCCTGGCCACCAGCGCCCACCCCTGGCTGCCTGCGGTGATCATGCTGCCGCCGGCCGTGGTCGTCGGCGAATCGGTGGCCGCGGCCCGGCGGGCCCGGGGGCGTCCCCGGCGGCGTACGTAGGCGGCGTCCCGGCACGTTTGCGCGATGGCCGCCGCGCGCGGCCTGCCCTGGATCGTCATCATCTTCGTCATCTCCTCGGCCCTGGTCGGCGGCGCGGTGCTGCGAGTGGCGGGCGGCGTCTTCTACGGGCTGGGCGACCCGCCCGGCGAGGAACCGGAAATGGCACGGGAGGTTTCCGAGGAGACCAGCGAGACCGCGCACGGCAAGCAGCGGACCCCGCTGTCCATGATCGTTCCGGCGCGGGGCGCTGCCCGCGCTCGGCGTCGCTTACCTGCCCCATCTCGGCCCGGCCGTGGAGGCCGGGGCGGTCAGGTTCCAGGACCAGGCCGCCTACAACGCGACCGTCCTGTCGGGCGCCCGGGTGGTGCACCCGCAGGCGCCGGCTCCCGCCGAGGGCACCGGGGTCACGGCGGCATCCCTCGCCACGGGCGCGGGCTCGGCCGCGGGAGCCATGGCCCTGGCCTTTCTCGCGCTCTACTGGCGGCGGCTGCCCGTGCTCCGCCGCGGGTTCGAGCCGGGCCGGGGGCTGGCCCGGCCGATCGAGCGGTTCCAGAGCGGCGTCGTGAACGACTACGTGACCTGGCTAGTCGTCGGCCTGGCCTGCCTGGGCGGAGCGCTGGCGGCGGCTATCCGATGAGCCGGGTGAAATCCGGGTGAAGTGACGTGCCGGCCCGGGCGGGGGGGATGCCCGGGCCGGCACGGATCGCGGCGAGCTATGCGGGCGCTCCGGCAGGAATATGCCGCACGTCGCGGACCCCAGCGCGATGTGGCCGCGAGCTCTGGACCCCGGTGGCGGCCTCCGGCCGCCTCGTGCCGTGCGCATAGGCCGCCAGGGTTTCCCGGCCGATGCGTTCCCATGAGTAGCGCGACCTGGCCCGGTCGGCGGCCGCGATCCCATAGGCGTCCAAGCGCAGCGGGTTGGCCAGCAGCCGCCGTATCCGCCAGGCGACCTGCGCGGGCCGCCCGGGCGGCGCGATGAGCCCGGTGGTCATGTCGACGACGGCGTCGGGCTCGGCCCCGGCGGTCGCGGTGACGACCGGCGTGCCGCAGGCCATCGCCTGGATCGCCAGCATGCCGACCGGCTCGTACGGCGTGGTGCTCATCAGCAGGTCCGCGGAGCGCAGCAGCGCGGGCAGGCCGCGGGCGGCGACCGGCCCGGTGAACACCAGCCGGTCGCGGACCCGCAGTGCCTTAGCGAGCTTGATCAGGGCCTGGTAGGCCTGGTCGTGCGGCAGCTGCGCCCGCGCCGGCCCGCCGGTGATGACCAGCTCGGCGTCCGGAATCTCGGCCAGCGCGCACAAGGCGAGTCCGAGGCTGCGCGTCGCGGTCAGCGGCGCCGCGGCCAGCAGCCGCGGCCGCGCGCCGCGCTTCGCGGTCCGGCCCTCTGGCGAGAACCGCCGCGGGTCGACGCCGCACGGCACCACCGTCACCGCGGCCCTGGGCGCCCCGAGCCGGGTCAGGTCGGCGTGCTCCGAGAAGGAACTGGCCAGGACGACGTCGGCGCGGCGTGCGATGCAGGCCTCGAGACGGGCCCGGGTGTCCGACGGATCGTTCAGCATGCCGTGACGCTGCTCGGCGACGGCCATCGAGCCGAAGGTCTGCGCCACCGGCACGCCCAGGTCCCGCGCTCCGGCCAGGGCCGCGAGGCCGGCCGCCCACGAGTGGGCGTGCACCAGGTCGGGAAGGTTCCGCCGCCACAGCCGGGCCAGATGGTGGGCGAACTCCGGCACGTGCGGTGCCACCCGGTCCGCGCCGAGCGGCGCGGGCGGGCCGGCCGTGACGTGCTCGACGGTGATCCCGGGGGACACGATCGTGCTGTCGGGGAGGGCCGCCGAGTCCCGGCGGGCGAAGATGGTCACCTGGTGCCCGAGGCCGACCAGGGCCTGGCCCAGCGAGCTAACCCGGGCAGCCTCGACAGCAGTGTCCGCGCCGGCGTAGGCGCCGGCCTGGTCGCTGCTGCGTGCGACGAGGGCGATCCTCATCACGAGCCTCCTCGGTGCTGCGGGCTGGCCGCGGCGTGACCCGAGGGGCGGTCCGGATCACGGAGATCCGGCCCGGTGCGCCCATGAATAAAGGCACGCCCCATTGCCACGCCATCACGGCGAGCGGGCGTGCCTGCGTCGTAAGCACGTTCCAGACAGATTTATACCACCCCGGGCGGGCCGGTTCAAACGGGCCCCCGCGGGCCGGGCGAGGCGAGGTGGCGGCGTTCGTCCTCGCTCGTGCCGCCCCACACGCCGTGCACCGGCCCGGTGGCCAGGGCGTAACTGAGGCACTGTTTCCGCACCTGGCACCGGGCGCATACGCTCTTGGCCGCCACCAGCTGGCTCCGGGACGGGCGGCATGCCGCCGGAGATCCCGGTCCGGCCCGCTACCAGCGGTACCAGCGACGCCGGCGTCCGCCGGTCTCGGCGGCCCGGAACAAGAACCCGAGCAGCCACAGCGCCAGCACCACGAGCGCGATCCACCACAAGATGTGGATGGCGAACCCGAGGCCGCCGAGGATGAGCGCAATCAGCAGAACCACCAGAATGACGGCCACCGCAAGCTCCTTTTCGCTATCGGTCGGCCCTCTACTGCCCAGCCGCCGGAATCTAAACCAAAGCCGGGGCGGCGGCCCGGCGGGTCAGGCCGGCCCGAGGCGCATATGCATCCGGACCGTGGTGCCGGCCTGGCCGGTCCGCATCTCGACCAGGTCGCAGACGTGGTTGACCAGGAACAGGCCGTGACCGCGGCCGTCCGGGCCGCGGCGGACGCATCCCGCCAGGGGGTCGGCGATCCATCCCTGGTCGTGCGCCTGGCAGAAGATCTCCTGCTCGTCGTGCCAGACCTGGAATGTGCCGCCGGACCTGGTGTGGCTGAGCGTGTTCGCGGCGATCTCGCTGGCCGCGAGAATCAGGTCGGCGACCCGCTCGGCGGCGAGGCTGGCCCGGCGCGCGTGGCGTTCCACCAGGCGGCGCACCGGCGCCAGGTCGGTGTCGTAGCCCAGGGTCTCCGCGCTGTCCGGAGGCGGGGGCAGCGGCTGGTCGCATTCCGGCGGGATCCGCCACAGATGCGCCGGCCCGGGCGCGGCGGTGCGGCGCCCGCCGGCGAGATGCTCGGGGTGGGTGCGCCGGGCGCTGGCAATCACCGCCGGCCCGAGCAAGGTGACGTCGTAGGCGCACATGATCGTGGCCCTGGCCCGCGCGAAGGCCAGGTTGATCAGCGCCTCATGCCGGATCACCTCGCAGATCTCGGCCGCCGACCGGCCCGGCCAGGCCGGCTCGGCGGCGATGCGCACATGCTGGCCGGGGTGCTTATCCATGAAGGCCTGCAACTCCGGGATGATCCGGGCCGGGTTGCGGCCGGCGTCGGCCATGTCGGCGCAGCGCAGTTCCCCGGGCTGATCGGCGAGCTGGTCGCCCAGCCGCCGGGCCTCGTCCGCCGTCACGGCGATGAACGTCGGCTCGCCCCGGGCCAGGCCCGCACGGGCGAAGCGCAGGATCTGATCGCGGCACTCCGCCCGATCACGATAGAAGAGCGCCACGTGCCCCGGGGTGCCCGGCTGCCTTAGCCGCATGGCCGCCGCCTGGGACGCGGGCAGCCGCACGGTCCCGCGGCCACGCACTCACCAGCCATCCAGCCCACCTGGCATTAGGTTCCCCTTAGCCGCCCAGGCATGCGCCCGCGGCCGGGAAAGCGAACCCAGCATACGATGAGGCGAGGCAGCGGCCGGGCGGCCAGATCCGGAGGTGGGCGTGGCGGAACTCCGGCTCTCGTCGGAGCGGCGCGGCGACAGCGTGGTCGTCACGGTCGGCGGCGAGCTCGACATCGTGACCAGCCGTGAGCTCGATGAGGCCCTGACGCGAGCGCGCCGCAAGCACCGGAGGATCGTCCTGGACCTTGCGGCCGTCGACTTCATGGACACCAGCTCGCTGGCCGTCATCGTCGGCCACTGGAAGCGGCTGGCGGCGGCGGGCGGGCAGCTGATGCTGGCCGGAGCGAGATACAAGTACACCAAGACGCTCTGGATCACCGGGCTGGCCGACCGACTGCCGATGTACGACAGCGTCGACACGGCGCTGGCGGCCGGCGGCAGCGCCGTACCCGGCTAGGACAGGCCGGCCGCCCGCGGGTGTGAGCCCGGCGGGGTCACCGCACGCGGACGGCGACGAGGCAGGCGTCGTCCTGGGTGTTGGAGGACGCCTCGGCGACCACGTAGTCGGCGTAGCTGCTGATCTCGGCCGCCGGGTGGCTGGCGATCCGCAGCAGCGTGTCCAGGGCGTCGTCGATGGGCTGGTCGCGCCGCTCGATGAGCCCGTCGGTGAACAGCAGCAGGATGTCACCGGGCTCGAGCGAGGTGGCCGTCTCGGTATAGGTGGCATCCGGGTCGGCGCCCAGCAGCAGGCCCCGCGGGAGCGAGAGCACCCGGGCCTGGCCGTCGCGCACCAGGATCGGCGGCAGATGGCCGGCCCTGGCCCACCGCAGCGAGCGGCCGACCGGGTGGTAAAGGCCGCAGACGGCCGTGCCGATGACGCCGCCGGTGAAATGGCACGCGGCCGCGTTCAGCCAGCTCAGCAGCGTCGCCGGCCCCGCTCCGGTGACGGAGAGCCCGCGCAGGCTGTTGCGCATCGTGACCATGCCGGTCACGGCGTCCAGGCCGTGCCCGGCAATGTCGCCCACCACCAGGAGCACGTCCTTGCTCGGCAAGAGCACGGTGTCGTACCAGTCCCCGCTGACCAGGCTGTCTCGCGCGGAGGGCCGGTACCGGGCCGCCACGTCCAGCCCGGGCGCGGCCAGCGGACCCGAGGACCGGGGCGTGATGGCCTGCTGGAGGCGCACCGCGAGGCGATGCTCCTCCGCCGCGCGCTCCTCGGTGTCCGCCAGTTGCTCGCGGGCGGCGGCGAACGCCAGCCGGGTGTGATAGTCGGAGGACACATCCTGGTACGCGCCCCGGATGGCGACCACGGCGCCCGCCGGGGCGGTGACCGGCTCGGCGTAGGCCCGCATCTGCCGCACGCTGCCATCGTCGGACCGGACGACCCGGAAGGCCGCGGCGCTTTCCCGGCCCTCGGCCAGCAGCGCGTCACGAAAGCCCTGAACGGCCGGGACGTCGTCGGCCGGGACGTGAGCGTGCAGGTCCGCGATCGGGACCGGGACCCCGGGCCGCTGCCCGAACAGCGCGAAGGTGGGCTCGGTCCAGTGCACCTCGCCGGTCCGCAGGTTCTCCTCCCAGCTGCCGATCCGGCCCAGCCGCTGGGCGTGCTGCAGCAAGGCGGCGAGGCGATCGGTGTCGTCGGCTCCGCGCCAGGCGATCGCCACCCCGTCGTAGAGCCGGGCAACCCTGACCGCGGGCGCGGCCTGCGCCGCGCCGGTCTGCGCCGCCACCACCTCGCCCGCCACCGACTGCGGCTCGCCGGTGGCCAGCGCCGCCATGCAGCTGTCGAACAGCCCCCCGGCCAGCGCGGCCGCCGGGTACATCTCGAGTAGCTGGCGCCCGGTCAGGTCGGCGGCGCCGCGCCCGGCCGGGTCGCGGAACCCGGCGCTGACGTGGTCGATGCGGAAGTCGGCCACCTCGCCGTCGCCGCCGGTGACGGCGCGCGCGAACACGAACCCCTCCAGCAGGCCGTCCATCAGGCCGAAGACCCAGGAGGCCCGGTGCCGGGCCGCGTGGTCGTCGCCCGGAAGCCGCGCGCCGAGCGCGTGCGCGGCGAGTTCGGCGAGCGCGGCGAACTGCCGGCGCAGGGGCGGCGAGAAGTCGGTCACCGGTCCCGGCCAGGTGATCACCATCGATCCGATCGTCACGCCCGAATCGCGCAGCGGCAGTCCGGCGCGGGCCCCGCGGGGCCAGCGGCCCATCAGCGGCCGGTCATCGTCCTCGGCGGGCCCGGCGGGCCAAAAGACGTCCAGCCCGCCCCGCGCCACCTCCTGCGGCAGCACCTGCATGTCCGGGTGAATCCGGCGCCAGCGGCTGGCCTCACGCTCGCCGAAGCCGGCCTGCCCGGCCAGCTCGAGACCCCCGTCCGGCTCGATCAGCCAGAGCGCCACCGCCACGGCGCCGACGGCGGTCAGAGCCTCATCGAGCAGGGCGGTGGCCACGGCGGTCCCGTCGGGGGCGGCCTCGACGGCGGCCCAGGCCATGCTGGTCCCGGGCGAGCCCGGGACGCCCGGGCGGCGGCCGGCCGGTGCCGCCGATTCCGTCCGCTCCGCTGGTTCCGCCCGCTCCGCCAATTCCGGCGGGAACTGCGCGGTGATCTGGGCGGCCAGCTCGGCGATGCTGCCGCCCGACTCGCCGGCCAGGCGGGCCAGCTGCCGCCGGGCCTCGGACGGCGAGCAGCGCAGCTGCTCGATCAGCACGCCCGTGGCCAGGTCGATGACCGAGCGCGCGGCGGCCTGCGAGCGCATCTCGTCCAGCTCTCGCCGCTGCCGCGCGATCAGCGCCTGCAGCCGGGCGAAATCGATGCCGCTCGGCTGTGTCACGGTCACCCGCCTTCCCCGCAGCAGCCCACCAGGCGGGCGGACTCACGCTACCGCGCAGTTCGCCGTTACTAGCTATTCTGCGCGAACACGGCAGTGACAGGATCGGACTGTCGGCCGCGTGCCGCGGCGCGCGGCCGTGCCGACCTGGTGGGCCCCCGACCTGCTGGCGCGAAGGAGTTCCGATGACCATAACCCTGGAGCGGTCCGGGTCACCCGGCGACAGCCGGCTGCAGCGGCTGCTGACCGGCCTGACCGCGGTGCGCAACGGTGACTTCAGCACCCGCCTGCCAGCGGCGGACGACCCGCTGATGGACGAGATCGCGGCCGTGTTCAACGGCATGAACGAGCAACTCGCGCTGGTCACCTCCGAGGTGACGCGGGTGGCCAGGGAGGTCGGCACCGAGGGACGGCTCGGCGGCCAGGCCGAGGTGCCCGGGCTGGCCGGGACCTGGAAGGACCTGACCGACTCGGTGAACTCGATGGCGGGCAACCTGACCGGCCAGGTGCGGGACGTCGCCCAGGTCGCCACCGCCGTGGCCAAGGGCGACCTCGGCCAGAAGATCACCGTGGACGTCAAGGGCGAGATGCTCGAGCTGAAGAACACGCTCAACACGATGGTCGACGAGCTGTCGGCGTTCGCGGACGAGGTGACCCGGGTGGCCCGGGAGGTCGGCACCGAGGGGCGGCTGGGCGGCCAGGCCCGGGTGC
>Ga0335079_10010114_pt1 | contig 10741 bp, 12 predicted proteins | sample Lox_Sample_33_FD_206719 | JGI IMG/M metagenome (GOLD analysis project Ga0335079, IMG submission 206719) | Soil microbial communities from Loxahatchee National Wildlife Refuge, Florida, United States - Lox_Sample_3.3 | ecosystem: Environmental > Terrestrial > Soil > Wetlands | place: USA... | reverse complement strand
CGTGCCACCACCACGGCTGTTAATGTAAAAACCCAGTTCGCCCTTCGGGTTTTCATGGCCGAAATATATTTCTCCCGGCGGACAGTTCATGCCTTGCGTCACGAGGATGAACTGATGAATCAATTCTTCCATCTTCGTCATCACGTTCTGCTTCGGCGGCAGAACCACCTTGCCGTCCGGCACGTTCACCGGCTCTTTCGTTTTGTTGTCCGCGCCACCCGGAATTTTTTTGATGCACTGCTGCAAAATGCGCGCGCTCTGGCGCATTTCTTCCATACGGACGAGGTAGCGGTCGTAGCAATCACCGACCGAGCCGGTGGGAATGTCGAATTCCAGATCCGGGTAGCAGAGATTCGGCTGCTTTTTGCGCAAGTCCCATTCGATGCCGCTGCCACGCAGGTTCGGGCCGCTGAGACCATAATCAATGGCGTCTGCCTTCGAAATCACGGCCAGGTTCCGGATGCGGTCCACCCAGATGCGATTACGGGTGAGCAACGTTTCGACTTCGTTGAGCGCGGGAATGAATTCGTCGCAGAATTTTTGGCACTGCTCCAGCCAGCCCGGCGGCAAATCGCGCATCACGCCGCCAATGCGTGTGTAGCTCGTGGTGAAACGCGCGCCACTGATGGCCTCGGCCAGATTGTAAATTTTCTCGCGCTCGGTGAACGTCAGCAGGAAAACCGTCACCGCTCCCAAATCCATCGCGAAGGCGCCGAGTCCGAGCAGATGCGCGGAAATGCGGGCGAGCTCGGCGCACATGACGCGGATGTACTGGCACCGCGGCGGCAAATCCTTTTCGATGCCGAGCAGTTTTTCCACCGCGAGGGCGTAGGCGACGTTGTTCGCCAGCGGCGCGAGGTAATCCAAGCGGTCGGTGTAAGGTATGAACTGGGTGTAAGTCATGTTCTCGGCGATCTTTTCATCGCCGCGATGCAAATAACCCACGTCCGGGTCGGCTTTGGTGATGATTTCGCCGTCCAGCTCGAGCACGATGCGCAACACGCCGTGGGTGGCCGGATGCGAAGGCCCCATGTTCAGAACCATCTTTTCGCCAACGGTGTCCTGAAGCTCTTCCGCCGCCTGCGCTGCTTTGGCGGCGGAATCGCGAATCTCAATGTCTTGAACCGTGGCCATGAAAATTATTGTTCCGGATTGCGAACGCGTGGCTCGCGGTGGATGGCGTCCTCGCCGCCGGCCACGGTCACAAACGGCCCGCCCTCGAGCGGCGCCGGTTTGCTGAACGCAATGCCCGGCAGATCGCTGGGTTTGCCGGCGAGCGGGAAATCTTTGCGCAGCGGGAAATACGGATAGCCTTCCCACATCAAAATCCGGCGCAAATCGGGATGGCCGTGGAAGCGGATGCCCATCATGTCGTAGATTTCGCGTTCGTGCCAATTGGCGGTCTGCCAAACCGTCGTGACCGTCGGTAATTCGGATTTTTCCTCGCTCACGTCGGTTTTGAGCCGCAATTCACCACCGTGCCGCAGGCCGCGCAGGTGGTAAACCACGGTCCAGCGCGGATCGTCGCCGTAGTCGTCCACGCTGCTGATGTCCACGAGATAATTGAATTCCAGATCGTTTTTCGCGTAGCGGCAAACCTCGACGATCTTTTCCGCATCGGCAATTTTCAGGGTGACTTCGCCGCGAAATTCAGCCGGTTCGGAGACCAAGTCGCCGAATTTGGCTTTGATTTTTTGGGCGAGTTCGAGAGCAGGCACGGCGGTTTCAGATAAGCATTTCAATGACGATGCAGCGCGGTGACCGCCGTAAGGTTCTCAAGGACCGGCTGGGTGCTGATTTTGTCCTGCAACTTCATCAGCGCGTCGAGCACGGCTTCCGGCCGCGGCGGGCAGCCGGACACATAAACATCCACCGGGATGATGTTGTCCACGCCCTGCAACACAGCGTAGCTGCGATACATGCCGCCGGTCGAGGCGCACGCGCCCATGGCAATAACCCATTTCGGTTCGGGCATCTGGTCGTAAATGCGTTTGACGGCCATCGCCATCTTGTAAGTAACCGTGCCGGCCACGATCATGCAATCGGCCTGGCGCGGCGAAAACCGCATGACTTCAGAGCCGAACCGCGAAATATCGAACCGGCTGGCGCCCACAGCCATCAATTCGATGGCGCAACAGGCGAGTCCCATCGGCATGGGCCAGACGGAATTCTTGCGGAACCAGTTCAAGGCCGCGTCCACCCGGGTGACAATGACGTCGCCTTCAATCTTCGTGTTATAGCCCACTTCGGTTTCGGTTCGCATAAACACAGCGCGCCCTGAATCGGGCGCACCCCAACGTAGACGGGGCAGAAAACCGAGGCAAGTTGAATTTGTGATTTTTTTCACAAGAAGACTTAATTTCACACAAATTTTACAGAGGCAAACTGCATCCTTGTGTTATCAAGTTGCGCTTGTGACCGGCGGCGGCTGCGGTAGAATTAAAAAATGCGGTGGACGTAAATTATGAAAACTTTTGCGGAATTGAATTTTCCCGGCCGGCTCATTGCCGTCGAAGGCCTCGACGGCTCGGGCAAGTCCACGCAAATTTACCTGCTCAAGCGCTGGCTGGAAGCCGAGGGCATCAAGGTCTATTTCAGCGAGTGGAACTCGTCCGAACTCGTAAAATCGGCCACAAGCAAGGGCAAAAAGCGCGAATTGCTGACGCCCACAACGTTCAGCCTGATCCACGCGACGGACTTTGCCGATCGTTATGAGCGGCACCTGCTCCCGTTGCTGCGCGCCGGCTATGTCGTGCTGTGCGACCGCTACGTTTTCACGGCGTTTGCGCGCGACGTGGTGCGCGGTTGCCCGCCCGAATGGGTGCGCGGCATCTACAGTTTCGCGGCGCAGCCCGACCTCACCTTTTTCTTCAAGGCGGACCTGGAGGTGTCGCTCAACCGCATTCTCGAAGGCCGACCCAAATTGAAGTTTTTCGAAGCGGGCATGGATCTGCGGTTGTCGAGCGATCCTTATGAAAGCTTCCGCATCTTTCAAGGCCGCATTCTCGAGCAATACATGGCCATGAGCCCGGAATTCCATTTTATGGTGATGGACGCCAACCAAGATGTGGAAACGCAGCAGACCAGCGTGCGCAAACTGGTTTCGGAGCGGATTGATCTGGAGCGTTTCCGCCGCAGCAGCCCGTTGCCGTTGCCGCCGCCCATGCAGCGGATCAACAAGGCCGAGGAAGTGGAGGAGGATTCGGCCGCATGAATATAGACGCCGTCAAGCCAAACGCCGGGCGGACCAATCACCGCCGTTTTTACGGTCACGGCATCCCCGGGGTCAAATTAGAAGACCTGGCCGGCAAACTGATTGTGGTGGAAGGCGCGGATGGTTCGGGCCGGTCCACGCAAATTGCACGGCTGGTGGACTGGCTGGAGACCAGTGGCCACGCCACGGTACAGGTGGGGCTCAAGCGCTCCACACTGGTCAGCGCCGAACTCGACAAGGCACAGGAAGGAAATATTTTGAGCCGGACGACGTTGAGTTTGTTTTACGCCACGGATTTTGCCGATCAGTTGGACAACATCATTTTGCCGGCGCTCAAAGCGGGATTCATCGTCCTGTCCGACCGTTACATTTACACGCTCATGGCGCGCGATATGGTGCGCGGCATGGATGAAGCGTGGCTGAAAAATCTTTACGGTGTCGCGCTGGAACCGGACGCGGTTTTCTATCTCGAAGTCGGGGCTGAGGAACTGGTGCAGCGGAACCTTTCCAAAAAGGCGGCGCTCGATTACTGGGAAAGCGGCATGGACCTCGGGCTGTCGCGCGACATGTTCGACAGTTTCCTGAAATACCAGATGGCGATGCAGGCGGTCTTCCGCCAGTTGCAGAAGACTTATGGTTTCACCATCGTGGACGGCAACCGTTCCGTGGAGACGATCACGGAAACGTTGTGGGGAAAAATCCGCGCGTTGCTGGCGGAGAAATAAAAAATCTCAGAAGCTCCGCGGTGAAACATTGGTCGCCGAATCGGGTGGCGGATTAGTCGTCAGCATCGTGGCGGGCGCGTTGATGGATGCCGGCGGCCGGTGCAGGGAAAGCTGTTTCATCAATTCCTCGAATTGTTTCCTTTGCTCCGGCGTCAGTACCGCGCGAATTTTCTGGTGCACGTCCTGAATCACCAAGTGCATTTGGGGCGCGACCAGCTTCCACAGGTCACGGTTGCGCTCCTGGCCATCGGCAATGATTTTTCCGACCTTTCCGCGCTGTTCCGGTGTAAGGTGCAAAGCTGCATCCAGTTGATCGACGAATTGCTGATTCATCATTTGCGGGCGGGGCAATGGTAATTCCTGGGCCCCGGGACGGTCGCGGTGTGCCGCGGCGGCCGGGCGGCGGATTTCCGGATGCGCGCGTTCGACGTAATTGACGAGCAACCCGCCCGTCACCACGCCGCAGCCGAAAATCACCACGGTGGCCAGAATAATCTTCCAGGAATTCACTGTACTTGGTCGCCTTGATCCACGGACGCCAGCAACGTGTTTTCAAAATTCTGCGAAAGGTCGGTGGCATTGGGGGAAGCCATTGAGTCGAAGAAGATCCATGCGCCAAGCAACACAGCAATTGCCGCACAGGAAGCCGCCGCCTGCCAGAGACCCCGCGTCCAAAAAATCCACTTGTCGGCCCCGGCGCGCGACGCCAGCAAGGCCAGCACGCGCTTTTCAAAGGCGTAAGGCACATGGTCGTCCGGCGTATCGGCGCGGGCGGCGGCAAGCAGTCTCTTTTGCAGTTCGGCGATGTTCATGCAGGCACAATTTATCAGACGAGCGGTTGTGGTTCCGGGTTACAGATACTTCTCCGTCGCCATTTTCAGAAGAATTTTTCGCATTTCCGCGCGTGCGCGGAACGCGCGCACCTTCACCAGCGGCACGGACCAACCGGTGAGCCGGGCAATTTCTTTGACCGGATGGTCTTCAATTTCCAGCAGTGTGATGACCAGCCTTGCCGACGGTGAAAGTTTTTCCAGCACGCGCCCGACGAGTAATTTGGCGGCGTCGGCGGTGTCGGCGACCGTTTCGGGTTGGGCAACAAATCGCTCCAACCAGTCAGCTTCCGGTGCGGTCAGATCGGAAAAGGCCGACTCCCGGCTGCGTTGGTGACCGCGTAAAAAATCGTAGCAGGTCCGCACCGTCAGGCGCATCAGCCAGTGCTCGAAGGGCGCTTCGCCCCGAAAGCTGTTGAGCTTTTCAAAGGCCTTGAGCCAGACCTCCTGCGCGATGTCTTCGACTTCACTCTCGCGGCGGGCGTAGCGGCGGGCGGTGGCGAAGACGCGCGGCGAATATTTTTGAACCAGCGGCTCGAAACTCGCGGGATCGCCTTGTAGAACCGCGGCAATCAACTCCGCCTCAGTTCGTTCCATGGCGTGATTATGCCGGGTGTTCGGTCCCGGCTAAAGGCAAAAGCCATCAGGCCAGACCCGCCGCTCAGGGCCGGGTGATGCGCAAAGCCGCCTCCAGGTCGCGGGAAAATTGTGAAATGCACACGGTGACTTTACGTGGCTGCTCGATAAGAGTGCTCCACATGTTTGCGGCGTTTTCCGGGCGGCGTTGAATCAACTCGACCGCGGCCGTCATCAGAGACAGGCTGTTGTTCACGTCATGGCGCAGGTCGGCGAGCTTTTGGTTCAACTCGCGTATTTGCTCGACGCTCAGGGTGACCGGTTCGTTCGGCAAAGGCATTCCGAAAGATGCTCACCGTGGGGCGTGAAATCAAGCGGGTTCCGCCATTAATCGGGCAATCATTGACCTGCCTCCGACAAGAGGCGGGCGCAGCCTGCACCCGATCTTTCGCCGCCGTCGGCGCATCAATCGTAACCGAATGCCCGGCAATAAGGGGCCAGCCGTTCCTGAATCGGTGCCAGCGCTTCCGCGTAATTTTTCCAACGGCCAACCGCCCGATGATAGACCGGCCGCGTGACGCTGTGGTAAGTCGGCGCAAAGATAAATTTCTTGCGGGCGGTCTCATAGTAGTTCGCCTGTTGGGGATGCCAGGACAATTCCAGAAATTCCGTAATCCGGCGTCCCTCGGATTCCAGGTTGTCCACGATGTCCTCGTAACGGGTTTCAATCCACTCAAAGCCGCCCAGTTCCCGCAACCGCAGCCATACATCCATCAAATCTGTGAAGTGCCTGGCTGTTCGTTCGAGGCTCAGGAAATTTGCGTTGGTGGTGTTCAACATCAGGTTCTGGAAAAAACAACTGATGATTACATCACGCGGATTGCGCAAAGCAATGATCACCTTTGACTGAGGAAATACCCGCAGCCAGAGATGAAGCAGCGCGGTCGGGGAAGGGTTTTTATCTAGCAATACTTCAACTGCCGGTTGCACTGCGCCTTCCCGCAAAAGACTCTTCAGATAGCGTTGCTGGAAATTGGTGCGCTGCGCGGCAGTCAGCGTATTCAAGGTTTTGAGGGTCAACGCGGATGGCGCATCCGGCGGGGCAAGTTGTCCGGACACTTCCTCTACGAACGCCATCGGTTCATCAAAGGCAGCAATTCCGGGGTGCGCGCCAAGGACTTGTTCCAGCAAGGTTGTGCCGCTGCGCGGATGCCCGCCCAAAAAAGCATGGCGGTGGCGGTTCGCCGCGGGGGAATCCTCGCCACGCCAGCGTCGAATTGTCTCCGGGGTCAGCGCCGCCAGTACTTCGCCACGGCGGCGTGTCGCCCGGTCATAATCCTGTTCCATCCTTGGGATGTTGGCCGTCTGGCGAAGCACGGCCTTGGCCTCACCCAACCACCACATGGCTTCCGCATATCGGCCCAGTTCATCCAGCACGACGGCCAGTTGGTGGCGGCTGGAATATTTCACATTCAGGTCTTGCGTCTCTCCTTTGATCAAATCACGCAAGAGCAATTCTGCTTGCGCATTTTGCCCTCGGCGATGCAACACGAGCGCTTTCACGCACAATGTCTGCGCGTCGTGCGGATGGCGGGCAACACACGCTTCCACACATTCCCAAGCGTCATTCAGCCGGCGTTCCCGTTCAAACCAATCCGCCAAACTGAGCTGCGCATGAATGGACGCCGGATCCGCGGCCACCGCCCGTTCAAAGCAGGCGCGCGCTTTGTCCAGTCGCCTGAGCTGGTGATACTGTTGGCCCAGCAAAACCAACAGGGAAACATCCCACGGTGCCAACTCAGCCGCGCGTTGGAAAGCTTGATCCGCCAGATTGAAATCCAATTGTTTTCCCGCCGCGAGGCCCAGTTCGAACCATAGCCCGGACGCGCCCGGGAATTTCTCGACCAATTCACGGTATCCATTCAACGCCAGATCGGATCGGCCCTTGAGCAAATCCTGCTGCGCCCTCTGCCAACGCGTAACGTGGCGCGGCGATCGTTGCAATGCTTCAAGGTCATTTGCCATCGTGAGGCATTCCAAAGTGAAAACCGATGTCCCCCGCCGATTTTAACCAACCGGTTACATCACCGCACGCCACCATCACCCAAGTGGTTCCAAATGTAAAGTTGAATGGGGGAAAATGACCGATGACGATATATTGCTCCGGCGCGGCATGTTATACACCGGGAACAGCGAAGGCCGGTGGGAGGATTGGAGCGAGCGAAGGGATTCGAACCCTCGACACTCACGTTGGCAACGTGATGCTCTACCAGGCTGAGCTACGCTCGCTTCCCGAAAGCTTGGAAGATTATCCCCGCCCGTAGAATTTGCAAGACCGATTTCAGGCTGACTTGGTTAAATCGCCCAGCACCGAACGAATTACCTTGAGCAGGTCGTCGTGGTCAATCGGTTTGTGAAAAAACGCCACGGCGCCGCTGCTCGCGGCCCGCTCCTTGTATTTGGGATCTTCGCTGCCGGTAATGATGATGATGGGAATTTTTCTCGCCGAATCCAACCGGTGGAACCAATCCATGACCCGAAAGCCGTCCCACGGCACACCATCCACCGCCGGTGGGAAGCCAATGTCCAACAGAATCAGATCGGGACTTTCCTTACGCGCGGCGGCCACGGCTTCCGCTCCGTCCAACGCCGTGAAAACCTGATAACCCGCCCCTTGCAGTTTCAGAGAAACTGTTTTAAGGATGATCTCATTATCATCCACTACCAATATTTTCTTGACAGTCCCGGATGCGTCTTCGGCACTCATAAAAACATCGTTATCGAGATACAGTTCGCATTTCCCAACAGTCTTGTGGCCAAGAAATAGCAAACCACCTCGGGGGTGAAAAGCACATTTTATGCCCTTTGACTTCCCGCCCATCCGCCATGTTAAACTGCGCCGGTGAGCAATATCTTTTATGCCCCGGGGGCGCAACGCGCCGCGAAGGTCAATGACCTCTTCGCCGCCATTGCCAGGCGTTACGACTTGCTGAACGACCTGCAAAGTTTCGGCCTTCACCGCCGCTGGAAACACCACGTAGTTGAACTGGCGGCAGTGAAACCTGGCGACTGCGCGTTGGACCTGTGCTGCGGGACCGGCGATCTGGCGCTGGCGCTCGCGCGGTGCGGCGCGGAAGTTGTCGGCCTGGATTTCAGCGGGGCCATGCTCGAAATCGCGGAAAAGCGGCGCAGGAAAAATCCCGGACCCCCGGTCGCGAATTTGAAATTCATCCAGGGCGACGCGCAACAAATTCCGTTTCCCGACCGGTCATTCGACATTGTCACAGTTGGTTACGGGCTGCGTAATCTGACGGACTGGGAGGCGGGTCTGACGGAGATGACCCGCGTCGCCAAATCGGGTGCCCGGCTCGTCGTGCTGGATTTCGGCAAACCACCGAACGCCATCTGGCGGACGGTTTATTTTGCGCACCTCAAACTCTCAGTGCCGCTGTTGGGCTGGGTTTTCTGCGGCAATGCCCAGGCTTACGCTTATATCCTTGAATCATTGAAACATTATCCCGCACAGGCGGGCGTCGCAGCCAGGATGCGCGCCTTGAAACTCGCGAACGTGCGCGTCATTCATTTGCTCGGAGGCGCAATGGCCATCAACTACGGCGAGAAACGGGCTTGACCGGTAACTCGATGGTTTGCAACTCGCGGGCGGCTTCCACTTTTAATTTTGCCCGCCGCTTGGCCACGAGACGGCGTGCGTGCCTGACCAAGTCGTCAATTTTTTTGTCATCGTGATCCGGGTCGTGGTGGAACAGACAAAGACGTTTTACCCCGGCATTCAACGCGAGCGCGACCGAATCGTCCACGCATCCGTGTCCCCAGCCGATGTGGTTTTTGTATTCGGCCGAATCATATTGCGAATCGAGAATCAGCACGTCCACATCGCGCAGGAATTCGATCATATCCCGGTCTTCGCCGCCTTTGCGGGATTCGGCGTCGGGGAAAAAGGCCACCAGGCCGTCAGGCGAAAACAACCGGTAACCGACACATAACCCCGGGTGGTGGGCGCGCCGTGCCCGCACGCAGACCGAGCCGATGTTGAAATTGAAATCCTTCAGTTCCTCGATTTCGATATTGCTGGGCAGTTTGGCAAACGGCACCGGGAAATAGGTGCTTTCCATCTGACCGGTCAACGCGTTGACCAGGCCTTTGCGCGCGCCTTCGCCACCCAGAATCCGCAACTGGCAGCGCGGATCGTATATCGGCGCAAAAAATGGCAGCCCTTGAATGTGGTCCCAGTGAGTATGCGTCAGCAGTAATGTCAGACTCAACGGCTGGTTCTTGAATTCCGCCAGCAGCGCCCGGCCTAAAGCGCGCAGGCCGGAACCGGCATCCAGGATGATAATGTCGTCACCCGAACGTAATTCGACGCAGGAGGTATTGCCGCCATAGCGCACCGTGCCCGGTCCCGGTGTGGGGATCGAGCCGCGCACGCCCCAAAATTTTACGCGGGTGGCGGTTTTGATGCGCACAATTTACCGCAGAGATGTTGGAAAACAAAACTCAAAACCGCATTTTGCGCGTCTGTAAATTCTTGCATCGGCTGGCGTGGCAGACTAGTTTGCCACGCTCCGGAGGGTTGGGGGCTCCGCCGGGAGGCCAGCGCCGAAAGCTTTTGGGGTTGCTTCCGGGTTCGACTCCCGGGTTTAAGATGCGAGTCGTTTTTTGGGGTTGGTAGCTCAGTCGGTAGAGCAGCGGCCTTTTAAGCCGTTGGTCCCGGGTTCGAGTCCCGGCCAACCCACCATATCGAAACTTGCCCCGCCCAAGCTCCGCCGCTTACCCTGCCTGCACAATGCGGCTGTTAGACCGGTATTTGTTCCGCGAACTGCTCGCGCCGCTCGCGTATTGCCTCGGCGGCTTCTTGATTTTTTGGATTTCCTTCGACGCTTTCAAAAGTCTGTCGGAATTTCAGGATGATAAACTGCACGCGTTTGATATCATCGAGTATTACTTTGCGATGACGCCGGAATTCATTGTGACGGCACTACCGATTGTGCTCCTGCTGGCTCTGCTTTATACACTCACTCATCACGCGCGCCACAACGAAATTACCGCCATGCGCGCGGCCGGCGTGAGTTTGTGGCGGGTGTGCGTCCCGTATTTAGTTGTCGGCTTCTTCGCCAGCGTCGCCTTGTTCGTGTTAAATGAATTTTTTGTGCCGCGCAATACGGATTGGGCAAACCATATATTAAAACGTTATGTGCAAAAGTCGGCCGACCTCGAAACGCAAAATCATTTTACTGATTTTGTCAACGCCCGCGAACATCGACTCTGGCACTTCAGCGAATACCACGTCAAGACGACAGAAATGCTTAATCCGATGGTAAGCTGGGACCTGCCCGACGGCTCGGTCCGGCAACTGAAAGCGGACCGCGCCATCCATA